>ERZ506988.4-NODE-4-length-320674-cov-12.6431_pt1 | contig 320674 bp, 308 predicted proteins | sample MGYA00512884_ERZ506988 | MGnify/ENA metagenome assembly ERZ506988 | reverse complement strand
GAAGCAAAGTGGTTTTTGATCACTTTATCTTCGACGATGCCCATGCCGGATTCGGCAACGGCCATCTTAGCGAGAGGGATTCGAGCATCTGCAGCGGCCAGAGCGGCGGCGCGGAAGATTTTGTCTACTTGTTCTTGAGTGAAACTGGCATATTCACGCTGGGCTTTTTTTACGCGCTCTACGAGTGCGTTAAGTTCAGCGACATTAGTAACAGCCATAATGCTCTCCTGATAATGTTAAACTTTTTTAGTGAATCAGTAGCTCGATTCGACAGTATAGACAGTGTGTTAACTGCTTGCATTTAAATGTTAACGTAAAGAATTTTGTGCTTCTGACTTCACCGATTGACTAAAAAAGCTTTTGTTTTTTCTTTCAGGTACCGCTGTTGTGCCTCCTCTCTGTGTGTAAACAAGGTTACTCACTTCTGAGTACAAATTATGTGATCTAAATCAATAATCGGCAAAGCTGATACCTTTCAGCAGGTCATTTTTTGACCAATTTGCTCAAGTGTAATGATACGGTATGCTAATTAAATGACTAAATAGCATTGCATAAACAAATAAATAACATTCCAGCCTTATTATGTACTTCCAGATGAATAGAGATGAATTATGCTATCAAACAGCGTATCTTCTCGCGGATATTTTATGCTGGTAACTGTCAACAGCCATTTTTATGATGCTGCGGAGCGCCCTGTGATTCAGTCGTTGTTCGATTTTTCAGCCTACTTTAAATTTTTTATTGGGTTATTTGCGCTGGTAAACCCGGTTGGCATTATCCCGGTGTTCATTAGTATGACCAGCTACCAGACGGCGGCCGTACGCAACAAAACCAACCTGACCGCCAACCTGTCCGTCGCCATTATCCTGCTCACGTCGCTGTTTTTGGGCGATGCAATTCTGCAGGTCTTCGGCATTTCCATTGATTCTTTCCGCATTGCCGGCGGGATTCTGGTCGTCACCATTGCCATGTCGATGATTAGCGGCAAGCTGGGCGAGGATAAACAGAACAAGCAAGAAAAATCAGAAACGGCCATTCGCGAGAGTATTGGCGTGGTGCCGCTGGCGCTGCCCCTGATGGCCGGTCCCGGGGCCATCAGTTCGACTATTGTCTGGGGAACGCGCTATCACAGTGTCGCCCACTTTGTTGGCTTTTCCGTCGCTATCGCGCTTTTTGCGCTGTGCTGCTGGGGCATTTTCCGTATGGCCCCCTGGCTGGTTCGTTTACTTGGTCAAACCGGTATCAACGTAATTACCCGTATTATGGGACTGTTGCTGATGGCTCTCGGGATTGAGTTTATCGTGACCGGTATAAAGGCGCTGTTTCCAGGGCTGGTGAATTAACCTGCATCGCTTTGTGCGCGGGGCTCATTGTCCCGCGTTTGCTAAATATCAGTAAAACATATCAAAAATGGTGATTTATCTGGCTGGTATACGTTTTTTTAATGCCTGATAATGTTATTTATTTTCAGTTAATTACCCCTGTAATTTACGTCTTTCCTGCCGTTTTACCCACAGTCGCTACTGTTATTTTCTTCACATCATTCTCTGGCGCTTGCCGTCTGATAATCGAAATGATATTAGTAATTTATCTCGTGAAGCAGATGAATGTGCTAAATAATAAGCGAATGTTAAATTTTCGTACAAAATTTCATCGATTCACTGAGATTTGGCATTCAATGCGAGTATTTTATTTTAACGTCATGATAAATAACAATTTTTTAAACATTGCCCTGCCTGATGCTGACTCGGCTACCGCAATGATCTGGCGACAAAAGAGAATCCGGTAACATATTTGCAAATTGCATTGGCGGACAATAAAGCGTTTTGGTACTTTCCGGCGTGATCTTTAGTGAATTCATGCGCAAATGAGAATTCTTATTAAATAGCTCATTGCGACTTAAAATCGCCCCCGGACAGGGGGGTAAGAATCGACGTCAAGGCTGCCGTTTGAGCGGTCGTAATAAATAAGTCGGTGATAGCAAGCAGTACTCGCTGGCAGCTGCATAAACTCCTGCACTGTTCAGAATCCAGAAAAGAGAAAACAGGCTGGTTAAATAGCCAGTAATTATAATGAGTGGAGTAACAAACACATGACCATCATCACGAAAAAAAGCCTGGTAGCCGCAGGCGTACTCTCTGCATTAATGACAATCAACGCCGCGGTGGCGGCAGATGTACCGGCAGGGGTACAGCTGGCGGATAAACAAACGCTGGTACGTAACAACGGCTCCGAAGTTCAGTCTCTCGATCCGCACAAAATTGAAGGCGTGCCGGAGTCCAATATTAGCCGCGATTTGTTTGAAGGGCTGTTGGTAAGCGACCTTGATGGCCATCCGGTGGCGGGTGTGGCGGAAAAATGGGACAACAAAGATTTTAAAGTCTGGACCTTCCATCTGCGTAAAGATGCTAAGTGGTCCGACGGTTCGCCGGTTACCGCGCAAGATTTTGTTTATAGCTGGCAGCGTCTGGCGGATCCGAAAACAGCCTCGCCTTATGCAAGTTATTTACAGTACGGTCACCTGGCCAACGTTGACGACATCATCGCCGGGAAAAAGCCAGCAACCGATCTGGGCGTCAAAGCGCTGGACGATCATACCTTCGAAGTGACCCTTAGCGAACCGGTACCTTATTTCTACAAACTTCTCGTGCACCCATCCGTTTCTCCAGTTCCTAAAGCCGCTATTGAGAAATTTGGTGACAAATGGACCCAGCCGGCCAATATCGTCAGCAACGGCGCGTATAAATTAAAAGACTGGGTAGTGAACGAACGTATTGTACTGGAACGTAATGCTAACTACTGGGATAACGGCAAAACCGTTATTAATCAGGTTACCTTTTTGCCGATCGCTTCTGAAGTCACCGACGTCAACCGCTACCGCAGCGGCGAAATCGATATGACCTATAACAATATGCCGATCGAACTGTTCCAGAAACTGAAAAAAGAGATCCCGCAAGAAGTTCACGTCGATCCGTATCTGTGTACTTATTACTACGAAATCAATAACCAGAAAGCGCCGTTTACCGATGTTCGCGTGCGTACCGCGCTGAAGATGGCGCTGGACCGCGACATTATTGTCAATAAAGTGAAAAACCAGGGCGACCTGCCAGCCTATAGCTATACGCCGCCGTATACCGATGGCATGAAGCTCATCGAACCTGAGTGGTTCAAGTGGTCACAGGAAAAACGTAATGAAGAAGCGAAAAAACTGCTGACCGAAGCCGGCTATTCTGCTGACAAGCCGCTGACTTTCAATCTTCTCTATAACACTTCCGATCTGCACAAAAAACTGGCTATCGCCGTGGCTTCGATCTGGAAGAAAAATCTGGGTGTCAACGTGAAGCTGGAAAATCAGGAATGGAAAACCTTCCTCGATAATCGCCATCAGGGTACCTTCGATGTCGCACGCGCCGGCTGGTGCGCGGACTACAACGAACCCACTTCCTTCCTGAATACCATGCTGAGCGACAGCTCAAACAACACTTCGCATTATAAGAGCCCGGCTTTCGACAAGATTATTGCCGAAGCGCTGAAAACCAGCGATGAAGCAAAGCGCGCGGATCTCTATGCACAATCCGAGCAGCAGCTGGATAAAGACTCCGTCATTGTACCGGTCTTCTATTATGTTAACGCCCGTTTGGTTAAGCCGTGGGTAGGTGGGTATACCGGTAAAGATCCGCTGGATAATACTTACACAAGAAATATGTACATTGTGAAGCACTAATGGCAATACGTGAGGCAGGCATCATTGCCTGCCTCACGGTGTCTTATTTCATCGCACTATTGAAGGCACACGCCAGAAGGTACGGGCAATGTTAAAATTTATCTTACGTCGCTGTCTGGAAGCGATTCCGACGCTATTTATTCTTATTACTATCTCTTTCTTCATGATGCGTCTTGCGCCGGGAAGCCCTTTTACCGGTGAACGCACGCTGCCGCCGGAAGTCATGGCGAATATTGAAGCAAAATACCATTTAAACGACCCCATCATGACCCAGTACTTCAACTACCTGAAGCAGCTGGCGCACGGTGATTTCGGTCCTTCTTTTAAATATAAAGATTATTCAGTCAACGATCTGGTGGCCTCCAGCTTCCCGGTATCAGCCAAATTAGGCTTTGCCGCGTTTTTTCTGGCGGTGGTGCTCGGCGTGACGGCCGGGGTTATTGCAGCATTGAAGCAAAATACGAAATGGGATTTTGCCGTGATGGGGATAGCAATGACCGGAGTCGTGATACCGAGTTTCGTGGTGGCGCCACTGCTGGTCATGATATTCGCCATTACGCTGCACTGGTTGCCGGGCGGGGGATGGAACGGCGGGGCGCTGCAATATATGATTTTGCCGATGGTCGCTCTGTCGTTAGCCTATATCGCCAGTATCGCGCGTATTACCCGCGGTTCGATGATCGAGGTTTTGCACTCTAACTTCATCCGCACCGCCAGGGCAAAAGGCTTGCCGATGCGCCGTATTATTCTGCGCCATGCCTTAAAGCCTGCGCTGCTGCCGGTACTTTCCTATATGGGGCCCGCCTTCGTCGGTATTATCACCGGCTCAATGGTTATCGAAACGATTTATGGTCTGCCGGGAATCGGTCAGCTGTTCGTCAACGGCGCGCTGAACCGCGACTACTCGCTGGTGCTCAGCCTGACCATTCTGGTGGGCGCATTGACCATTCTGTTTAACGCGATTGTTGACGTGCTGTATGCCGTTATCGATCCGAAAATTCGTTACTGACGCTGGGGTTCGCCATGATGTTAAGTAAGAAAAACAACGAGGCGCTGGAAAACTTCAGTGAAAAACTGGAAGTCGAGGGGCGTAGCCTCTGGCAGGATGCCCGCCGCCGCTTTATGCATAACCGCGCCGCGGTTGCCAGCCTGATTGTGCTGGTGATTATTGCGCTGTTCGTTACCATCGCGCCGATGGTAACGCAGTTCTCCTATTACGATACTGACTGGGGCATGATGTCCAGCGCGCCCGATATGGAGTCCGGCCACTACTTTGGTACCGACTCTTCCGGCCGCGATCTGCTGGTGCGCGTGGCTATCGGCGGGCGTATCTCATTGATGGTCGGCGTTGCTGCTGCGCTGGTGGCGGTGATTCTGGGAACGCTTTACGGTTCGCTTTCTGGCTATCTGGGCGGCAAAGTGGATTCGGTGATGATGCGCCTGCTGGAAATCCTCAACTCCTTCCCGTTTATGTTCTTCGTCATTCTGCTGGTGACCTTCTTTGGCCAGAATATCCTGCTGATTTTCGTGGCTATAGGCATGGTCTCCTGGCTGGATATGGCGCGTATCGTTCGCGGTCAGACCTTGAGCCTGAAGCGAAAAGAATTCATTGAGGCTGCGCAGGTCGGCGGCGTTTCAACGCGCAATATCGTTATCCGCCATATCGTGCCTAACGTGCTTGGAGTGGTTGTGGTGTATGCCTCACTGCTGGTCCCAAGCATGATTCTGTTTGAATCCTTCTTAAGCTTCCTCGGTCTGGGGACCCAGGAGCCGTTAAGCAGCTGGGGCGCGCTGCTCAGCGATGGCGCCAACTCGATGGAAGTGTCGCCGTGGCTGCTACTGTTTCCTGCCGGTTTCCTGGTAGTTACGCTGTTTTGTTTTAACTTTATCGGCGATGGCCTGCGTGATGCCCTCGACCCGAAAGACCGCTAAGGAGCGCCGTCATGAGTACGATTGAAACGGCGAAAACGCCGCAGACTGCCCAACAATCCGGATTGCTTCTGGATGTGAAAGATCTCCGCGTCACCTTTGGTACCCCCGATGGCGATGTGACCGCGGTCAACGATCTCAATTTCAATCTGCGGGCCGGGGAAACCTTAGGCATCGTGGGCGAGTCCGGTTCCGGTAAGTCGCAGACCGCTTTTGCGCTGATGGGCCTGCTGGCGGCAAACGGTCGCATCGGGGGTTCAGCGACCTTTAACGGTAAGGAGATCCTTAACCTCCCGGAGCGCGAACTGAATAAGCTGCGCGCCGAGCAGATCTCCATGATTTTTCAGGACCCGATGACCTCGCTCAATCCCTATATGCGGGTAGGCGAGCAACTGATGGAAGTTCTGATGCTGCACAAAGCGCTGAGTAAAGCCGAAGCGTTTGAAGAGTCGGTGAAAATGCTGGATGCAGTCAAAATGCCGGAAGCGCGCAAGCGGATGAAAATGTACCCACACGAGTTTTCCGGCGGGATGCGCCAGCGCGTGATGATTGCGATGGCGCTGCTGTGCCGGCCCAAGCTGCTGATCGCCGATGAACCGACCACGGCGCTGGACGTGACCGTACAGGCGCAAATCATGACGCTTCTCAATGAGCTTAAGCGCGAATTTAATACCGCAATCATCATGATTACCCACGACCTGGGCGTTGTCGCCGGCATCTGCGACAAGGTGCTGGTGATGTATGCCGGGCGTACCATGGAGTATGGCGAGGCGCGCGACGTCTTTTACCAACCCTCGCATCCGTATTCCATCGGACTGCTCAACGCAGTACCGAGGCTGGATGCGGAAGGCGATGCCCTGCTGACGATTCCCGGTAACCCGCCGAACCTGCTGCGTCTGCCTAAGGGCTGTCCATTCCAGCCGCGTTGCCCGCATGCGATGGAGATTTGCAATAGCGCTCCGCCTCTGGAGGAGTTTGCACCTGGCCGCCTGCGCGCCTGCTTTCAACCGGTGGGGGATTTGCTATGAACGCCGTAACGGAACAAAGAAAAGTCCTGCTCGAAATCGCCGATTTGAAGGTGCACTTTGATATTAAAGATGGAAAACAGTGGTTCTGGCAGCCGTCAAAAACGCTGAAAGCGGTAGATGGCGTGACGCTGCGTCTGTATGAAGGGGAAACCCTGGGCGTGGTCGGGGAGTCAGGCTGCGGAAAGTCGACGTTTGCGCGCGCGATCATTGGTCTGGTGAAAGCCACCGACGGTAAAGTCGCCTGGTTGGGCAAAGATTTACTGGGCATGAAGGCCGAAGAGTGGCGCGACGTGCGTAGCGATATTCAGATGATCTTTCAGGATCCGCTGGCGTCGCTCAATCCGCGCATGACGATCGGGGAAATTATTGCCGAGCCGCTGCGCACCTATCATCCAAAAATGCCGCGCCAGGAAGTTCGCGACCGCGTGAAGGCGATGATGATGAAAGTGGGCCTGCTGCCGAACCTGATTAACCGCTATCCGCATGAATTCTCCGGCGGCCAGTGTCAGCGTATCGGTATTGCGCGCGCGCTAATTCTTGAACCGAAGCTCATTATCTGCGATGAGCCGGTCTCCGCGCTGGACGTGTCGATTCAGGCACAGGTGGTTAACCTGCTGCAGCAGCTGCAGCGGGAAATGGGGCTGTCGCTGATTTTCATCGCCCACGATTTGGCGGTCGTAAAGCATATTTCCGACCGCGTGCTGGTGATGTATCTTGGTCATGCCGTGGAGCTGGGCACCTACGATGAGGTGTACCATAATCCGCTGCACCCCTATACCAAAGCGTTGATGTCGGCGGTGCCGGTGCCGGACCCCGATAAGGAAAAGAATAAAACGATCCAGCTGCTGGAAGGGGAGCTGCCATCGCCGATTAATCCGCCGTCGGGATGCGTATTCCGTACCAGATGCCCCATCGCCGGGCCGGAGTGCGCAAAAACGCGACCGGTGCTGGAGGGCAGTTTCCGCCATGCGGTTTCCTGCCTGAAGGTAGACCCGTTATAATCTCTGGGGCTGACGTAAGTCAGCCCTTTTATTAGCGAGGTTTACGTGGCTTTTCATATTCATGCCGCTCGTCTGCGGCTGTATCATTTACTCTTCGATCAAAATCGCCGTTCCGGTCGTCATTTTGAGGGACTTTGCGGCATATTTGCCCTGCTCAGCGTGCTGGTGATATTTATCGAGTCCGGGCTCGGTACGCAATATCATCTGACATTAGACGAATGGCATATTTTCGTCTGGCTCGAACTTATCGTCACGGCGGTTTTTACTTTTGAGTATTTTCTGCGCATTATCAGCTGGCCGAATCCGCTAAAGTATATTTTCAGCTTCTGGGGAATTATTGACCTGGCCACCATTTTACCGCTTTATGTTATGTGGCTATGGCCCGAGATCAGTATTGAGTACGTGTTTGCCTGGCGGGCGATGCGCGCCATCCGGGCATTGCGCATCCTTAAGCTACTGCGCTTTATGCCGTCGCTGAATATTTTCTGGTCCGCAATCGTCAGCGCACGCCACCAGCTGATCCTGTTCTATTCTTTTATTGCCATTGTGATGGTGATCTTTGGCTCCCTGATGTATCTGGTTGAGGGGCCGCGATACGGTTTTACTACGCTAAATGCGTCGGTTTACTGGGCGATAGTGACGATAACTACGGTAGGGTATGGCGATATTACGCCGCATACGCCGCTGGGGCGCATTTTGGCATCCATACTTATCTTAATTGGCTACTCGATTATTGCGATCCCTACCGGCTTAATTACCAGCCATATGACCGCCGCCTTTCAGAATCGCCGCACGCAGCGCCAGTGTCCGCACTGTCAGCATCACGCTCATGAAAAAGGTGCTCGCTACTGCAATGCTTGCGGCAGCGAACTGCCGGAATAAATAAAAAAGCCTGCGCTGATTCACTCAGGCAGGCTTCTTCTTTTATTAGCTATTTGCTTAAGAAAGAGCTTATTCGCGCCACAGGATATGGCAGAGCTTGTGGTCTTTCTCGCGGCAAAGCAGCACGCGTGCAAAAATGTCGTTAATTTCGCCGCCATCTTCATCGGCCAGGCCAATCACCACTTCAGCGAAGAAGTCAGGATTGAGGTCGAAATCCACGTGCTCTTCCCAGTCCGGTGCCGGGTCAAACAGCTCGGCGCCGCCGCGCTCTTCAAACTGCAGGTTGAACAGAATGACATCCGCCGGGTCGAGGTTATCGACGGCCAGTTCAAGGAAAATGTCGTAGGCCTGTTCAAGCGTTTCGTCTTCGGTCAGGCGGTTGTTTAAATCCATATCCATGATTGCTACCCATTAAACATCTGATTGGCACGTTTTACAGCAACGGACTGAAGAAGTAAAACAGTCGCTCGGCGATCCGTTGCCACAGCGGACGTTTTAACCACAGCCTGGCGTCCAGCAGGCGCGAGCGGGAAATATAATCATCCTGCACCGCGGCCAGATCGCTGCCGAAACCGGCATCGTCAATCACCAGCGTGATCTCGAAGTTAAGCCACAGGCTACGCATATCGAGGTTAACGGTACCCACGAGGCTAAGTTCGCCATCAACCAGCACGCTCTTGGTATGCAGCAGACCGCCTTCAAACTGATAGATTTTCACCCCGGCAGCCAGCAGCTCGGTAAAGAAAGCGCGGCTGGCCCAGCCGACCAGCAGCGAGTCGTTCTTGCGCGGCAAAATAATGCTGACGTCAACGCCGCGCTGGGCGGCAGTGCAGATGGCGTGCAGTAGATCGTCGCTGGGCACAAAATAAGGTGTCGTCATGATCAAATGCTCTTTGGCTGCATAGGCGGCAGTCAGCAGAGCCTGATGGATCAGGTCTTCCGGGAATCCCGGGCCCGAGGCAATGGTGTGAATCGTATGCCCGCTGGCCTCTTCAAACGGCATAATGTTCGCGTCCGGCGGCGGGGGCAAAATACGTTTTCCGGTTTCAATCTCCCAGTCGCAGGAGTAGACAATGCCCATGGCTGTCGCGACCGGACCTTCCATTCGCGCCATCAGATCGATCCACTGGCCTACGCCGGAGTCCTGCTTAAAGAAACGCGGATCGACCAGATTCATACTGCCGGTATAGGCAATATAGTTATCGATCATGACCATTTTGCGGTGCTGACGCAGGTCCATGCGGCGCAGGAAGACGCGCATCAGGTTTACCTTCAGCGCTTCGACGACTTCAATGCCGGCATTACGCATCATGGCGGCCCAGGGGCTGCGGAAGAAAGCCACGCTCCCCGCGGAGTCCAGCATCAGCCGGCAGTGCACGCCGCGCCGCGCCGCCGCCATTAATGACTCTGCGACTTTATCGGCCATGCCACCGGGCTGCCAGATATAGAACACCATCTCGATATTATGACGAGCGAGCTGAATATCGCGAATCAGCGCCTGCATGACGTCATCGGATTCGGTAAGCAGCTGTAGCTGGTTGCCTTTAACGCCACCAATTCCCTGACGACGTTCGCAGAGCTTGAACAAGGATTCTGCGACCGGGCTATTATCTTCGGCAAAGATATGCTTGCAGGCCTTAAGATCCTTCAACCACTTAGCCGTCGATGGCCACATGGCCCGCGCGCGCTCGGCGCGACGTTTACCCAGATGCAGTTCACCAAATGAGAGATAGGCGATAATTCCTACCAGCGGAAGGATATAAATGATCAGCAGCCACGCCATCGCTGACGGTACCGCGCGTCTTTTCATTAATATCCGTAATGTTACACCGGCGATAAGTAGCCAGTAACCGAGTATAACCAGCCAGTTCACCACCGTGTAAAAGGTTGTCATAGATGAAAAATCCTTTTGAATGACTTGATGACATGAGTTTACGCATCAGCATCCATCTGGCAAATAAAAACGCAGCGAAAGCGTTGGTTAGCCCGATTCATCGGTCTATAATGCAGGCTGTTTTCACTCGTAGAGTAGTTGCAATGAAGCGTAGTAGAACGGAAGTAGGGCGCTGGCGCATGCTTAGACAGGTGAGTCGCCGTAAAGCACGCTGGCTGGAAGGCCAATCGCGTCGCAATATGCGCATCCTCTCCATCAGAAAGGAGCTGGTTAAACGGCAACGTCACTCTCTGCTGTTCACCTTCTCTGAGTTTTGAGAGTCGAAACAAAAGGCACCGTTCGCGGTGCCTCTGTTTTATCCGCGTTTCGTTGTGAGCATACTCTTATATTGACACCCTCTTTCTTTAGCCAGCGAAACCCTTTTTCGCACCGGATCCTGCGTTATTGTTTGCATTAGCCGAATGCTGGCAGGAAGGCTCATCGCCACAACACCTTTTCCCGGCTCATAAGGCTGGCTCAACGCGTATAAACGCAAAAAACGGGAAGTACCATGCATCAACACATGCTACTTATAATGTCCGTAAGGCTTCTATTATTGAGAGGTATCTATGAGTCAACTTTTTAGTCCGGTGCGAATCGGTAAGCTGGAACTTGAGAATCGCATTGTCATTGCTCCAATGTGTCAGTATTCCGCCGACAATGGCAAGGCGACGGCATGGCATCGTATCCATCTTGGACAACTGGCTTTTTCCGGCGCAGGTTTACTGATTATCGAAGCCAGCGCTGTCGAGCCAGCAGGGCGAATCACCCCGGCTGATATGGGCTTATGGGATGACGAAACGGAAGCCGCATTACACGCCGTACTGAAAGATATACGCCAGTACTCTTCAATCCCCATCGGCATCCAACTGGGCCATGCCGGAAGAAAAGCATCTTCCGCAGCCCCCTGGCTGGGGGGACAACAGCTGGCACATGATGCTGGCGGGTGGGACGCGGTTGCGCCATCAGCGCTGGCCTATGGCGAGGGCGATCGTCCTCCGGTTGAGCTTACTCAGGACCAGATGAAACGCATCAAGCAGGCATTCGCAGACAGCGCCAGACGCGCTGAGCGGATGGGTATCGAGTTGATTGAAATGCATGCTGCTCATGGTTACCTGCTTCATCAGTTCCTTTCTCCGCTCAGTAACCAGCGCACCGACGAGTATGGCGGGTCTCTGGAGAACCGCTTGCGTTTCCCGCTCGAAGTCTTTCAGGCCATTCGCGAGGCTGTCGGTCAGGACATCGCGGTGGGAGTGCGACTTTCTGCGACCGATTGGGTTGATGGCGGCTGGGATAATGCACAATCAATTCTTTTCAGCCAGAAGCTTGAGGCTCTCGGCTGCGACTATATTCATGTTTCCAGCGGTGGATTGTCGCCTCATCAGGCGATTCAGGTTGGCCCGGGCTATCAGCTGCCGTTCGCCCGTGAAATCCGGGAGAGGGTGAATATCCCGGTGATTGGGGTGGGCTTAGTGACGGAACCCCAGCAGGCGGAAGATGCGTTAAGCCATGGCGACGCCGATCTCATCGCCATTGCCCGCGCGGCGCTCTACAATCCGCACTGGCCCTGGCAGGCAGCTGCCGCTCTGGGAGCCCATGTGAGCGTTCCGCCACAATATCTTCGCTCGGAACCACATGGTCTCAAAGGCACGCTGCACTCCAATAGCTAATCAACAACAGCAAGTCGGCGGTGCTGATGCGCCGCCGGCAACGGTTATCATCATGACGTTGCTTACAGCGACTGCTGGAATCGAGAAGGTGAAGGGAAATAAGGATGGCGACCATTGCGTACTCGCGGACACGGAAGCGTCCTCTCATGAACGATCGCCATAGATAAAACTTTTAACGCACTCTTATTGCTTAAAAATTTTAGATTCTAAAAGACTTTCTTATACGGTTTGACCGACACTTTCTGATAAACCCCTGCGGCAATATAGGGATCGTCATTGGCCCATGATTGCGCCGCTTCCAGTGATTCAAATTCCGCAATGACCGTTGAGCCGGTAAAGCCCGCCGCGCCGGGTTCATTACTGTCTACGGCAGGCATTGGGCCTGCGGTCAGTAAACGACCTTCATCATGTAATAATTGCAAACGCGCCAGGTGGGCGGGACGTACCGACGTCCGTTTTTCCAGAGAGTCGGCGATATCTTCAGCGTAGATAACGTAAAGCACGGCATGGCTCCTTATCAATAAATTGGCGAATCACGTTAAGTGAAACCGTCGTTGACTGCAATGCAAAGATGCTGACGATCCTCAGAATGCCATGCTCCGGAGGCTTTTTGTCAGAAAACAGGGCAAATTTTGATACAAGCCAACAACCCTAGTTGAATATGATTGCTATTTGCATTTAAAATCGGGACATCATTTTTCAACAGAAACGACTATGAGCGCAATGACCTTTGATTTACCTCGCCGCTTTCCGTGGCCTACGCTACTGTCCGTGGTTATCCACGGCGGTGTTGTCGCGGCGTTGCTCTATACTTCGGTACATCAGGTTATTGAACGGCCTTCGCCATCGCAACCCATTGAGATCACTATGGTAGCCCCGGCAGATCTGGAACCGCCTCAGGCGGCGCAGCCGGTCGTAGAACCCGTTGTTGAACCGGAACCCGAGCCTGAGCCGGAAGCGCTTCCGGAACCGCCAAAAGAGGCGCCGGTGGTTATCCATAAACCGAAGCCTAAACCGAAGCCAAAGCCTAAACCAAAGCCGGAAAAAAAAGTTGAGCAACCGAAGCGGGATGTAAAACCGGCGGAGACGCGCCCGGCCTCGCCTTTTGAAAATGCAAATACGGCGCCAGCGCGTACCGCGCCGAGCACTTCAACCGCTACCGCTAAACCAACCGTCACGGCGCCTTCGGGACCGCGGGCGTTAAGCCGCGGAGAGCCGACCTATCCGGCACGTGCCCAGGCGCTGCGGATTGAAGGAAGCGTACGGGTTAAGTTTGACGTGACAGCGGATGGGCGCGTGGATAACGTGCAGATCCTTTCGGCCCAGCCAGCCAATATGTTTGAACGTGAAGTGAAAAGCGCCTTACGCAAATGGCGCTATGAGCCGGGTAAACCGGGGACCGGTATTACCATGACTATTCAGTTCCGCATGAAAGGCGTTCAAATTAACTAACCCGCAGAAACAAGGCCCCTTACGGGGCCTTTTCCATTAAGACGTCATCAAGCGCTTTTTGCGCCGTCACCAGGTGCTGGCCGCCAAACAGGATAGCCCGATTCAGCAGCGTATAGAGCTGGTAAATTGGCTGCCGCTCGAGAAAACCGGACGGCAGCGGCGAAACGGATTGATAGCCATCGTAGATTTGCGGCGGCTGTTCCGGATGCAGCGGCAGCATCGCCAGATCGCACTCGCGATCGCCCCAGTAGCAGGCCGGGTCGAAAATGTATGGCCCGTCAGGCCCGAGCGCGCAGTTACCGGACCATAAATCGCCGTGAAGCAGCGACGGCTGCGGTTGATGATTGCTCAACCGCTGCTGGACGGTATCGACAAGACTATCGATATCGCCAAAATGCAGACCTTTCTCGGCGGCCAGCTCCAGCTGCCAGCCTATGCGTTGTTCGGCGAAGAACGTAGACCAGCGACGTTGCCAGGCGTTCGGCTGAGGCGTTGTGGAAAGATCGTTGTCAAAATCCAGACCAAACTGCGGTTGGTCGCTCCATTGGTGTAAATGGGCGATTTGCTGGCCTAACAGGAAAGCGCTGTGCGCATCCAGCGGGCGAGGAGGGAGGTATTCCATCACCAGAAAGCTGTAATCCCGGTCGCTGCCTACGGCAAAAACCTGCGGTACGTTCACGGTTTTGCTGCGTGACAGTAGCTCAAGCTGGTCTGCCTCGGCCGTGAAGATGGGTAAAAGCTCACGTTCGTCGCACTTTACGAAGTAATCCCGGCCGCCGAAGCGTAAATGCCAGGCCGCGTGGATCTCGCCGCCGGGTAGTTCGTTGCGCAGTTCGATTTCAGCTGCTTCGGTATGCAAATCGCTTAATAATTTGCCGATCGCTTGCCACATGCCGTCTCTCCCCATGTTTGCCAACTTTTCATAAGGTTAGCGCATAACCCAGGCGCAAAATTCGAACTGACGCACAACTGAACGTTTTCTGTCGCGTCAATCGCACTTATTGAGCTTTTAACCACTCGCTGAATGTGGCAACGGTAACGTCGACGGTTCTTCCCAGCGCAGTTTCGGCTAAACCCGCGCTCAAGGCTTTGACCTCTTCGGCATTCTGCATGGAAAGCAGACCAAAAACGTTGGTTCCCAACTCGTGGGGGTTGCCTTCATCATCGTTTAAAACCAGGGTAAATCCGGCGCGAGTCAGGTGATTACTAAGCTCATTAATTTCCGTTAACGTCTCTTCGTGAAAACGAACCGTGACCACCCAGGCAGTAATTTCGCTACTCATTTTTCACCCCATTGTTATCCATGGCTTTTTTAGCATAGACCATCCTGTTGATTTGGCGACTCCCCCTGTAAAGACAGAGGGAGTGAGGCGTAATCAACCGCGCAGGTAGTCGTAGATTTTTTGCGTATTTTCCAGCGAGCAAAGGCGGGTGCCCTGATTTATCGTTGCCGCGCTACCCGCCGCCACCCCAAAGCGAACCATATCTTCAAGTGAGGCATTTTCCGCCAGCCTTAACGTCATGGCGCCGACCATGCTATCGCCGGCGCCGACGGTGCTCTGGCTTTTCATCGGCGGCGGTACGACCTGGACACTTCCATTCATATCAACACCCAGCGCCCCCTGTGCGCCCAAAGAGACGACAACGCGCTGGACTTTGCCTGACCGAATAAGCTCCTGCGCGGCAAGACGCACATCATCCGGTTGGCTCAGGTCCCGCTGTACCAGCGCGCTGAGCTCTTTCTGGTTCGGCTTAACCAGCTCGATATTGCCGACATCAAGCGCGGCGGCAAGCGCGTCGCCGGAACTATCAACAATACAGCGCAGGCCATGCTGCTGAGCGTTTTTGACCAGCTGCGTCAGGTTTTCGACGCTGATGCCCGGCGGCAGGCTTCCGCTAATCACCAGCAACGAGCCTGGAGCAATGGCGAGAACTTTTTGCTCCAGAAGATGAAGCTCTTCTTTGGTTAACGCCGCGCCCGGCATCACGAAACGATACTGTTCGCCGCTGGCGTTCACGTGAACGTGAAGATTCTGTCGCGTCCAGTCATGGGTTTCTACCGTATCGACGGGAACATGCTCATCCGTCAGCAGCGCGGTCAGATGTTCACCCGTTGCGCCGCCGACGGGAAAGATAGCGGTGGCGCTGCCGCCAAGAAACGTGATGGCTCGCGCCACGTTAATACCGCCGCCTCCGGGTTCAAATACGGGGGCGCTACAGCGTAGCTTGCCTTCAGGGTAAATTTGCGGGGTTTGCGTGGCGCTGTCGAGCGAGGGGGCTAACGTGAGCGTATAGATTTTGGTCATCCGGTTTCCTCCATAATACGAATTTAGCTGCTCTGATTTTAAGCATGGCACTTAAAGGAGGTGAGGGAAAGCCGCAAGTGATTTTCGCCGGGCCTGGCTTTTATCTTTATGAAATAAAAATTGTTTTAAGAAGGGTCTTATACAAAAAACGAAAGAGTAATTGATTGCTAAGTTAATCGTGCTTTTTTATAATTTACTCCCTTTCCTGGAGCGGCAATCTGCGATCCTCGCGAAAGTTTCCGGGACCCTCCTGGTCTCCTTATAGGTTGTACGGACTTAAAATTAAATGAAGCTTTTGAAGACAGTACCCGCAGCGGCAATGCTGGCGGGGGGGCTCTTTGCGTCTGCATACGCAATGGCCGATGATTCCGTTTTTACTGTCATGGATGACCCTTCTTCTGCCAAAAAACCTTTCGAAGGAACTGTTAACGCCGGCTATCTGGCGCAGTCCGGCAATACGAAAAGTTCCTCAATGACCGCAGACTCCACGTTGACTTGGTATGGCAATACGACCGCATGGTCGCTGTGGGGAAATGCCAGCAATACATCGTCAAACGATCAGCGCTCTTCGGAAAAGTACGCGTTGGGTGGACGTAGCCGGTATAACCTGACCGATCAGAACTATATCTTTGGCCAGGCCAGCTGGCTGACCGATCGTTACAATGGCTATCAGCAGCGTGATGTGTTCACCGCGGGTTATGGTCGGCAGATCATGAACGGTCCGGTACACAGCCTGCGTTTCGAATTCGGTCCCGGCGTGCGTTACGACGAGTATACCGATGGAGATAACGATACCCAGCCGCTGGGCTACGCTTCCGGCACTTATGCCTGGCAGATGACCGATAACGCCCGATTTACCCAGGGCGTTTCGGTATTCGGCGCTGAAGATACGACGCTGAACTCGGAAAGTGCATTGAATGTGGCGATCAATGCGCATTTTGCGCTCAAAGTGGCCTATAACCTGACGTGGAACTCGGAACCGCCATCCTCGGCACCGGAACACACCGATCGTCGTACAACGCTATCGCTCGGATATAAAATGTAATATTTTCAGGCCGGATATTCCGGCCTGTTTGTTTTAAATTTGGCATAAAGTGGCATTATTATTTTTGGTCTCTTGTTTTGTTTTTTATAAAAAGAACCGGCCTTCATAATTTCCTCATAATTGTCTTTTTGCTGACAAATATGCAGTTAATTTGACACGAAAAGATAAATATTGGGTCGGACAAAAATGTGATCTGGATCTATACTGTGGAACACAGGCGGAGATAACGATTCCGTTCTATTACCTGAAACAAATAAGAGAATGACTATCATGAGAAATAGCAAAATCGCACTCGCGGCCGTGATGCTGTGCACGCTGTCTTTTGGCGCATTTGCCGCCGCTCCCGCACCGCAGCCGGGTAATAACGATCATACGCAAGTTGGCATTGCTAAAGCCACCGATGTCGAAGCGGGTTCCAACATTGCGCCGGGTTCACAATCAACCGGGCAGTCAATGAACGATGCTTTTGATGTTCATAAACTTGTTGCCGGGGAATGGTCCTGATATTTCATCACCATTTAACATCCCCCTTTAATTATTTCGTGAAGCAGCAAACCGGGTAATGTTGTACCGGTTTTGCTTTGCGCGTTTTCGGTTAAACATTCACTATTTATGTGAAATCATAAATATCCTTTATGGGTCATCCCGTCCTGCGTTGTGCATCTTGTTGCGAAAGAATTACGCTGCGTTAGTCGCGCCCCCCTTTTTTTTCCCATCAACAATAACCATTTAGTCTCATGTGACTTTAATCACGCAGTAATGATGTGTAAACTAACCGTCGGTGTTATCAACAGGCGGCTGCAGGTGGGTACGCGTCGGTGAACGAGCGTGCACATATTTTCGCAGAGTGAAGCGGGAACTGAGCCGGAACATGTTGATAATTATGATTATATTGTTTTGTATGTGCTCTTTCGTGTAGGTCCCTATCACTGTTTCCCTTTGTTCATCCCCGTTTCACGATTCCATTCCCCACCCGCGCCAGCGTTGACTTAAGCCCTCCCAGGTGTTTCACTCCGTTTTATTCTATTCCACGTTGTGCCACGGAAATTGTGTACACAACGATGTACACAGTAAAACGGATGGACACATGCTTACTGATGCCAAATTACGCAAGATGAATGGCAAGCCGATCCCGAAACGGATTGAGCTTTCAGACGCCAATGGGCTGTCTGTTCGTGTTACCCCTAACGGCGTCATTGTTTTCCAGTACCGGTATAAAATTGACGGCCGCCCCCGGAGAATGACGATCGGTCAGTATGACCAGGTTTCATTGAAAGAGGCCAGAGAACAGGTATCTGAATTCCGCAAACTGGTCGCTGTGGGTAAAGACCCGATAACCGCGCGCGATATGGCCGTTGAAGCGAACATTAAAGCCGCCACTGTAGAGGACTGCATAAAGGCGTGGCTGGGAAGTGCATCAGCAAGCAGATTGGTTAAGCGCGATCAGTGGGAGAGGGCTTTATATCGCCATGTGGTGCCCTATGTCGGGAGTATGCTTGTCGATGAGATGGCTATTTCTCACTGGCAGCCAGTGTTTAAGCGAATGAGAGATAACGACGCCGAGACATATGCCGGAGAAGTCCTTTCACGCATGAAAACGATTTTCTCATACTGCATCCGAATTGAACTGATAAAGAGAAACCCGGTCACCGATCTGCGTGTTATCGATGTTGGCAAACCGGCAAAGAAGGGTAAGCGCAATCTCAGCGACAAAGAAATAGGAGCGTTCTGGCATGCGGTTGAGGCGTCAACTATTACTCATCAGAACAAACTGCTTCTTAAGTTACTCCTGCTAACCGGCTGTCGCGGCGTAGAGCTCAGACTGGCGAAAAAGGCGGATTTTGATTTAGATGCAAGGGTGTGGCGGGTGCCTGATGAACACTCCAAAACCAGGGAGCCATTCGAGCGAGGGTTATCAGTGAAGGCGGTAGAAATTCTGCGGGAGGCATTTTCCCTGTATGAGGATTTCAGTCAGGTATTCCCGCCAGCAGCTAAGAAAGAAGACCGACCGATGGCGGCAAGCGTGATCCTAAATCTTGCCATTCAGCTTCGTGAAGATATGACCATCGATCACTGGTCGATACATGACTTACGTCGCACTGCTAAAACCAAAATGGCAGAGCTTGGCGTTATGCCACACGTATCTGAAAAAGTGCTTGGCCATAAACTTAGTGGCGTCCTTGCCATTTATGACCAGCACAGTTATCTGCGTGAACAGCAAGAAGCGCTCGATCTCCTTGCTGCCCATATTCAATCATGCGTGGACTCAACGAGCCCCTGAGAGGCAAAGAAGCGCATTACGTCACAATAGCGATACTGCTCTCCACCTTTCCCCGGGTTCGTGCCTGGGGCTGGTGCAGGGAAGGGGGTTCCGCTCTGCTCCCAGTCGCGGCGCTTCCTCCAGAAAGTGGTCCGTGAAATTCCTCCCAGCATGGCCTGCACCGTTTCACGGTTAATGATGGCCGGCTGAATAGTGATGTTTGTGTTCTGCATCTACTTGTACCCCTTCTGGTGCTTACCGCGCAATTCCTCTTCTTCTTGGCAATCAGCGCAGCGCTGACAACCCGCAACCGCTTCCCGGCGCTTTTCTGGTATCTCTTCCCCGCAATCAGAGCAGTGAGTAGCCGAAACCGCCGCATGGTTGATCCGCATGTTCTGGATGGTCAGCTCCAGCCTGCGATCTGCCAGCTCGTTGGCCTGATCGATGATTTCCGCGCTCATGCTGCACCGCCTTCAACGCGCTTGAACTCGATAACCCAAACCCATGGGTTCGCCTTCCAGCTTTCAGTGCCGTAGATTGATTCCCATAGCAGTTGAAACGCTCGTACAGGATGCTGCGCATTTACGACGCCAGGAATGCCGAAATCAGCGTGTGAACATGTCGTCAGATTCTGTATTCCTTCTCGCATAGCATCGACATCGTGTATTGAGTTAAGACGCTCAACGCGCACGTCGGTGATTTCCAGTAGAATGCGGCTTGCTGCTTTCGGCATATGAATGGATGGCTTCCAGCACGAACGTCCATCTTCATAACCATCGTCATCACCCCAGGTAAAATCACCATCAGCTGCATAAATGGCGTGGCCAGAGTAATAGCCATTGCCAAACGGCATTTCGTGAATGGCTGTAGCCGGTCGGTTTGGCGTCCATGGTTGGATTCGACCATCCTCATCAAGTTCGTGACTGACGACTCCCCACGTCTCGCGCACCCAAACTCGATCGCTTGGTTTACCAAATGCGCTGTTCAGATAGTTGCCTGCCGACAGCTCCCCGGCCAGTTCATTGCCAGACAACTCGCACCCAAGGTTTTTATCTAAAACTGGAAACTTTACCGGGCGCCGCGTCTGCTTCTTCCTACCGTCGAGAATGGCGCACACCATTTCCCCGTTAAAAATCATTCCGCGTTCAGTAATTTTCGTCATCTCGTTACCGGGAGGGCGAACCCTCCCGCCTCCCTTAGCCCAGGTATTCCGGTTTCATGTCGTCCAGGGTGATACGAAACTGGTCATACAGTTCATCACCGAGGTGTCGGCGCGATGAGGTCAGGGTGCTTTCTGCCTTCGCGAATAATGCTTCGGCTTCCGGATCTCCCGGGTTAGGAAGTGAATTTATGGCAGCCTCAACTTTGTTTTTGGCATCAACCATGAAGTAGCGCTGCACTGCTTTACCTTTCAGTTCGGTGAAAAGAACAGTGCCCAACACTGCTTTCTCTTTATCCAGATCCGCCCTGATGGCTTTTGCTGCATCGACCGATTCGGCGCGCTCAATGCGGTCACGGAAATCATCTGCCAGGGAATCAATATTGAGAGCTGAATCCTGCGCGCTGGTGGTGATGTCTGTTCCGTTGGTGATCTCTGCCACAGACATTCTTTGCGCCGGCGCCGGGTTTATTTCTCGCTCGGTCCTTTGTTCAACCTCATCCGGGCTGTAAACACCCAGGATGACTTCCGGGCAATACAGCCGCGCCCAGTATTTGACGCCCAGATAAGCGATTTGCTGTTTCGGGTTAGAAACCCACAAAGGAGAATTACGTGTGACGACTCCAGAGAGATAAAGTGACTCCCCCCAGGTGATTTCTGATTCACCGCGCAGAATCGCGCCAACCTGGACGAATAACCCAATTTCGTCCTCATCTGTCCATCCTCGTACACGCTCCGTGACATTGTATTTCCCGTTTTTGCCGTGCTTTTCCCGGGTGACCTCTTGAGTCCTGGTGCAGCGCTCCCAGTCGCCACCGTAACGGTAATGGAATCGACCTTTAATAGCGCTGGAACTGGCGATTACCGCGTTTATAAGCTGGGCTTCATATCCGAGAACACCGTTTACCAGATGTGTTTTTTGCGCTACTGCGTAGGGATTCATGCCCCATTGCATCGCCTGCATAACGATCGCCATGCAATCGGCTGGTTTACCCGCAAGATGTGCAGGTACCGTCACCTGAGAATCTGCCATCAGGTTTGCAAATGCCGTAAGCTGGCCGAGCGCCTGCACGTTGAAGATGGCGTTACTGGCAGAAATGGTATTTGGAGCCTGTTGCTCAGTGGTAACAATATTGGTGTTTTCCATCGTCATATCCCCTTATGCCTGTACGCGCAGCGCTTCGAGACGGCGCACATCAAAATCGTTGAGTTCTTCGGCGTAATCCTCAGTGATTGGCGCCGGCCATTCGCCAGTGTCAAAACCGTTCGCAATGGCGCGCATAGCTTTGCGGTATTCCAGCATGCCGAGTTCCAGTAGTTCTTCGGATGCCTCGATGATGGCGATCCAGTGGTAGTTCTCGTCTTTGTTAACGAATATCCAGAAGAACTGGTCAAGGGCTGCGGTTTCGCAGTACATAGCCGCGCTCAGGTGGTAATCGCGCTCGATGATTTCCCGGTGCAATTTGGCGCGCAGGCCTTCCTGCTTGACGCTCCACATGCTGATGGTTTTCAGGTCGGCACCAATGCGCAGGCCTCCCATGTCGATTTCAAGATCGGGACGCACGCGGATTTCCAGCCCGGTTTCTTCATCAATACCGAAATAGCTCACCTCGACAGCGCGGCTCGGGTGGGTCAGTAGCTTGCCGGCGGTCGGGTGACTCAGGAGTGCTTTCTGAATGGCCAGCGCAGTGCTTAGCTGCTGACGGGTAACCAGCACTTTTCCTTCCGGGTTCTCGCGCCAGGCATCCAGCAGTTCGTCGGCAAACACGGCATCCGGCTTAACCGATTTCAAAACCTGAATGAGATCCGTTTTGGTACCGGAGACTTTCAGTGGTTGCGGCTTCTGGGCTTCCTGTGCGACCAGGTCAGGGTTAATGATTGCCAGTTGTTCCAGCAATACGTCGCGGCTGCCGCTGGTTTTAACCGGCGCGGGCAGGGTGGCGTTGTATTCTTTGATGCAGGCTTTCATCGCCGTGGCGGTATGCTTAGTCCCATTCTCGATGCGCTGGAACTCTTCCGGGAGTTGCTCATATGACGCATAGGATTCGTCAACGGATACCCCAAGCGGGAACGGCGCGGGCAGGGTGGCGTTATGTGCATCCAGTAATGCTTTGATATCGTCCGCGCTCAACAGCGGCGGCAGGCTGGCGTTGTGCTCGTCGATAAAGGCGCGGATCGTAGCGGTGGTGGTGAATGCACCTTCCGGGATTTCGGGCTCGACGCTGAACTCTTTATCCATGTCTTCCGGCTGCAGTGCCAGCGCATGCACCAGGTTACCCATATCCAGAACCGGCGAGCGTTCCTTATTGATAGTTTTTGAGACATGGCGCGCTTCGAAATACATCAGCGATATCCGGGCATCTTTAACCATCGTGGAGCTGATGCCGTTGGCGGCGTGATAAACCTCGTTCGGTACACCTTCATATCGGCCAGGCTCGAAGTATTCTGGCCATACTGTCGCTGTAAGTTCCTGGTCTGGTTCTTCGGCGGAATCTTCAGGCGTGATTGTTGGTTCCTGGTCCTGCAGAACCGCAGCTGCCAGGTCAGGACAGCGCTCAGTTAAAATTTTGCGTGCGTTTACGACATCTGCTTTTTCAGCATCTGCATCAGCGTTTTCGCCTGCCGGTACCGGATTATCAGCTTCGTCTTTGACCTGCTGAGTCTCTTCCATCTGCACATCGCTGGTGGCCTCTTCGTTGTCTCTCTTTGGGGCAGGAGTGGCCATAAGGCCTTCAATGGAGTACATGCCAGCGCTGACTTTGGCAATTTCAGGTTTTTTGGTTTCTGTCGGATCTTCGTGAGGTTGTTCAACGACATTTGATTGACGGCCCGCGCGCGGATCCTCTTCCCACTCCGGATAGCCTTTTGAGCGCTCGCCGTTTTCATAAATGCCATTAGCCGCGAGCCAGTTACGAACCGTTGCCCGCAGTTCTGACGTGCTTTCTTCGCCATTCCATTTAATGGCACGGGTAACGCCGAAAATGCTATTTGCGTCATAATCGAGAATATCTGTAGTTTTGCTCAGAATTTTGAGCGCCTTAACATGGACACCCTCTTTCTTGTCTACCAGGTCTTTGGCGCCGATGAGTTGAGGGCGGCTGATTTTTCCCGGCTCTGCATCCGGGTACAGTTGGGCAATAGCGATCTCAATAGCCAGATTCGCGATATTCTGCGTTACGGCGCGTTTATAGCGTTCGGGTGTAGCGTGAGGGTCAGCATGGGGAACTGCTGAAATCTGATTGCCAACTGACCATTCCCTGGTAAGGATGCCGCGATCGATAGCATTGGTTTCGAACCACAATTTCGCAAACTGAATACGCTTGCCAAGTTCGTGGCGCTTCCCTTCAGGGAAGACCTTTTTATTCGCGCTCGTAAATTTCCACAAAGCTGGCACATCGTATTTCTTTATTTCAGGAATACTTTCAGCAGCAAGAATGAGATCCTGAACTGCCGAATTATCTGTATCCATTTCCATGGCGGAAAGGCGGCCGCGATTCGGGATGCTGATATGGTAAACGTGGCCTTCTTCTGCCATGTACTGTGCCAGCAGCTGAATGCGGAAGGGCATTTCTGCGAGGTTGTAGAGGGAGTTTTCATCGTCTGAAACCGCAGCGTCGGAAGCATCAGAATCGTTTTCGTCTGAATCACCATTAACGATCTCATCTTCAACAACGGTAGTTAAATCAGCAACAGCCCCCTGGATAACCTGCCAGGTGCGCTGGTCGTCGCCGAGCTGATAGCGCTTGCACCATTCAAAATCCAGAACACCTTCAGCGGGAAGGTCATTAAATACCGGGAAATCGGTCCGAATTGGTTTCAGGTAGTCTTTGCCGCGCCCGGTTTCGATTTCTGCATCTTCCAGATCAACGTCTAACTGCAGCTGCGCGCGAGCTTCAGATTTTGCGGAACGCCAGATAATGGCATCGGCTTTACCCGATTTTTGAGTTGCCTTTATCAGATAAAAATATTCCATGTGATAGCCTCAATTTTGGGTGTTAGAATCCCCGGGCCATTGATAGCGCCCATTGGGTGTTCATTGGTTTTGGTAATTTCCGGTGTAACTTTGGTCGGTGGCACCGGACGTACAGCCCGCTTCGGCGGGTTTTACGTTAGGCCTCGTTGGCCATGGCGTCGTATTCGCCACAACGTTTCGAGCAATACGTTCTTTCACATGGTACTAACTGCGTGCCATGAATGATGAGAATGGTCATCTTCACAACTTTTCCTTCCTCCAGTGCCTTGCGGCAATACGCACATCGTTTCTGAATAACGCCTCCTACATCTGCGCGGTGAACCCGGCGGGATGTTCAGCAAGAACGCCTTTCAAAGGAAGGCATTCGCCTTTTACACCTTGCTCAACTGCGGCTTCCTGGCATTCTTTCTCGCTGTCATATACACCCAGCAAAACATCCTGATTACCGCCAATAAGCATGCCGACGGTTATCACCAGAGCGAACATTGTGCTCATCAGTGGGTACCTGCCGGAACGAGATAGGGCGCAAGCTCCCTTGAGTAAAAGGGCTGACGGATAAGGCGCAGATTTCCCTGCGGTTCATGGAAATAGGTTTTGCGAACATGGTCGTATGAAACAGACCAGGGCGCGCCGGTGCGCGGATTACGCATTGGTATTGCGCGACCGCTGTTTGGAACTGGATTAACCATAGATAACCCCCGCGATGCATATGATGAATAAAACCCAGAAGATGAACCCTATAACTGCCGAAATGACCAGGGCTCTGATGCCTTGCTTACTCATTTCAACCTCTGCCTTATCGCCGGCCAGCGGAACGTTAGAACCTACTGCGCGTTGATATCTCCACCTCATCCCGGTCTTCGTATGCGCCGGGCCGCTACTTCGTGGGCATCCTGCCTGAGTGGTTTGTTGCTATAGGGTAATTAAACACTTTGTTTATTATATTGTCAACAAAATGAGTTTATAAAAATAAACAAAAAGTTTATTTTTTTTGGTGTGCAGGCCTTTGCTGCATCTTTTTAAAGCTGCGAGCGGCTATACAACCATCAGATAGGGGCGGGCATGGAATACGATGAGGATAAGGCGGGGCTAAAATTCAATGCGTTTGAACTAGCTGTGGCGGATCTAGTAGTGGATGGGCACTTAGTCGAACAACATAGGGAAGCTGGGAACGTCATAGAGAAGGGGTCATAAAAAACCCGGCGCTGTGGCCGGGCTAGTATTCTAAATGTTAGAGCCAGATTTCCACTCTGGTTGAGACACTAATGTATATCTAGGTCTCCCATTACCAACGGTTTTTCTAACAAATACCGCAGAAGCAGTAACACCTAAATGTTTGTTAATGATACCAGGATCATCAACTGCTTTATCGATACTTGCTGTCTTAATTTCGGTGTTACCCAGCACAATAAACTCACACTGGCGTTTGTTAGGAAGAGTGCCCAAAAATATTACTGTTTCAACAATCTTTTCCTGCTTAATGTTATCGCTACTCAGTTGATTGTAGACAACTTCGAGTTGCTTTGGCTCTCTAAAAACAATATTGAAGTCATTGTTTTTTAAAGTAAAAACGGTTTTGTTTTCATATAGATAATGTATGAAACTACGGATTTTTTCTATTGCACGAAAATCTAAATTTTCTAAAGCGTCGGAAAGCTCTTCATCATCATTATCTAAGCTGGCCTGCAATATTTTTCTTGTCTTATCAATAGCTTTAGAGACTGGTGTTTCTTCATCGAATGTAAGTGGCGCATCAGGTCGGAACTCTTCAAGTACAAACCCAAAAGAACCCCTTGCTGATGCTGTGATCATTAGGTGGTTATTTTCAATATTTGGTATCCTTCCTGATGCTGGTAGAGGGCCGTTAAAGGCACTTGCCACATAGGCAATGGCGTCATTAAAACAGGATACAGCTTTCGACCCAAACACTGCTGAAATCCCGTGAGTACCAATGACTGTAGGACCTCTAAAGGTTAATACCGCATGCGTCGGTTCATGCTCTCGAATGTCAGCTTGAGAAATTATTCTTTCAACATTTTTTAATCGATCTTCTAAGCTTTTCCTGCTAATGGACTGACCGATTGGCATGTTTTTTAATAAGTTACTTATTTGCTCGCGTTCACTGAGAGCGAAAACATAATCATTACGATTCATTGTTTGCCTCCCCAGTAGTGGCAGAATTAAGTATAGTCATTGCCACAACATCAAGCTGTGGGTTCAATGGGATTTGAATAAAACCTTTCCATGACAAGTCACGTTTATGAGCCCACATACTGTACCAATATACAGTCATTTCAACAAGCTCATGGCTTGGAGCATTAAGCCCCTGATAGTACGAATCAACTAAATACTTAGTTTTAACAAGATCATGGTTAAACAGTTCAGGATTTCTACCAATTACCGTCGCATCATCATCACCAGCGCTGAATTGAAAAAAAGTAACCACATCAACGTCATTTGGAGGTCTTCTCTCAATTAGCTCAATGTTTTCTGTGAAGCTGCCATCTACCCACTGAAAACCCTCAACTAACCCCGCTTGGCTTAACGACATACGAAAATCAAGAAATCCTTTGAGTATCTTCATTCTTGCTGGGCTAAGCGCAAACATACTTACAAAACGCACTATATCCATTTTGTATGGCGAGCGCGCATGGCTAGTAGGGTCTGCCTCATCCATAGGGGGGATTACCCCCATCTCATTCCACAGAGAGATAGTTGGTATAGTCAACGTTAAACCTTATAACCAATTAGGCATTGATAGATTTATAGTTTTTATTGGTTACTACAGATCTTCTTTGTATATATTAGTTACTCCGTATCACCCTTAATCCGCCGCCCCATGTACTTCGCGTATAATTCGTCGAGCTCTTTCAGGCGTAGTGACACGATCCGCAGCATGTTCTGTTGTTCTTCCTCGTTCGGCAATTGGTTGTAGAGCTCCAGCAACCGTTTCTCGTCAGGACGTAAACCATCATTTGCATCAACATCCTGACCTAAAACCCACTCAAGGCTGACGCCAAGGGCATCAGCAAGCTTTATGGCAGAGCTCTTTCCTATCGCTCCCCGCACAAACCAGTTGTTAACCGATTGCGAACTTACACCACAGATCCTCGCTATATCTGCTTTAGATATGCGCTTTATCTCAATTATTTCATTGAGTCTTTGTACCTGTGGGTTGTTGGACTGGTGCGTATTTTTTCTCATATATCACGATTTTAAACTAAATGTTTACCACCTCAACATTCATAAAGTTGACTTTAAAATAAACATAATGTTTAATTTGCCATGTAACTTTAACGGAGTGGTTTATGAACGCATTAGAAAAAGCCATACAAATTGCTGGTGATGCAACGAAGCTAGCAGAAAAACTGGATGTTTCATCCATGACGATTAGCCATTGGAAGCACCGCCACGGTGGAGCAGTTCCTCAGTCTAGAGTTTTCCAGATCTTTCATGTGACAGGCGTAACTCCGCATGAACTTCGCCCAGACCTTTACCCAAATCCAAACGACGGTTTGTCTTCACAAAATCTGGCGGGATGACCATGCAAACACTTTCCTTTCAACAAAATACCGGATTCAACACCGGCGCTCTGATAAAGCGAAATCAGTTGAGAGTAGCGGATCATGACGGCATTCGTTCTGCCGTTCGCGCCTGGGCTGCAGCTGAAGGTCAGGATGTAGTGTCCGCATACATCATCGAGGAGTGGCGCCAGCAGGGCGGTGACGGGATCGAATTTCCCGAAGACCTCAGCCGTGCCCGGCAGAAATTATTCCGCTATCTGGATAACCAGGTCGAGTCGGATAAATACCGCGAGTATGTGCGTCTTCTTTCGCCAGCAATCATGGCCGTTCTCCCGCTGGAATACCGCAACCGGCTGGTTCCCCATGACGATGTTTTGTCGCGCCTGTCTTCAGCAATTAAGGAGTGCGCCGAAGCAAAGCAGGCTGTGATGCTGAACGCGCCAGAGCACCAGAAATTGAAGGAGGTAAGCGAGGGGATAGCTTCGCTGTTCAGGCTAATGCCTGAGCAGACAGGAGCGCTGATGACAATCGTGAGCTCAATGCTTGGCGTGATGTAAGCGGGGTATCCATGAATCACATCGAGTTCATTGAGAAGAACGTACGCGAGGAACTTCTTCGCCAGGGCTTCACGCAAGCAGTGGCTCAGGGGGGGGCAGACCAGGCGGTCGATATGTACAAACGGATGTCATAGGCAAGCCGAAAAGGGGGAATGTTTGACGATGTTATGCGACACGCAAAGTTATGGGCTGAGAAGCAGACCAGCGCAGCTGAGCGACGGGAAGCAAAGCGCACCGTGCGAAAGGGCAGCAATCAGGCTGGGTTGTTCTGAAAGGGTGAAGACCGTTGTGCTCGAACACAGCCGGTCTTCGGGGTGTGAAAAAAGGGCTCTTAGTTCACGGAGTGAGTATGTCAAATACCGCTGAAGTTATCAATTTTCCGATTAAAACCGAGCGTTCGGGAGGTCAAATGGCCGACCTGGCTAACGGGTATACCAAGATCGCAAACGAGATACAGAAGCTCAAGCCGCGTCTGCGGATGTCTGGTCGTGAGTGGCAGTGTCTTGAGGCTGTAATCTGGCTTACCTATGGATGGAACAAGAAGCAGGACCGAGTGACAAACACGGTGATTGCTGAGCTGACAGACCTCGGAGAGTCGCATATTTCCGACACAATCAAATCTCTCGCGGAGCGGAAAATTATCTTCGCTCATAAGCAGGGAGTGATGAAAATTGTCGGTATAAATACTGAGCTATCTGAGTGGATTTTAGACAAACCGAAAACGGGAAAACTCTTCCCGGAATCGGGAAAAGTGTTACCGAAAACGGGAAAACCTTTCCCGGAAACGGGAGACACCCAATACAAGAACAAGAACAATAGTAAAAGATCTTCTTCGTCTCGGAATTCTAAAGAATCCCGAAACGAGGAAACTTTGAAGTTTCTCTCTCGTCATCCAGAAGCGGCCGATGGGATTTATACCCCTGCGGGAAAATCCTGGGGAACAGCTGACGACCTCAAAGCCGCGCGATGGATTTTCGATAAAGCCCTCACCGTGAATGCCTCACTCTCAGAACCGAACTGGGTTGAATGGGCAAATACCATCCGTCTGATGCGCATGCAGGACAAACGCAGCCATTACGAAATCTGCGAACTGTTCAAGTGGGCCAATGAAGACGATTTCTGGCAAAAAAACATTCTCAGCCCTTCAAAACTACGCAAGCAGTGGGATCAACTGACAACTAAGCGCCTGCGCAGCCCTGGCCCATCAAAAACCACATCAGGCGTCAGTGCACTGGACAATACCGACTGGATCGACGGGGTACTCGAATGAAATCTATCGCAGAAAGCATGCATAACTTCGATCGGAAGAACTTCCAACGTATCGCCGCCGGCATGCCTGAAATGCACGATGCGCAGAGCTTTGCACATCAGGCGACAAAGACGGCTGAGGTATTCAACGAACTGTTTCGCCAGCTGCTCGCGGTATTCCCGGCGCTGGCCAACAAATCAGCGGAAGACCTCAACGAGATGCGTCGCCAGTGGCTCCTGGCGTTCAAGGAGAACGGCATCACCACGGTAGAGCAGATTAACGCCGGGATGCGGGTTGCTCGCAAGCAGGAAAAACCCTTCATGCCATCACCGGGCCAGTTTGTCGCCTGGTGCCGTTCTGAGGAGGCGGTGACGATAGGGCTGCCGGATGTGAATGAACTTGTTGAGATGGTTTACCAGTATTGCCGGACCCGCGGTCAGTACCCGGACGCTGAATCGTACCCATGGCCTGAGCACAAAATCACACCGATAACGATGAAACACAAAACCTGCTACTGGATGGTCACCGGACTGTACACCGATATGCGCGCAAATGGCCTCAGCGATTCAGAGCTGCGTCGTAAAGCCTCGGGCGAGCTGTTGCGTATGGTTCGTCGCTTGAATGCGGGAGAAATAATTCCGGAGCCGGTTAAGCAGATCCAGAAGCTTGGCGGAAGGCCATTAACACAGGAGCAGGGCTTAAACAAAATCGCTGAAATCCGCGCAAAGTTTGGTCTTGGGAGAGGGCGTAACCGTGGCTAGAGCATTATCAGCAGCAGAGCGCCAGGAGTATGTCAACGCATTGATTCGTATCACTAAGCATCAAGGGCGCCTGACGACCACCGAAGCAATGAAAAAACTGGGCCTGAGCCGCGATACCGTCCTGAAGTATTTTCGTGACGCGGCGGCCAGCGGTGAGGTTGTTCGCCACGGGCGATCGGGTTTATTTCGCGACCAGCGCGCCGTTATCGACTTCGACATGAAACGGTATGGACTGGCGCCAAAAGCGGTTACCGGGCTGAATTATAGCCTACTCGGCACCCCAGTATTTCAACGCGTCTTAGATGTTCAGGAGGCTATGCATGGCTAAAAATTCAATCGACGTATACGGCGCCAGCGGCAAAACAAACGTGCTCAATTTCGAACCTGAAAGTTTGCATCTTGTTACCGATAAAACCCACCTTCTCTACGATGAACGTATCAACCTGCCGATCGACGAAGGGATGGTACTGAACATTGCAGAGTTGGGTGTACTTGAGCCGATCATTGTCTGGAAAGACCCTGAAACAGGGCTCACCTGCGTAGTTGCAGGCCGTCAGCGCGTTAAACATACGCTTGAGGCAAATAAACTCCGTCTGAAAGAAGGCAGGGAGCCACTGCTTGTTCCCGGAGTCGTTAAGCGCGGAACCGCAAATCAGATGGCTAAGTACATGGTCAGCGAAAACGAAATCCGCCGACCTGATACACCGCTGGGCCGGGCTAAAAAAATGTCAGATGCGCTAGACCGCGGGCTCGATGAGGACGACATTGCGGTGTTGTTTGGATGCAGCGTTCAGACCGTTCGTGCAACGCTGTCCCTTCTCGATGCCACCCAGGCCGTCCGGGAAGCGGTGGAGTCCGGTGCTGTTACCGTTACCCAGGCGCGTCAATTGGGCACGCTTCCACCTGAAAAGCAGCGCGAAAAAGTTGCAGAAATCGAAGCTGCGACCGCAGGCACTAAAGGCCATGAAAAAGCCAGGCGTCAGCGTGCTGTGCTGGGCGAAACAAAGCCACGTCTCAAATCACGCAAAGAAATTACCAAAGCCCTTGAAAATGCCAGCGGTGAATATGCAAAAGCCCTGCAATGGGTGCTTGGCGGTACCGCGTGTAAAAACTGCGGTGGGTTTAATTGCTCCGAATTTGGGTGCACGGCCACCGATCAGATGCTGGAAAAGTTTCGTGAAGGAGCCGCCAAATGATTATCGGGACCACGAATTATGATGAAGTTCCTGATGCTCGTTGCGCCTTGTGCGGCGGTTATTACAAAACCGACGATCCGGAAAGTCACGAATGCGAAGAGGAAGCCCATGACGAAATTGAATGTGATATCTGCGGCTTCAAAAGCACAGACCCGGACGGTGCCCACTACTGCTGCGAGGATAACTCCGATGACTGATATCACCGAACTGACAAGCGTACAAAAAAACGCAAATATTCACCGTTTATCCAGACTTATTGCCTGCGCACCTAACGATGAATTGTGCCAATTGGCTGTTGAAGTTGAGCAATACACTGATCAACTCATTGAGGCACTGGAGAAGGCGCAGACCATCAACGCAGCAGCCGAGAAGCTGGTCCGCTGCAAAGGTCGCTATCACAGCGAGCTTAACTATCGTGCACTGGCGGATCTGTTTGGCGTGACAATGCCAGACCTTCCGCCGCTGGATGGCGAGTGCCGCACCGTCACCGTGAAGCTGCCACAGGCAGTTAGCGCAGGTGGTCAGGGTTATCAGGCGCAGGTGGAGAGGATACTTACCGCCGCTGGCATCAAGGTGGAGGCTGAGTGATTCATGATTCACTATCACGGTGGGCCCATAACACCGGATACGTGCGCAATGAAAGCGTGGAAAGCGCGTCACGCTTTCATAAGTTTCGCGCACTCCGGGCAGATAAATCTGGCATCTGAATATTGCCAGTCCTTCGCCCTCGATAATGGCGCATTCACAGCATGGAAAGCAGCTGGGAAAAACAAAATCGACTGGAGCGATTACTACGGGTTTGTCGCCCGCTGGAAAAATCATCCCGGCTTTGATTTCGCCATTATCCCTGACGTTATTGACGGGGGAGAGGAAGAGAACGAAGCACTTCTGGATGAATGGCCGCACGGGGAGTTTTTCGGTGTTCCTGTCTGGCACATGAACGAAAGCGATGAGCGGTTTATCAGGTTATGCAACGAGTATCCGCGGGTGGCGATAGGCAGTTGCGGCGATTACGACGTTAAGCGGCCAAACCTTGCAGTCGCCAGAATGAAAGACCTTATCAGGCATGTGATTGATGAACACGGCCAGCCGATAACCAAGCTTCACGGGTTGCGCATGCTCAATCCGTTGATTTTCACAAAGCTCCCGCTGGCGAGCGCCGATAGCACGAATGTCGCCCGCAATATTGGTATAGATAAAGCCTGGTCTGGTGCCTACTCGCCAGCATCAAAAGAGACTCGTGCCGCCCTGATGGTGGAGCGCATTGAATTACATAATAGCCCCGGTTCGCTTACATATTGCGAGCAGCGAGACCGGTTCGACATGCAGCTGCAGCTAGCAGTGTAAGGAGCCAACCAATGACCAATAACCAGTTAAACAGAGAACGTCTGGAAAAAATTAAATCATGGCGTGAAACCTATGGAGCTGGAAGCAACGTAATGCTGCCAGTTGAAGAGGCTGAGGCTCTGGCTCGCATGTCGCTGGCCGCAATGGACAGCGAGCCGGTGGCGTGGATAGTTCACGCCCGCACTGGTGACCAATTAACCACCGACGGCAGCTATGTCGCCAATGCTGAGGGGATATTAGGTCTACATTCTACACCGCTCTATCGCAACGCGCAGCCAGCGCCGACAGCACGCATGGTCGTAATCCCTACTATCTGGAAGCATTATACTGCCGCCAAAACAGCGATTATTTACGAGAAAGCCATGACAGATGCAGGCATTAAGTGGAGAAGTATTGATGATTAATGAGCGCTTAACGCATGAAGAGTTAGAGTCACTATCCTTGGCGATGAAATCACACTTCGAGGTTATGGCTGAATCCGCTTCAGAGGCAGAGGTTATTGAATGCAGCCAGATAGTAAGAGCATTGTGTGAGTTACAGGAACGCCGCACCGCAATGCTCGCAGTCGCTCCACAGGAGGTGAAATGATGGACTCTTTACTGGAAGACACCTGCAAGCGTGTCATTGAGCTGGAAGGTCTGCTGCTGGTGGTCGTTGTATAAACCCGCTGTTGCGGTTTTTTTCTTTCTGTTAGCACGCTTCGGCAACTTTGTGCCGCCACCGTTCGTTGAGGTACTGGTGATGGGCAATTTTCCTGAGTTATGTCAGAAAAGGGACGCAGCCGCATGATGTATTAAAAAGCTGAGATTGCAACTGTATCTGAAATTGTTGAATTAAATTCATGTGGTGCGCTTATTAATATGTGCTTTAGTTTAAATGATTTGGAAACTTCTCAATTTGAAAATAGTTGAATCTTTACTCCATTAAAGCTGCTATTGTCTCCTGTAAAATGGAACCATCAAGTACCGGAGCCTTCTGTTACTTGATTTTTAAGTCTTTTACTTAGGGATGACTGAGGATTTATCATGGCAAATGATTCACGAGGAAATGAGGTGGTTTTCAACCGCGCATATCTAAACTTGTGCTCTAAGAATAAGAATTTAAGTACATTGGTTATAGCCAGAGAGTTTAAGGATGATAATATTGTTGGATGTTTTTCTTTTGGCCTTAAAAAACTAATCGATATTGAGTCAAAGTGTTTGTTTTTGCGCTATAAGTACCCATGGCCAGATTTTGAAATTGAACTGGTTAAAAATAAAGGCGGTGATTACGAGTTCATGCTTTTTCATAATGATTTTCTTAAAGGTAGTGAGGTTTAAGTTAGTTATAACGATTTTTTTAATCAAATCGGATTTAATTTAATTGTTTATGTTAGACATTTTTTACCTTGAGCTTGTCTAAGGATAACATTCGAAGAGTGTCGCACGCTTGCCCGACTACTTTAATCGAACAGTTTTGATGTCACTGCTCGATTAAATTTGGCCATTACGTAATCATATAAGGTCTCGTCAATATGACTTGTTTTACCACTCATGAGTTGGGCGATTTTTGTTTACTGTGACCTAAGACTCTGTCTCTCTTTAGAGAACATGACTAAAAAACCCCATAGATTCAACCCGCTACGGTGGGTTTTGTTTTCCCATGACTGATAAAAATTAACGTTTTGTGCTCTTAAGATATTGCTCATTCAATGAGTTAGGTGTACTGTTTATTTATACAGTGCATCGAGCGAGGTGATACTATGAGAATCGAAGTAACCATCGACAAGACTAAAAAACTGCCAGAAGGGGCCATTCCCGCCCTTGAAGTCGAATTGCTGCGCCGTCTTCATCAAAACTATGAAGGCTGCAAACTAAATATAAGACGCTCAAGCACTGGCGGGTTGACCGTTCTGGGCGGCGTTGATGGTGATAAAAAGCGCATAGAGCAAATCCTGCAGGAAACGTGGGAAAGTGCCGACGACTGGTTTTATTGAGTATTTTTATTGGCGGCGGCCTTTCTCCCAGAGCATCGCATTTGCGTTACCCTTGATGCTGCCGCCCGTTTTCATGAGTGCGTCAGTGTGTCGCTCAGGGGGTAATGTGACTGATGGTATTGAGGTTCCTACTAATCATTCCTGGTACGATGTTGTCAGGAGATCGGATGGCGCCATTATTTGTAGCTTCCCGGCCGAAGGAAGGCATCTGATTTACAGGGCTAATGGCATAATTTCAATGCGTCCATTATTGCCCGATGAAGAAATATTTACTCTAAACGGATTTATGAAGTTTGCTGAACGACTCGGCTACCGAGTTTTTCCACCTTCTGATAATATGAAATCAACGGCCTGAACAACCGTTAACCTACTGCGCCACGGAGAGAAACCATGGCGCAACAATTACACCTGATAAAACAGTCCCAAGGTATCCTGATCCCTGCAACGCAGGAGACCAGCGATTTTCTGCAATCAAAATGTAAGCTCGGCGCCGTTCTGGAAGCCGACTATAAGCTTGTCCGCAATCCGGCGTTTCATCGCCGCTACTTTGCTTTACTCAATCTCGGCTTTGACTACTGGGAACCTACCGGCGGATCGATCTCATCCAATGAGCGCAAGCTTGTGTATGGCTACGCCAGTTTTCTAGCCGCCTATGGCGGTAACGAATCAGCCCTGCTTGATGCCGCAGAACAATACCTCGATCGCGTAGCCGAGAAACGTGCCGGTAGTATCAGCATTTGCAAATCTTTCGACGCCTACCGGGCGTGGGTCATTGTCGAAGCTGGCCACTATGACGCCATACAGCTGCCGGACGGCACGCTGAAAAAACACCCTCGTAGCATTTCTTTCGCCAGCATGGACGAATGCGAATTTCAGGAACTGTACAAAGCATCGCTCGATGTTCTCTGGCGGTGGATCCTCTCTCGCTCGTTCAACAGCCCGCTGGAAGTCGAGAACGCCGCAAACCAGCTTTTAAGCTTCGCGGGGTGATGCCGATGAAATATTCATGGTTTCACCATCTCGAATGCACAACGCAGCAGGCCGAAGAATTGGTAGCGAGATATCGTCAGCGGGGCGTAAAGGTCGAACGAAGCTTAAACCCTGACTTTATGACATGGACCGTCAGCGTGCAGTTGGTGGAGGACAAAAATCCGCCGCGGCCAGACTCCCGCTGGCGCAACAGGATGTGGGAGTGAGTATGGCGAACCTTCGCAAAGCGGCCCGAGGCCGCGAATGTACGGTACGGATCCCCGGGTACTGCAATGGCAATCCGGAAACCAGTGTTCTGGCGCATTACCGACTGGCAGGCACCTGTGGCACCGGGTGCAAACCTGACGATACTCAGGCGGCTATCGCCTGCAACTGTTGCCACGACTTGATCGACGGACGGAAGAAAACAACCGATTACACCTATGACGAACTGCGCCTGATGCATGCAGAAGGTGTGCTCAGAACGCTGGCCATATGGAAAAAAGAAGGGCTGGTAAAAGCATGAAAATGAAGACAACTGAATGTATCCGCCAGCGCTGGTTACGGTTGAACATCGTCCGCTATCGCGGGTCGTTCCCGGTGGCATATCGCATCCTCAGAAACCAAATCCGCAATCAGAAAGCAGGGGCATAATTGTGAAACTTGAAGCATTACCAAAATTTTTCTCACCAAAATCGATGATGCCCGGTGCAGTGCCATGCGGAATAACGTCTGAGACCCTGACGATTACCGATGTCATGGCCGCGTTAGGCCTGGCAACATCAAAATCAGCGATAGGTATCGAGCTTTACCTTGCAAAAGCCGGTGTTCTGGAACCTGACAACATAATTGCCTTCATTGGCGAACTCGCCATTCAACGCGCCGGCAGGAACCGACCCCTGCAGGCGATGGAGGAACAGCAGCGCACGGAGTTCTTGCGTGTAATGGCTGGTTACGTGTTCCGGGATTATTCGCTTAGCGCTGCCAGCCTAGTGACATGTAGCAGTTGCGCTGGATCTGGTTTTATTGACGCCGAGGTGTTCACCAACAAAGTGACTTATCCGGACGGAAAGCCTCCGAAATGGGTAAAAGTAACTAAGGGGATCTCGCCATCGGACTGGGAAGAAGTTAAGGCCGTTCGTGAGCAGGTGAGGGTAATCTGCAAAGCATGTAATGGAAAAGGGCAACTCAAAAACGAATGTCGGTGCCGGGGCCGCGGTGAGGTACTGGATAAGAAAAAATCAGAGCTTCAGGGGCTCCCGGTATTTAAGCAATGCCCCCGCTGCACTGGCCGCGGTTATCCCAGATTAAAAGACACGGAGGTATTCAAGGCTCTTGGCGTGACCGAAACTACTTGGCGAAGAAACTTCAAATTGTTCTTTGATCGTCTGGTGGAGTATTGCCACGTCGAGGAATCTTTCGCAGAAAAGATTCTCGAGAAAGTAACGAGATGATTTTGCAGCAGGCTATTGCAAGCGTGGCGGAAATTGGCTAATCTCGTTCCAACGATGGGTTAATTCGCCCATGACGTTAAAGATATTAAGACCTCGCTCCGGCGGGGTTTTCTGTTATGCGCTTTCGTTGACTCATTTCTTTTCAGCATGTAGATTTGATTGAAATTCTGTTTTGGGAATGAAGAGGCGGCTCCCAAAAATTAACCGCCAAGTTGGTCACTTCGGCTCAGGCCTGGGACTCCAACCATGCCGGCTGAGAGGTCGGCACTCATCTACTGCCACTCCTTTCCGGTAACGGGGTTTTCAATTTGACAGGTTTAGTTTCGATGTCTCGAAATCCTCGGGTTTTGTCATAGAAAAGCCAGACATTAAACTTTCTTTCCTTGGGCCATGTATCATAAGTCAGAGCGTCCCACCCAAGATTTTCAGCAATCTTTTCAGCTAAAGCTACTTTGGCTTCAGAAGATATCTTTCCTTGATACGCACTCATAATGGCGCCGAGGAAAAAGTCTGAGATTTGAATGTTTTCAGATGATTTTGAGTCTTTGGTCACTACGGAAGTTATTAGGTTTTTTACTCCGTGCTGAATGAAAAGCATATTGTTGGCTATTACATGGAATGCTTCATCTGCTTTCTTGTACCGAGAGGCAATTGGATCAACTTCAACCCGGAAACTGCAATCCCGTTCAGGGTGAGCTCGCAGGATGCTAGAGATCTTAGTTGTCATTAATTTGGTGAAATGTTTTCGCATAGCCAAATCATAGTCGCCATTATGAAAGCTTTTATTCACTATAGATTTCTCAACGACAATACAGTGAAACGCGAGCCATGGATGTTTAAAAAAAAGCTCAATCAAATCTATATGAAATGAAAGGTATTTTTTGGAATTGGCCTTTTGCCACTTAATTTCCTGGAAATAGCCATGTTTTTCACGGATGTCGCGGATTAGCTTTGCAAAATCACCACGGCGTTGATATTTCATCCATAGGCTACCGAAGCCATAAAAACGCTGTCCATCAATACCAGATTCATCACAGGCAACATGCCAAATTACCCTACCGGGGTTATCTTGCTCAGCCATACGCTTAAGTCACTTACGAAAGAGAAATGAGTGATATTTAATCACAAGCGTAAGCCATTGATAAAGATCGTTTTACTCATATCATGCGCTCCTTAATGACCGGAGCGCATCCATTTGTGCCGCCAGAACGTCATTCCCTTTGTGCTTTGTCGTAAATCCATCTGGCGGCATTCCCTCTATGCATAGCGCCATCCGTAACTAACGGAGGTGAGAGATCATGAAAATGCCCAATAACCCGAGTAACTGGCCTGATTTGCTGGAGTTGCTGCAGAGCTGGTGGCGCGGAGATACGCCGCTGGGCGCTGTGCTGTTCTCAGTTGTCATGGCTGGCCTTCGAATTGCTTATAGCGGTGGAGGCTGGAAAAAAATGCTTCTTGAAGGGCTTCTGTGTGGAGCGTTGACGCTGACATGCGCATCGGCGCTTGAATACTTCGACTTTCCAAAATCCCTATCCATCGCCATTGGAGGTGGGGTTGGATTCATAGGCGTGGACGCCATCAGGGCGTTCGCAATGAAATATCTGGGCAGCCGCTTTGGCATCGGTGGCGGCGATAACAAGGCGTAATCATGACAGCAGATCAGATTATTGAGGGCATCCTCGGTAAAGAAGGGGGTTACGTAAATAACCCGAATGACAAAGGCGGCCCTACGCGCTGGGGTATCACGCAGACTACCGCCCGCGCATATGGCTACGCAGGTGATATGAAGGCGTTACCACGGGAAACCGCGAAAGCCATTTATCTGTCGCAATACTGGACTGAACCGAAGTTCGACCGCATCGCCGAGTTGTCGCCAGCCATTGCACAGGAACTGTGTGATACCGGCGTGAACATGGGTCCACGTGTCGCCAGTACATTCCTGCAGCGCTGGTTATCAGCGCTGAATATGCAGGGCAAGCTATATCCGGACCTGAAGCCGGACGGCGCGATCGGCAACATCACCATTGCTGCTCTGAAAAGTTACCTGGCAGTTCGCGGCAAAGATGGCGAAACCACATTACTGAAAGCGCTGAATTGTAGCCAGGGGGCTCGCTATCTGGAGTTAGCCGAAGCGAGGCCAGCTAACGAAGCGTTTCTATACGGCTGGGTTAAAGAGCGGGTGAGCTTATGAAGATGGTTATTTTCGTTCTGCTGGCGCTAGTGGCCGTGCTCGTTCTGTTACTACTGCGCAAATATTCCCGCCTGGAGTTTGTTGCGCACTCCCGGCTGCTGCTGAAAACCTGGTCGGTAAGGTTCGGCGCAGTTGGTGCGCTGGTTGGTGTATGGGCTCAATCATTTCCGGACGCAGCTCTTCATGCCTGGGCGATGCTGCCGCCGGATGTCAAAGATATTCTGCCTGCCAACATTGTGGCGATGATTAGCCCGGCGCTAGTGGTGCTCGCTATCCTCTCTCAATACGTCAGGCAGCCAAAGCTGAAAGAAAAAGCCGATGGGCAGCAGGAGGCGCAATGAGCCTTGAATTTATCAGCGGGCTGGTAGTCGTTCTGCTTGGCTTAATCGCTGGCGCGTTTGGGTTAGGCCATGTGCGCGGGACCAGCAAGGCCGAAGCCAAAGCCGAACAGCAGCGAACCGAAGAGAACGCCGCTGCCAGCGTCGCCGCGGCTGAACGGAAAGAGAAAGCCACCAGAGAGGCCAGCAATGTACAGCAGACTGTTAGCCATATGCCTGATGACGATGTTGATCGCGAGTTGCGCGAAAGATTTACCCGCCCCAGTGGTGGTTGATACCGCGTGCAGCTGGGCGCGGATCATCTACCTGACTGACCACGATATCGACGCGCTGGACAAGCAGACGAAGCGAGACATCCTAGCGCACAACAAGTCTGTGATAGCGAATTGCCCGAACCGAAACGAAAGGCTACAAAATGAGTGAAGCTAAACAGCAGGACGGCTTTACCGTACAGGTTAACCCTCAGCGAAATTGAGTAGATCAACCTTATTAAGATAATGAATAGCCCCTAAGTCCAAAACCTACTGAAAAAGGTAGGGGTAAACAGAGCTTGTTATGCTATGCCATTACAATCACTTATAGTAGGGTGAGAAAATAAGGTGCTTTACCATAAACTTAGGATTAGTTTAATGAATACGTTAACTGGCTTCATAGTTTTTTTAATTATCGCTCTGGTATTTGGATACTTATGCCATATTACGGCGGAGCGAAAACTTTCAAAGGCAAGGGCTGAGCTCAAAGCGGCGGAGGAAAGGGGGAAACCATACTCAGAAGAAGTTGTTAGTTATATGATGGGACAGCCAGGTATAATTGCAATCTTCTTTGCATTCATCAGTTTCCTTTCATTTATTGCGTCAATGTTCAATCTGGTCTACTGGTTTTTCCCATAAAGATCCTGTTGAAAATGTACCTTATCAGCCGTGGCCACCTCTGGGTGGCTTTTTTATGACATAATAGACTCGCTCCGTTTGTCGTTGAAACCTTCCGCTACTGGGGGAGAATCATCTATCTGACTGACACGATATCAATGTCTGGACAAGCAGACCAAGCGAGATATTTTGTGCACAGCAAATCGGACCTGACCAATTGTCCATAACAAACTGAAAAGGCGAATAAATGAGTGCTGTTGAACCGCAGGATGGCAGCACCGTAAAGTGCTCTCGCAAGTTAACTCCTGATGATTTTGAGCGAATGAGTCGCCTGAAAGGAGTGAGCCGTCATTTTTGCAGTCCGCTGGATACGGGCTGTAGCGCGCCCTGATGCTGATTGCTGAGTTGTTTCGGTTATTGAAGCCTAAGAGTGTACTTAAGCTTCAGAAAAGCAGTCAATCAGTTACTTTATAGGTTTACTTTCTGAGGGTAGGAAAATATTTCCGCAGTATGGGCAGATCAATGTTATATCGTTTTTTATTCTCGACAGGCTATGTGTTGACTGGCGAGAGCAGTGAGGACAGGTGCTTTTTACAGGTCTAAGTGTACGTATTTTGTCTTTGAGCATCGACATGGTTTTTATCCTCGTTAGTGATTGCTAACCATACACCTCAGGACAGAAAATAGCTCGCTTTATAACCGTTATTTTTTTGAGGCTACTTCGTTGTAGATGACAACGCACGACTAAAGCTAATCTCGTTAGGTCAGGGCCGTTGCACCTTTCGACGACGGGTAAATCAGCTAACGACATCTTCAAAGATTTTCATTGCGTGAGTGTGTTAACCCTTGGCGGGATAATCATCTGCCTGGACAGACTATTTTAGTGGCATTTGTCGGTTAAAAAGACGAACTGCCATAATTATATGTTCGTTAGTATGAAAAAAAATGAAATACACTACTATCATTGCACCTCCGTCCCCAACACCAGTTTGTCGGAGGTCAGTTGCTCGTTTGGATAAATCTCTCCCGGATGGCTCCTGAGAGTTTATTTAATCGATAACTGTGCATGACAAAAGGCCGCATCTCTTTTGCGGCCTTTTTCATAGCCATCAGAAAGGCCACATTTCGGAGGCACTCCACGTAGGTAGTTTTTTTAATGGCTATAACAATGTGCCTTCGATTGTTACGCATAGGGAGTTAACCCCCGTGGCTTATGCTGCAATTGCAAACGAACGATACACAGCAGGAATGACCTGTGAGCGGATTTACGAATCGGTGAGAACCTCTGTCCCCGCCAAGGGGTAACATAATCAAAAATCCCTGATAGGGGATTACTGAGGACAGTATGACCTTAATCCAGCACATTAAAATGCAGGGAGATGCGATATGTAACAAGGAGGCAGAAATTATAGCTCTTAGGATGGTTAATATTCAGGGGCAGCGGCAAGTACCATGTGATAACAAGCCGCAGTTGGGGGAAGGGAGCTCGGAAACTAGAGTTGTATTTCTGCCAGTATGGCTTAACTGTTAAATAATAACTCAAATTTATTATTTTTGTAGTCAAGCGTGAATGTGCAGTGTTGCAGAAACTCCATTCCAAGAATTGCTTTGAAATGACGCCCATTATCAACTAAAGGTGTTGCATGAAATTCTTGAGAAAAAAGGCGCCCGTCCAATGTTAGGCTCATAATAGCCCTTCGAGAAGTTGAATTAATTGTAGAAGTTCCTCCCTGTACCTGTATTTCTCGAGTAACTGGGAGTTCTAATTCATCAGCAAAATTATTATCGATATAACAAGCGGTAGCACCAGTATCGATCAGAACCATGACTGATTGATGTTTCTCGGGGCTCGGCATGTGGTAATGATTATCTTTGTCAGCTGCAGCAAATGTAACAGCTATCACGGGTACAGCCTTTGGTTGCGGTGTAGTTGAAAGTTCCCCGCTGTCGTTCATAAAGTATATTGGTAAATTAATTGCCATTTCATTTCCTTAAGCAGAACTAATCAGCCAATTTTCTGCCATTACATGTTCGTCTGTGTCCCACCACGGACGGGCCGAGCTATAACCTTACATGCTGAGGTTTCACAGTAACATCCTGATGTTTAACCAGTAGCCTCGCATCTGCGGGGCTTTTGGTATTCGTGATGCCACATGATGAAGAGCTTAAAAATTGAATACGTAGGAGGGAAGCTGGTGGTGATTGAGTATGACGATTTGTCATTCGCATCGCTGCCAGTTTCAGAGTTTCCCATCGACAGTGCCGCTTTAACTCTCTCCAAATTCATGCTTGAGGATGAGTATGCCTCCACGAGCTAAACGACCTTGCCGGCACAGAGGATGCGCGGCAGTGACGAATGATGTCAGTGGATACTGTGAGATCCACCGGCAGCAACACATTGGCGATGGTTGGCGTAACCATCAGAGCGGAAAAAGCCGACAGCAACGCGGATACGGTCGTCCCTGGGAAATCATTCGTGCCTCATTCGTGCCCGAATTCTCGTGCGCGACAAATATCTTTGCCAGAACTGTCGACGTAACGGCATCGCCACCAAAGCCGCCAGCGTAGATCACAAAATCCCAAAAGCCCACGGTGGTACTGATGACGATTCCAATTTTGAATCGTTGTGCTGGCCGTGCCACAGAACGAAAACCGCAACAGAGAGAACACGATGAAGAATTTAAAAATTGAATACGTTGATGGCCAACTCGTTACCGTTGATGTCGAGGGGATTTCGATGCTCAATGCAGGACTATCGGGCCTGAACTTCAGCCATTTTCTGGGGAAAGAACCGCATCTCAAGTTTGAGGTAGGTGGTGAAATTCCCGAGGGACTGGTTCCCGTTCAACCGCAAGAGCCAGCGCAAGCGCAAGCGTTCGAAGGCGAGCACCTGCCAGCCGAAACCGCACCGCGCCATCAGCGTAACCGCAATAAAAATCGCAACCGTAACCGGAGCCATTAATCATGTTCAGTCGTGATGATTTAACTATTTCAATGTACTACGCATCATCCACTGATGCTGAATCAGGTAACAAGCTGGCCACGATGACTATCGAAGTGCGCGATACAACTCCGATTGCTGATCTGGCCCTGATGACACAGCTGCAGTGTGTGACCGATAAGGCGAAAAAGAAAACTTACTCGGTAGGCAAGCAAAGTATCGCCAACGGTTCCGATCCTCTTCTGGTGGCCATTGAAGGCCACTGGCGGACTGGTACGGAGGCGCTGGTCAAAGAGCTGATTGCAGAGGTGATGGATTTCATCGCCGGCAGCGTAGGACAGGAAAGTACCTGGGTTGGTCAGTACGGGCTTAAGGTATTTGAGAATGCACCGTTGGCAGAACGTCTCCCGGAGAATGTGCTGCGGGCGGATGGTATTGCGGAGTCAACGGCATCCTGAGGTCACCACCAATGAGGTAGAGGATGAATAATAGGCCCTGTATATATAACAACAAATGGGATAAGGCGCGTTTGTCATTCCTGCGTAAGCATCCGCTGTGTGTGATGTGTCATGAACAGGGCAGAACAACTGCCGCTACAGTCGTTGACCACATTATTCCTCACAAGCTTAAAGATGCGCTGATTTCTTGCGACCAAAGGTTAATCGCTGTAGCTCAAAAGCTTTTCTGGGACAGAAAAAACTGGCAGGGACTCTGCAAATCTCATCATGACTCAACGAAACAGCGAATGGAGAAGCGTGGCACCGTCATTGGTTGCGATGAAAGCGGTGTGCCGCTTGATCCGAATTCCCACTGGTTCAAATGATGATGGTCCTACGGGGGGAGGGGGGATCTAAACTTCAGCGCCCTGACCCCAAATGACCGCCGCTTGTCCTTTGTGTGCACAACCGCGAAATGAAAAGTTTTTTTCCTGGAGGTTCTGATGGCCGGACGACGCCCGAAACCGACACACCTCAAAGTGGTTACCGGCAATCCGGGCAAACGAAAACTCAACGATAAGGAACCCACGCCAGCGAAAGAAATCCCGAGTCCTCCGGCCCATCTTACTGACTGGGGAAAAGTAGCCTGGGGACGGTTGACTGTTCTTCTTGACGGGATGGGGGTTCTCACCGTCGCGGATACGCTGGCGCTTGAACGTCTCTGCGATATCTATGCCGACATCCTGCAACTGCGTGACACGATTGCGGTGGAAGGCAGAACCTATACCGTCCAGACCGATGGCGGTTTTTTGATTAAGGCTAATCCGGCGGTTTCAATGCTGGCTGATGCCGACCGTCGTTTTAAAAGCTACCTGGTAGAATTCGGTCTGACGCCGGCGGCAAGGACGAAGGTGAAAGTTAATGGCGAAACCCCCGAAGAGGACACGCTCGACAAGTTCTTCGGTTGATCCGGCCACGCAGTACGCGCTGGACGTGACCTCCGGAAAAGAGTTGGCGGGGCCGGACATTCGTAATGCCTGCAAGCGTCATCTTAAGGATCTGGATTCCTGCCATGCGCGTGGGCTCAGTTGGGACGCTGAGGCGGCACTGCGTTCAATTGATTATTTTGCCAAAGTGTTGAAGCTTAATGGTGGTGATTTTGAAGGTGCCCCTTTTGTTCTTCTTCCCTGGCAGTGCTTCATTGTTGGCTCCATTTTTGGCTGGAAAAATTCGAAAGGATATCGACGCTTTCGCATGGTTTATGTGGAGTCCGGGAAAGGTTCCGGCAAATCACCGCTTTCTGCAGGGATCGGTCTTTACTGCCTGACAGCGGATAAAGAGCCGCGTGCTGAAGTTTATGCCGCGGCGACGAAGAAGGACCAGGCGATGGTTCTTTTCCGTGATGCGGTAGCGATGGTCGATCAATCGCCGGCGCTTTCCGCGCGCATCCAGAAATCAGGCGGTGCGGGAAAAGAGTGGAATCTGGCATTTCTGCAGGCAGGCTCCTTCTTTCGTCCAATCAGTTCTGATGATGGTCAGTCGGGACCTCGTCCCCACTGTGCGCTCATTGATGAGGTCCATGAGCACAAAAGTAACCAGGTCGTGGAAATGATGCGAGCCGGTACTAAGGGGCGTCGGCAGGCTCTTATTTTCATGATAACCAACAGCGGCCACGATAAAACCAGCGTCTGCTTTGACTACCATGAGTACGGGCGAAAGGTCGCTGAAGGCTCGATTGAAGATGATAGCTTCTTCTCCTTTATCTGTTCTCTGGATGAGGGAGATGATCCTTTCAAGGATGAAACCTGCTGGAAAAAAGCTAACCCATCGTTGGGACATACCTTTGACGAAAACTATCTTCGGGAGCAGGTCACTCAGGCCCGGGGCATGCCATCGAAAGAGAGCATTGTTCGCCGGCTTAATTTTTGCCAGTGGGTCGATGCCGATAATCCATGGATGAGCAGCGACGTCTGGATGGGATGCGAAGAAGCTTTCGACATTGACGAACTGGAAGGTGAGGAGTGTTACGGCGGTCTGGACCTTTCTGGTTCTCGTGATTTGACCGCGCTGGCGCTATTTTTCCCTAAGCAGCGGAAACTGCTGGTGGAGTTCTGGACACCAAAAGAGACGTTGCTCGATCGGGCAAAAACCGACCGGGTACCTTATGACGCCTGGGCTCGTGATGGCCATATTCACACCACGCCGGGAAAGGCAGTGAAATATGGTTTTGTCGCTCAACGAATAGCCGATCTTTCACAGCAATTTCACATCATTGCGATTGCCTTTGACCAGTACCGTATTAAGTACCTTGAACCTGAGCTGGAGGAGGCATCAGTTTCTGTCCCGCTTATTCCTCACGCGCAGGGCTATTACAAGGCAAAAGACTCCGGGTTGTGGATGCCACATTCCATTGAACTCTTCGAGGAGTTGCTTGATGACAGCATCGTCATTATCAAAACCAACCCCTGTCTGCGCTGGAACGCTGCTTCAGCGGTGACTGAGGCAGACCAGAAAGAAAATCGCATTTTTGCCAAGAAGAAGAGTACGGGCCGTATCGATGGTGTGGTAGCCAGCGCTATGGCGATCGGCGCTGCTGAAGGTTACGAGGACGACTCTGGCGATATCGATGATTTTTTCAGTAATCCAATCATAGTGTGAGTCACCATGAATAAAGAGAAGAAACCCGGTCGGATAAAAAGTGCCGTCCGCCGGTGGCTCGGTATGCCGATATCACTGACGGACGGAGAATTCTGGTCAGCCTGGGCTGGCGGTGAATCGGCGGCGGGCAAAACCGTCACCGTTGATAAGGCGCTTCAGCTGTCTGCTGTCTGGTCATGTGTCAGGCTGTTATCGGAAACCATCGCCACGCTGCCGGTTGGCTTTTATGAAAAAACATCCGACGGGCGTCAGAGTGCAAATGAACATCCGCTCTATGAGCTTCTGCATAATCAGCCCAATGCTGATATGACGGCGGTGGAATTCTGGGAAATGATAATGGCCAGCCTGTTGTTGTGGGGAAATGCTTATGCCGAGATTGACCGTACCGGAAAGCGTATTACGGCGCTGGTACCACTACGGCCTGAGCGTATGAAGGTGGAACGAAGTCGCGAGGGTGAGCCCATCTATACCTATCGGGATGGAGCAGGCGGCGGAACCCGGAATATTAAAGAACAGAACATGATGCATATCCGCGCATTCAGTACGAATGGCGTGATGGGTCTCTCGCCAGTGAGTTATGCCCGCCAGACCCTGGGGATGGCAATGGCAACGGATGAAGCCAGCGCGAAGGTATTTAAAAACGGTATGCGCCCAAGCGGCATCCTTTCTATGGAGCAAGTCCTTAAGAAAGAGCAAAGAAACGAGGTGCGGGACAGCCTGACTGAACAATTCGCTGGATCGATGAATACCGGGAAAATGATGGTGCTGGAAGCTGGAATGAAGTTTCTTCCTGTGGCTATGAATCCGGAGGATGCCCAGATGCTCCAGACCCGGGCTTTTAATATTGAGGATATCTGCCGTTGGTTCAGGGTCTGGCCGGGGCTGATTGGTCATAACGCCCAGGGGCAGACGATGTGGGGGAGTGGGGTGGAGCAGATGTTGATTGGCTTTCTGACTTTCTCTCTTCGCCCCTGGTTGACCCGCATCGAGCAGGCCATCCGTAAAAATCTTCTGGCGCCAGGTGAACGCAATCGGTACTTCGCTGAGTTCTCAATTGAAGGGCTGCTTCGTGCGGACAGTGCCGCTCGTGCTGCGTTTTATTCAACGATGACTCAGAACGGGCTGATGTCCCGTAATGAAGCCCGACAGAAAGAAAATCTGCCACCCAGACCTGGTGCCGATCAACTTACCGTTCAATCCAACCTGCTGCCAATAGATCTGCTGGGGAAATCTGGCGACGGTGAATCTGCCAAAAACGCACTGCGGGAATGGCTTGGCATTAAATCAGAGGAGACGCCGGAATGTACCGGAAAAACGCAGCCATGAAAGTAAAGGCATTCGATTTTGATATTAAGGCCGTCAGCGATGATGGCCTTTTTTCTGGGTACGGTTCCGTCTTCGATGTGGTGGACAGCTACAACGAAGTGGTTGCACCGGGCGCTTTCCTTGAAAGTATTGAGGAAACCCGGGCAAAGGGCCGAACCTTTCCGGTGCTCTGGCAGCACCGGACAGGTGAGCCGATAGGGAACTGGGATATCTCGACCCTGAAAGAAGACAAGCATGGTCTGTTTGGCGAAGGGGCACTGTGGCTTGATGACGCAGCTTACGCAAAAACCGCCTGGCGGGGCATGAAAACCCGGGCAATTACTGGCCTTTCCATTGGCTATTACGTCCGGGAGTCAAATTACGATGAGAAAACCCGGATCCGCACATTAACAAGGCTCGATCTGGTCGAAATTTCCATCGTCACTGTACCAGCCAACGATGACGCCCGCATTGACGTCATTAAGTCGAAGTTGTCCCACGGCGATCTTCCTTCACTACCTGAATTTGAGGGGCTCCTGCGTGAGGCAGGCTTCTCTAAAACGCAGTCCACGGCGATCGCCTGTCGCGGCCTGTCATACCTGCTTGACCGGAGTGAGTCCGGGGGCGAAGACGGCGAAACCAAATCGGCTATTGCGGCGATGAGCCAGCAACTGTGTCAGTTTTCTCTCCCTAAAATTTTCTAAGGAAAAGATATGTATCAGAAAAAATCGGCTGAAGACCAGCCGCAAACCATCGGCGAAATTTCGGCTCAGCTCTCTGCCGTTATGGACCAGGTCAAAAATTTTGGCGAAGACGTGAAGCGAAAAATGGAGACGGGCGAGACGGTCTCTCAGGAGCTTAAGCAACGAACAGATGAAAGTCTCAGTCAGCTCAGCGAGCTGAAAGAGCGCCTGACCGAACTGGAGCAAAAAGGTGCCCGCCGCCAGGACGATACCCCGACGCAAAGGAAATCACTCGGTCAGTTGGTGGTTGAAAGCGAAGAGTATAAAGGTATGGACAGCTCGGCCCGCAAAAGTATTCGTGTGAAGCTGGAGCAGAAAGACATCATGAACGTGCCGGCAACAACCGGAACGGGTGTCAGTGCAACTAACAGCCTGGTCGTCTCTGATCGTGTTCAGGGCATTATTGCCCCGCCGGAACGCACTCTAACCATTCGTAATCTGCTTATCCCGGGCAATACCGCATCCAACGGTATTGAATTTGTTCAGGAGACGGGGTTTACGAATAATGCAGACACTGTTCCGGAAGGTGCCCTGAAACCCAAATCTGACATCAGGTTTGACCTGAAAAATGCACCAGTTCGCACCATCGCCCACCACTTCAAAGCATCGCGTCAGATCCTGGACGACGCCCCCGGGCTGGCCAGCTATATCGATGGGCGTGCGCAATATGGCCTTCGCTTTAAAGAAGAGTTGCAGCTTCTGAGTGGTGATGGTACCGGCGCGAATATTCTCGGTATTTTGCCGCAGGCAAGTGAATTTGCGCCTGCACTCACTTTGTCCAATGCCACGCCGATTGATCGTCTGCGTCTGGCTGTTTTGCAGGCCGTTCTGGCGGAATATCCGGCGTCTGGTTTTGTGCTGAACCCGATTGACTGGGCTGGCATTGAACTGACCAAAGATAACGAAGGTCGTTACATTATTGCTCAGCCGGTCAATGGCGGTGTTCCACGTATCTGGGGTCTCCCTGTTGTGGAAACGCAGGCCATGGTGCAGAACAACTTCCTGACGGGGGCCTTCAATATGGGGGCGCAAATCTTTGACCGTATGGATATCGAAGTTCTGCTATCCACCGAGAACGAAGACGACTTTGTTAAAAACATGGTCACCATCCGTGCGGAAGAGCGTCTGGCACTGGCTGTGTATCGCCCGGAGGCGTTTGTCACCGGTACTGTGACAGCGCCATAACCTGTGAGCCGGGGCCATCTGTGTGGCCCTTTTTTTATTCAGAGGGTGTGATGAAAACGACTAAGAAAGCAGTGAGTGCGGAAGCCATAGTCTCTTCAGAAGCGACAGCAGAATCGGCACCGGGAATGGTCTCAGTCCAGCCCCTTCGCCGTTTTATGGATGGCGATGTATTCCGTACACCACAGGATGAGGCATTTACCGTTTCACGTCAGCGGGCTGCGGATCTGAAGGCGAATGATCTGGTGGCTCTGGTGGGGGATGCTCCGGATAACAAAATGAGCCCACAACCTGATACGAAGGGGTAATTCGATGCCAGTGATCCACACTGAAATAGCGATGGAGCATCTGCGGGTGGATGACGAACTGGAGAAGACGATGGTTGAGGGCTATCTGTCAGCTGCTGAAGATGCGGCCATGGAGTTTTTAGATCGTCGTTTTTATGCGGATGAGCAGGCGCTTGTAGCTGCAGTAGAAGACGGAAGCGCTGGAGAACGCCCCATGGTTATCAGACCTTCTGTACAGAGTGCCGTCTTGCTGATCCTCGGTGGGCTTTATGCACATCGTGGTGACGATTCTGCTGGTGGTGCAATACCAAAGCAGGCGCGCTGGTTACTGGAGCCTTTCCGCACAGGCATGGGTGCCTGAAAGAATTGCCCGGAAACAGGAAACGATTATGGGTAGCCTTCATGCTGGCGAGCTCAATAAACGCATCATCCTGCAACGTCAGGAAAAAAGCCGCGGTCCTCTTGGTGAAATTATTTCCGGGAGTATCGCTAATGTTGCCACCGTTCGGGCAAAAGCGGAGCTGAGATCAAACCGGAAAATAAGGACGCTGGATCAACAGCAAGTTGCCGAGACCTGGCTGTTCACTCTGCGAACCCGGCCTGATGTTCAGATTGACTGGCTTATAAGGTGGAATGATGCGGTTTTCACCGTCGTCTCTGTTGATCGCAGCCATCCTGACCGGGTGGAAATAAAAGCAGAGAGGGATACGAGACATGATCGAGTTGGCGATTAAAACCGCGCTGGAGCGCATTACCGGCATGAATGCTTATCCGCTTTTACTGCCGGATACGGTCCAGGAAGGGGTGACCTTTCAGCGTATCTCTGACCCGGAAATGTACTCGGGAACATTGCGGACGGGGATCGTGTCTGCCCGTATCCAGGTGAATCTGTACCGTGTTGATGATTACACCTCATTGCTGCAGCTGGATAAAAAAATCTGGTCGGAATGGAAGTCAATCGTTCACGGCCAGCTGGAGGGTATCCCGGTTCAGTATGTGGAGCGTGGTGGTATCCAACAGGATAAAACGACGCTGACGAACCGCAGCATCCAGTACCGCCTGATTCGTGATTTCATCATTCACTACGTGGAGGACTCATCATGATCCGAATGGAAGTGAAAGGGCTGGATGAGCTGGAACGGCAGTTAACCGCTTTGGGGGAAAAGGTCGCGACGAAGGTGTTACGGGATGCCGGTCGTGAGGCGTTAAAGGTTGTCCAGGAGGATATGAAGCAGCATGCTGGCTTTGACAAGGAAAGTCCCGGCCCTCATATGCGCGACAGTGTAAAAATCAGCTCAAGGAAGGGATCAGCTAAGTACCGCAGTACCGTTGTCACACTCCGGGTCGGACCGAGTAAAAAGCATCATATGAAAGCACTTGCGCAGGAGTTTGGCACCGTTAAACAGGTGGCTCAACCATTCATCCGACCGGCGCTGGATCACAACGTCCAGAAGGTTCTACGCATCCTGGCGGTCGAAATCCGCAACGGCATTCAAAACAGGTAGTGTTCGCTACCATTCATAAAAAAGAGAGAAAACTATGGCTGATAAGAGTTCGCCTGAATATGCGATGTTGCCTGCCGGCACCATCGTAAAATACGGGGAACCCGGCGCTGCAGCATCGGCTCTGAAGCCGCTGGTTAACTGTAAAGCGCTGGGCGCAATGGGGCAGACTGGAGGTTTTGTCGACTGCACTACGCTGCTTGATAAGCAGAAACAATCCATCAGTGATCTGCCTGACGGGCCTGAAAAGTCGCTGGGTTTTATTGATGATCCGAGCAATACGGATTTTGCCGCTCTGCTTAACGCAGCGGAAGCCCGAGAAACTATCCAGCTGTATGTTGAACTACCGAACAAGCGGACGGCGACGATGTTGCTGGCGCTGTCCGGCTGGCAGATGAACGAAATCACCGCTCCGGCGAGTGAGGTCATTCAGATCACCGTGCAGGGAAAGCAGAACAAAATCACCTGGGGCACTGCCAACAGCAGCGGGGCATAACCACATCATTATTGAAGTGACAGCCACCTCCGGGTGGCTATTTTATGGAGAGTAACTAATGAAAGATGACGTTAAATCCCGCCTTCTGGCCCCTGACAGTGATGCAGTTCCTGTCCAATTGTTTGGCAGCGAATTCCATATCAGGCGTCTTACCGCCTTTGAGATGTCAGAGTTTGAAGATAAAGCATCACAGCTGACCGGTCCCGATAATACGCGAGGGCTGATGCTGGAAGCTGCAGGGCTGGTCCTGAGCGCTCTGGTCGACGAAAATGGCCTTCCCCTGCAGAACCTGCCTTCTCCGCTGGAACTGATGAAATCACGCTCCTATGCATCGATAACCGAGGCGATGAGCAAGGTCCAGCGTTTTAGCTACGGTACGCTGGAGGAAGCACAAAAAAACTAATGAACTCCCCCTGGCTTATGGCGGTTTTTTCGCTTGCCGCTCGCATGGGGGAGTATGACCCACGAAAAATTGCCAGTCTTCCTGCAGATATTCTTCTTTACTGGCAGGCCTGGTTCTCCCTGAGCGGTGGTGAAGCTGTTCATCTGTCCGCTCCAGAAACCACTGCCAGCCATTCCCCTTCTCTTGCTGACCAGCAGTGTGCTGATGTTATGAGGATTCTAGGACAATGAGTGATGTAGCCAGCTTATCGGTTGCCCTGCATCTGAATTCAGCTGCATTCCGGTCGCAAATTACCGAGGCATATCAGAACGCAGGGCAGGCCAGTAAAAAATTTAATCAGCAGGCGACAGCACAGGCTAACGAGCTGACAACAGCGATAGCCAAAACCGTCGAGGCCGCAAAAAAAATCGGCGTGCAGGGTGCTAATGATGATCAGTTTGCCGGTGCCACCCGAGGTGCTGGCCAACTGAACTTCGTGCTTCATGAAGTTGCAGCCGGGAGTAATGTCGCCAGCAGCAGCATAATTAATGCACTTATCCCCGCCGTTCATACCTTAAAGGGGCGACTTGACAGTTCGGCAGGAGGCTGGAAGACACAGCAGGATGCAGCCCGTCAGGCAGCTGCCGAACTGGAGTCGGCGGCAAAGGCACAAATTGCGGCGGCACAGGCCGAAAGGCAGTCTGCGCTGAATAAAGCTGCTATCGCTGAAAAGACGATAGCTGCAGCGCAGGCCCAGCGTGAGCAGGCGATTGCGTTGGACGAGTATTACGCGAAACAAACCGAAGTTAATAAGCTGTACGGGCTGAATGTCAGCTATCAGGATGAACACCTGAAGAATGAGCGGGCCATCATTGAAGCGAACCGTCTTGAGGCCAGCGGGCTTGAAAAATTAAAAGCCGCCAAAGCGGTTGTTGTGACCGCTGATGCCGCCGAAACAGGTGGAAAGGCGGCACTAACAGCAGCAACAGAAGCTGCTGCTGCGGCAAATACCCAGCTTACTGTGACCCAGCGTATTGCAGCGACCAGCAGCCGGGCGCTTAGTTCGGCGATGAGTCTGCTGGGTGGACCTGTTGGTATTGGCCTGTCGGTGCTTGCTGCCGGTGGCTCAATGATTTACAGCGAGTTTAAAAAATCCGAGGAGCAAACAAAAAAACTGAATGCGGCGCTACTCGGAACGAGAACGTCAGCTCAGTTATCTCTCACTGAACTGAGAAGCCTCAATGCTCAGCTTGGTGGTACAGAACATTCCCTTTCTGCTGTGGTCGCTACGGCAAACGGTGGTTTCAGTGGTGCATTGCTGCATGAAGTTGCATCTATTGCGACAGCCTACGCTGAAGCCGGTGGGAACGCTGAGGATCTGGTCAGCAAAATATCTGCCCTGAAGGGAGACCCGCTTAATGCGATGGCCCAGCTGACAGCCCAGGGCATTTCGCTGAATGAATCCATTGTCGCACAGGTTATCAGCCTGACGAATAAAGGGGAAACAGCGAAAGCAACGCAGCTCATCATGGAACAAGCTCTTGATGCGGAAAGCGTTAAGCTGAAAGAGCTGGCGGCACATGCGGAAACTTATCTTGATAAGTTAAAAAATCTTGGGCGTGAGTGGGGGATACTCGGAAGTCTTGGTGAAACCATTGCTTTGACCGATCTCCTCACTAAAGACCAGAAAGAGTTTGACGAAAAGACACGCCGCTTTATCGCTACAAGCAAAGCAGGATACGCCGAGGCACAAAGTGACCGTATAAAAAACGCTGCCGGGCTGAAGAGCTACATGGATGCCGGGAGTACCGCAGCAGAAAAGCGTGCTGCAGCGATAAAAAAACTCAATAACAGCATTTACGCATCCGGCTCGCAGGAGTATCAGCGGATCCTGAAAGGGATTAATGATGAATACGACAAGGCCACGAAGAAAGATAAACCCAAAAAGTCTGGTAGCGGCGAGACTGAAGGGCAGCGAATGCTGGAGCAGGCACTGCAACGAAACGCAGTACTGAAAGAACAGGCGCAGACCACTGATACGTTGACAGAATCCGAACGACAGCTGGTCGCCTTTAATGAAAAACTCTCCGGGCTGAAGGGTGAAAACCTGACCAAAAGCCAGCAAAGCCTGGTGAATATGCAGGACCAGATCCGGGCGCAACTGCAGTCGAATATTCAGCTTGAAAAAGAAGCCGTCTTGCGAAAAACCTCGCTGAAATATCAGGCTGAAAGCCGTAAGTGGGCTGAAGAGGCTCAGGCTATGCAGCGCGAAGCTGCTCTGAATCTGGAGAAGTACAACCTTTCCGAACAGGAAGCTAGCGACGCAGAAGCCCGTAACGCCATTATTAACCGCTTTAATCAGCGGCGCATTGCGCTGGAGAAAGATTTTACCGATACCACATCGGCTGAATATCAGGCCCGTCTGGCCGATCTGGAGCGGATAAAGCAGCAGGAACTGCAGATTACCGAGCAAAGCGTGCAGGATCGTCTGAGAGCAGAACAGGATTACAGTGCGGGATTCAGGCGTGGGGCGAAGAACTGGACAGATAATGCGCGGGATGCAAACAGCCAGATAGCCAGCTTTACCACGAGTGCCTTTGACAGCATGGCAAGCTCCCTCGCTTCCTTTGCCATAACCGGTAAAGGAAGCTTCAAAAGCTTTACTATTTCAATCCTTTCAGATTTGGCGCAAATTGCCACGCGTATCGCGCTTTCCAGTGCACTGCAGAGTATTTTTGGCATGGTCGGTTCTGCTTTTGGCGGTGCGATCGGAGGAAGTGCAGGTGCGGCAGGAGGTGGAAATACGCCGTCCGGATCGTATGAAGCCGCTGCAGCCACGGTGGAATTCAACGCAAAAGGTGGCGTCTACGATTCCCCTTCATTAAGTGCCTACAGCAACCAGATCCACGACACCCCGCAGTTCTTCGCCTTTGCCAAAGGCGCGGGGGTATTTGGTGAGGCTGGTCCGGAGGCCATTATGCCACTGACCCGAGGGACTGATGGTTCGCTGGGCGTCCGTGCCATTGGTGAACAGTCCTCCGGCCCGGCCCTGTCGGTCATTAAGGGGCTGATTGATATGGCGACACAGTCACTTCTGACCACGATTCAAAGACTTGTCGGAACAGGTTTCAGCACAAGCGCAGAGGGGATCACCGGAATGGGGGCTGCTCCGATGATACCTGCGCCGCGTGCCGCGGATGAGTTTTCAGGCATCCGGGCGACAGCATCCGGCCAGCCCTCAGCGTCTGTTGAAGGGCCAAAAGTCTGGATCACCATTTCTGGCGACAAAACCTCGACTGACAGCACGTCAGGGTTTGAAGAGTTTGGCCAGCAGATTGGGTCGTTCGTCGAGAAAAAATATCGTGAGCTGCAGGCGAAGGATATGCGCCCGGGTGGCGCTATCTGGAGCGCCGTAAGAGGACAACGCTAATGGCCATCGAGATATTCACCTGGAGTCCCCGGGTAAACCCTGCGCAAACCGTGAAGTTTCGCACCAGAAAGGCGGAATTTGGTGACGGGTATACGCAGGTTTCAGGGGACGGATTAAATACCCGGTCACAAGAATGGGAGTTGAGTTTTGTCGGTACTGAGGAGTATATCCGACCGATAAAACAGTTCCTGGACCGGCATGCAGGTACAAAGTCGTTTCAGTGGACTCCGCCGCTTGAAGATGCGGGGCTATTCCGTTGTGAACAATATAAGCCCGTGCCGATGGGCGGCGGGAATTATTCACTTTCAGCCACTTTTATTCAGGGATTTAAACCATGAGTCTGAATGCAAATTACCAGAAACTGGAGCCGGGTGATGAAATTCGGTTGTTCGAAATAGACGGCCGCGCTTTTAATATGGGCGAGGTCTTGTATTTCCACGGTTATAACGTTCCACATTCAGCAGAGGAAATCATCGCCGCCGGTGGGGATGAAGCAGCATTACCCGCGAAAAGTATCTGGTGGCAGGGTATCGAATATAAAGCCTGGCCGTGCGAGCTGGAAGGGATTGAATCCAGCACTTCGGGGAGTGATGCGCAACCGACGCTGCGTGTAGGCAATATCGACGGGTCAATTACAGCGCTATGTCTGTATTACGACGACATGGCGCAGGCGCGGGTCACGATACACGAGACCCAAAAGCAGTATCTCGATGCGCAAAACTTCCCGGAGGGAAACGCGTCCGCAGATCCCACGCAGGAAAAGCGTCGGCTGTATTTTATCGATGCCAAAAATCTTGAAACCGACGAAGAGGTGGAGTTCACCCTATCAAGCCCGCTGGACCTGCAGGGGCTAATGATTCCTACCCGGCAATACCACTCGATTTGCACCTGGTGTATTCGCAACCAGTACCGCAGCGGCGATGGTTGTGATTATGCCGGGACAAAATATTTCGATAAGAACAACAAACCGGTCGATGACCCTTCGAAGGACGTCTGCAATGGGACGCTCTCGGCGTGCAAATTGCGCTTTGGTGAAAACAACGAGCTACCGTTCGGGGGATTCCCTGGCACGTCGTTGATAAGGAGCTGATATGCGCCAGAAAACGATTAAAGCCATTCAGACGCATGCTGCGTCTGAGTACCCGCGAGAGGCCTGCGGGCTGCTTGCTCAGAGGGGGCGTGTTGAGCGCTATTTCCCCTGCAGGAACCTGGCCAGCGAGTCGAATGATAATTTCGTCCTAGCCCCAGAAGATTACGCAGAGGTAGAAGATTGGGGTGTGGTCATCGGTATTGTTCACAGCCATCCGGATGCGACCACTCAGCCCAGCGAACTGGATAAAGCGCAGTGTGATGCTACGCTGCTCCCCTGGCATATCATCAGTTGGCCGGAAGGCGATCTCCGCACCATCCACCCAAGGGGGGAACTGCCGCTCATCGAGCGACCGTTCGTGCTTGGCCATTACGACTGTTGGGGGCTGGTGATGAGTTATTTTCGGCAGACCCACGGCATCGAGCTGCATGACTACCGTGTCGACTATCACTGGTGGGAAAACGATTATCCGGATAACTTCTACCATGATTGCTGGTACGAATGCGGGTTCCGTGAATTTGATGGCCCGCCGCAGCCGGGCGATATGGTCATCATGCAGGTGCAGGCAGATAAGTGGAACCATGCCGGGATTCTGCTGGAAGGGAACATGCTGCTGCACCATTTCTATGGCCACCTCAGCCAGCGAGTGCCGTATGGCGGGTACTGGTTAGACCGAACGATGAAAATCGTTCGCCATTACTCTCTGTGTTAGCCTTCTCTTCATATTCAGGTTTATCCTACAAGGGACTTTAAGTTTTTGACTGAAAAGGAGAAGCAAGTGAGGAATTTTTTAACTGTATTTTTATGCGCTATTTGCCTGGCAGGCTGTAAGCCAGGTAATGATCAGATTACTGATATCGCGAAGAAAGAAATTAAAAGGATAATGAAAGATCCTGATAGTGCCGAATTTACTGATTTGGTAACAATAGAAATAAATGATAGAGATATTGGAAATGGCGCATATTGCATAATCGGGAAAGTTAACGGGAGAAATAGTTTTGGTGCCTATAACGGACCGACCCCCTTTGCTATAACACTGGTTGCTGAGCCTACATTATTGCCATTTATGTCACCAAAGTATTATTTATCCAGTAAAGTATACGTTCGTGATGAGGCCGATACTATTAGGTACATGGCTATACGTAAGCTATGCGGACAGTAAATAACACTAAAACTCGGCTTAACCGGGTTTTTAAATGGAATATATATGCAAGAAACCATGACACGAATAGAGCTTTCTGGCGTTTTGGGAAAAACCTTTGGCAGGCTCCACTATCGTTTAATTAGCACAATTCATGAAGCAAGCGTGGCGCTAGCAGCGACCATTCCTGGGTTCGAAAAATTCATGATTAACAGTAAGGAACAGGGACTGACTTTTGCAGTTTTCAGGGGCAAAAAGAATATTGGTAAGGATGATTTGGGATTTCCTGCTACAGGAGAAGTCATCCGCATCGTTCCTATAGTTATTGGTAGTAAAAAGGCCGGGATTCTTCAAACGATTCTTGGCGCAGTGCTGGTCGTTGTGGGCGCAGTAATGACGTATGTTTCGGGCGGGACGGCTTCTCCACTGGCTGCAAGCCTTATGACCAGCGGCGCAGCCATGATGCTGGGCGGCGTCGTCCAGATGCTTTCCCCTCAGCCCGGAGGTCTAGCCCGCAGAGAATCCCCTGAGAATAAAGCCAGCTATGCCTTTGGCGGTGTAACAAATACCGCCTCACAGGGTTATCCCGTTGGTTTGCTTTATGGTCAGCGGCGAATTGGCGGCGCGATTATTTCCGCCGGAATTTATGTCGAAGACCAGCAATAGATGTTTCAGTAAATAACACCCTCCAGTACAGGCCACCTTGCGGTGGCTTTTTTTATGGGCGTAATATGGCAAATAACATAATCAAAGGGCGCAAAGGTGGCAGCTCAAGCCAGCGCACGCCGACAGAACAGCCGGATGATTTACAGTCCGTAGCAAAAGCCAAAATTCTCATCGCGCTGGGCGAGGGTGAATTTGCAGGTGAGTTAACGGGCAAGGATATTTATCTCGATGGTACCCCGCTATTAAATGCCGACGGGTCAGAGAACTTTTCCGGCGTGGCCTGGGAATTTCGTCCCGGAACACAGGCCCAAAAATATATTCAGGGTATTCCGGGCACTGAAAATGAAATCAGCGTCGGAACAGAAATATCCAGTGAAACCGCCTGGAGCCATACGTTTACCAATACCCAGCTTTCCGCCGTTCGCGTCCGCCTGAAATGGCCATCCCTGATGAAACAGGAAGACGACGGGGACGTAGTGGGAAATACAGTTAAATACGCCATTGATTTACAGACCGATGGCGGTGCCTGGCAGACCGTGCTGGAAACGGCGGTGACCGGGAAAACCACGTCCGGCTATGAGCGCAGCCACCGCATCGACCTGCCGCAGGCAGGGAGTACCTGGACTTTGCGACTGCGGAAAGTCTCGCCGGACGCCAACAGCGTCAAAATCGGCGATGTGATGACGCTGCAGAGCTACACAGAGGTAATCGACGCGAAGCTGCGCTATCCGCATACCGCGCTGCTCTATATCGAGTTCGACTCCAGCCAGTTTAATGGTTCCATCCCGCAAATTTCCTGTGAGCCACGCGGGCGCGTGATCCGCGTTCCGGATAACTATAATCCAGAAACCCGTGAGTATACCGGCACCTGGACAGGTGGCTTTAAGTGGGCATGGACGGATAACCCGGCATGGATTTATTACGATATCGTTGTTTCAGACCGGTTTGGCCTCGGCAACCGCCTGACCAGCGCCAATATTTCTAAATGGACGTTGTACCAGATCGCACAGTACTGCGATCAGCTGGTTCCGGATGGTAAGGGCGGCGACGGCATGGAGCCTCGCTATCTCTGTAACGTTTACGTGCAGGAACGCAATGATGCCTACACCGTGCTGCGTGACTTTGCGGCTATTTTCCGGGGAATGACCTGCTGGAGCGGTGAGCAGATTGTTGTGCAGGCGGATATGCCGCGCGATGTTGATTTCAACTATACGCGGGCGAATATCATTGGTAAACCGCGCTATTCGAGCAGCACCAGCAAGGCTCGCTACACCAACGCGCTCGTCTCCTGGTCCGACCCGGCGAACGCGTATGCTGATGCGATGGAACCGGCGTTCGTCCCGGAGCTGGTTTCCCGCTACAGCTTTAACCAGCTCGAAGTGACGGCCATTGGGTGTACCCGGCAGAGCGAAGCCCACAGGAAAGGGCTGTGGGGCATTCTGACCAACAACAAAGACCGAATGGTTGAGATTGATGTGGGGCTGGACGGTAAAATCCCGCAGCCGGGCTACATCATTGGACTGGCTGATGAACTTCTGGCCGGACGCGTGAACGGCGGGCGTATCAGCGCAGTTAATGGACGGGTGATTACCCTTGACCGGGATACTGATGCAAAAGCTGGTGACCGGCTGCAGCTGAACCTGCCGTCAGGCATATCTCAGGCCCGGACGATCCAGTCAGTTAACGGTCGCCGACAGGTCACGGTTACGACGGCGTACAGTGAGACGCCGGAGGTGGAATGTGTCTGGGTGATTGAATCTGACGATCTGTATGTTCAGCAGTACCGCGTTATCGGGGTCAAGGACAACAACAACGCCACGTATACAATCACCGGCGTGGCCCACGACCCGGATAAATTCCCGCGTATCGATACCGGCGCGATCATCGACCAGCGCCCGATAAGCGTTATCCCTCCAGGGAGTCAGCAGCCGCCGGAAAGCATCGTTATCAGCTCGTATTCTGTGGTGAATCAGGGCATCAGCGTCGAAACGATGCAGGTGCACTGGAATGCGGTGAAAGATGCGATTTCGTATGAAGCGCAGTGGCGACGTAATGACGGTAACTGGATTAACGTGCCGCGCAGCTCGACCACCTCGTTCGAGGTCAGCGGCATTTACGCCGGTCGTTATCTGGCCCGTGTCCGGGCGATCAACGCTGCAGAGGTCTCCAGCGGCTGGGCATATTCAGAAGAGAAAACGCTGACCGGAAAAATCGGTTTGCCGTCGGCACCGCTGGCGCTGACCACCACTTCCCTGCTGCATGGCGTGCAGCTGAACTGGGCGTTCCCGGAGGGGAGTGGCGATACGCAGAAAACCGAGCTGCAGTACAGTCCTAATCCCAACGGCAACGGGGCGATGGCGCTGTCTGATGTGGCGTATCCGGGTAAAACGTATCAGCAGTTGGGCCTGCAGATTGCGGCGATGTTCTGGTACCGCGCGCGGATCGTTGACCGTATCGGCAATGAAAGTCCGTGGACGGCCTGGGTGCAGGGGATGGCCAGCGACGATATCGGTGAGTATTACGATAAGCTGACTGATGCGATCAAGGACACGGACGCCTGGCAGGAAGTCCAGCGGGATATTGAGGAGACTCATAAGGAGCTGCTGGACACCGCCGATGCTATTCGTGAAGAAGTCACGCAGCAGGTTGACGGGCAGATAGAGTCCGTCAACAAGACGATAACGGAGAATATCAACAGCGTAAATCAGACGCTCAGTGACAATATCACGGCAGTCAACAAGAGCATCACCGATGCCGTGAGCGAGATTAATGCCTCCGTTGACCAGCAGATCGCTGACGTTAACAAAACCCTGACCGAGGGGGATGCTGCGTTAAAATCCCAGCTGCAGGCGGTTGAAAACAGTCTGAAACAGTCCATCGCCCAGGCGAATACAGGCTGGGACAAAGCGGTAAAACAGGAAACTGCCGACCGCATTGCGGACGTCAACGCGAAGGCGGCGCAGGCGGCAGACCAGCTGCTGAATGAAAAAAACGAGCGCGTGGCCGCCATTAATAATCTGCAGACGATTATTCAGGACGGCGACGAGTCACTGGCCCGTCAGATTTCTGAAATTTCCGCCGGTAGCGGGCAGCAGTTTGATTCGTTCAGTATCTGGTACTTCGATAAAGACAATGAGGGGTGGACCGAGGACGATGCCGGTCAGGTGCCGATGCAAATCACGGACGACGGCTGGCTGAAAGCACTGAACAGCACCGCCTCCTGCCGTTCGCCCAACGGGCAAACTATTCCGGCTTCCTCCTATCGCACCGTCATGCTGCGTATTAAACGCGTGGGTAATCCGGCATGGAAAGGGCGGCTTTACTGGATTGGTACAGAGGAAACCGGCTGGAGTGATGCCCGCTCGGTGAATATCGCGGAGCAGGAGTTTGACGGCGATGGTATCAGCGTGGTGGCCATCTCCGATGTGAACTGGAATGCATCCGGTACGGTCCGCCGCTTTCGCCTGGATCTGGCTCAGGGGCAGAATGCCGACAACCATTTCCTGATCCACTGGATATCGGTCGGGCGTCCGGCACCGGCGGCCAGTACTGCGGCGCTGCGTAATGAGGAGATGGCGCGGACGCAGGCAGATGAAGCGGAAGCGCTGAAGCGCTCCACGCTGGCGGCACAGATAAGGGGAACGACGGAAAGTAACAGCCTGGCGGATCTGCGTTCCGGCCTGCTGTATCAGGAGATGAGTGCCCGTATCACTGCTGATAAAGCAGAGGTGACAGCCCGGGAATCGCTGCAGACGCAGTTCAACGAGAATAAATCCTCGGTCGCGGAGGAGCTGAGTTCCCTGTCGACCGCACAAAGCGCACAGGCCAGCAAAATCAGCGGGCTGGAAACCAGTCTGGGTAAAAAAGCCGATGCAACCGCGCTGCAGTCCCTCACGCAAAAGGTTGAACAGCAGGGCACCACGTTAACCAGCCAGGGGAATTCGCTGACCTCGCTGTCTAACCGCGTCGGTAAAACAGAGTCGGGCGTGGCCGCAAACAGCAACGCCATCACGGGCCTGCAGTCCAGCGTCAGCCAGCAGGATAAAACGCTGACCAGCCAGGGCAGCGCGATCGCTAAACTGCAGAACGACCTGACGACAACCAATTCAAACGTCAGTACAAAGGCCGATGCGAGCGCGGTCACGGCGTTAACCAACCGGGTATCCGCGACGGAAGGCAACCTGACCACACAGTCTGGCCAGCTGACGATGCTGAAAAACACCCTGGCTGAAGGGAGCCTGATTAGTAACGGCGGCATGGATGTGGATCTGTCGTTCTGGGAGAACTCCGGTACCGGCTCGGCATTCACGTATGATGCAGGTGAAAAAGCGCTGAGAACGACAACCGGCTCTGTTCGGGTTGCCAACGTGACGCGTATCCCCGCTGAGGCCGGGCTGACGCTTACCGTCTCATTTGAGTACAAAACATCGGAAACGATGAACAGCGTATCGTCTGATACCGTTGGTGTGATAACTGATTTGGGCAATCCTGTCGCCTGGCTATCCTCAGAATCCCCGTGGCTGAGTGGCGTGACGACCAGCTGGCAGACGAAAACCGTGGAGCTGACCATTCCGGCAGACTTTACCGGGAATTATGTCTATCTGCGGTTTGCCGCCGGGGGCTGGGCACCGTCAAACAGTGCGCGTCTGTATATCCGTAAAGTCGACGTTTTTTCGTCGACCGGGGTGTCGAAGAAGGCAAATGCCTCTGCCGTGACTGACCTGACCAGTCGCGTTGACTCAGCGGAAGGGAAGCTGGCCAGCCATAGCCAGGCAATCACAAAGCTGCAGAATGACCTGACCACCACGAACTCGAATGTGAGTAAAAAGGCGGATCAGAGCGCGCTGACGTCACTGACCGGGCGAGTGGAGAAGACGGAAAGTGGTCTGACTGCAGCGAACAGCAATATCACTTCCCTCAACAGCTCAATTAGCGCCGCAAAAGCAGCCGGGGATGACTATATACCTAACCCGGCATTTGATCCTTCTTACGACCGCATGGGGTATGACGTCGTATCATCCGGCGCTGCTGGCGTGCCCGGGGATTGCCCGTTTGCGTACGTGGTTCGTCTGGCAGGCCGCGATCATGTCCCAAAAATAAACAACATTGCTGTCACACCGGGTGATGTCTTCGAGATGTCGGCCCTGGTAGCCTGCGGCGCCGGTCAGGCCGATTTTAATCTCTATATCGCCAGCGGCACCTCTGCGACAGAAGGGGTTAAAGCGAGGCTTTCTGGCGGTAATACGAAAACCACGGCGGCCTGGAAGCGCGCAACATGGCGCTTTACGGTGCCGTCCGACACGAATTTCCTGCGCCCCTTCCTGCAGGTTAACCAGAGTTCACCCTTTGGTACGGTCTGGTATGCAGCAGACTGGCATCTGCGCAACGTCACCGCAGCGAACCGCGCACAGAAAACCGCCGATGCCACCGCGTCAGCAGTGGATACCCTGACCACGAAAGTCACCCAGCAGGGCGATACGTTGTCCAGCATCGGGAGCCGGACGACGGCGCTGGAAAACGGGCTGAAGACGACAAACAGCACAGTCAGCCAAAAGGCGGACGCGAGTGCCGTTCAGACCCTGCAGAACACGGTGACGCAGCAGGGTAAAGACATTACGGCGGCGAACAGCGCGATAACGAAGCTGACCAGCGACCTGTCGACGACGAATGCCAATGTCAACAAAAAGGCGGATGCGAGTGCGCTGCAGACGCTGCAAAACACCGTGGCGGAGCAGGGCAAAACGCTGACAAGCCAGGGCAGCAGCCTGACGCAGCTGAGTAACAGCCTCAATGAAGCTGTTGCTGATGCGGATGCCTCCCGGGCGATACCCGGCAACCTGATTTCCAACGGGTCATTCGAGCGCGGCCAGGCTGCGTTTACTGGCTGGCAGTCAGCGACGTCAGTCATAACGGCATTGTCACCGTACAACGGCACCCGAATCCTCAAGGTGGTGCCGGGCAGTAACGTGGTCTCGCTGCTTCAGAAGATTTCGTTCATAAAGGATCGCACCTACAAAATAGGTGTGTTCACGCGTGTTTCAGGTGGCACGACAATGCCGTCAGGCGCTGCCGGAAATAACAAGCTGCGTATTGGTGAATCCGGCGGACCACTGAAAGAGGTGCAGTTCAATCCCGCGACGCTGCCGACAGGCTCTGTCTGGCAGGAAATTTCTGGCACATGGAAGGCGACGAAAACGGCAGTCCTTGACGTCTCCATTATGGTACTGCTGGCGACGGGTGAGCAGTATTTTGATGATTTCTATCTTATTGACGTGACTGATGAGACCAGTATTGCGGCCAGCGCCACTGCCATCAGTAATCTGACCAACCGGGTAACGAGCGCGGAAGGGAAGCTGGAGAGTCAGAGCAGCAGCATCACGAAACTCACGAACGATCTGGCCACGACGAATGCCACAGTTAACAAAAAGGCGGACGCGAGTGCGCTGCAGTCGCTGCAGAACACCGTGACAGAACAGGGCAAAACCCTGAGCAGCCAGGGCAGCAGCATCACCAGCCTGCAGAACGGGCTGACGACCGCGAACCAGAACATCGCGAAGAAGGCCGATGCGTCAGCCGTCACCTCGTTAAGTAACCGGGTTACCGAAGCCGAAGGGAAACTGACAAGCCAGAGTAACAGCATCACGCAACTTCAGGCATCGCTGATATCCGGCAGTCTGATAGCTAACGGGGGGATGGAATCGGACCTTTCGCTATGGGTGGATTCCGGCACCGGCTCCGCGTTTACGTATGATGCCGGGGAAAAGGCGCTGAGAACGACGACAGGCTCCATTCGTGTAGCCAACCAGACCCGCATTCCGGTTGAGCCAGATACGAAATTAACCGTTACGTTTGAATTTAAATCCTCAGAGGCGATGTCGAATATATCCTCTGACTCCGTTGGGGTTATTTCTGACCTGAATAACCCCACCAGCTGGGTGGTATCCAGTACATCATGGTTAAAAGGGATAACGACCAGCTGGCAGACGAAAACCGTGGAGCTGACCATTCCAGCAGATTTTACTGATAATTTCGTCTATCTGCGGTTTGCAGCGGGCGGCTGGGCGCCTTCCACCAGTGCACGACTTTTTATCCGTCATGTAGTTGTGTTTTCATCAAATGGCGTGGCGGGTAAAGCCGACGCCAGTGTCGTGAATGATTTATCGTCAAAGGTTACTGAGCAGGGCAAGACGCTGGCCAGCCAGAGCCAGGCGATCACAAAGCTGCAGAATGACCTGTCGGGCACCAACGCGAACGTGACGAAGAAAGCCGACGCCACTGCCTTAAACGCGTTATCTAATCGGGTAACGCAGACGGAAAAGGATATCAGCAGCCAGGCTGACAGCATTACCAGCCTGAACAGCTCGCTGAATATTAATGCCCGTAAAGGCTCAAACCCGTGGCTGGACGGAACGTTTGAATCCTACGACGCAAACCACAACCTGGGTGGGTCAGCGCGAGTGGTCACCGGGGTCAGTTACTCGGGCGGCAAATGTATGCGCGTTTCGCGCGCACAGAACACGACAGGCAACAGCGATGATTTAATCGGCTCACGCCTTGCCATTCGCGATACGGCAGTATTCAGGGTTGAATTCTGGGCGATGATGCCTTCCGGAGAAAACCCGTCCAGCGGCTGGGTCACTGTCGTCGGTCTCAACGTCCAGAATGATGCGGGTGCGAACTCATGGCTGGGGGCAGCGAATGTCAGCGAATCAGCGCTGGCCGGTCGTGACAAATGGGTTAAATTTTCCGGCTATGCAAAAGCCACAGCGAAAGGCGCGACGCGCGCAGTGGTCTGGATCTCCACGCGCGGAGCGAACGGCAGCAATACGCCAGGCTATAACCTGTATATCGACGACCTGGTTATCACCGATGTCACCGATGCTTACAATGCGCAGGGCACAGCAGACGCGGCGGCCTCTGCGGTTGACTCCCTGACCACGAAAGTCACCCAGCAGGGCGATACGTTGTCCAGCATCGGGAGCCGGACGACGGCGCTGGAAAACGGGCTGAAGACGACAAACAGCACAGTCAGCCAAAAGGCGGACGCGAGTGCCGTTCAGACCCTGCAGAACACGGTGACGCAGCAGGGTAAAGACATTACGGCGGCGAACAGCGCGATAACGAAGCTGACCAGCGACCTGTCGACGACGAATGCCAGTGTCAACAAAAAGGCGGATGCGAGTGCGCTGCAGTCGCTGCAGAACACCGTGACAGAACAGGGCAAAACCCTGAGCAGCCAGGGCAGCAGCGTTACGTCCCTGAATAACAGCATTGTGGCCACCCAGCAGGATGCGGACGCGGCAAAATCAATGCCCGGCAACATGCTGGCGAACAACTCGTTCGAACGCGGTTTTGACGGCTGGAGTAACTCCGGCTGGAGCACGCTGGCAGCGCAGAACCCGAAGTCCGGCAAATACATCATTCAGGCCACGAAGACATCCAGCGGCTCAACGGCCTGTGACCAGGTGGTGAAGCTGACGGGTGGCCAGACGTACCGCGTGGGTGCCTGGGTGCGCAGGTCTGCCGATATGGCCATCAGCAATGCCAGCAATACCAAAATCAGCATCCGCAATAGCTCAGGGCCGCTGAAAGATATTACGATCCCGGCCAGCGTCGGTACTGCATGGACTTATATCAGCGGCGACTATAAGCCGACGGCAGACGCAGAGCTGATCATCTCTCTGCGCTCCAGCCTGTCTGCTGGTTATCTGTATCTGGACGATGCATTCTGCATCGATGTCAGCGATGAGGTGGCCAATACCGTCAACGCTGCAGCCATCAGTTCGCTGACAACGCGCGTGACCAGCGCAGAGGGGAAAATTACCTCGCAGGGGCAGCAGCTCACCAGCCTGCAGAACAGCCTCGGAAATAAAGCGGATGCCAGCGCGGTCAGTTCGCTGACGACGCGGGTCACGAAGGCTGAAGATAAAATCGAATCAACAGCCAGCAGCCTGACCAGCCTGAACAGTACCGTCGGTACGTTATCCTCGACCGTACAGGCCCAGGGTCAGACGCTGGCGGATACAAACGGCAAGGTCAACTCGATGTACTCCATCAAAGTTGAAACAAATAACGGGAAGAAGGTAGGCGCCGGGATCGTGCTGGGCAGCGATGGTTCCACAAGCGACATGATCCTCTATGCCGACCGTTTCTCGCTGTTTAACCGCAACAGCAAGACTGCTGTGCCGGTGATGATTGCTGAAGGAAACGAGCTGTACATTGATACCGCCCGGATTAAGAACGGTTCGATCCAGAACGCCAAGATTGGCGATATTCAGTCAAACAACTACGTTGGGGGCAGTGAGGGCTGGCGAATCACTAAATCGGGAGCCAGCGAATTTAATAATGTTGTCGTGCGTGGGGAAGTTCATGCAAACAGCGGAAAGTTCACGGGTCATATTGAAGCAACCAGTGGTACGTTCAAGGGCAAGCTGGAGGCGCAGGAATTTATCGGGGATATTGCTATTGCCCGTCGCTACGATGATATGGCATTTCGTCGTAACAACAGGGTGCGCCGTAATATTTACTATCAGAATCGTGGTTATGGAATGACCGTTGTTCTTTGCTGTACGTTGCTAATGGAGTCGCCGGGTATTGATAGAAAATATGGCTACACGGTGGATGTTGTGTTTAATGTAGGAGGGCAGCAGGTCACTCGAAAATACCAAATGATGGGTGATAACGGATTTACAGGGACCATTGCACAGGAATTTCGATTTGCAGCTAACCTCAACGCGGACAATAACAAAGTGAGTTGCTTTGTTGAGGCCCATGGAAATGACGCCAATTTTGACTATAGCTGCAGGGTGGAGAACATCACAGCAATGGCATTCCGGACCAGTAGTAGCAGCTTCAGCTAATACGAAAAGAGGCCATACGGCCCCTTCTCATGTTTCTTTGCATCGGTATTGTTGGGTCATTTATAAAAATCCTCCTGCTGGTTAAGGTTGCTCTCCTGCGAACCGTATGCAAAAGCCTGCTGGTTAGCAATTTGCTATTGAGGCAGTGTCATGACTGAAAATTTTTATCCTCGCACTGTTCGCAAAACCATCAATCGGTTAAGTCATTAAAACCTTTTAAGACTATCCACAATCATTACATCAATACCTTACAGCAATAACGAAAATTGATAGGTAAAACCTATATTGATATGTCGCTGAGTTGAAATTACTGTATATATAAACAGTATTTATGTGAGCGAGTTTATTATGCAGTTTTACACGCCCGTTGAGTTACGTAAGATCATCCTGATTCCGTTGTTCAGTGACCTTGTGCAATGTGGTTTTCCGAGTCCAGCGCAGGATTATGTTGAGCAACGTATTGACCTGAACGAGTTGTTAGTTAACCACCCCAGCGCGACGTATTTTGTCAAAGCTGCCGGCGATAGCATGAAGGACGCCGGGATCGGGGAGGGAGATTTACTGGTCGTGGATAGCTCACGAACCGCAGTCCATGGCGATATCGTGATTGCCGCTGTGAACGGGGAGTTTACCGTTAAGAAGCTGCAGCTGCATCCGCGGGTTCAGCTTAACCCAATGAATCCTGCATATTCGCCGATAGTCGTAGGAAGCGAGGATACTCTCGACGTGTTCGGGGTCGTTACTTTCATCATCAAATCGGCTGGCTGAGATGTTTGCGCTTTGCGATGTGAACTCATTTTACGCATCGTGCGAAACAGTATTCAGACCAGATCTGAAAGGGCGGCCAGTGGTCGTCCTTTCCAATAATGATGGTTGTGTGATTGCCCGTAGCGCAGAAGCCAAGCCGTTTGTCAAAATGGGTGAGCCGTACTTCAAACAAAAGGATCTGTTTCGCCGGCACGGCATTATCGCGTTTAGTAGCAACTATGAGCTCTATGCCGATATGTCCAATCGTGTGATGACGACACTGGAGGAGCTATCTCCACGATGCGAAATTTACAGCATCGATGAAGCTTTTTGCGACCTGACAGGAGTTCGTAACTGCCGCGACCTAACCGACTTTGGCCGGGAAATTCGTGAGACAGTTCTACGAAGGACGCACCTCACTGTAGGCGTTGGCATAGCCCAGACTAAAACTCTGGCTAAGCTGGCAAATCACGCAGCGAAACAGTGGCAGCGGCAGACCGGAGGTGTGGTTGATTTGTCGAACCTGGAGCGGCAGAGAAAGCTAATGGCGATCTTACCAGTTGATGAGGTATGGGGCGTTGGGCGCCGTATCAGTAAAAAGCTGGAAGCCATGGGGATTAAAACTGTGCTGCAGCTGGCTGACACTGATATCAGGTTTATCCGTAAGCATTTTAATGTGGTACTGGAGCGAACAGTGCGGGAACTGCGCGGCGAGCCATGCCTCGGTCTGGAGGAATTCGCGCCGGTAAAACAGGAAATCGTGTGCAGCCGTTCGTTCGGCGGTCGTATCACGGAATACCATGAGATGAGGCAGGCGATATGCAGCTATGCGTCGCGCGCAGCGGAGAAACTCCGTGGCGAGCATCAGTATTGCCGGTTCATCTCAGCGTTCGTTAAAACCAGTCCCTTCGCACTGAACGAGCCATATTACGGTAATAGTGCATCGGTAAAACTGCTAACGCCAACTCAGGATAGCCGCGATATCATCGAAGCGGCAACGAAATGCCTCGATGCAATCTGGAAAGATGGGCATCGTTATCAGAAAGCAGGGGTAATGCTGGGCGATTTCTACAGTCAGGGCGTTGCACAGCTGAATCTGTTCGATGACAACGCACCGCGGCAGAACAGCGAAAAGTTAATGGAAGTTCTCGACCACCTTAACGCAAAGGACGGAAGGGGGACGCTCTATTTTGCAGGGCAGGGAATGCAGACCGCATGGCAGATGAAGCGAGAAATGCTATCACCCCGCTATACAACGAGATACAGCGACCTGCTGAAGGTCAAGTGACCGGCCCCTGATTCTTCACGTTACCAACCGCGTGGGATACAGGTTGCCATGTGAAATGGTCTGCTGACACTGCAACATCCGCATTTATCTCCTCCGTCTCTTTCCCTCCTATATCCTGCCTCATCCATTCGCGCGCTGCTTACGGCTCGGGGAAACGCGGGTATAGGAGGTCAATATCAATAAGGCGTTTATCGACCTCAAAATCAACGACCGTAAAACGCCTTAAAATTCGTCACCACTTTCTACTATTCCTAAATCTCCGCAGGGTCCGGCCAACTTACAAATGGCAAGCCATTATCTGAGTAGCCTGAAAAAAGGGGCCCCTGGAAGTAAGCGATACCGGCTGACTCCAGCCACATCCATTCTTCAGCTTTCTCGATATCAGTAGCGCATATTCTTATCTCGAGCGTATCACAGCAACTGATTATGCTTTGAACTACAGCTTGTTTCGCACCATCCCTGTGGATATTTCTTATTAGCTCACCATGAATTTTAATTTTTTCAGGCTGGAATTTTGTTAGGAGGAGTAAGCCTGCATGTCCAGACCCAAAGTCATTAATAGCAACGCTTATACCAGCGCTTTTAAGTATTCGCACCGCATATAAAAAGTCATCAATATTGGCGAACAAATCTTTTTCTAAGAATTCGATGATAATTTGTTCAGGAATGAGATCGCTTTGTTCAATATACTTAAGCAGCATACAAGGGGCATCACTAATCTTGATTATAGTCAATGGTAATAGACTTATAGAAACCCTTTGTTCAGAATGAAGGAAACTACCAGCTTCAAGAAGAGCAACACGCTTTGATTCAAGATCATGATGTAACAAGTCCATTCCATACAAACCAGTTGTCTTGGGATTGCTGAACTGGAACGAATGGACCTTTCTCGCGAGAGGATCTACCACTGGATTTATAATGAAGGAACTAGCAATATAAGGACTTTCAGGGATTAAAGGTTCCCTGGTAAACAGCCATTCAGTAGTGGACGGCAATTTATAGTATTTTTCTTGTTGTATGGACTCTATGAATGTCCGAAAAAAACGCAATGCTCTATCATTATAAAGCAGTTGGTGTTGTGTAGTCCCTCTGTTCAGAATTGCCCTCAGGCAGTCTTCATGGCTATGTAAATCAATATCAATTAATTCCATGCCCGCATTACCAAATCGCCTGAAAGGTGCAACGTCATTTAAGAGTTCAACAATATTAAAGTGACGAGTATCACTACAGATTCTACTGTAAATTTCGTTAACTTGGGCCTGAGGTCCTTCCAGTAATTGCAGAAAGTGAATCCCATTAAAAATCAAAATTCCAGTAACATCACTTTTGATATTATGTGCATTTGCGAGCTCAATCATTTCCATGATTGAGGTTCTTGAAATGCTACTATGGGCATGACTACGGTAAATGATAGTTGTAAGCATCTCAGTCCTCGCTATGGTGTCTAAACAGAGATTAGCAGACTTATGATCTAAAATTCGAGGAAATTATCAAAAATCTTTAGCCCGCTACTAATGATAAAATGTCTGTACCTTTCAGAAGGATTGGTATCAATTCATCAGCACAAAATGTTCGTTTTACACGATAAGCAAATAATTTCTTGACATATTAAAATGGTAAAAGAGTAGGGGCTATCGGTTAATTTTACTCAGTTATACCAGTCGTCAGCCTAGCAAACATCGAGCCATGTTGCCATAGAGGTTTGTACACCTGACTTATCGTGGAGATTTCAACGTGGGCGAATATGGGCACCGGCTTTTCGCTCACCCCCGGCACATAGCCGCGTGAACGGCGTTGGCCTTACGTACGCTCAGTAGCAAAACTTTAGTCCCTGGCACCACGTTATCGGGTGATTGGTTCGGGGTCATAGGCGATATCTCGCTCGGCCTCTTCGGCTAAATAAGCCAGGTATTCTTCACGGGTTTGTGATTGAGCAAATCGTCCGCACATAATCTACCTCCAGTCGGTAAGACTAAAAGTATAGACATCGCGCAGGAGGACTGATCGAGGGAGTAAGAATAGAGATTCATCATGAAAGAGAGGTGCGCACCGAAATTTACATGACTATCGGAATGGATGATGCCAGCGGGGTGGGATGTGGTAAACCGATTCGTTTGCGATCTGGAAAGCTGCTCGCAAATACCTTTTCTTTTAATTCTCCATGTTAAATTTCAGACTCTGATTCAATACCCATAGTTTTGTTGCAGCTTTCATGAGAAGTTGATGCCGTGTATCATGGTGACTCGGTATTAGGAGTTTATGGCGGGTACATTTTGGATTTTGTACATCCTGGTGTACACATTAAGCAGAGTGAAGCTCATAAACGTGTGTAAACTACTAATATTAATAAATTAATCAATTTTGCATGTGCTCTTTCGTGTGGGGCACCACTGCAAATAAGGACATGAAATGCCTGTAATTACGCTTCCTGATGGCAGCCAACGCCATTTTGATCATGCTGTGAGCCCGATGGACGTCGCTTTGGATATTGGCCCCGGTCTGGCGAAAGCCACCATTGCGGGTCGTGTCAACGGCGAGCTGGTCGACGCCTGTGACTTAATTGAAAACGACGCGACGCTCTCTATCATCACCGCGAAAGATGAAGATGGTCTTGAGATTATTCGTCACTCCTGTGCGCACCTTTTAGGGCACGCAATTAAACAGCTGTGGCCAAATACCAAAATGGCGATCGGCCCGGTTGTCGACAATGGTTTTTACTATGATGTCGATCTGGACCATACCCTGACCCAGGAAGATATCGACGCGCTCGAAAAGCGTATGCACGAGCTCGCCGAGAAAAACTACGACGTCATTAAGAAGAAAGTCAGCTGGCACGAAGCGCGTGAAACCTTCGTGAAGCGCGGCGAGAGCTATAAAGTCTCCATTCTTGATGAAAACATTGCTCATGATGACAAACCCGGTTTGTATCATCATGAAGAATATGTCGATATGTGCCGTGGACCGCATGTGCCGAATATGCGTTTCTGCCATCACTTCAAACTGATGAAGACCGCTGGCGCCTACTGGCGCGGCGATAGCAACAATAAAATGCTGCAGCGCATCTACGGGACCGCATGGGCAGATAAAAAAGCCTTAAATGCCTATCTGCAGCGTCTGGAAGAAGCCGCTAAGCGCGATCACCGTAAAATCGGCAAGCAGCTCGACCTGTATCATATGCAGGAAGAGGCGCCGGGTATGGTATTCTGGCATAACGATGGCTGGACTATCTTCCGCGAACTGGAAACTTTTGTGCGTTCTAAGCTGAAAGAGTACCAGTATCAGGAAGTTAAAGGTCCGTTTATGATGGACCGTGTGCTGTGGGAAAAAACCGGCCACTGGGACAACTATAAAGATGCGATGTTCACCACGTCTTCTGAGAACCGTGAATACTGCATCAAGCCGATGAACTGCCCGGGTCACGTACAGATCTTCAACCAGGGTCTGAAATCCTACCGCGATTTGCCGTTACGTATGGCTGAATTCGGTAGCTGCCATCGTAACGAACCGTCAGGCGCGCTGCATGGCCTGATGCGCGTACGTGGCTTTACTCAGGACGACGCCCATATCTTCTGTACTGAAGATCAGGTTCGCGATGAAGTGAACGCCTGTATTCGTATGGTCTACGATATGTACAGCACCTTTGGCTTCGAGAAAATCGTCGTCAAACTGTCGACTCGCCCGGAAAAACGCATCGGTAGCGATGAGACCTGGGATCGTGCTGAAGCGGATCTGGCCGTTGCGCTGGAAGAGAACAACATCCCGTTTGAGTATCAGCTGGGTGAAGGCGCGTTCTACGGTCCGAAAATTGAATTTACCCTGTATGACTGCCTCGATCGTGCATGGCAGTGCGGTACTGTACAGCTGGACTTCTCCCTGCCGCAGCGTTTAAGCGCCTCTTATGTGGGTGAAAATAACGAACGACAGGTTCCGGTAATGATTCACCGCGCAATTCTTGGTTCGCTGGAGCGCTTCATCGGCATCCTGACCGAAGAGTTTGCGGGCTTCTTCCCAAGCTGGCTTGCGCCGGTGCAGGTTGTGGTCATGAATATTACTGATTCTCAGGCTGAATACGTTAACGAATTGACGCGTAAACTACAAAATGCGGGCATTCGCGTAAAAGCAGACTTGAGAAATGAGAAGATAGGCTTTAAAATCCGCGAGCACACTTTACGTCGTGTCCCTTACATGTTGGTCTGTGGCGACAAAGAGGTAGAAGCCGGCAAAGTCGCCGTGCGTACCCGTCGTGGCAAAGACTTGGGCAGCCTGGACGTAAATGAAGTTATCGAGAAGCTGCAACAAGAGATTCGCAGCCGCAGTCTAAAACAACTGGAGGAATAAGGTATTAAAGGCGGAAAACGAGTTCAAACGGCACGTCCGAATCGTATTAATGGCGAGATTCGCGCCCTGGAAGTTCGCTTAACTGGTCTGGAAGGCGAAGCTTTGGGTATTGTGAGTCTGAGAGAAGCAATCGAAAAAGCTGAAGAAGCTGGAGTAGATTTAGTTGAAATCAGCCCTAACGCCGAACCGCCAGTTTGTCGTATCATGGACTACGGCAAGTTCCTTTATGAAAAGAGCAAGTCTTCTAAGGAACAGAAGAAAAAGCAAAAAGTTATCCAGGTTAAGGAAATTAAGTTCCGTCCTGGCACCGACGATGGCGATTATCAGGTAAAACTCCGCAGCCTGATTCGCTTTCTGGAAGATGGCGATAAGGCCAAGATCACGCTGCGTTTTCGCGGCCGTGAGATGGCCCACCAACAGATCGGTATGGAAGTGCTTACCCGCGTCCGTGACGATCTGAGTGAACTGGCAGTAGTCGAATCCTTCCCAACGAAGATCGAAGGCCGCCAGATGATCATGGTGCTCGCTCCTAAGAAGAAACAGTAAGGCCTTCAAGTAGCAATGTCTGTGGAGCCTGCGGGTTCCACAGCCGTTGTTCGCCTATGTTTCGTTTATTAACAATGCGAAGTGGAAGTTATTAAAATGCCAAAAATTAAGACCGTACGCGGTGCTGCTAAGCGCTTCAAAAAAACCGGTAAAGGTGGTTTTAAGCACAAGCACGCTAACCTGCGTCACATTCTGACCAAAAAAGCTACCAAGCGTAAACGTCACCTGCGTCCGAAAGCCATGGTTTCCAAAGGCGATCTGGGCCTGGTCATCGCGTGCCTGCCGTACGCATAAGTCGTTAACCCTTTTAACTTTTTAATTAGAATAGATACAGGAGAGCACATATGGCTCGCGTAAAACGTGGTGTAGTTGCCCGTGCACGTCACAAGAAAATTTTGAAACAAGCTAAAGGCTACTACGGTGCGCGTTCTCGCGTATACCGCGTTGCCTTCCAGGCTGTTATCAAAGCTGGTCAGTACGCTTATCGTGACCGTCGTCAGAAAAAGCGTCAGTTCCGTCAACTGTGGATTGCGCGTATCAACGCAGCAGCACGTCAGAACGGTATTTCTTACAGCAAATTCATCAACGGCCTGAAAAAAGCCTCTGTTGAAATCGACCGTAAGATCCTGGCTGACATCGCAGTATTCGACAAATTAGCGTTCACCGCGCTGGTCGAAAAAGCGAAAGCAGCTCTGGCATAAGCCAGTTGAAAGAGGGAGCTTGTCTCCCTCTTTTCGTTTCAAGACTATCAATACATTGACTTTTATTCGCGTAAGCTTTTCAATATCGATCTTACGTTTTTACCAGACAAGGTAATGCAAGCATGAATGCTGCTATTTTCCGCTTCTTTTTTTACTTTAGCACCTGAACTCAGGAGGCTAGCGCGTGAAAGAAGAAACGGAAAACAGCGCCAAAAAGCCTCCCACTGTGGAGGCTTTTTTTGTATCTGAACTGGCTTGTTCTATTTCAAGCCCCAGACGAGTGGCTGGCCCTGGTCATTCTGACAACGGGCGGATTGCCCGCCGTCTGCGGCTCGAAATAGTGAGAGCAAAATAATAACCATAACCGGTGTCTGCACCGACATAATGAGGAAAACCATGTCACATCTCGCAGAGCTGGTTGCCAGTGCGAAGGCAGCCATTAACGAGGCATCAGATGTTGCTGCGCTGGACAACGTCCGCGTGGAATACCTGGGTAAAAAAGGTCTCCTGACCCTTCAGATGACGACCCTGCGTGAGCTGCCTGCTGAAGAGCGTCCGGCAGCCGGTGCGGTTATCAACGAAGCGAAAGAGCAGGTCCAGCAGGCGCTTAACGCGCGCAAGTCAGCGCTCGAAAGCGCAGCGCTCAACGCGCGTCTGGCCTCGGAAACCATTGATGTCTCTCTGCCGGGGCGTCGTATCGAGAACGGTGGCCTGCATCCGGTGACCCGTACCATCGACCGTATTGAAAGTTTCTTCGGTGAGCTCGGTTTTACCGTCGCGACTGGCCCGGAGATCGAAGATGATTATCACAACTTCGATGCGCTGAATATTCCAGGCCACCACCCGGCACGCGCTGACCACGACACTTTCTGGTTTGATGCCACGCGCCTGCTGCGCACGCAAACATCAGGCGTACAGATCCGCACCATGGCTAATCAGCAGCCGCCAATCCGCATTATTGCCCCCGGCCGCGTGTATCGTAACGACTACGATCAGACGCATACCCCGATGTTCCATCAGATGGAAGGTCTGATCGTTGACACTAACATCAGCTTCACCAACCTGAAGGGAACGCTGCACGATTTCCTGCGTAACTTCTTTGAAGAAGACCTGCAGATTCGTTTTCGTCCGTCCTATTTCCCGTTCACTGAGCCGTCTGCAGAAGTTGACGTGATGGGTAAAAACGGTAAATGGCTGGAAGTGCTCGGCTGCGGTATGGTGCATCCAAACGTGCTGCGTAACGTGGGCATCGATCCGGAAATCTATTCCGGCTTTGCCTTCGGCATGGGTATGGAGCGCCTGACCATGCTGCGCTATGGCGTGACCGACTTACGCGCGTTCTTCGAAAACGATCTGCGTTTCCTCAAACAGTTTAAATAAGGGCAGGACAGAACAATGAAATTCAGTGAACTGTGGTTACGCGAGTGGGCTAACCCGGCCATCGATAGCGAAGCGCTGTCGGATCAGATAACGATGGCCGGCCTTGAGGTTGACGGCGTAGAGCCGGTGGCGGGCAGCTTTAACGGCGTTGTCGTTGGCGAAGTGGTTGAGTGCGCTCAGCACCCGAATGCCGATAAACTGCGCGTCACAAAAATTAACGTCGGCGGAGAACGTCTGCTGGACATCGTCTGCGGCGCGCCAAACTGCCGTCAGGGCCTGAAGGTTGCTGTTGCTACCATCGGCGCCGTTCTGCCGGGCGATTTTAAAATTAAAGCGGCAAAGCTGCGCGGCGAACCGTCGGAAGGCATGCTGTGCTCCTTCTCCGAACTGGGAATTTCCGACGATCACAGCGGTATTATCGAACTGCCTGCCGACGCGCCGCTGGGTACCGATATTCGTGAATACCTGAAGCTTGACGATAACACTATCGAAATCAGCGTCACGCCAAACCGTGCCGACTGCCTGGGAATTATCGGCGTGGCCCGCGATGTTGCCGTGCTCAACAAGGCGCCTTTGAATGTCCCGGAAATGGCTCCGGTTGCCGCCACCATCGACGATGTTCTGCCAATCCAGGTTGACGCGCCGGAAGCGTGTCCTCGCTATCTGGGGCGTGTGGTAAAAGGCATCAATGTCAAAGCGCCGACGCCGCTATGGATGAAAGAGAAGCTGCGCCGCTGCGGTATTCGCTCCATCGATGCCGTGGTTGACGTGACCAACTACGTTCTGCTTGAGCTCGGTCAACCGATGCACGCATTCGATAAAGACCGCATTGAAGGCGGAATCATCGTACGTATGGCGCATGAAGGTGAAACGCTGGTTCTGCTTGACGGCTCCGAGGCGAAGCTGGATAGCGATACTCTGGTTATCGCTGACCACCAGAAAGCACTCGCCATGGGCGGTATTTTCGGCGGCGAGCACTCCGGCGTAAACGATGAAACGCAAAACGTTCTGCTGGAATGCGCGTTCTTTAGTCCGCTATCCATTACCGGCCGCGCCCGCCGCCATGGCCTGCATACCGACGCTTCGCACCGCTACGAGCGCGGCGTGGACTCCGCGTTGCAGTATCAGGCAATGGAGCGTGCTACCCGCCTGCTGATGGATATTTGCGGCGGTGAAGCGGGCCCGATTATTGACGTTACCAATGAAGCGACTCTGCCGAAGCCTGCGACCATCCGTCTGCGCCGCAGCAAACTGGATCGTCTGATTGGCCATCACATTGAAGATACGCAGGTTAGCGACATTCTGCGTCGTCTGGGCTGTGAAGTTACCGAAGGACAGGATGAGTGGCATGCCGTGGCGCCGAGCTGGCGTTTCGACATGGAGATCGAAGAAGACCTGGTCGAAGAGGTTGCCCGCGTCTATGGCTATAACAATATTCCTGATGAACCGGTACAAGCGGGCCTGATTATGGGCACCCACCGCGAAGCGGATCTGTCGCTTAAGCGCGTGAAAACGTTGCTTAATGACAAAGGCTACCAGGAAGTGATTACCTATAGCTTTGTCGATCCGAAAGTACAGCAGTGGATCCACGCCGGCGAGGAAGCGCTGATTCTGCCGAGCCCGATCTCCAGCGAAATGTCGGCGATGCGCCTCTCCTTGTGGACCGGTCTGTTAGCAACGGTGGTCTACAACCAGAATCGTCAGCAGAACCGCGTACGCATCTTTGAGAGCGGTTTACGCTTTGTGCCTGATACCCAGGCTCCGCTGGGTATTCGTCAGGATCTGATGCTGGCTGGCGTTATCTGCGGCAACCGCTATGAAGAACACTGGAACCTGGCAAAAGAGACCGTCGATTTCTATGATGTAAAAGGCGATCTTGAGTCTGTACTCGACCTGACCGGTAAGCTGTCCGACATCGAATTCCGTATCGAAGCTAATAATGCGCTTCATCCGGGCCAGTCGGCAGCGATTTATCTGAAAGGTGAACGTATTGGTTTTATTGGGGTTGTTCATCCCGAGCTGGAACGTAAACTGGATCTGAACGGTCGCACTCTGGTATTTGAACTGGAGTGGAACAAGCTTGCAGACCGCGTGGTGCCTCAGGCGCGTGAAGTTTCTCGCTTCCCGGCGAACCGTCGCGACATCGCCGTCGTTGTGGCAGAAAACGTTCCCGCTGCCGATGTTTTAGCCGAGTGTAAGAAAGTTGGCGTAAATCAGGTAGTTGGCGTAAACTTATTTGACGTGTACCGCGGCAAGGGCGTAGCGGAAGGTTTCAAGAGCCTCGCTATCAGCCTTATCCTCCAGGATACCAGCCGTACACTCGAAGAAGAGGAGATTGCCGCTACCGTCGCCAAATGTGTAGAGGCATTGAAAGAGCGATTCCAGGCATCATTGAGGGATTGAACCTATGGCGCTTACAAAAGCTGAAATGTCAGAATATCTGTTTGATAAGCTTGGGCTTAGCAAGCGGGATGCCAAAGAGCTGGTAGAGTTGTTTTTCGAAGAGGTCCGTCGCGCTCTGGAAAACGGGGAGCAGGTAAAGCTCTCCGGGTTCGGCAACTTCGATTTGCGTGATAAAAACCAACGCCCGGGCCGTAACCCGAAAACGGGAGAGGATATCCCTATTACAGCCCGGCGAGTGGTGACTTTCAGACCTGGCCAGAAGCTAAAAAGCCGCGTCGAAAATGCGTCACCCAGAGACAAATAATCTGAACTAACTAAAAAGGCCGCGATGCGGCCTTTTTTCTTTTCTTCGCCGAATACCGTAAAATCAATCACATCCTTTTCCCCGATGCAGAAATCTATGCTGACCTTTGCTCAAATTCAACGGCGCCGCAGCCGGCGCTGGCTTGCCGTATTAACCTTGCTGCTGCTGGCTACGTCGACCATTAGCCTGTGCGCGGGCGACCAGTGGATTGGCCCCGGCGAATGGTTTAGCGCCAAAGGTGAGCTGTTTATCTGGCAGATACGTCTGCCGCGCACCCTGGCCGTTCTGCTGGTGGGCGCCGCGCTGGCGCTTTCCGGGGCGATTATGCAGGCGCTGTTTGAAAACCCGCTGGCGGAGCCCGGCCTGCTGGGGGTCTCAAACGGCGCTGGAGTCGGCCTGATTGCTGCCGTATTGCTGGGAAAAGGACTGCTTCCTGGTTGGGCGCTGGGGCTGTGTGCAATCGCGGGCGCGCTGGTCATAACCTTTATTTTGCTACGTTTCGCCCGGCGGCATCTGTCTACCAGCCGTCTGCTGCTGGCGGGTGTGGCGCTCGGTATTATTTGTAGCGCGCTGATGACCTGGGCAGTCTATTTCTCTACCTCTTTCGATCTCCGCCAGCTGATGTACTGGATGATGGGCGGATTTGGCGGCGTAGACTGGCAGCAGCTGTGGTTGATGCTGGCGCTGCTGCCGGTACTGGCCTGGGGATGCCTGCAATCGCAGCCGCTTAATTTGCTCGCGCTGGGGGAGGTTTCAGCGCGTCAACTGGGGCTTCCGCTGTGGTTATGGCGAAAGGTACTGGTGGTCGCGACCGGTTGGCTGGTGGGCGTCAGCGTGGCGCTGGCTGGAGCGATTGGCTTTATCGGTCTGGTTATCCCGCATATTCTGCGTTTATGTGGTTTGAGCGATCACCGCGTACTGCTTCCGGCTTGTCTGCTGGCGGGCGCCAGCGCGCTGCTGGGGGCGGATATCGTCGCGCGGCTGGCGCTATCTGCGGCGGAGCTGCCTATTGGCGTAGTGACCGCCACCCTGGGGGCGCCGGTGTTTATCTGGTTATTGCTTAAATCAGGCCGCCCGCATTAACGGGCGGCCATACAGACAGGGGCTGGCTTGTTGCCGCCTCTGTATGCGGCCGATCCATTACCAGCCCTTAATCGCATCGCCTTTATAGACTTCCGCTGCCTTGTCGGCAACGGCTTGCGTCTGGAAGGCCTCTTTCAGTTCCTGAACTTTTTTACTGTCTTTATTATCTTCGCGCGCAACAATGGCGTTGACGTACGGAGAGTCCGGCCCCTCCATAAATAACCCATCGCGAGCGGCGGACAGACCAGCCTGCGCGGAGAAATTGGTATTAATAATCGACAGGGCGACGTTCGGGTCGTCAAGCGTACGGGTCAGCTGCGGCGTGTCGACTTCCACAATCTTCAGCTGTTTAGGATTATCAATAATATCCAGCGTCGTCGGCAGGTAGCCTGTCCCGTCTTTCAGCTTGATCAAGCCCTGCGCCTGTAGCAACAGCAAACTGCGGCCCAGGGTGGTGGTTTCGTTAGAAATGGAGATCGTCGCGCCGTCAGGCAGTTCGCTAATATTTTTGATTTTCTTCGAGTAAGCGGCGATCGGGAAGACGAAGGTTTTACCGACAATCGCAAACTTATAGCCGCGTTCTTTTGATTGCGCTTCAAGGTAAGGCAGCGTCTGGAAGGCGTTAGCAGCAACGTCTTTATTGTTTAACGCTTCGTTCGGCAGGACGTAATCATTAAAAGAGATGACCTCCACGTCGAGGTTGTATTTCTCTTTAGCCACCTGTTCTACGACTTTCCAGATAGCCTCATCCGGCCCGGTATTGATCGCGACTTTAACTTTATTATCTTCATCCGGCGAGCAGGCCGATAACAGCGCGACGGAGGCCGCAATTAACACGGTGCTAAACATCTTTTTCATCAATAAAACTCTCTCAAATTAACAATTAACGAAATGCTATTACATCCATTCACCACTGTACACTGAATTGCTCTGTACCGGTGTTGAGATGAATTCATGTTGCGCAGCCTGTTACATCAAGAGACACTCCAGGGCGATTCCAGGTAGAATGCCCTGGTCTGAATCCGCTACAGTAGATAGAGATCACCTGAAGCAGTCACCGGTTTTATTCACTGAGGGAAGGCTATGCAACACGATATTCTTAATACTGATGTCACCACTATCGATGGTGAGAAAACAACGCTTGCTCCGTGGGCAGGCAACGTGCTGTTGATCGTTAACGTTGCGTCAAAATGCGGCCTGACGCCGCAGTATGAGCAACTGGAAGCGCTGCAAAAGGATTTAGAAAGCGAAGGTTTCAGCGTGCTGGGCTTTCCCTGCAACCAGTTTTTGGGGCAGGAGCCGGGCAGCGAAGAGGAGATTAAAACGTTCTGCAGTACGACTTACGGCGTGACCTTCCCGATGTTCAGCAAAATTGACGTCAACGGCGAACATCGCGCGCCGTTGTATCAAAAGCTGATTGCGGCGGCGCCTCAGGCCGTTGCTCCAGCAGGCAGCGGTTTCTATGAACGCATGGCCAGTAAAGGCCGCGCGCCGCTGTATGTCGACGACATTCTGTGGAACTTTGAAAAATTCCTGATTGGCCGCGACGGCCAGGTTATCGGTCGTTTCTCTCCGGATATGACGCCGGATGACCCGCAGCTGGTGGCCGCTATTAAAGGAGCATTAGCGAAATAATGCCGTTTTTGATGCAGCTACAGGATGTCGAAGAGCCTGGACGGCTGGCGCCGTTTTCAGCCGATATCAGACCGGGAGAGATTATTCATCTGGTGGGGCCAAACGGGGCGGGGAAAAGCACATTGCTGGCACGTATGGCGGGGCTCTCTACCGGCCCGGGGCAGGTAAGACTGAATGAACGTCTTCTGAATGACTGGCCGGCGCAGGAGCTGGCGCGTCATCGCGCCTACTTAAGCCAGCACCAGATGCCGCCTTTCGCCATGCCGGTCTGGCATTACCTATCGCTGCATCTGCAGAACGAGGCGCAAAACGGACTCCTGACGGCCATTGCGCAGAAGCTGGGCTTAGGCGATAAGCTTGGACGTCAGGTGAATCACATCTCCGGTGGGGAGTGGCAGCGCGTGCGCCTGGCGGCGGTGATACTGCAGATTCATCGTCAGGCTAACGCGTCCGGTCAACTGCTACTGCTGGATGAACCGATGAACAGCCTGGACGTGGCGCAGCAGGCCGCGCTCGATCGACTGCTTAGCGATCTCTGCGCATCAGGCATTGCCATCGTCATGAGCAGCCACGATCTTAATCATACTCTCCGGCACGCCCACAGCTCCTGGCTTATCTGTCAGGGGCAAACTATCGCCTGCGGCAGCACCGCGGAGGTGTTAAGCGAGGAGAATTTAACCGCTGCCTATGCCATGGAGTTTCAGCGGGTTGAGGTGGCGGGTCATCTTATGCTCGTTGCGTCACAGTAGCACGCAGTCAGCTTGCCAGCGAATTGATAAACAAGGTAAATTATTCCGATAACCGGATAGGGAACAGAGGATTCGTCTGAGATGCGTTTCTGGCTCGTTTTGTGCGTTGCGTTATTTCTCGCGGGTTGTAGCAGTCACCGTGCACCGCCGCCAAATCCGCGGCTGGCTGATTCGATTACCGTCGTTGCCAACCTGAATGAGCAGTTAAGGAACTGGCGGGGAGCGCCGTATCGCTACGGCGGAATGTCGCCGCGCGGCGTTGATTGCTCGGGGTTCGTGCTGATGACGTTTCGCGATAAATTTGCGTTACAGCTGCCGCGCGAAACCCGCGAACAGGCGGAAATCGGCACTAAAATCGATAAAAGCGAACTGCTGCCCGGCGATCTGGTCTTCTTTAAAACCGGATCCGGCGAGAGCGGTCTGCACGTCGGTATTTACGACACGGATAACCAGTTTATTCATGCTTCCACCAGCCAGGGCGTCACGCGTTCATCGCTGGATAATGTCTACTGGCATAAAAATTTCTGGCAGGCGCGCAGGATCTAACGTTAGCTAATGAGCAGGGAGCCCCTGTCTCCCTGCTCATCATGGCAAAGCGGCTGAGAGATAGCGCTCCATGCTTGCCGATTCAGCTATCCCCCCCAAATTAGACCAGCCGATCCGCGTCTCTTCCCGGTACGCTACCGGGCAATGGCAGAAGCGTGCTAAATCCCCGTGCGGCTTATTATTGCAATAACCCCGCACTCGCCCCGTGTTAATAATTTGTTGAAGGCACTACACTGAAGGCAGGAGGAAACATGACCCTGTCTTTTACTACCCACTGGCGTGATGAACTGCCGGATTTTTACACTGCATTATCCCCCACGCCGCTGGAGAACGCGCGCCTTGTCTGGCATAACGCGCCGCTGGCGCAAGAGCTGGGCATTCCCGAGTCGTTGTTTAACCTGGACAAGGGCGCTGGCGTATGGGGCGGCGAAGCGCTGCTGCCGGGGATGTCGCCGCTGGCGCAGGTCTACAGCGGCCACCAGTTCGGCTCGTGGGCCGGACAGCTCGGCGACGGGCGCGGTATTCTGCTCGGCGAACAGCAGTTGGCCGATGGCCGCCGCGTTGACTGGCACCTGAAGGGCGCCGGGCTGACACCCTATTCGCGCATGGGAGACGGGCGGGCGGTGCTGCGCTCAACGATCCGCGAAGGCCTGGCCTCGGAAGCGATGCATGCGCTGGGCATTCCCACCACCCGCGCTCTGGCAATGGTCGCCAGCGATACGCCGGTGTACCGCGAAACCGTCGAGCAAGGGGCAATGCTGATGCGCCTGGCGGAAAGCCACGTGCGTTTTGGCCATTTTGAGCACTTTTACTATCGCCGCGAGCCGCAAAAAGTGCAGCTGCTGGCGGATTATGTGATTCGCCACCACTGGCCTCATCTGCAAAATGAAGCGGATAAATACATTGTGTGGTTCAGGGATGTTGTCACCCGAACCGCGGAGATGATTGCCAGCTGGCAAACGGTCGGCTTCGCCCACGGGGTGATGAATACCGATAATATGTCGATCCTCGGACTGACGATGGATTACGGCCCGTACGGCTTCCTTGATGATTTTCAGCCTGGCTTTATCTGCAATCATTCCGACTATCAGGGGCGCTATAGCTTTGATCATCAGCCGGCGGTAGGACTATGGAATCTGCAGCGCCTGGCGCAAGCGCTCTCGCCGTTTATCAGCGCGGAAGCGCTGAACGGCGCGCTGGATGACTACCAGCACGCGCTGCTGACGGCATATGGCCGGCGTATGCGCGACAAGCTGGGATTATTGACCCAGCAAAAAGGGGATAACGAGCTGCTGGACGGCCTGTTTTCTCTGATGGAGCGCGAGGGCAGCGACTATACGCGGACCTTCCGGATGCTAAGCCTTAGCGAGCAGGAGAGCGCCGCCACGCCGCTGCGCGACGAATTTATTGATCGTGAGAGGTTCGATAGCTGGTTTGCCGCTTATCGCGCGCGCTTGCGCGATGAACAGATTGACGATGCGCAAAGGCAGGCGCAAATGCGCAGCGTGAATCCGGCTATCGTGCTGCGCAACTGGCTGGCTCAACGAGCCATTGAGCAGGCAGAGCAGGGGGATATGCGTGAACTGGAACGTCTGCATAGCGCACTTTCTCAGCCCTTTGTCGATCGCACGGATGAGTATAGCCAGCGTCCTCCGGACTGGGGAAAGCGCCTTGAAGTGAGCTGCTCGAGCTAATCACCATTCTCCCTGCCTCTTCCGGCGGGGAGCATTATTTGGTCAGGATCAGCTTGCCCGAATGAGTCTGACGCAGCAGATAGCGCTGACCGCCATGTTCAATCACTACCCGTCCTTCGCTGCCTAATAATGTCCGGCTGCTTATCTCTTTGTCCGTCGGAACGGGATACGGGGCATTGTCTTTTGTTTTTTCTGCTGTGGCAGTGTTATCCATACGCGTCATAGCACTAAAAATAAAAATCAAGGCAACAATGATAATCATTATCAATAATGTTGTTTTTGACGGCAAGCTTTATTTAACGCTTTACCAGATTTAGCAGGTGTCCGGCCGGACATTGGCGAGAAAAATCTCCCCGCCGCGATCGCGACGGGGAAGGGGACTAGAGGCGGGTGGCGGTTGCGGCGGCTAATTCATCCAGCAGCCGTTCGCTGTCTTCCCAACTCAAGCAGGGATCGGTAATCGATTGTCCCCAGGTCAGCGGCTGGCCGGCAACGACCTTTTGCGTACCTTCCTTAAGGAAGCTTTCGGCCATGATCCCGGCGATTGCGTTCGAGCCCGAGCGGATCTGCTGACATATATCGGCGCAAACTTCCAGCTGACGGCGATGCTGTTTCTGGCAATTACCGTGGCTAAAATCCACCACCAGTTGTTCCGGCAGGTCGAACTCTGCCAGCGCTTCTCCGGCGGCGGCGATGTCGGCAGCGTGGTAATTCGGTTTTTTACCACCGCGCATAATAATATGGCCGTACGGATTCCCGCTGGTCTGATAGATGGTCATCTGGCCCTGCTTATCCGGCGACAGGAACATATGGCTGGCGCGGGAAGCGCGGATGGCATCAACGGCGATACGGGTATTACCATCGGTACCGTTTTTAAAGCCCACCGGGCATGAGAGCGCAGAGGCCATTTCGCGATGGATTTGGCTTTCGGTTGTACGCGCGCCGATAGCGCCCCAGCTAATCAAATCGGCAATAAACTGTCCGGTCACCATATCGAGAAACTCGGTAGCGGTGGGGACGCCGAGCTCGTTCACCTGCAGCAGCAGGCTACGCGCCAGTTCAAGGCCGTGATTCACCCGGTAGCTGCCGTTCAGGTCGGGGTCGGAGATCAGCCCCTTCCAGCCAACCACCGTACGGGGCTTCTCAAAATAGGTGCGCATCACGATTTCCAGCTGCGGCTGATAGCGTTCGCGCATACCCTGCAGTCTGCGCGCATACTCCATCGCCGCATCAGTATCGTGAATGGAACAGGGACCGATCACTACCAGCAGGCGGCGATCTTCACCGTTGAGAATTTTTTCGATTCGGCGGCGCGAAGCAGAAACGTGGGCGGCAACATCGGGGGACACGGGGTGCCGTTGCGCCAGTTCCGCGGGCGTTACCAGGCTTTCAATGCGCGCGGTACGCAATTCGTCTGTTTTATTCATTGGGGTCTCAAAAATCTGTTTCTTCCGCGGCGAAAATGCCGGGAAGTGATGCGCATCACGATAAACCAATCCCTGCTTATTGCAAGAGCAGGGCATGATCCTGTATAGGCCACGGGTGATAGCATAAACAAATTTTTGATATCGTACTAGTGTGTTAGTACATTCTGCGGCTTAGCCCCATAATATCCATGATTTTGGTGGCGATCTCTTCAACGGAGTAATTGGTACTGTTCAGGCAAGGGATTTTATTTTTGCGATACAGCGCTTCAACTTCGGTGACTTCCATCCGGCACTGGCGCATAGAAGCATAGCGGCTGTTTTCCCGTCTCTCTTCGCGGATGGCCGCCAGCCGCTCCGGATTGATAGTTAAGCCGAATAGTTTGTGCTGGAGCGGCTTAAGCGATGCCGGCAGAATCAGATTGTCCATATCATCGGCGATAAACGGGTAGTTGGCGGCGCGGATACCGTACTGCATCGCCAGGTACAGGCTGGTAGGCGTTTTCCCGCAGCGCGAAACGCCGAGGAGGATCACCTGGGCCTGATCGAGGTTGCGCAGCGAAATCCCGTCATCATGAGCAAGGGTGTAGTCGATAGCGGCGATACGCGCGTCGTATTTGTTCAAATTACCCGGGGTCAGGCCGTGGGTGCGGTGAGCGATTGGCGTCGGGTCCAGGCGTAGCTCCTGCTGCAGGGGGGCCACCAGCGCCTGAACAATATCCTGACAAAAGCCTTCGCTTTGCACGATGATCTCGCGGATCTCCGGCAGCACGATGGAATAGAACACCAGCGGTCGAATACCGGTCTGCTGGAAAATGGCGTCAATTTGTTCCTTCACGGCGCGCGCGCGGCTGATATTTTCGACAAACGGCAGGGTTACGCTGCTGGTGGCTACCGGGAATTGCGACATGACCGCATGACCCAGAACTTCCGCCGTAATAGCGGTACCGTCGGAAATATAAAATACGTGGCGATCTACAGCACTTTCCATTTTGACCATCCGGTATAAAGAGTTTAATTAGCTGAAAGCAGATATTAAATTTAAGCATATCACTCCAGGCTTTGTCTCAAATTTAAAAAGTGAAACGCTATTTTTATTTTTAATGAAAAGGTTGGTTCATTTTTCGCAACTGCGTATCTTTTGTATCAAATTTCATCAGATTTTAGAAGAATCATTGGCTTAGCTATATCCGGAAAAGAATCCTAAAAACGAAAAAATAATTTGCTTGAACGATTCACCGTTTTTTTCAACGGCATAATTATGTCAGGATAAATCCCGTAGTCGATCGTGAATTATTTATCACTGGTATTAAATCACAAAAGGATTGTCTCGATGTCCAACAATGGCTCGTCACCGCTGGTGCTTTGGTATAACCAACTCGGCATGAATGATGTAGACAGGGTTGGGGGCAAAAATGCCTCCCTTGGTGAAATGATTACAAATCTGTCAGGTATGGGTGTGTCCGTACCGAACGGGTTTGCCACCACCGCTGATGCTTTTAATCAGTTTTTGGACCAAAGCGGCGTGAACCAGCGCATCTATGAACTGCTGGATGAAACCGACATTGACGACGTTTCCGCATTAGCGAAAGCGGGCGCGCAGATCCGTCAGTGGATCATTGATACGCCGTTCCAGAGCGAACTGGAAAATGCGATTCGCGACGCGTATACCCAGCTGTCCGCCGATGACGCTGAGGCCTCCTTTGCCGTGCGCTCCTCCGCAACGGCGGAAGATATGCCGGATGCCTCCTTCGCCGGTCAGCAAGAGACATTCCTTAACGTGCAGGGCTTTGACGCCGTGCTCGTCGCGGTGAAGCACGTGTTTGCTTCGCTGTTTAACGATCGCGCCATTTCCTATCGCGTGCATCAGGGTTACGATCACCGCGGCGTGGCTCTATCCGCCGGGGTACAGCGGATGGTGCGCTCCGATCTGGCATCATCCGGCGTAATGTTCTCCATCGATACCGAATCCGGATTCGATCAGGTGGTGTTTATCACCTCCGCCTGGGGGCTTGGCGAGATGGTGGTGCAGGGGGCGGTGAACCCCGATGAGTTCTACGTCCATAAACCGACGCTGGAAGCGGGACGGCCGGCGATTGTTCGCCGCACCATGGGGTCGAAAAAGATCCGCATGGTTTATGCTCCAACTCAGGAGCACGGCAAGCAGGTGCGTATCGAAGACGTGCCGCAGGCGCAGCGCGACGTTTTCTCGTTGACCGACGCGGAAGTGCAGGAGCTGGCCCAGCAGGCAGTGCAAATCGAGAAGCACTACAACCGCCCGATGGATATCGAATGGGCGAAAGATGGCCATACCGGTAAGCTGTTTATCGTCCAGGCGCGTCCGGAAACCGTCCGTTCGCGCGGCCAGGTGATGGAGCGTTATACCCTCCATGCGCAAGGGCAGATTATTTCGGAAGGGCGCGCGATCGGCCACCGCATCGGCGCGGGTCCGGTGAAAGTCATTCATGATATCAGCGAAATGAACCGTATCGAGCCCGGCGACGTTCTCGTGACCGACATGACCGACCCGGACTGGGAACCGATCATGAAAAAAGCGGCGGCGATCGTCACCAACCGCGGCGGGCGGACCTGTCATGCGGCGATTATCGCGCGTGAGCTGGGGATTCCGGCGGTAGTGGGCTGCGGCAACGCCACCGATCGCATCCAGGAAAACCAGAATGTAACCGTCTCCTGCGCCGAGGGCGATACCGGCTACGTCTATGCCGAAATTCTCGACTTCAGCGTCAAGAGTTCCACCGTCGGCGATATGCCGGATCTGCCGCTGAAAATTATGATGAACGTCGGTAACCCGGACCGGGCTTTCGACTTTGCCTGCCTGCCGAACGAAGGCGTGGGCCTGGCGCGTCTGGAGTTTATTATCAACCGGATGATCGGCGTTCACCCGCGCGCGCTGCTGGAGTTTGACGATCAGGAACCGGGTCTGCAGAACGAAATCCGCGAGCTGATGAAAGGTTACGACTCGCCGAGAGAGTTTTACGTCGGTCGCCTGACCGAGGGTATTTCGACGCTTGGCGCGGCATTTTTCCCGAAACGGGTCATCGTGCGCCTTTCCGACTTCAAATCTAACGAATACGCCAACCTGGTCGGCGGCGAGCGTTATGAGCCGGAAGAAGAAAATCCGATGCTGGGCTTCCGCGGGGCTGGCCGCTATGTCTCCGAAAGCTTCCGTGACTGCTTCGCGCTGGAGTGTGAAGCAGTAAAACGCGTGCGTAACGATATGGGCCTGACTAACGTCGAAATCATGGTGCCGTTTGTTCGTACCGTCGCGCAGGCAAAAGCGGTGGTTGAAGAGCTGGCGCGCCAGGGCCTCAAGCGCGGCGAGAACGGCCTCAAGCTGATTATGATGTGTGAAATCCCATCGAATGCGCTGCTGGCTGAGCAGTTCCTCGAATACTTCGACGGTTTCTCCATTGGTTCCAACGATATGACGCAGCTGGCGCTGGGTCTGGATCGCGACTCCGGCGTGGTCTCCGAGCTGTTCGATGAGCGTAACGACGCGGTGAAAGCGCTGCTGTCGATGGCTATCCGCGCGGCGAAGAAACAGGGTAAATACGTCGGTATCTGCGGGCAGGGTCCGTCAGACCATGAAGATTTTGCCGCCTGGCTGATGGAAGAGGGAATCGATAGCCTTTCCCTCAATCCGGATACCGTGGTGCAAACCTGGCTTGGCCTGGCGGAGCTGAATAAGTAAGTTTTTCGCTAAACAAAATGCGCAATCCCCGTCAGCAATGGCGGGGATTTTTTGTTTCAGCCGTCAGCGTACGGGCAAAAAAAAGCCCATCGTGGGAGATGGGCAAAGACTACACACAGCAATTCGTTGTTTCACTCAGGGGATTTCCATGCTTATAAATCAAGGCATTGATTTATAACCGTGAGCTAATACTAGGCACTGAGGCTTTTTGCGTCGATCGGATTCCTCTCAATAGTTAAATTAAGGTAAAGAATCTGCGAAGCAAATGTGGTTAGTGGGCAGAGGAATGCGGACTGTTGTGAGGAATATATTAGTGTTTCTTAATATTTGAGGGCGGTGTGCCCGACAGCGGTCGAGGCGCAATGGCAAAAGGCGGGTTCCCCCGCCCGTTGACTTATTTATCCTGCGAGGCTCGGGTATTGAGCTCGCTAAGCTCCTCAAGCACCAGATCGGGATCTTTCGGCGGCGGCGGCGCTTCGTTAACCCACGCGTCGTATAGTCGCCAGGAGACCGCCAGCAGAACCGGCCCGATAAACAGGCCAATCATGCCGAAAGCCACCAGACCGCCGATAACGCCGGAAAGGATCAGAATCATCGGCAGGTCGGCGCCCATACGAATCAATAGCGGGCGGATAAAATTGTCCATGGTGCCCACTACGCAGCTCCACACCAGCAGTACGGTACCCCAGGTGGTATCGCCGCTCCAGTAGAGCCAGATAATTGACGGCACCAGAACCAGTAAAGGCCCCAGCTGGACAAGACAGGTAAAAATCATCACCACGGTGAGCAGCGCCGCGTAGGGCACGCCGCTGACCGCGAGACCAATACCGCCGAGCACCGCCTGGGCCAGGGCCGTCACGACCACTCCCAGCGCCACGGCGCGAATTGCCTGACCGGCGAGGATCACCGCCGCGTCGCCGCGTTTGGCGGCCAGACGGGTAGCGAAGTGGCGGAAACCATAGGCGACCTGTTCACCACGCCAGTACAGCAGCGCGCTAAACAGTAGCATAAGACCGCAGTAGACCAGCAGCTTGCCGATATGCGCCGCCTGACCAACAAACCAGGAGGTGGTGGTGCCGAGATAAGGACGAATTTTAGTCATAATCGCCGTGCCCCCCATCTCCAGCAAATTATGCCAGCCGGTGTACAGCTTATCGCCGATCAGCGGAACCGTATTCAGCCACGCCAGATCCGGCGGGGTAAAGTTGCCGCTGGTCACCACTTTTATTAATGGCACGCTGTTGTCCACCAGACTATTGACCAGTAGCGCAATAGGAATAACGAAGAGTAAAAAAAGCAGCAGCGTCATTACCAGTACGGCCAGAGAGCGTTTGCCGAAAAGCAGGCTCTGCAGGCGCAAAAGTACCGGCCAGGTCGCGATGACCACCGTACCGGCCCACGCAAATGACAGAATAAATGGCTGAACGACCCACAGACAGGAAATAATAATCAGGGACAAAAACAGCACCGACAGCAGAACTTGCGGTATATCCCGGGGCTGATTGGGGTTAATCATAGTGAAATTTTACCTTTGCAGTCGCGTCAAAAGGCTGACGCAGCGTAATTCCATGTACTGATAATAATATCAATAAGTTCGCGCGCCTGATTTTGCCCTTAATTCTGGCGGGCGCATATGAAAAAAATGTGATAAAAAGTTGGGTGCGTCACGCAAACGATTAATCACTTACAACACAACATAGTCAGGCAGGGTCGAGCGTCATGATCCCACAGATTTCTCAAGCGCCAGGTGTCGTTCAACTGGTGCTGAATTTTTTGCAGGTACTGGAGCAACAGGGTTTTACCGGCGATACCGCCACCAGCTACGCCGACAGGCTAACGATGGCAACTGATAACAGTGTATATCAGCTGTTGCCGGATGCGATTTTATTCCCCCGTTCCACGGCAGACGTGGCTCTGCTGGCAAGACTGGCGGCGGAAGAGCGTTTTAAAACGCTGATCTTTACCCCGCGCGGAGGCGGCACCGGTACGAATGGCCAGGCGCTGAACGCCGGGATCATTGTCGATATGTCCCGCTATATGAACCGCATTATTGAAATCAACCCCGAAGAAGGGTGGGTGCGGGTGGAGGCGGGGGTCATTAAGGACCAGCTTAATCAGTTTCTTAAACCGTACGGCTACTTTTTTGCGCCGGAGCTGTCGACCAGCAACCGCGCCACGCTTGGCGGGATGATCAACACCGACGCCTCCGGGCAGGGGTCGCTGGTCTACGGTAAAACCTCCGATCACGTACTCGGGGTGCGCTCGGTGCTGATCGGCGGCGATATTCTTGACACTCAGCCAATCCCGGCGGCGCTGGCGGAAACCCTGGGCGCAGAACAGTCGGCGATCGGGCGGATCTATCGCACGGTATATCAACGCTGCAAAGCGCAGCGGCAGCTGGTTATCGATAAATTCCCGAAACTTAACCGTTTCCTCACGGGTTACGATCTGCGCCACGTGTTCAACGACGACATGAGCGAATTTGATCTGACCCGAATCCTGACCGGTTCCGAAGGCACGCTGGCGTTTATTACCGAAGCGCGGCTGGATATCACCCGTTTGCCGAAAGTGCGCCGGCTGGTCAACGTTAAGTACGATTCCTTTAACTCTGCGCTGCGCAACGCGCCGTTTATGGTGGAAGCGAAGGCGCTTTCGGTCGAAACGGTCGACTCGAAGGTGCTCAATCTGGCGCGGGAGGATATTGTCTGGCATTCGGTTAGCGAGCTCATTACCGACGTTGCGGATAAGGAAATGCTGGGGCTGAATATCGTCGAGTTCGCCGGTGATGACGCCGAACTGATTGACGGCCAGGTGACGACCCTGTGTCAGCGCCTGGATGAACTGATAGCACGCAACGAGGCAGGCGTAATCGGCTGGCAGGTTTGTCACGAGCTGGACGGCGTCGAGCGCATCTACGCGATGCGGAAAAAAGCGGTTGGGCTGCTGGGGAATGCCAAAGGGGCCGCCAAACCGATACCTTTCGCCGAAGATACCTGCGTGCCGCCGGAACACCTGGCCGATTATATTGCTGAATTCCGTGAGCTGCTCGACGGCCACGGGCTGAGCTACGGTATGTTTGGTCATGTCGATGCCGGCGTGCTGCACGTGCGGCCGGCGCTGGATATGTGTGACCCGCAGCAAGAGATGCTGATGAAGCGGATCTCCGATGACGTGGTCGCGTTAACCGCTAAGTACGGCGGTCTGCTGTGGGGGGAACACGGCAAGGGTTTTCGCGCTGAATACAGTCCGGCATTCTTCGGCGAAGAGCTGTTCGGCGAACTGCGCAAAATTAAAGCCGCGTTTGACCCGGATAACCGTCTGAACCCGGGTAAAATCTGTCCTCCGGAAGGCGTTGATGCGCCGATGATGAAGGTGGATGCGGTCAAGCGCGGGACATTCGATCGGCAGATCCCCATCGCCGTGCGCAGCTCGTGGCGCGGCGCGATGGAGTGTAACGGCAATGGCCTGTGCTTCAACTTTGATGCCAAAAGCCCGATGTGCCCGTCGATGAAGGTCAGCAACCACCGTATTCACTCGCCGAAAGGGCGGGCAACGCTGGTGCGTGAATGGCTGCGCCTGCTGGCGGACCGCGGCATCGACCCCAATCAGCTGGAAAAAGATCTGCCGGAAAAACGCGCCAGCCTGCGTACTCTGGTGGAGCGTACCCGCAATAGCTGGCATGCACGTAAAGGCGAGTACGATTTCTCCCATGAGGTTAAAGAGGCGATGTCCGGCTGTCTGGCCTGTAAAGCCTGCTCGACCCAGTGTCCGATTAAAATCGACGTTCCGGAGTTCCGTTCGCGTTTCCTGCAACTTTACCATAGCCGCTATTTGCGCCCGGTTCGCGACCATCTGGTGGCGACGGTTGAATCCTACGCGCCGCTGATGGCGCATGCGCCAAAGACCTTCAACTTCTTTATCAATCAGCCGTGGATGCGCAAGCTATCGGAAAAGCATATTGGTATGGTTGATCTTCCGCTGCTTTCCGTCCCATCGTTGAAGCAGCAGATGGTCGGCCACCGTTCGGCGAATACCACCCTGGAACAGCTGGAAGCGCTGAGCCCTGAGCAGAGGGCGAAGAGGGTGCTGGTGGTTCAGGATCCCTTCACCAGCTATTACGATGCGCAGGTGGTTGCCGACTTTGTTCGCCTGATCGAGAAAGTGGGATACCAGCCGGTGCTGCTGCCGTTCTCTCCCAACGGCAAGGCGCAGCATATTAAGGGCTTTCTGACGCGATTCGCGCGCACCGCGCAGAAAACTGCCGACTTCCTTAACCGCGTGGCCCAGCTCGGCATGCCGATGGTGGGTGTCGATCCGGCGCTGGTGCTCTGCTATCGCGATGAATACAACCAGGTGCTGGGTGACAAGCGCGGCGATTTTCGCGTGATGCTGGTGCATGAATGGTTGCCGCAGGCGTTGACGGAAACCGCAGCGCAGGATCAAGGCGGCGAGTCGTGGTATCTGTTTGGTCACTGTACTGAGGTGACGGCGCTTCCCGCTTCTACCCGGCAGTGGGCGGATATCTTCGCACGCTTTGGCGCGAAGCTGGAAAACGTTAACGTGGGCTGCTGCGGTATGGCCGGGACCTACGGTCATGAAGTGAAGAATCACGCCAATTCGCTGGCCATCTACGCGCTCTCGTGGCAGCAGGCGATGCAGCGCCTGCCGCGCAACCGCTGTCTGGTCACCGGCTACTCCTGCCGTAGCCAGGTGAAGCGTATTGAAGGCAGCGGCGTGCGCCATCCGCTGCAGGCGCTACTGGAGATTATGGGATGATTTGGAAACGTCACAGCACGCTGGAGCAGCTGAACGCGATGGGCGACGGGAATATGGTCGGCCTGCTGGATATTCGCTTCGAGGCCATGACCGATGAGACCATCGCCGCGACCATGCCGGTAGACAGCCGCACCCATCAGCCGTTTGGCCTGCTGCACGGCGGCGCATCGGTGGTATTAGCGGAAACGTTAGGTTCGGTGGCGGGCTACCTGTGCAGCGAAGGTGAACAGAAGGTGGTCGGTCTGGAGGTCAATGCCAACCATATTCGTTCGGTGCGCAGCGGGAGGGTTCGCGGCGTGTGCCGGGCGCTGCACGTCGGCTCCCGTCACCAGGTGTGGCAGATCGACATTACTGATGAGCAGGGGCGTCTTTGCTGTTCGTCGCGGTTGACCACAGCCGTAATTTAAGTCAATTAAGGGGGAAGATTTCCCCCTTAATACTTATTACCTGCCATCCTTCATCACCGCTGAACGTACCTACGCTATATCCGCTAGCTGCCGGTTTGCACTGTTATTTGTATTGAGATTTAACCAGGCCCAAAGTTAACGCTTTATAAGAAAAGTCCTGGCTTAACTTTGCTGCTCACCAGGGATTATTAGCCTTCTACCTTTTATATTCTTTGGTCGCTTATTTGTGCGACATCTTTAGCGCGTAGACCATTATGTTTGATATGACAAGCTCATCCATGTTAAATATAAATTTATCAAACATCGTTAATATTTATGCTAATATTTTTAATACCAGAATTTACAAGGTAACAAGAGGACGGAGTTAGCTATGGGTATCATTTCATGGATCATTTTTGGGCTTATTGCCGGTATTTTAGCCAAGTGGATTATGCCGGGGAAAGACGGCGGCGGGTTTATCGTTACCGTAATTCTCGGTGTCATCGGTGCAGTTGTCGGGGGTTGGATTAGTACTTTCTTCGGCTTTGGCCGGGTCGACGGTTTTAATTTCGGCAGCTTTGTCGTCGCGGTGATTGGTGCGCTGGTCGTACTCTTCATCTACCGTAAGATCAGAAGCTAACCGCACCAGCAACGCCATAAAGTGCAGAGGCTGCCGCCATTGTCGGCAGCCTTTTTAATACTTCTAAAATGTCCGAGTGTTTAATTTCCCCTCTTTCATTCTATTACCACGATACGCGCTTACAGCGCGGGCATATCGGGGACCGGCACGACTTCAACGCGCACTTCATAATGTTTAGCTTTGCTGGCTGGAATCAGCGGCGTGAGTTTATTGATCGTTTCGACCGGATTATCGGTGGCTACGGTGGCGGAGAAAATAACCGGTTTTTTCGGCGGCACAGGGAAAGGCATTGGGCCATAACCCTGAGTCAGCTCGAAGGGGGGATGGCCAGCATTATGCGCCTCAGCCGCCGGTAAGGGCGTTTCGGCTTTCTCTGCATCGGCGGCGAACGCGCTGGTGACGGTAATCGAAACGACGGCGAAGAGCGCAATGATAGTTTTTTTCATTTTTGTTACCTCATAAGTATGTCGATAAAAGCTTAGAGGCAACGTTTTTGGCAAACAATCCCACGGTGGGCGAATCCTATGAATCTCCTTATTTCTTCACGAATGTGAAAGCCTGTCCGCGACGGTGAGGCTTACGAAATTTAAGGGGGAAATGGGGTTAATCGAGCAAAACGCTAATAATTAACAGGACGACCATACACATCGACATGACATCTGTTTCTATATCCATAGTTCAGTACAACACAGGTTCCCGATCGGTCGCCGTTGCGACATTGCGTGAAAAGATGAAGGAAATTTAGCAGCGCATTCTACAGGAGCCAGCCGGCACTGAATAAATCTTTATTTCTGTGAAATGACAGCACTTATAATGAAAACGAATAGGTTTCGTTGCATGAATGGATTCGCGTTAGTGAGGGGGCAAACAGCGTCTCAATTTGGCATATTGGTCGGGTGGCGCGTCAGGCGGCGCGGGAGCCAGAGGGGCAATGGGAGGCAAATGCCATCGTCCCGCCGGATACGCACGTGAAGAAAATATTAATACTGTTTATTGGCCGCCGCGCCTCGTTATGCGCAGCGCGGCATCAACCGATGCCACGGTGGACGCCGACGCGGCGAACAGGCGGCAGGACTTCGCTGGAAGCAGGGCTCCGCTTAGTCCACGCGTTTGCCTTTGGTCGCCTCTCCGCCGCCGAGTGCGGCTTGATTAATTTTATCTTCGTGGGTATTAATCAATTGCGTGAGCGCTATTTGCTCCTGAAATTTAGTCAGCAGAAGCTCAGCGTCGGATTTAAGAATATCTTCCGATGATTCAAGCACCGAGTTAATTGCTTTGGTCACATTCCCAACCAGCTCCGCGACCCCTCCTTCCTCGCCAATGGCAAGCATCAATGCGCTTATCAGCAGCGACTGGGCCTCAACCTGCGCAGCAAGCTGCTTGTTTTCTGCATCCATCGCTGAAATTTTCGCGATGATGCTGAGAATGACATTATTCATGATAATCCTTAAATCAATGAGTTAAACGCCGAAGATCACGCTGGTTATATTCGTTGCAGGATCAGCGAAATATCCATTGAAGATAAATATGCCAGAAAATATATCATCAGTGGTAGTGGGGTATTTTCATTATCGGTTGCAGGCGATCCGTCGCTATGGCTTTATCTCAATGTGCTGTCAGATGATTTTGCTGCCGGCACGCTGGCTTGTTGCGGCCTGAAGCGTGTAACTCATTGAATGTCCAGCAAGTAGATGAAAAGTGCTTTTTCCCGCGCCTATTTTATAAATCGGTATTTTCGATACATCTTTGCCATTGCCTGCAATTAAGCGCGCCAAACGTCAATATCTTATTATTTTTCAATATATTAAAACAGAAATTCGCAGGCTGAAAACGCCGAGCACAGGGTCTATGCTTATAAAAAGCGCAAGAAATGAGCCGGCGGGGACAATACCCCTTCTCCGGATGGGTTGAAGTGATAATCATTATCACTAACATAGTGGGTATGCCCTGATGGCGTCAACCTATGAGGTAGAGCGATGGATTCACATGCAGGAACTTTTAATCCCGAAGATTTCAGCTGGCGCGGCCTGGCGATGACCCCAGCCGCCGCCGCCCATATTCGCGAACTGGTCAGCAAACAACCCGACAAGCAGGGGCTACGCCTGGGCGTTAAAACCAGCGGCTGCGCCGGCTTTGGCTACGTTCTCGAACTCATCGCTGAACCGGCGCAGGACGATCTGCTTTTTGAGCGCGATGGCGCGAAACTGTGGGCGCCGCTGCAGGCCATGCCGTTTATCGATGGCACCGAGCTCGACTACGTCCGCGAAGGTTTAAACCAGATCTTTAAATTTCATAACCCCAAAGCGCAGCACGAATGCGGCTGCGGCGAAAGTTTTGGCGTTCAGGCGGAGTAACTATGTCTCGTAATACTGAAGCAACTGACGATGTCAAAACCTGGAGCGGCGGGCCACTCAACTATAAAGAGGGCTTTTTTACCCAGCTACAGACCGATGAGCTGGCGAAAGGCATAAATGAAGAGGTGGTTCGGGCGATTTCTGCACGCCGCAATGAACCAGAATGGATGCTGGAGTTTCGTCTGAACGCCTTCAAGGCCTGGCAGGCAATGGAAGAGCCGCACTGGCTGAAAGCGCACTACGACAAGCTGAATTATCAGGATTACAGCTATTACTCAGCGCCCTCCTGCGGCAACTGCGATGACGCCTGCGCTTCCGAGCCCGGAGCTCTACAGCAAACGGGGTCCAGCGCGTTTCTGACCAGCGAAGTTGAAGAGGCGTTTAACCTTCTCGGCGTACCGGTTCGCGAAGGGCGGGAGGTGGCTGTCGACGCCATTTTTGACTCGGTTTCCGTGGCGACCACCTACCGCGAAAAGCTGGCGGAGCAGGGGATTATTTTCTGCTCCTTCGGCGAAGCGATTCACGATCACCCTGAACTGGTCAGGAAATACCTCGGCACCGTAGTACCGGGTAACGACAACTTCTTTGCCGCCCTTAACGCGGCGGTAGCCTCCGACGGCACCTTTATCTATGTGCCCAAAGGCGTGCGCTGCCCGATGGAGCTGTCGACCTATTTCCGCATCAACGCCGAGAAGACCGGCCAGTTCGAACGCACCATACTGGTCGCCGACGAAGGCAGCTACGTGAGCTATATCGAAGGCTGTTCGGCGCCGGTACGCGATAGCTACCAGCTGCACGCGGCGGTGGTGGAGGTGATCATTCATAAAGATGCCGAGGTGAAGTACTCCACGGTGCAAAACTGGTTCCCCGGCGACAATAATACCGGCGGGATCCTTAATTTCGTGACCAAGCGCGCCCTGTGCGAAGGCGAGAACAGCAAAATGTCGTGGACCCAGTCGGAAACCGGCTCGGCGATCACCTGGAAGTATCCGAGCTGTATTCTGCGCGGCGATAACTCCATTGGCGAGTTCTTCTCGGTAGCGCTGACCAGCGGCCACCAGCAGGCGGACACCGGCACCAAGATGATCCATATCGGCAAAAACACCCGTTCGACGATTATCTCGAAGGGGATTTCAGCCGGCCACAGCCAGAACAGCTATCGCGGCCTGGTCAAAATCATGCCCACCGCGACCAACGCGCGCAACTTCACCCAGTGCGACTCCATGCTGATTGGCCCGGACAGCGGGGCGCATACCTTCCCGTATGTAGAATGCCGTAATAACAGCGCGCAGCTTGAGCACGAAGCGACCACCTCCCGTATCGGCGAAGATCAGCTGTTCTACTGTCTGCAGCGCGGAATCAGCGAAGATGATGCCATCTCGATGATCGTTAACGGTTTCTGTAAGGATGTCTTCTCAGAGCTGCCGCTGGAGTTTGCCGTAGAAGCGCAAAAATTACTGGCGATTAGCCTTGAACACAGCGTCGGCTGATAACAAAGGAAATAAGATGTTAAGTATAAAAAATTTGCAGGTCGCCGTTGAAGACAAAGAGATCCTGCGCGGACTGAATCTGGACGTTCGCCCCGGCGAAGTGCATGCCATTATGGGCCCGAACGGTTCCGGTAAAAGTACGCTCTCCGCCACGCTTGCCGGACGTGAAGACTATGAGGTGACCGGCGGCAGCGTGGAGTTTAAAGGCAAAGATCTGCTGGAACTCTCCCCTGAAGATCGCGCTGGCGAGGGCATCTTCATGGCCTTTCAGTATCCGGTTGAAATTCCCGGCGTCAGCAATCAGTTTTTCCTGCAAACCGCGCTGAACGCCGTGCGCAGCTACCGCGGCCAGGAGCAGCTTGACCGTTTTGACTTCCAGGACCTGATGGAGGACAAAATTAAGCTGCTGAAGATGCCGGAGGATCTGCTGACCCGCTCGGTTAACGTCGGCTTCTCCGGCGGCGAGAAAAAGCGCAACGATATCCTGCAGATGGCGGTGCTGGAACCGGAGCTGTGCATCCTGGACGAGTCGGACTCCGGGCTGGATATCGACGCCCTGAAGATTGTTTCCGAGGGTGTCAACTCGCTGCGCGACGGCAAGCGCTCGTTTATTATCGTCACCCACTATCAGCGCATTCTCGACTATATCAAGCCGGATTACGTCCACGTGCTGTACCAGGGGCGGATTGTTAAATCCGGCGATTTTACTCTGGTCAAACAACTGGAGGAGCAGGGCTATGGCTGGCTTACCGAACAGCAGTAACGCGCTGCAGCAGTGGCACCATCTGTTTGAAGCGCAAAGCGAGCAGCGCAGCCCGCAGGCGCATCAGCATTTGCAACAGCTTCTGCGGCTGGGGCTGCCGACGCGTAAACATGAAAACTGGAAATATACGCCGCTGGATGCGTTACTGAACCATACTTTTGTCGCTGCGGAACCGCAGACGCTGACGGCGGCCCAACGCGACGCGCTGGGGCTGGCGGTGGACGCATGGCGTCTGGTTTTTGTCGACGGCCAGTTTAACGAACGCCTGAGCGACGACCTGACCGCCAGCGGCTTTGAGGTGCGGGTAGATAACGACCGTCAGCCGCTGCCTGAAGCCGTTCAGCCCGAAGTTTTTCTGCATTTGACCGAAAGCCTGGCGACCAGCGTCACCCATATCCGGGTCGGGCGCCACCAGCGTCCGGAAAAGCCGCTGCTGATCGTGCACATGACGCGCGGGCTGCCGGGCGATGAAATGAACACCGCCCACTATCGCCACCATCTGGAGCTGGAGAGCGGCGCGCAGGCGACTATTATCGAACACTATCTGAGCCTCAACGACGCCGCCCATTTTACCGGCGCAAGGCTGACGATGTCCGTGGCGGATAACGCCCACCTGCAGCATATCAAGCTGGCGTTTGAAAATGCGCAAAGCTACCACTTTGCCCATAACGATCTGGCCCTCGGACGCGACGCCTCCGCCTTCAGCAGCAGTTTTCTGCTCGGCGCCTCGGTACTGCGCCACCACACCAGCACGCAGTTGAACGGTGAAAACAGCAACCTGCGGATTAACTCGCTGGCGATGCCGGTTAACAACGAAGTGTGCGACAGCCGCACCTGGCTCGATCATAAGGTCGGATACTGTAACAGCCGTCAGCTGCACAAAACCATCGTCAACGATAAAGGGCGCGCGGTGTTTAATGGACTGATCAACGTCGCCCAGCATGCGATTAAAACCGATGGCCAGATGACCAACAATAATTTGCTGCTTGGCCGACTGTCCGAAGTGGATACCAAGCCGCAGCTGGAAATCTACGCTGATGACGTGAAGTGCAGCCACGGCGCGACCATCGGGCGCATTGATGATGAACAGCTGTTTTATCTGCGTTCGCGCGGCATTACGCAGCAGGCGGCGCAGCAGATGATTCTTTACGCCTTTGCCGCGGAGCTCACGGAAGCGATCGATGATGAGGCGCTCAGGCAGCAGATACTGGCGCGTATTGGCCAGCGTTTGCCGGGAGGTAAAGCATGACATTTTCTGTGGAACGCGTGCGCGCGGATTTTCCCGTGCTTAATCGCGAGGTGAACGGTCAGCCGCTGGCCTACCTTGATAGCGCCGCCAGCGCGCAGAAGCCGGAAGCGGTGATCAACGCTGAGGCGGAGTTTTACCGCCACGGCTATGCGGCGGTACACCGCGGCATTCATACCCTTAGCGCGGAAGCCACGGCGCGGATGGAGCAGGTGCGTCAGCAGGGGGCGACGTTCCTGAATGCCCGATCGGCAGAAGAGCTGGTGTTTGTTCGCGGTACCACGGAAGGCATTAATCTGGTAGCGAACAGTTGGGGCAATGCTAACGTCGGCGCAGGGGACAATATCATCGTCAGCGCGATGGAGCATCACGCCAATATCGTGCCGTGGCAGATGCTGTGCGCCAGGGTGGGCGCCGAACTGCGGGTCATCCCGCTGAATCAGGACGGTACGCTGCAGCTCGATGCCATCCCCGGCCTGTTTGATGAGCGCACCCGGCTGCTGGCTATTACCCAGGTGTCTAACGTGCTGGGAACCGAAAACCCGGTCGCCGCCCTGGTGGCTTTAGCCCATCAGCACGGCGCCAAAGTGCTGGTGGACGGCGCGCAGGCGGTGATGCACCATCCGGTGGACGTGCAGGCTCTGGACTGTGATTTCTACGCATTTTCCGCGCATAAGCTTTACGGCCCCACCGGTATCGGCATGCTCTACGTTAAGCAGGATATCCTGCAGGATATGGCGCCTTGGGAAGGGGGCGGGTCGATGATCGCCACGGTCAGCCTGACGCAAGGCACGACCTGGACAAAAGCGCCGTGGCGCTTCGAGGCGGGAACGCCGAACACTGGCGGTATCATCGGGCTGGGGGCGGCGCTGGATTACGTCAGCGCGCTGGGTCTGACGCAGATCGCGGAATATGAACAAACCCTGATGCGCTACGCGCTGCAGGCGCTGGAGAGCGTGGCGGATTTAACCCTTTATGGTCCGCAAAATCGGCTCGGGGTGATTGCCTTTAATCTCGGCAAGCATCATGCCTACGATGTCGGCAGCTTCCTGGATAACTACGGCATTGCGGTACGTACCGGGCACCATTGCGCCATGCCGCTCATGGAGTTCTACGGCGTCCCTGCCATGTGCCGGGCGTCGCTGGCGATGTACAATACCACGGAAGAGGTGGACCGGCTGGTAGCGGGCCTGCAGCGGATCCACAAATTGTTAAGCTAAAGGAAGCAACTATGGCGGCGTTACCTGATAAAGACAAACTGCTGCGCAACTTTAGCCGTTGCGCGAACTGGGAAGAGAAATATCTCTATATCATCGAACTGGGGCAGCGCCTTGCGCCGCTGAGCCCGGAAGAGCATAGCGCGCAGAACATCATTCAGGGCTGCCAGAGCCAGGTATGGATCGTGATGACGCAGGAGCAGAGCGGCGCAATTGCGCTTCGCGGCGATAGCGATGCCGCTATTGTGAAAGGGCTTATCGCGGTGGTGTTTATTCTTTACGATCGGATGACGGCGAAGGATATCCTCGCTTTTGATGTGCGCCCGTGGTTTGAAAAAATGGCCCTCACGCAGCACCTGACGCCTTCACGGTCGCAAGGACTGGAAGCGATGATCCGCGCAATCCGCGCGAAGGCGGCAAATCTTAGCTAGAATTAAACAGTAGATTTCATTCTGTTATGCGCGACGGGAGGGGAACCTCCCGTTGTGCATAACAGGCCTGGCGTTTTATCAGCGAAAGAAGGAATCTCAGTATGAAACGCGCTTCTCTCATCACCATAGCCGTTCTGAGCGCCCTCAGCGCGTCACATGCAGCCTGGGCCGTCGATTACCCTCTTCCCCCTGCCAACAGTCGTTTGATTGGTGAGAACCAGTCCTGGACGGTACAGGAGGATGATCGCAACCTGCAGGCGATTGCCCGTCGTTTCGATACCGCAGCGATGCTGATCCTCGAAGCGAACGATACGATTGCCCCGGTGCAGCCTAAACCGGGTACCCAGGTGCTGATTCCCTCCCGGATGCTGCTGCCGGACGTGCCGCGGGAAGGGATCGTCGTCAACCTGGCCGAGCTGCGCCTGTACTACTTCCCGCCGGGAATGAACCAGGTGCAGGTTTATCCCCTCGGGATTGGTCAGCAGGGGCTGGAGACCCCGGAGATGACCACGCGAATAGGGCAGAAAATTCCGAACCCGACCTGGACGCCGACGGCAGGCATTCGCGCTCGCTCGCTGGAGAAAGGAATTAAGCTGCCGCCGGTCGTGCCCGCAGGACCGAATAACCCGCTGGGGCGTTATGCGCTGCGCCTGGCATACGGCAACGGGGAATATCTTATTCATGGCACCAGTGCGCCAGATAGCGTCGGACTACGCGTTAGCTCCGGCTGTATGCGCATGAATGCGGCGGATATTCAGGCGTTATTCAATCAGGTGAAAAGCGGGACGCCGGTGCGGATTATCAATCAGCCGGTCAAGTTCGCCGTGGAGCCGGACGGTAAGCGCTATGTTGAAGTTCATCGACCGTTGACGCCGGATGAGACCAGCAACCCGCAGACGATGGCCTATACGCTTCCTGCGGAGTTCCATCAATTCTCCGGCGATAAAGCGGTGGATGAGGCCATGCTTAAACGCGCGCTGACCCGGCGAGCAGGATATCCGGTGGTGGTATCCGCGGGCAGCAGCTCGACGTCGGGCCTGTCCGTACAGAGTGCGCCGGTAGACGAAGCAAAAAGGGTGCAGTAGGCGGGGGAACGAGAGGCAAAAAAATGGCGCACAATGTGCGCCATTTTTATTACACAGATACTATTACTTACGGTATTTAGTAGCTGCGTTGTCCAGACGCTGGTTAGCGCGAGCTGCGTCATCTTTAGCAGCCTGAACGTCGGAACGCATTGCGTTCACGTCGTTGCTCAGCTGGTCAACTTTAGCGTTCAGAGTCTGAACGTCAGAAGACAGCTGATCGATTTTAGCATTGCTGGAGCAACCAGCCAGCAGAGTAGAACCCAGGATTACCGCGCCCAGTACCAGTTTAGTACGATTCATTATTAATACCCTCTAGATTGAGTTAATCTCCATGTAGCGTTACAAGTATTACACAAACTTTTTTGTGATGAGAATATTTTTTTACTTTAATACGCTTATTTTTGATCGTTCGCTCAAAGAAGCATCGAAATCATCAGGTAACCTTAAAAAGGCGAGAGAAAACAGCGCGCTTCCATCGGATTCATCTTAGATAATCTCGCGTTAAATAGTAAATTCCGATTTGCATTTTTATTAATAGCAGCTAGTGCTGGAATAAAAAAAAGCGCCTCAATGAGGCGCCTTTAAAGGAAATACTAATTAACCTGTAAATTATTACAGCACGTGCACGGAAGCGGTATTGGTGGTTCCGCTCGGGACTAATGCGCCGGAAACCATAACAACCACGTCGCCTTTGCGCGCCAGGCCGCTCTGCAGCGCCAGCTCTTTACCGAGGTGATAGAAAGCGTCGGTAGAGGCGATCTCTTCAACCAGCTGCGCTACCACGCCTTTGCTCAGCACCAGCTGACGCGCGGTGGTTTCGTTGGTGGTCAGCGCCAGGATGGTTGCATCCGGGAAGTATTTACGTACGGCGCGCGCGGATTTACCGCCCTGGGTCGCGACGACGATCAGCGGCGCTTCCAGTTTTTCAGCCGTTTCAACCGCACCGCGGCAGACCGCTTCGGTGATGCGCAGCTTACGGTTATCGTTGTTGTACTCAAGACGGCTGGTCATCACGCGGTCGGTACGTTCGCAGATGGTCGCCATGATGGTGACCGCTTCCAGCGGATATTTACCTTTTGCGGATTCGCCTGAGAGCATGACAGCATCGGTGCCGTCGAGGATGGCGTTAGCCACGTCGCCCGCTTCCGCACGGGTCGGACGCGGGTTTTTGATCATGGAATCCAGCATTTGGGTCGCGGTAATAACGACTTTACGCGCGCGGATACATTTTTCGATCATCATTTTCTGCGCGAAGATAACTTCTTCAACCGGGATTTCAACGCCCAGGTCGCCACGCGCAACCATGATGCCGTCAGAAGCTTCGAGGATTTCATCGAAGTTGTTCAGGCCTTCCTGGTTTTCAATTTTAGAGATGATCTGGATCTTCTCGCCGCCGTGAGCTTTCAGGTGCTCGCGGATTTCCACGACGTCGGAACGCTTACGGATAAAGGAGGCCGCAACAAAGTCCACGCCCTGCTCGCAACCGAAGATCAGGTCCTGTTTGTCTTTTTCAGCCAGCGCCGGCAGAGCGATAGATACGCCCGGCAGGTTAACGCCTTTGTTCTCGCCGAGGTCGCCGTTGTTCAGCACTTTACAAACAACTTTGTTACCTTCGATCGCGGTAACTTCCATACCGATCAGACCATCGTCGACCAGTACGGTGTTGCCGACGCTCAGGTCGCTGGTGAAGCCTTCATAGGTCACCGCAACGATTTCGTTATTACCTACCACCGATTTGTCGGTGGTGAAGGTGAAAGTCTGGCCCGCTTTCAGGGAGACGTCGTTACCGCCTTCCAGCTTAATGGTACGGATTTCCGGACCTTTGGTATCCAGAAGGATTGCCGCTTTCTTGCCCGTTTTGCTCATCACATTGCGCAGGTTCTGGATGCGCTGGCCGTGTTCCGCATAGTCACCGTGAGAGAAGTTCAGACGCATAACGTTCATACCGGCGTCCAGCATTTTGGTCAACATCTCTTCGGATTCGGTTTTCGGACCGATGGTGCAAACAATTTTGGTCTTTTTCATGACAGTTTAATCTTTAAGTTGTGAAGGATAGGGATGGGGAATCTGACTCCGCGGGCGTACTGCCGCAGAGTTAAACCTGTATTACGAAAGTTGCTATGCCACGCTCTAAGGATAGGTGACAACAAAAGAGCGTGCAGAAGAATGTGTGCTGGCGGTTCAGCCCATGAAAAGAGGCAACGTGTTATGCGTTTAGTCATGCAATCCAATGCGCTGAAACCATTCAATAAGAATTTGCCGGGCATTATACGTTGCCCAATCCAAAAAAGAAAATGAAAACCATGTTTCATTTCTATAGTTATATACTTAACAAAATGCAAACTAAACCTACGCTTATGCGCAACACATTTTTTCATCAGCTGACAAGATAAAGCGGGCGGAAATGCGGATTTATTCACAACTTTGCCAGCAAAAATACGTCGCTGAGGCGAAATCATCGCGCTGGTTTGATTTAAGCGGGAAATATATCAATAATGATTTGATTGATAATGAAAATTTGAGAGCCAAATAGCATGGGAAACACAGCCAAAGATGAGGCGCTGTATCAGGAAATGTGCCGCGTTGTCGGTAAAGTCGTGCTTGAGATGCGCGACCTGGGTCAGGAGCCAAAGCATATCGTTATCGCCGGCGTGCTGCGTACCGCCCTGGCAAACCCGAAGGTCAAGCGCTCAGCGCTGACGCAGGAAGCGATGGAGAAGGTGGTCCATGCGCTTTCCGGCAGCTAGCCGGACCTGCGCGTTTCCCTGAGCTTCATGAAATCACAAAGCGTATCACCGCTTTGACGGCAATATCGCAGTGGTGGGCGACCATCGCTTCATCATCAATGGCCGGCATCGGGTCGTCCAGATAGAGGCTGCTAAAGGTATAAAAGTTCGACACCTGATAGAAGCTAAAGCTGCTGATCAATCGATGCACATCGCGCGCCTCCAGACCCGCCTGAAACACGCCTTGCTGCTGGCCGCGCTGCAGAATATCTTCCAGAATCGACAGAGCGGTACGGTTTAGCGGTTTCAGCTGTCCGGAGCTTTTCAGCCACTTGCCGCGCTGCATGTTTTCCATACAGATAACCCGCATATAGTCGGCGTGCGTGGCGTGATAGCGCACGCTCCACTTTACCAGCTGCACCAGCGCCTCAACCGGCGGCACGTTTTCCAGCCCAAGCTGCTGCTCGGTTTCGCGGATCCTCGCGTAGACGTGCTGGAGCACGGCCTGATAAAGCTGCTCTTTGGTCTTGAAGTAGTAGACCACCATGCGTTTAGTGGTCTGCGCTTCGGTGGCGATTTGCTCCATTCGCGCGCCCGACAAACCGTGCTCGGCGAAAACGGTAATAGCGGCGGCGAAGATCCGCTCCTTAAGCGATTGTGCTTCATCATGAGCAACGGCAGACATAACGGCTCCTTTTCTTGAGATGCAAAAAATACACATATTGATCACAATTTTGCAACCAGCCATGGCGCAATTGAACCAAATGATTCATATTCAGGTCATTAAGTCAGCTCATGACCCGAGGACACTATGTTGCGCTCCATCGCCACCGTCTCGATTTCCGGTACCTTACCCGAAAAGCTCCATGCCATCGCAGCGGCGGGCTATCAGGGCGTCGAAATTTTTGAAAACGATCTGCTCTATTATACCGGTACGCCGGCCGATATCCGCCACCTGGCGGCTGATTTAGGGCTAAAAATCACGCTTTTTCAACCGTTTCGTGATTTTGAAGGCGCCAGCCGCGCCCAGTTCACCGCTAATATGGAACGCGCTAGACGCAAATTTGCGCTCATGCATGAGCTGGGCTGCGATACCATGCTGCTGTGCAGTAACGTTCAGCCGGACTGTTCCGCCGACGTCGAACTGCAGGTGGCCGATTTACGCGCTCTGGCTGAGCTGGCGGAGCAGGAAGGCATCACCATCGGCTACGAGGCGCTGGCCTGGGGCACCCACGTTAACCGCTGGCATCAGGCATGGGCGCGGGTCAAACGCGTCGATAGCCCGGCGCTGGGTATTGTGCTCGACAGTTTCCACGTGCTGGCGCGCGGTGACACGCTGGCGCATCTGGCGGACGTGCCGCTGGAGAAAATCACCTTTGTACAGATGGCTGACGCGCCACTGATGAAAATGGATATCCTCGAATGGAGCCGCCACTTCCGCTGCTTCCCCGGTCAGGGACAGCTGCCGCTGGTGGATTTTGCCTGCGAGATTATCCGCTGCGGCTATCGTGGCCCCTGGTCGCTGGAGATTTTTAACGACAGCTTCCGGGCTTCTCCCAACGGTGCGACGGCGAAAGATGGCTATCGCTCGCTGCTGTGGCTGGAAGAGCAGGTCCGCCACCGGCTGCCGGAAAGCCGCGCGCCGCTGTTTGCACCGGCTGAACTACCGGTCTATGCCGGGCTCGAGTTTATCGAGTTTGCCGCCACGCCATCGCAGGCGGGAGTACTCGGAGACAGGCTGGCGCAGCTCGGCTTTGCCGAAGAGGGGACGCATCGCTCAAAACGCGTCTCCCTCTGGCGCAACGGTGGGGCGCGGGTGGTGGTTAACGCCCAACCGCATAGCTGGGCCGACCATTTTCATCAGCGTCACGGAGTCTCTCTCTGCGCTATGGCGCTACGCGTCAGCCAGAGTGCGGCAATCGTCGAGCGCGCCCGCGCCTTGGGCTATGCCACCTGGCAGGGCGATGCCGGTCCCAACGAAAGCCCAATCCCGGCGGTTTGCGCCCCGGACGGTAGCCTGATTTATCTGATTGAAGTGGGCGACGATATCTACACGCGCGATTTCCATCTGCGCACGGACGTCACGCCGCGCGACGATTATTGTGGTATCGATCACCTGGCACTTGGCATGGAGCCGGATAGCCGCGATAACTGGATCATTTTTTTCCGCACCGTATTCGGCTTTATCCTTGAGCATGAACAAACGCTACCCGATCCGTACGGGCTGGTGCGCAGCCTGGCGGTAAGCAGTCCGCAGGGCGACATCCGCTTTGCGCTGAATATTTCGCAAAGCCGCGCCACGCAAATTGCCCGTTCAGTGGCCTGTTATCAGGGGGCAGGTTTACAGCACGCGGCTTTTGCCTGCCGCGATTTATCCTCCACGCTTGCAACCGTGCCCGAGGTTGCCGTCAATGCGCTGCCGATTCCGGCGAACTACTATGAAGATTTGCTGGCCCGTTATGGGAAAGATGTTCCTGTTAACTTGTTGAAGAATCATCAAATTCTTTACGATCGCGATGGCAGCGGCGGCGAATTCTTTCACCTCTACACCCGACCGATTGCGGTGGGACGCTTTTTCTTTGAACTGACTGAACGGCGCAACGGTTACGCACTTTATGGTGCTGTAAATGCAGCTGTACGCTTGTCAGCAATGCAGTACACCGAGTAATGTAGCAGATGGTTCACCACCCAACGTTGCAAACACAATAACAATATCCGGCTGTACCCTATGACAGGAAACGACTATGAACTCTTATAGCCACAATCACCCGACGGCGGCGGCCGCGTCCGGCGTGAGGCCCTCCCGGCGGCGTATCGGTATTCTTGCGCTGCTGGCCGTCGGCACCATGATCAACTATCTCGACCGTACGGTGCTGGGTATCGCCGCGCCGCAGCTGACCGCTGAGCTGGGTATTGATGCCGCAATGATGGGCATCGTGTTCTCCGCCTTTGCCTGGACCTACGCGCTGGCGCAGATCCCTGGCGGCATCTTCCTTGACCGCTTCGGCAACAAAGTGACCTATTTTCTGGCGCTGACCCTGTGGTCGCTATTCACCATGTTCCACGGCCTGGCGGTTGGCCTGAAAAGTCTGCTGTTGTGCCGCTTTGGCCTCGGCGTCAGCGAAGCGCCCTGTTTCCCGGTGAACAGTCGGGTGGTGAGCGCCTGGTTCCCGCAGCAGGAGCGGGCGAAGGCGACGGCGGTCTATACCGTCGGCGAATATCTCGGGCTGGCCTGCTTTTCGCCGCTGCTGTTCTGGATAATGGGCAGCTTCGGCTGGCGCGCGCTGTTTATTAGCGTCGGCGCGGTCGGCGTGATGTTCGCGCTGGTGTGGTGGCGCTGCTATCGCGAGCCGCATGAAGATAAACACCTCAATCAGCAGGAGCGAGAGCACATCGTCAACGGCGGCGGAATGTCCACCGGCGCAGAGCAGCATACCGCCTTTAGCTGGCCGCTGATTCGCCAGCTGCTGGCGAAAAGACAGATTCTCGGCGCCAGCATCGGGCAGTTTGCCGGTAATACGGTGCTGGTCTTCTTCCTGACCTGGTTTCCAACTTATCTGGCCACCGAACGCCATATGCCGTGGATTAAGGTCGGCTTCTTTGCCATCATGCCGTTCCTGGCGGCGGCGGGCGGCGTGATGTTCGGCGGCTGGGTCTCGGATAAGCTGCTGAAGGCCACCGGTTCGGCGAATCTCGGGCGTAAACTGCCGATCATTGCCGGTCTGCTGATGGCGAGCACGATTATCTCCGCCAACTGGCTGACCAGCGATCTGGCGGTGATTCTGGTGATGTCGTTCGCCTTTTTTGGCCAGGGGATGGTGGGCCTGGGCTGGACGTTAATTTCCGATATCGCGCCGAAAGGCCTTGGCGGTCTGACCGGCGGCTTGTTTAACTTCTGCGCTAATCTTGCCGGGATCCTGACGCCGCTGATCATCGGTTTCATCGTCGCGGCCTCCGGCAACTTCTTCTACGCGCTTGTTTATATCGGCGGCGCTGCGCTGCTGGGCGTAGCGGCATATGTGTTTATTTTGGGTGACGTCAAGCGTATCGAACTTTCGCAGTAACGTGATGCAGTCGTTGTTAAAGGAGCAAGGAATGGTGATTAGTGGAAATACGCGGCTGATAGCGCATCTTGGCTATCCGACCGCGAAGTTTAAAGCGCCGATGATTTATAACCCGTGGTTTGCCGATCGACAGGTTGACGCCAAAGTAGTGCCGATGGGCGTGAAGACTGAGGACTACGCCGCCTTTGTCCCGATGCTATTTAAAATGACCAATATTATTGGCGCGCTGGTCACCATGCCGCACAAAATCGCCACCTGCGGGCTGGTGCAGCATCTTAGCCCGACGGCGGCAATTGCGGGCGCCTGTAACGCGATTCGCCCCGAAGCCGACGGCACGCTCAGCGGTGATATGTTTGACGGAGAAGGCTTTGTTCTCGGTATCCGGCGCAAAGGGTTCGCGACGCAAGGGGCGCGGGCGCTGGTGGTGGGCAGCGGCGGCGTCGGCTCGGCCATTGCCGCATCGTTGGCGGCAGCGGGCGTCAGCGCCCTGACGCTGTACGACGTCCGCCCGCAGACGGCGGAAGCGCTGGCCGGACGTCTGCTCGAGCACTATCCTCGGCTGGATATCACTCTGATGCAGCGCGACCCGCAGGGGCACGATCTGGTGGTCAACGCTACGCCGCTGGGGATGAAAGAGGGCGATCCGCTGCCGCTGGACCCGCAGCGCCTGGCGCCGGGCACTTTTGTTGGCGAAGTGGTTATGGCCCAGGAATTTACTCCGCTACTGCAGGCCGCGCGGGCGGCGGGCTGCCCCATTCAGCGCGGCACCGACATGCTGTTTGAAATGATCCCGGCCTATCTGCGCTTCTTTAACCTGCCGGTGGCAACGCCGGAACAGCTGCGTGAACTGGCGGAAATTGGCTACTGAAATGATCTGAACCTGCGTTATTATAGCGCTGTATTTATGACTATATAGCGATGGTTCTTATGACTCCCTCCCTAAAGCTGCTGGCAGCGGGAAGCCTGAAAAGCGCTTTCATTCCGCTGCTGGCGCGCTTTCAGCAACAGACCGGCATTCCGGTCGACGTCCATTTCGGTCCGGCTGGTCTGCTGCGCGAGCGCATTGAGGCCGGAGAGCCGTGCTCCGTGTTCGCCTCGGCCAATAGCCATCATCCGCAGGCGCTGCGTCAGGCGGGGCTGGCCGGAGAGTGCTATTGGTTCGCCCGGAATCAGCTGATGCTGACCGTCCGGCGCGACGCGAAAACCGAGGCGCGGGAGTGGCTGACGCTGCTCAGCGACCCGGGCTTGCGTCTGGCAACCTCAACGCCGGGCTGCGACCCTTCAGGCGACTACACCTGGCAGCTTTTCTCCCACATTGAAGAGCGCTGTCCCGGCGTCGGTGCCGCCATCATGGCGCGCGCGCGTCCGCTGGTAGGCGGCCGAGACTCGCTGCCGGTGCCTGCGGGAGAAACCGCCGGGGCGTGGCTCATTCGGCAAAATTTAACCGATCTGTTCATCGGCTATGCGCATTACGCCGCGCAGATGGCGGCGTGCAGCGATCTGCGCACGCTGGTTATTCCGCCGGCGTGGAATGTTCGCTGCGATTATCAACTGACGCAGATTGAACAGAGCGCCGGGGCGCAGAGTCTGTGCCGCTTTATCCTCGGCGGAGAGGGCCAGCGTTTTCTGAAAAACGCCGGCTTTTTGGCCATCAACGGCGAATCGTAAACTGCGGGGCCAGCAGCGGCAGCGCCGAGCCCGGGTGACAGATTTTGCGTACCGCCAAACCATACGCGCGCTGAAGATTCTCTTCCGTCAGTACGGCGGTGGATTCTCCCGCCAGCCATTCACCGTCGGGGAGCAGTAGCAAAGTCTGGTTCGCTACCTGCAGGGCGTGGGTGGGATCGTGCGTGGTAAACAGCACCGTCCGCTTCTGGCGATATGCCAGGTCGCTAATCAGCTGCAGCACCAGCTGCTGATTGGCCAGATCCAGCGCCGAGCAGGGTTCATCCAGCAGGATATTCTGGCTGGCTCCCACCAGCGCCCTGGCGATGAGCACCAGCTGCTGCTGGCCGCCGGACAGCGCACGGAAAACCTTGTCGGCGAGCGTCGCGATCCCCAACTGCGCCAGCGCCTCCTGGACCTGGCGCTCGTCGTCCGCCGATGGCTGAGCGAACAGGTTAACGTGGCGCGCCCGCCCCATCAGCACCACGTCACGTACCAGCCAGCTAAAGGCTGGACGAAAATGCTGCGGCACGATGGCGATACCGCCGGTGCCGGTAAACTGGCCGCCGAGCGGCGCCAGGACGCCGGTCAGGGTATCGAGCAGGGAGCTTTTGCCGCGGCCGTTGGCGCCAAGTACCGCCCAGATATCACCGGAGCGGCACTGCAGGTTCAGCGGGGCGAATAGCGGTCGGCTATAACCGTAGAGCAGGTTGCTTAAATTCAGGGAAAGGGTCATCAGCGCGCGCCCGTGCGTCGCGACTGCACCAGCAGCCAGGTGAACAGCGGCGCGCCAAGCAGCGCGGTGATAATACCAATGGGAATTTCGGCCTGGGTTAGCGTGCGGGCAAGGTCATCGACGACGATCATAAAACCGCCGCCGAGCCAGAAGGCGATAGGGAGAAGACGCCGGTGATCGGCGCCGGTCAGCAGCCGCGCCAGATGCGGGATCACCAGCCCGACCCATGCGATGCTGCCGCTGACCGCCACCTGAGCGGCGACCAGCACCGCGCAGCATACCAGCACCCCGCGACGCAGCGCGGTCACCGAAACGCCCAGCCCGCGGGCATCTTTTTCCTCCAGCGCCAGCAGGTTAATCCGCCAGCGGAGCCTGAACAGCACCATCGCGGCGCAGGCTACCGGTAGCGCCATCAGCAGGACTTTATGCCAACTGGCGGTGGCAAAGCTGCCGAGCAGCCAGAAGACGATATTCGGCAGCGTTTCTTCGGTATCGGCAAGATACTGCATCAGGCTCACCAGGGCGGCAAAAAAGCCGCTGAGGATAATTCCTGAGAGGATCAGTACCAGGGTACTTTCGCGCCCCTGCAGCGCGGCGATTAGATAGACCAGCATCAGCGCGGCAAGGCCGAAGAGAAAGGTCGAGGTCATCATCAGCGCGGCATTGAGTCCCAGCAGAATCGCCAGCGTCCCGCCGAAAGCGGAGCCGGAGGTGACGCCGATGATATGCGGGTCGACCAGCGGGTTCTGGAACACCCCTTGTAAGGTGGCCCCGCACAGCCCCAGCGCGCCGCCGGCCAGCAGCGCCATCACGATCCTCGGCAGTCTGACCGACCACACCACCTGACCGGCGACGCCGTCGAGGGGGGAAAGATGCGCCAGCTGGCGAAAAACCTCCGCCAGGCTTAACGGATACTGCCCGAGGCAGATAGAGGCGAGTGCAATCATGAGCGTCACCAGCGCGAGGGTACAGTGCAGCAGAGCCGGATGACGATGACTAAGCATCCGGCGACCACTTCACGCGGTAGAAACGCTGATAGTACTCCTGCGCCTTCGCATCGACATCAATGGTGTTATAGCGTGATGGATAGAGCTTTTTCGCCATCCACAGCTCGCCAATCGCCAGCGCCTCCGGCATCGGATAGCCCCAGGCCTTGGCGTACTCCGGCATCAGCCACACGCGATGGTTTTTGACCGCGTCAATGCTCTGCCACTGCGGGTCGTTTTGTATCTGTTTGACCACCTCCGGGTAGCGGTCCTGAACGAAAATTACCTGCGGATCCCACTGTAGTACCTGCTCCAGCGAGACCTGGCGCGCCCCCTTCACGCTGGCGGCGGCTACGTTCAGCGCTCCGGCGTGCTTCATCATCAGGCCGGTATATTTGCCCGAACCGTAGGTGTTGAGATCCGGATTGGCCATATACACCCGCACCCGCTCATTTTCCGGGATGTCGGCAACCGGCGCATTGGCCAGACTGCGCGCGCTGAAGGTGTAATCAATCAGCTGTTCGGCCTGATCCTGGCGACCGACCACTTCGCCAATCAGGCGGATCCCCTGTTTCAGCCCCTCATTGTAGGCCTGCTCTTCATTGGCCATTGTCGGGTTCATTTTGTTTTTCTCCCCTGCGGCATCCTGGCGCAGAGAGATCGCCACCACCGGGATCCCGGCGCTCTGGATCTGCTGGATCATCGCCTGCGGCGCATAGTTGGCAACGAAGACTACCTGCGGATGTAGCGCCAGCAGGCTCTCGATATTGACCTGGGTGAGATCGCCTGGCATCGGCAGTTTTTCAATGTTCGGCATAAAGCGCGCAAACTGCGGGCCAAGCTGTTTTTTCCAGCTGCTCAAGACGCCGACGACGTCGTCAGCAGCATTAAGTTGCACCAGCAGGTTTAAGGTCTGGTGCTGGAGCACCACGGCGCGGGTGACGTGGTCGGGGAGGGTGACTTCACGGCCCAACTGGTCGGTGAGGGTGCGCTCGGCAAAGGCCTGACCGGTGAACAGGCTGGCGCCTGACAGCGTCAGGAGAAGTAAAACGTGCGGGTATCTGAACATAACAGGCTCGGCAGCAAATGAATAATCGTTATATATTAGAATATACAACGTGGCCGGGCGCAATGGCTGACGGGCTATTTACCCCTTATGGACAGGGCTACTGGTAGAAAACCTCTTCATCGGACATCCGTTCCTCTATCTGCCTTGCGACCTTTTGCAGCGAGGCGAGATGCTTTTGCGCCGCCTGGTCGATGGTCATAGCTTTGGCCATATAGACCAGGTTCAGGCAGCCGATAACCCGCTGCCGACGGCGAACGGGAACGGCAATGGAGGCGATTTTCTCCTCCTGCTGCCAGCCGCGAAAGTTTTCACCGTAGCCGTTTTGCCGGGTGCGTTCGAGAATGGCGGCCAGTTTTTCCGGCTCGCGCGCCAGCTGATACTCCGCTTCCGGGCGGGCAGCCAGCATATCGATGATCGGGCGTCGTTCGTGTTCCGGCGCGAAAGCCAGCCAGGTTAACCCGGAGGCGGTCAGCAGCAGCGGCAGGCGGCGGCCGACCATTGCCCGGTGGAAGGAGAGGCGGCTGAAGCGGTGGGTGGTTTCGCGCACCACCATCGCATCGACGTCCAGGGTGGTGATATCGGTCGGCCATAAAACCTCGCGCAGCAGCTCGCCAAGCAGCGGCGTGGCGAGGGCAGAAATCCAATGTTCGTCACGAAATCCCTCACTTAACTGACGCACTTTAATCGTCAGGCGAAAGCTGTCATCGGAGCGGCTGCGGCGCACGTAACCCTCATCCTGCAGCGTTTCCAGCAGCCGCCTGACGGTCGTACGATGCAGACCGCTAAACTCGGCCAGGGTGCTGACCGTCGCGCCTCCGTCGAATTTATTTAACAAATTTAATAACAATAATCCGCGGCTCAATCCGCGTACCGTTTTGTATTCCGCCGACGAATTCTCGTTCATGCATCCTCAATAAAAATCAGTTTAAACAAGCTTGTGCACCAGGTGCACATCAGGTGATGTTTTGATTGTAGCGTAAATCGCCAACCCTATACTGACCTCACAATAAAAATAAATTCACATTTAGTTAACAAATTGCCTCGCTAACATTAGTGCAGTGGCGGCAATTTGTCCGAAGCGTGAGGTTTTGAAAATGACAACATCCAATCCTGATATCCAGCCCGCCGTACAGCACAGCGCGCAGGTCGCGATTGCCGGCGCCGGCCCGGTTGGCCTGACGATCGCCAACTACCTCGGGCAGATGGGCGTCAGCGTGGTGCTGATCGAGAAGCTCGAGTCGCTGATCGATTATCCCCGCGCCATCGGTATCGACGATGAGGCGCTGCGGGCGATGCAGGCCGTGGGGCTGGTAGATAACGTGCTGCCGCATACCACGCCGTGGCACGCGATGCGCTTTCTCACCCCCAAGGGGCGCTGCTTTGCCGATATTCAGCCGATGACCGACGAGTTTGGCTGGTCGCGCCGTAACGCGTTTATTCAACCGCAGGTCGATGCCGTGCTGTACGACGGACTCAGCCGCTTTCCCCACGTGCGCTGCCTGTTTTCCCGCGAAGTTGAAGCCTTTAGCCAGAATAGTGACGGTGTCACGTTAAATGTTAAAGGCAGCGGCGGCGAGCGGGAAACCGTTCGCGCCGACTGGCTGGTGGCCTGCGACGGCGGAGCCAGCTTTATTCGCCGCACGCTGAATATTCCTTTTGAAGGGAAAACCGCGCCGAATCAATGGATTGTTATCGATATTGCCAACGATCCGCTGGCGACGCCGCATGTCTATCTGTGCTGCGACCCGGTGCGCCCGTACGTCTCCGCCGCGCTTCCGCACGGCGTCAGGCGTTTCGAATTTATGGTCATGCCCGGCGAAACCGAAGCCCAGCTCAGCGAGCCGCACAAGATGCGCCAGCTATTGAGCAAAGTGCTGCCGGACCCGGATAACGTCGAACTGATTCGCCAGCGCGTCTATACCCATAACGCACGCATCGCCGAACGCTTTCGCGTCGATCGCGTGCTGCTGGCGGGCGACGCGGCGCACATCATGCCGGTCTGGCAGGGACAGGGTTACAACAGCGGTATGCGCGATGCTTTTAACCTGGCCTGGAAACTGGCGCTGGTGGTGAACGGCAAAGCCGGAGAGGCGCTGCTGGACAGCTACCAGCAGGAGCGGCGCGATCACGCCAAAGCGATGATCGACCTGTCGGTTACCGCCGGCAACGTCCTGGCGCCGCCGAAACGCTGGCACGGCGCGGTGCGCGACGGAATTTCGTGGCTGCTGAATTATCTGCCGCCGGTCAAACGCTACTTCCTTGAAATGCGTTTCAAGCCGATGCCGCAGTATCGCGACGGCGCGCTGCTGGCGGAAGGCGAAGGCAAAACGTCTCCGGTTGGCAAAATGTTTATCCAGCCGAAGGTGACGCTGGAAACGGGGCAGGTGACGCTGCTCGATGAGGTGATAGGCGCCAGGTTCGCCATTATCGCCTGGGGCTGCAATCCCCGGTGGGGGCTCACCGACGAGCAGATTGCGCGCTGGCGCGCGGTCGGGGTGCAGTTCATCCAGGTCGTGCCGGAAGTACAGATTCATTGCGATCAGGACAACGTGCCCGGCGTTATCCGCGTGGGCGATACGCAAAACCGCCTGAAAAACTGGTTCGCGCAGCACGATACCGCCATCGCCGTGGTGCGTCCGGATCGCTTCGTCGCGACCGTGGCTATCCCGCAAACCCTCGGCAAAAAGCTCAACGCGCTGGCGAGCAAGATGCAGCTGGCCTCCGCGCAAGCGCCAACCGTGATTGAACAGGTGGCCTGATATGAACGCTTATCTTCATTGCCTCTCGCATACGCCGCTGGTGGGTTACGTTGACCCGGAACAGGCGGTACTGGACGAAGTTAACGGCACCATTGCCGACGCGCGGGCGCGTATTGCCGCTTTCGATCCGGAGCTGGTGGTGCTGTTTGCCCCCGATCACTACAACGGCTTTTTCTACGATGTGATGCCGCCGTTCTGTTTAGGCATCGGCGCAACTTCTATCGGCGATTTCAGCAGCGCCAGCGGCGTTCTGCCGGTGCCGACGGCGCTGGCGGAGGCCTGCGCCCACGCTGTGATGAAGGAGGGCATCGATCTGGCGGTCTCCTACTGCATGCAGGTGGATCACGGCTTCGCGCAACCGCTGGAGTTCCTGCTCGGCGGGCTGGATACGTTGCCGGTTCTGCCGGTGTTTATCAACGGCGTCGCGTCGCCGCTGCCGGGCTTTCAGCGTACCCGCATGCTGGGCGAAGCCATCGGCCGCTTTCTGACCACCCTCAATAAACGGGTATTAATCCTCGGCTCCGGCGGCCTGTCGCATCAGCCGCCGGTACCGGAGCTGGCGAAGGCCGATGCCCATATGCGCGACCGGCTGCTGGGCAGCGGCAGGCAGCTGCCGCCGGACGAACGGGAACTGCGCCAGCAGCGCGTGATTAGCGCGGCGAAGCAGTTTATCGAGGATCAGCACTCGCTCTATCCGCTCAATCCGGTCTGGGATACCCGCTTCATGAGCCTGCTGGAGCAGGGGCGGCTGGCGGAGCTGGACGCCGTCAGTAACGAAGAGCTGTCGGCAATGGCCGGGAAATCAACGCACGAAATTAAAACCTGGGTGGCCGCCTTTGCCGCGCTATCCGCATTTGGCCGCTGGCGCTGCGAAGGTCGCTATTACCGACCAATCCCCGAGTGGATTGCCGGGTTTGGCTCGCTGAGCGCCACAGCGCAGAACTGAATTAACGGGAGAATATGATGAGCTACCAACCGCAAACCGAAGCCGCCACCAGCCGCTTTCTCAACGTGGAAGAGGGCGGAGAAACATTACGCATCCATTTTAATGACTGCGGCCAGGGTGACGAAACCGTGGTGATGCTGCACGGCTCCGGCCCCGGAGCTACCGGCTGGGCCAACTTTAGCCGCAATATCGACCCGCTGGTGGAGGCGGGCTATCGGGTCATTCTGCTGGACTGCCCCGGCTGGGGGAAAAGCGATGCTATCGTCAATCGCGGCTCCCGCTCCGACCTGAACGCCCGGGTGCTGAAAAGCGTCATTGATCAGCTGGATATCAGCAACGTGCATTTGCTGGGCAACTCGATGGGCGGACACAGCGCGGTGGCCTTTACCCTCAGCTGGCCGGAGCGCGTCGGCAAACTGGTGCTGATGGGCGGCGGAACCGGCGGCATGAGCCTGTTTACGCCGATGCCGACGGAAGGCATCAAGCTGCTGAACGGCCTGTATCGCGAACCGACCATCGAAAACCTGAAAAAGATGATGAACATCTTTGTTTTCGATACCCGCGATCTGACTGACGCCCTGTTCGACGCGCGTCTCAACAATATGCTATCGCGCCGGGAGCATCTGGATAATTTCGTCAAAAGTCTCGAAGCCAACCCGAAGCAGTTCCCGGACTTTAGCCCGCGTCTCGGCGAAATCCGCGCGCAGACACTGATCGTCTGGGGGCGTAACGATCGCTTCGTGCCGATGGACGCCGGGCTGCGCCTGCTGGCGGGCATTAACGGTTCCGAACTGCATATCTATCGCGACTGCGGCCACTGGGCGCAGTGGGAGCACGCGGAGAGTTTTAACCAGCTGGTGCTCGATTTTCTGGCACGTGCCTGAGGAAGCCGAATGACAACTTTATCTCTTGAACACCTGGCGCAACGGTTGCGTGAGGCGGAAAGTCGCGGCCGGGCGATTGAACCGCTGCGAGCTCTCCTCGGCGTCGACAATGCCGAAGCGGCCTATGCTATCCAGCGGATGAACGTGCAGCACCACGTGGCGAACGGCCGCCGGGTGGTGGGACGCAAGGTGGGATTGACCCATCCTAAAGTGCAGCAGCAGCTGGGCGTTGACCAGCCGGACTTCGGCACCCTGTTTGCCGACATGTGCTACGGCGATAACGCCAATGTGCCGTTCTCCCGGGTGCTGCAGCCGAAGGTGGAAGCCGAAATCGCCCTGGTGCTGAAACAGGATCTGCCGCATGCCGATACCACTTTTGATGAACTGTACGCCGCCATCGACTGGGTGCTGCCGGCTCTGGAAGTGGTCGGCAGCCGTATCCGCGACTGGTCGATTGGCTTTGTCGATACGGTCGCCGATAACGCCTCCTGCGGCGTTTACGTTTTGGGCAGTCCGGCGCGGCGTCCGGATGGGCTGGATCTGAAACATTGCGTGATGCGCATGACCCGTAACGAGGAAGAGGTCTCCAGCGGGCGCGGCAGCGAATGCCTTGGCCATCCGCTGAACGCGGCGGTGTGGCTGGCGCGCAAAATGGCCAGCCTCGGCGAGCCGCTGCGGGCGGGCGATATCGTGCTCACCGGAGCGTTAGGCCCGATGGTGGCGATTACCGCCGGCGATCGTTTTATCGCCCATATCGACGGTTTAGGTTCAGTGGCGGCGACCTTTGTCGCCGAAGAGGAACAGCGTAATGAGTAAACGTAAAGTCGCCATTATCGGCTCCGGCAATATCGGCACCGATTTAATGATCAAAATTCTGCGCCACGGGCAGCACCTGGAGATGGCGGTGATGGTCGGCATCGACCCTGAGTCTGACGGCCTGGCCCGCGCCCGGCGTATGGGCATCGCCACCACCCACGAGGGCGTTGGCGGGCTGATGCAGATGGCGGAATTCGCCGATATCGATGTGGTTTTTGACGCCACCAGCGCCGGGGCGCACGTGAAAAACGACGCCGCGTTGCGGGAAGCCAAACCGGGGATCCGCGTGATCGACCTGACCCCAGCGGCCATCGGCCCGTACTGCGTGCCGGTGGTCAATCTCGAGGCCAATCTTGCCGAGGGTAACGTCAATATGGTGACCTGCGGCGGCCAGGCCACTATCCCGATGGTGGCGGCGGTATCCAGAGTGGCAAAAGTGCACTATGCGGAGATCGTCGCCTCGATTGCCAGCAAATCTGCCGGACCGGGGACGCGCGCTAACATTGATGAATTTACCGAAACCACCTCGCAGGCCATTGAGAAAGTGGGCGGCGCGGCGAAAGGCAAAGCGATTATCGTGCTGAATCCGGCGGAGCCGCCGCTGATGATGCGCGATACCGTTTATGTCCTGAGCGAAGCGGCATCGCAGCAGGCGGTTGCCGCGTCGATCGCCGAGATGGCGGCGGCGGTGCAGGCCTATGTGCCGGGATATCGCCTGAAGCAGCAGGTGCAGTTTGAGGTCATCCCGGAAGATAAACCGGTGAATCTGCCGGGCGTCGGCCGCTTCTCCGGCCTGAAAACGGCGGTTTACCTCGAGGTCGAAGGGGCGGCGCACTATCTGCCCGCTTACGCGGGTAACCTCGATATTATGACGTCGGCGGCGCTGGCGACGGCGGAAAAAATGGCCCAGGCGATGAATGACGCAGCGGGAGAGGCAGCATGAACGGCAAAAAACTCTATATCTCCGACGTGACTCTGCGCGACGGGATGCACGCGATTCGCCATCAATACTCACTCGACAATGTACGCCAGATTGCCCGGGCGCTGGATAGCGCGGGAGTGGATTCAATCGAAGTCGCCCACGGCGACGGCCTGCAGGGTTCCAGCTTTAACTACGGCTTCGGCGCGCACAGCGACCTGCAGTGGATTGAAGCGGCGGCGGAGTCGGTCAGCCAGGCGAAGATCGCGACTTTACTGCTTCCCGGCATCGGTACCCTGCATGATCTGAAAAATGCGTATCAGGCAGGCGCGCGGGTGGTGCGCGTGGCCACCCACTGCACCGAGGCGGATGTTTCCGCGCAGCATATCGCCTTCGCCCGCGAGCTGGGCATGGACACCGTCGGCTTCCTGATGATGAGCCATATGACCACTCCGGAGCAGCTGGCGCAGCAGGCGCTGAAAATGGAATCCTACGGCGCGACCTGTATCTACGTTGTCGATTCCGGCGGGGCGATGAATATGCGCGATATTCGCGATCGTTTCCGCGCCCTCAAATCGGTGCTGAAGCCGGAAACCGCCACCGGGATGCACGCGCACCATAACCTGAGTCTCGGCGTCGCCAACTCCATCGCCGCGGTGGAAGAGGGCTGCGACCGCATCGACGCCAGCCTGGCGGGGATGGGCGCCGGTGCGGGCAACGCGCCGCTGGAGGTGTTTATCGCCGCCGCCGATAAGCTCGGCTGGAATCATGGCACCGATCTGTATGCCCTGATGAACGCCGCCGATGAGCTGGTGCGCCCGCTGCAGGATCGCCCGGTGCGGGTTGACCGCGAAACGCTGGCGCTGGGCTATGCCGGGGTTTACTCCAGCTTTCTGCGCCACAGCGAAGTGGCCGCCGAGCGCTACGGCCTGAGCGCGGTGGATATCCTCGTCGAACTGGGCAAACGGCGGATGGTGGGCGGTCAGGAGGATATGATCGTCGACGTCGCGCTGGACCTGCTCAATCGTCATCAATAAAAGCAACGCGCGGCTGGCAACGTATCAGCCGCCATTTACCTGCTCCGCTTGTCCGGATATCGCAAAGGTACCCTATGACCCAAACAACGACTGCAAGCAATTCGCGCCTGATGTTAACCGTCGGGCTCTGTTTTATGGTGGCCCTGATGGAAGGGCTGGATCTCCAGGCGGCGGGCATCGCCGCCGTCGGCATGGCGCAGGCGTTCGCGCTGGATAAAATGCAGATGGGCTGGATTTTCAGCGCCGGGATCCTCGGCCTGCTGCCCGGCGCGCTGGTGGGCGGCATGCTGGCGGATCGCTACGGCCGCAAGCGAATTCTGCTCGGCTCGGTGCTGCTCTTCGGCCTGTTCTCAATCGCCACCGCGCTGGCATGGAATTATCCGACGCTGCTGCTGGCGCGCCTGTTAACCGGCGTCGGGCTTGGCGCGGCGCTGCCGAATCTGATTGCTTTAACCTCCGAGGCCGCGGGTCCTCGTTTTCGCGGCAGGGCGGTCAGCCTGATGTACTGCGGCGTGCCCATCGGCGCGGCGCTGGCGGCGGCGTTGGGCTTTTTCGGCCTTGCCGCGGCCTGGCAAACGGTGTTCTGGGTCGGCGGTATCGTTCCGCTGCTGCTGGTGCCATTATTGATGCGCTGGCTGCCGGAATCGCAGGCGTTTCGGCGCAGCGCACAGGGCGTGCCGCTACGCACGCTCCTTGCGCCGGGCAACGCCGCCGCTTCTCTGCTCCTGTGGTTGTGCTATTTCTTTACGCTGCTGGTGGTCTATATGTTGATCAACTGGTTGCCGATGCTGTTAGTTGGCCAGGGATTCAGCCCCAGCGAGGCGGCGGGAGTGATGTTTGTCCTGCAGTTCGGCGCCGCCTGCGGGACGTTGCTGCTGGGGGCGCTGATGGATAAGCTCAGTCCGCTATGGATGTCGCTGCTAATTTATATCGGCATGCTGGCGTCGCTGCTGGCCCTGGGAACCGCGTCCTCGCTGACCGCAATGCTCTTCTCCGGCTTTGTCGCCGGCCTGTTTGCCACCGGCGGCCAGAGCGTGCTGTATGCGCTGGCTCCGCTGTTCTATCGCACCGAAATCCGCGCCACGGGCGTGGGAACGGCGGTGGCGATTGGCCGTCTCGGCGCGATGAGCGGTCCGCTGCTGGCTGGCAAAATGCTGGCGCTGGGCACCGGCACCGTCGGGGTGATGGCGGCGTCCGCCCCCGGCATTCTGCTGGCGGGCGTGGCGGTGTTCTGGCTGATGAGCCGACAAAAGCGCGCCGCGCTGGCCTGAGCATTTCCGTTTATTCCCGGGGACGGCGCGGTAAACCCGCGCCTTGTCCGGGCTACCGGCCCGCAGCAGTTTGTTGCTTGTAGCCCGGCTAAGCGCAGCGCGAGCCGGGGCGCTGTCCTTCGCCTTGCGCATCTCTCTACTTTGGCATAGGTTAAATCATCATCCATTGATTCTTCCGGGCATCATGTCTTTTACCTCCCGCTTACTGAGCACTATCCCCGGCATCCGGTATGCCTTTCTCGACGTCCATGAAACCGCCGCCTTTCCCTATAGCGAAATGGCGCCGGTTAAACTGGTTCACAGCAACATCGTGCATGAGTATCTGGCGCCGCAGGCGGAGCGACCCCATGCCGATGCGATGTTTACCGCCGTCAGCGGACAAAAGATAGGGGTAGTGACCGCCGACTGTCTGCCGCTGCTGATGGCGTCGCGCGATGGGCGCTATATTTGTAGCGTCCACGCAGGCTGGCGCGGCGCGGCCAGCGGAATTATTGAAAATAGCCTGGCGTTGTTTCAGCGTTATCACGTCGCCCCGCAAGATCTGGTGGTGGTGAGCGGGCCGCATATTCACGCCTGCTGCTACGAAGTCACCGCCGACTTCTATCAGGCTCTGCTGGCAATGCCCGCAGGCGAGCTGGCAAAGCGCCATCGGGAGCAGCTCTTCCTGCCCCATCAGGCGGCGTCAGTGGGGGAGCAGGCGCAAGCGACCGCTGACGACAATGTCTGGTTCGATCTGCGGGCCTTTGCCCATCTCCTGCTGCGCAGCGCGGGGGTGCCGGAAGAAAACATGGAGTGGCTGGGGAGCTGTACCTACTGCACGCCGCAGCTGCTGGGGTCGTTTCGTCGGCGCACGCATTTCCCGGCGCCGAAGTCATTTCAGTACTCATGGATCATGCGCGAACCTGATAGTGCGGGCCGATGAGACGAAATGATATTTGATGATGTGTAACATCGGCGGGCGTTTGCTATCTCTGCACTCCTTCAAACAAGGAGGATTGCAAAATGAAATTGAACCCGTTCGCTTTAACTCTTGCGCCGCTGCTGGCCGCCGGCGCGTTTTCTGCTCATGCCGGCCCGCAGGCCCACGTGGTCTGCGCTTATCACCATACGTTGGGCGATGACGCCATTATGATGTTCGGCAAACCGAATCAGGCTATGTGGCATGATTTTTTTGGCAACACCCATACTGACGCAGTGTCGACCTATCAGACGCTGCGCGACCAGCCGGAAACCACCTGCGATAACAAAGCCGACAGCTCCGCCTACTGGGCGCCATCGCTGAAGCTGCCTGACGGTCAGGTGGTCGCGCCGGCTTATCAAAAAACCTACTACCAGACCAGCAAAGTCGAACAGCATCCGCTGCATCCGTTCCCGGCCGGTCTCGAACTGCTGGCGGGCGATCATCACGGTTCTGCTCCCAGTTCGCGCATTACCTTTCTCTGCGCTAACGGCAATGGCTATACCAATAAGGCCGATCAGATTTGCGGGCTGCGCAAAGCGGGGGATGCGGTACAGTTTAATATCGGTATCCAGTTCCCCAACTGCTGGGATGGCGTCAACCTGAAACCGACGCACGGCCACAGTAACGCGACATACGACGTCAATGGCGCCTGTCCAGGCGATTACCCGGTGAAAATTCCGACCGTAAATATGAACGTGGCATACGTTCTGCCGCAGATAAAAACGCTGGATACGGCAAAAATTCAGCTTTCAATGGATCCGGTCATGGACGGCGACAAGCGTCAAGAGCGCTGGGGCAGCATCTATACGGCGCACGCGGATTTCATGAACGGCTGGACGGTTGAGGCAGCGCACTATATGACCGAGCGCTGCATGAATAAGGGGATCGACTGCGGTAGCGCGGTGCCTTATGGCTTCTCCACGGTAGAGGAGAACGCGCTGGTGGACAGCACCGAGCCGACGGTGACCCATGCCGCTCCGGAAAATCTGGTGGTCAGCGATAACTGGAAAAACGGCGGGCGCACGCATAACCCGGAAACCATGACGCTGGTGAAATTCCCGATCCCGCCGCTGCCGCAGGGTCAGGACGCTTCGCTGTTTAAATATCAGTTGCGGATCTACGGTGGAAAAGTGGAAACCAACGGCGCGGATCAGATTTTCCTCTATCCGGCGAGTAACGACTGGAGCGCAAACAGCGTGACCTGGAATCATCGTCCGTCCTGCAACTACAGCTCTGATGGGGTTTTGTATCTTAATTCAAAGCGTGAATACCGGACGATCGATGTTGATAAAGCGGTGCGCAAGGCGCTGGCTGAGGGCAAAACCGAGATCTCGTGGCATATCGGCGGAGACCGTCAGGGCAACCGCTATCATTTCGATCCCGCGGGGTCGCAGCAGGAGCCGATGCTGATGCTGATGGGCTTTAAAAATACGCCGGAGATCTGATCGTGGCTATACCCCGGGAACAGAGTACAGCGCGGCATAATTTCCCGGAGGCGATGCTGCGCATCTGTCCGGGCTACGGGATGGCAGATGGCGGTGAACCTGTAGCCCGGGCAGGCGCCTGGCGCCGCCCCCGGGAGCAAAGTGCAGTGCGGCATAATCTCCCGGAGGCGATGCTGCGCATCTGTCCCGGCTACGGGCTGGCAGACGGCGGTGAACCTGTAGCCCGGGCAGGCGCCTGGCGCCGCCCCTGGGAGCAAAGTGCAGTGCGGCATAATTACCCGGAGGCGATGCTGCGCATCTGTCCCGGCTACGGCTGGCAGATGGCGGTGAACCTGTAGCCCGGGCGGGCGCTTTGCGCCGCCCCCGGGAGCAGAGAACAGCGCGGCATATTTCCCGGAGGCGATGCTGCGCATCTGTCCGGGCTACGGGATGGCAGATGGCGGTGAACCTGTAGCCCGGGCAGGCGCTTAGCGCCGCCCCCGGGAGCAGAGTACAGGGGCCCGTAGCCCCGCTAAGCGCAGCGCGAGCGGGGGAAATCACAATACCTTAAACCCGTGCGTACCATCGCGCGCCAGCTGTTCAACCAGGCCGAACTCCCAGTCGAGGTAGGCCTGCATTGCCGCCGGGGAGTTATCGGTACCTTCATATGGGCGCTGATAGCGATCGCTGCGCGGCGTCGCCAGATGCGTCTCGCCATGCTCCAACGCCAGTCCGGCATCAATCCACGCCAGGGTGCCGCCGCTCAGCAGCTGCACCGGTTTACCGGTTAAAGCCGCTACCTCCGGCACTGCGTAGCGGGCCAGCAGGCTGCTGCCGCAGGTGACAACGTAACGTTCTCCTTGCGGTATCACCTCCAGCGCCTGGCGCAGCTGCGAACGAACCAGCCAGTAAGCGCCCGGGATATGCCGGGCGACATAGTTGGCGCTGGTGGTGAAGTCCAGCACCACGGTGCCGGGTACCCGCAGCTGTTCCGCTAACTGCTGTGGCGAAATCTCCTCCGCCTGCGGCCCCGGCGGTACTTTGGCCGCGGGGGTACCGCGCTCGCTAAAGTCTTCAGGGCGCGCATCATTTAACACCGCCACTTCCCACCCCATCTGCGCCAGCCAGGACGCCGTTATCGGCGCGCGTATCGCGTCATCGGCAATCAGCACAATCCGCGCTCCGCGCACGCTGGCGAAATGGTCGGTTTCCTGCACCAGCTGCCCGCCGGGCGCGCTAACGCTCAGCGGCAGATGGCCTGCGGCGTACTCCTCCGGGCTGCGAACGTCAAACAGGTAAGTCGTACGCGCGGGCTGCCGCAGCCAGCGCTGAAGGGTTGCGGTGTCTATAAAGGCGACGCCGGCGCGCTCCGCCAGCTGTCTCACCGCCGTCGCGCGTTCGACTGAGGCGCGAAAATCGGCATCGTAGCGGCGCTGCTGGCCGCGCTCAAGGTCAAGCCCGGCTAAGGTCCAGCCGATGGTACCGTTGCGCAGCGCGTAGACCGGATTGGGCAAACCGGCGTTGCGCAGCGACTGCGTGCCGATAATACTGCGCGTGCGCCCCGCGCAGTTGACGATCACCGTCGCCTGCGGTGACGGAATCAGGCCCTCGATGCGCAGCGCCAGCTCCCCGCCGGGCACGCTGATGCTGCCGGGAATATTCATGGTGTGATACTCATCGAAACGGCGCGCGTCGACGACCACCACCTCCTGTTGACCCTCGAGCAGCGCCTTCACTTCCCCGGCGCTCAGCGAGGGGGTATGCCGCTCGCTCTCTACCAGCTCGCCGAACGCTTTACTCGGCGAATTCACGTCCTGAAACAGCTCCCCGCCGCTGCGTTGCCACCCCGAGAGGCCGCCTTCCAGCAGCGCGACATCCTGATAACCCCAGCTCTGCAGGCGCTCGACGGCCCGCTCCGCCAGACCTTCGCCGCCGTCATAGACGGTAATCGGCGTCGTCAGGCGCGGCACGCGTCGAAAAACATCCAGCTCCAGTTTGCTGAGCGGCAGATTAGCGGCAAACAGCGGATGGCTGCGGGCAAAGTCGGCCTCTTCGCGAACATCGATCAGCGCCAGCTCCGCGCCGTCAAGCAGCGCCTGGCGCAGCTGAGCGGTCGGGCGATAAGAACAGATGGGCATATTAATTATCCTTTGAGAGATCCCAGATATTGGGCAAGTGGCGATTGGAGTAACCGGAGACAAAAGGTTTGACGAGGCCTTCCGGGGTATAAACCGCGCGCCTGACGCCGCCGATATTGCCGCCGTAAACGTGAATACTGATCGAGACGCTATCCGCGAGGGCGTTGCTCACCCGGTGAATATCGCCATCGCGGGAAGAGACTTTTTCTACTTCACCAGGGGAGAGGCGTTCGGCAACGCCGCTGACCACCGGCTGGCCGCGCTCGTCCAGGCGGTAGCGCTGATTCTCCTCCGCGCCGCGCAGCATGCCGATGGCGCCCCACACCCGATGATCGTGAATCGGCGTCGATTGCCCAGGTCCCCAGACGAAGCTGACGATGGAAAATCGCTGTCCGGAATCGGCATGCAGTAGATACTGCTGATAGTGGTGGGGGTGCGGCAGGGTGTACTCTTCCGGCAGCCAGTCATCTTTTTTTACCAGCGTGGCCAGGCGCTGAGCCACGGCGTCAAGCAGGGCTGGCTCATCGGCAAATTCGCGATGCAGGGCATCAAGGTCCTGAATAAACTGGCGTAATTTTTCCACTCGCGGTGCGGTCATGGTTGCTTCCTGTTGTCGGGACTGGTCTTTACGCTAGCAAAGGCGTTAATATAATTAAAATGCAATTTCCGCATATATTAATATGCAAAAATCACATTAAGGACGCTATGCGCATCGACGACATTGACGCACTGCTGGCCACCGTGCAGTTCTCCTCGCTTAATCAGGCCGCGGAATATCTCGGTATTACCCAATCGGCGATAACCCGCCGACTTCAGCGACTGGAGCAAACCCTCAACGTGACGCTGCTTGAGCGTCAGACCCGGCCGCTCACCCTGACCGCCGCCGGGCACCGGGTTTACGAGCAGTGCCTGAGCATTAAGCGGGAGACCAAAAAGCTGTACGGCCTGCTCGACCCCGAGGCCGAGCCGCACGGCATCCTGCGTCTCGGGGTTCCGCAGAGCGTGGCGGAAATTGCGCTGCAGCCGGCGCTGACCGCGCTGCGCCAGCAGTTTCCCGCCCTGAGACCGCAGGTGACCTGCGGCTGGAGCGGGCTGCTGCAAAAGCGCCTTGAAAGCGTCGAGCTGGACGGCGTGCTGGCGATGGGGCCGGAACAGCAACGCTTTGCTGAGGGCTACGGCGGGCGCCTGCTGTGCCCGCTGGATATTGCGGTGATTGCGGCCAAAAGCTGGCGTCTTCACGCCGGGGCGCTGCGCGACTGCGCGGAAAAAGGCTGGGTGCTTAATCCCGACGGCTGCGGCCTGCGGGCCGGGCTGATTCGCGAGCTGCAGTCCCAGGGGCTGCGTCTGGCGCTGAATGTTGAGACCGCCGGCGCTCAGCTGCAAATCAGCCTCGTGGCGCAAGGGCTGGGGCTTGGCCTGGTCCCGCGCGCCGCGCTGGCCGCCAGCCCGTGGCGCGATGAGGTGACAATATTGACGCTGGCGGATTTCCAGCCCGAGGTGCATCTGTGGCTGGTTCACGCGCAGAATCTGGCTAATCTGAGCCAGCCGCTGACTTTTTTCGCCGGCAAAGTCGTTCAGCAGCTAAACGTATCTGGCTGAAACGTATATATAATTTTTATAAATGCTTATCTCGCATATTAAGATATGATAAAAATGCATTTTGTTCATTAAGAGCCCGTGTATAGGGTAATGAAAACGCGCCGCCGCGGCGGCCCACTCATTATCCTGCTACAAGGAGTTCTGCATGAGCATTCAATTTCTCGGTATGATCGGCCACCGCCTGTCGTCGGAAACCATCGCCCCGGTCGGTCCGATTTTTGACCGCGATTACATCGTGCGTTTCGCGCAAACCCACGAGGCCGCCGGGTTTGACCGCCTGCTGGTGGGCCACTGGTCCGATCAACCCGACGGATTCCTGGTGACCGCGCTGGCGGGCCTGTCGACGCAAAAGATCGGCTTCCTGTTGGCTCATCGTCCCGGTTTTGTCTCGCCGACCCTCGCCGCGCGTAAGTTCGCTACCCTTGAACATCTGCTGGGCGGACGGCTGGCTGTGCATATCATCAGCGGCGGCAATGACGCCGAGCAGCGCCGCGACGGCGATTATCTCGATCACGACCAGCGCTATGCGCGCACCGATGCCTTCCTTGAGACCCTTCGCACGGTGTGGACCGCCGAACAGCCGGTGGATATCGCCAATGACTTTTATCAGGCGGAACAGGCGTGGTCGGCGATACGCCCGCTGCAAAAACCGCATATCCCTCTCTACTTCGGCGGCTCGTCGGAAGCCGCTATCGCCGTGGCCGGCAAACACGCCAATGTTTTCGCTCTGTGGGGCGAGTCGCTGGCGCAAACCGAGGAAACCATCCAGCGCGTGCGGGCCGAGGCGGCGAAACATCAGCGAGACATCGACTTCAGCGTCTCGTTCCGGCCGATTATCGCCGCGACTGAAGCTGAGGCCTGGGAAAAAGCCGAGCATATTCTGCACGTCGCCACCGAACGGGTGGCGCAGAGCGGGGACGGCTTCAAAGCCAAGCCCGACAGCGTCGGGGCGCAGCGTCTACGGGCCACCGCAGCGCAGGGCAAGGTGGTAGATAAACGTCTGTGGACCGGAATTGCGCAGCTGGTGGGCGGCGGCCACAACTCTACCGCGCTGGTAGGCACTCCGGAACAGGTTGCTGACGCGCTGCTCGATTATTACGACCTCGGCGTGCGCAACTTCCTGATCCGCGGATTCGATCCGCTCAACGATGCCCAGGAGTACGGTAAAGCGCTGCTGCCGATCGCCCGCGAAAAAGCGGCCCTGCGCGCCGCGGCGGAGCGCGCATCGTGAAACATCCGGCTACCGATGAGTGGGCGCGACGGCTCGCGGAGATTCGCCACCTGATGGCGGAGCAGGCGGCCAGCCTCGACGCCAGCGGCGACTTTCCCCGCGACAATATCGACCGTCTGCGCCAGCGCGGCTTTTTAAGCCTCGCCGTACCGCTGCAGTACGGCGGGGCAGGTGCCGATCTTCCCAGGCTCCAGCAGGCGATTGCCGCTATTGCCTGGGGCGAACCGGCGACGGCGCTGATTGTCTGCATGCAGTACCTGCATCATCTGCGGCTGGCGGAAAACGAGAACTGGTCCGAGCCGCTGCGCCAACGGGTTTTTCACGATGCCGTTGAGCGGGGAGGATTGATCAACAGTCTGCGCGTGGAGCCGGAACTGGGCTCCCCGGCGCGCGGCGGCCTGCCGCAAACCGTGGCGACCCGCCGCGCGGAAGGGTGGCAGATTAATGGCCATAAAATTTATACCACCGGTATTGAGGGGCTGAGCTGGCTGGCCATCTGGGGCCGCAGCGACGACGCTCCGCCGCTGGTCGGCACCTGGCTGGTGCCGCGCGAAAGTGACGGTATTAGCGTCGTCAAAAGCTGGGACCACGGCGGAATGCGGGCAACCGGCAGCCATGAAGTGGTGCTCAACAACGTGCAGGTGGCCGCCGATCACGCGGTGGATGTATGGGCTGCCGATGCGCCTCCCGCGCCGGATGCTGAACAGTTTCGCCTGTTTGCCAACCGCCACACGGCGCTACTGGCGGCAATTTACGACAGCATCGCGCGGGCGGCCCGCGACTGGCTGGTGTCCTGGCTGGGTACGCGTATCCCGGGGAGCCTTGGGCAACCGCTTTCCAGCCTGCCGCGGGTGCAGGAAAAAGTCGGCCAGATTGACGGCTGGCTACTGGTCAATCGCAGTCTGCTGGAAAAGGCCGCGCAGCTGGGCTTTTCCGCCATTGAGGCGAATCTCGCGAAAGTCACGATTACCGACAACGCCATTCAGGCGGTAAACCTGGCGCTGGAGCTCACCGGCAACCATGGCCTGAGTCGGCAAAATCCTCTGGAACGCCACTATCGTAACGTGCTGTGCGGACGGGTACACACCCCGCAGAGCGACAGCGCGTGGCTGGCGGCCGGCAAATACGCTTTTCAAAAATAAGGATAATTCTCATGCGCAGATTTAATGTTACCGCTTTAGGCGGCGCGATCATGCTGCTGGTCCTCAGCGGCTATGCGGCGGCTCAGGAGCGAATCACCCTGCGAATTGCCGATCAAAAAGGCGGCATGCGTTCGCAGCTGGAGGCCGCCAACGCCCTGCAGAATCTCCCATATGAGATTAAATGGGCCGAGTTTCCGGCCGCCGCGCCGCTGGCGGAAGCGCTTAACGCCGGGGCGGTGGATGCGGGGATAATCGGCGATGCGCCGCTGCTGTTCGCGCTGGCTAACGGCGCGCCGGTTAAAGCCATCGCCGTCGATAAAAGCAACCCGGCCGGCACCGCGGTGCTGGTCTCGCCCGGCAGCGCGTTGAAAAGCGCCGCGGATTTAAAAGGCAAACGCATCGCTACCGGTAAAGGATCGATTGGCCACTTTGTGGCGCTGAAAGCGCTGGAGCAGGCGGGAATTTCGCCAAAGGATGTGCAGTGGGTGTTTCTCGGTCCGGTGGACGCCAAAGTGGCGCTGCTCAACGGTTCGGTTGATGCCTGGGCGACCTGGGAGCCGTACACCACGCAGTTGGTGAAGACCGCCGAGGGGCAGATCCTGGTCAGCGGCAAAGGGTTGCTGCCGGGCAACACCTTCCTGGCGGCAACCGATGATACCCTGAAGGACCCGCAGAAGCGCGCGGCGCTGCAGGATTACCTCAATCGCCTGGCCGGCGCCGAGCGCTGGGCGTATGCCAATCTCGATAGCTACGGTAAAACCCTGGGGGAGATTATTCGCTTCCCGGCGGATATCGCCCGCGCGCAGTTTGCCAATCGCCAGTCGCAGTGGCAGCCTCTGAACGCGAAGACGGTCGCCCAGCAGCAGTCGACGGCGGATTTTTATCTCGCCAACGGGCTGATCCGCGCGAAGCTGGACGTGACGCCGACGTTTGATAACGGCTTTAGCGTGCCTGCCGCGCAGGCCCATGCGGAGGCGACGCCATGATAACCTCTGCTTTTTCCCGCCGTCGTTTCTTACGCTTGACCGGCAGCCTTGCGCTGGCCGGCGCATCCCTGCCGCTTTGGGCTCACGATATGGCGGCTATGGCGAGCGGTGAGGAACACCTGGCCCTGCGCCTGGCGCAGCCGTACAAAATCAAGCTGGCGATTAACAAAAGCGCGGTGTGCCTGGCGCCAGTCGCCGTCGCCGAGCAGCAGAAGATCTTCACTAAATACAATCTCGACGTGGAGTTCGTTAACTTCGGCAACTCGACGGACGTGCTGCTGGAGGCAATTGCCACCGGCAAGGCCGACGCTGGCGTCGGGATGGCGCTGCGCTGGCTGAAGGCGCTGGAGCAGGGCTTCGACGTGAAGCTCACCGCCGGAACCCACGGCGGCTGCCTGAACCTGCTGACGGCGAAAAACTCGCCGTTCGGCGGCCTGGAGAGCCTGAAGGGGCAAACCATCGGCGTCACCGATATGGCGGGGCCGGATAAAAACTTTTTCGCCATCTTGCTTAAGCGCCACGGTATCGATCCGATAAGCGATGTGCAGTGGAAAGTCTATCCGGCGGATTTGCTCAGCGTGGCGCTGGATAAACGCGAAATCGCCGCCATCAGCGGCAGCGAACCCTTTAGCTATCGTCTGCTGGACACCGGTAAATATCAGCTTATCGCCAGCAATATGACCGGCGATTATGCCAGGCTGAGCTGCTGCGTACTGGGGGTCAGCGGTAGCCTGGCGCGCGATCATAAACCGGCCGCTGCCGCGCTCACCCAGGCGATTCTTGAGGCGCACAGCTATGCCGCCGCGCACCCGGAGAGCGTGGCGCAATCCTTCCTCGCCCATGCGCTGAATACCAATGAGGCGGAGGTCAGCGGCATTCTCCACGGCCAGGGGCACGGTCATCACGCGGTGGGCGAAGCGTTTGTTAAAGAGCTGACCCAGTACGCGGTGGATCTTCAGCGGGTGCAGGTCATTAAACCGGGAACCGATCCCCATCAGTTTGCGGAGAGCATTTATGTCAACGTTTTCGCCTGAACGGGCGCTGGCGCGCCCGGCAAGCGGCAGGCCGCGGTGGACGGAAGGCTGGCTGGCCGCCGCGCTGTGGCTGCTGGGCGGCTTGTATACGCTGGCCTGTCCCGATGCCGGGCGGCGCTGGCCGTTTAGCGAAGGGTGGGCGCTGGCGCAGTTCACCCTCGGCGGCGGGCTGCTGGTGCTGGCGCTGAGCTACCGCTACTGGCGGCAGCGGGGGACGCGTCTGCAGCATGCCGGAAAGTGGCTGGCGCTGCTGCCGCTGCTCTTTGCGCTGTGGGAAGGGCTGACGGCAAAGACGGCATTTTTGCCGGTGCCGTTTTTCGCGCCGCCGCAGGCGCTGATTGAGGTGCTGCACGATGACTGGCCGCGCCTGCTCGATAGCCTTATGCATTCGCTGGGGCTGCTCGGGCTCGGGGTGCTGCTGGGCACCAGTTGCGGTTTTATCAGCGGGCTGGCGATCGGCTGGTCCCAGCGGATCGGCTACTGGGTGCATCCGGTGTTGCGTCTGCTGGGGCCGGTGCCGTCCACCGCGCTGCTGCCGCTGTGCCTGTTTATCTTCCCTTCCAGCTTTGGCGCCAGCGTGTTTCTGATCGCGCTCAGCACCTGGTTCCCGGTGACCGTGCTGACCTGGTCCGGGGTTATCGGCATCGATAAGGCGTGGTATGACGTGGCGCGTACCCTGGGCGCCAGCCAGCGTTTCCTGATCCTGCGCGTGGCGATCCCCGCCGCCTTGCCGAACGTTTTTGTCGGCCTGTTTATGGGGCTGGGCGCGTCGTTTTCGGTGCTGATTGTCGCCGAAATGGTCGGCGTGAAATCCGGGATCGGCTTTTATCTGCAGTGGGCGCAGGGCTGGGCGGCCTATCCCAATATGTACGCGGCGCTGCTGGTGATGGCGCTGCTTTGCTCCGGCCTGATTAGCGGGCTGTTTATGGTGCGCGACCGGCTGCTGAGCTGGCAGCGGGGAGGGATGCAATGGTAACCGCGAACGCCACTTCTCAGGCGGCATCGACCGGCGCGGCGGTGTCGATAAGCCATCTGCATCATGCTTTTACCCTCGGCAAACGGACGGTGCCGGTGCTGGAGAATATCAGCCTGCAGCTGCGGCCCGGAGAAAGCGTCGCGCTGCTCGGTCCTTCAGGCTGCGGTAAATCCACTCTGCTGCGGCTGCTGGCGGGACTGGAGCCGCAGCAGGCCGGGCAAATTCAGATTGATGAGGCGGCGATGGGCGGGCCAGGGCCCGAGCGAATACTGGTGTTTCAGGACCCGACCCTTTATCCGTGGCTGACGGTGCGGCAAAACGTGCTGCTGGGGCCGCAGGCGCAGGGGAAAAAGGGGCTTGAGCCAAAAGCCGATGCGCTGATTGCGCGAATGGGTCTGCAGGCGTTTAGTGAGGCGTTGCCGCGCCAGCTTTCCGGCGGGATGGCGCAGCGTGCGGCGCTGGCGCGCGCGCTGCTGAATGAACCGCGTCTGCTGCTGCTCGACGAACCGTTGGGCAAGCTGGATTCGCTTACCCGCATCAGCATGCAGCGGGAGCTGATCGCCCTGTGGCAGCAGCAGGGCTATACCAGCCTGCTGGTCACTCACGATATCGAAGAGGCGCTGCTACTGTGCGATCGGGTGTTAATCATGTCGCCGCGGCCGGGGCGGATTATCGCCGAGTTTGCGCTGCCGCTGGCGTATCCTCGCCATCGCGACAATCCGCTGCTGCTGCAGCATCGTCAGGATATTCTGCGTATTCTTGGCCAGGGAGAGGATTGGTAAGGCAACGTGCTAACCGGGGGCGTGCTCATTCTGACCGTTCGGCGGGTAGTCCCGGGAGCGGCGCGGTAGGGCCGCGCCTTGCCCGGGCTATGGTGTGGTAGCCCGGATAAGGCGCCGCGCGCCGCGATCCGGGACAGGGATGAGGCTTAAAAATCCATCTTCACCGTAAACTGCACTTCCCGCGGATCGCCGATCTGGTTACCGAGGTTATTGGTGCCGATGGAGGAGGTGTAATAGGTCTTATCGAACAGGTTCTTCACGTTAACCTGCAGGGTGACCGGATATTGTAGCTTCATCTTATAGGCGGCAAACACATCCGCCACCGCATAGCCCTGCAGATAATAATCCGCGCCGTTGGTCCCGGAACGTTTGCTCACCGCGCGACCGCCGCCGCCCACCGTCAGCGTATTGCTGTCGTAGACGTTATGAATGTCATAGCTCAGGAACAGCGAACCGGTGTGTTTCGGCACGTTCGGCAGCGGTTTGCCTTTGTAATCCGGATCGTCGGTGACCTTCGCATCGGTATAGCCGTAGCTGGCGATGACGCTCAGGTTATCGGTCAAAGATCCGGCCACGTCAACTTCGACGCCGCGAGAGCGCACCTTACCGGCGGTTTTCGCCACGGTTTCATCACCCACGGATTCCGTGTAGAGAACGTTGCGCTTATCAATATCAAACAGCGCAATATTGGCGGTGACGCCGTTGAACAGCTCAAACTTTGCGCCCAGCTCGTACGCCGTGGACTCTTCCGGCGGCAGGTTGCCGATATAGCTGGCGATAGAGGACTGCGGCATAAACGACTGCGCTACGTTACCGAACAACGAAACGGACGGCGTCAGCTTATAAACCAGGCCCGCTTTCGGCGTCCATTTTTGGTCGCTGCTGTCGGTATTGACGTTAAACGGGCGGCCCTTACCGGCGTACTGGGTGTAATACTGATAGCGCACTCCGGCAACGGCAATCCATTTATCGGTAAGATAGAGCGCGTCCTGAACGTAGCCCGCGTAGCTCTCCTGCTGAATGCGCTGGTCGCTGTCGGATGCCGAAGCGCTGGAGCATTTGCCAACAGTACCGTAGACCGGATTATAGATATTGAAACCCTTGACGTTCTTACAGCGGATCATATCGGTGCGCAGCAGATCGTAATTCTCATAGGCCAGACCAGTGAGGATCTCGTTGTAAAAGCCGCCAATAACCACGTTACCCTGTAAATCCGCTCGCGAAGAGTGCATTTTCTGGGTTGAACCGTGTGTGGCATCGACGCGGCGGGTCAGGTTGCCGGTCGCTGAGTCGTAGGCCATTACCCGGGCCTGATCGTCGTTGTAATGATCCTGGCTGTAGCTGTAGTCGAAGCGGGCGGTCCAGGCGTCGCTGAGACGGTATTCGGCATTCAGCTGCGCGAGATCGGAATAACCGTCGGTAATATTAAACGGTTCATCAAAACGGGTTTTACGATCGACGTTCACCGCATGACCGGTGTTCAGATCGAAGATGGTGCCGCGATCGAAGGGAGTACTGTAGTTACGGTGCGAATATGACACGTTCACCGTCGCCCGCTCGCCGAACCAGGTCAGAGAGGGGTTAATAAAGCTGCTCTTCTCTTTGCCGAAATTACGCCAGTAATCTTCATGCTGATATTCGCCAATAACCCGATACGCCAGCGGCGTCCCGTCAATGGGGCCGGTGACGTCAAATCGGCCGGTACCGCCGCCAAAGCTGGTGGAGGTGGCGGAAACAGAGCCGCCAAAAGTGCGCTCCGGGCGTTTGGTCACCACGTTGATTAATCCGCCGGGGTCGAGAATACCGTACAGCGTTGAGGCCGGGCCTTTAAGCACTTCGACGCGTTCGGTGGCGGCGGTAAAACTGCGCGGCAGTACGGTGCGCAAGCCGTTGGTCATGATTGAACCATCGCGGTTAGCGCCGAAGCCGCGGCGGGTAAAGGCATCCTGGGTTCCGCCGAGGGTATTGGTTTGCACCACGTTGGCGACGTTATACAGCGCTTCATCGAGGTTCGTCGCGTGCTGATCCTGCAGCACCTGTTCGCTGACAGTATTGACGACCTGAGGAATATCCAGCATCGGCATGGAGGTCAGGGTAGCGGTTGACGTATTGACCGGCTGATAACCGTTAGTGGCGTTTTGCTTGCTGCCGTCGGCCACGACCGTCATGGTCTCGTCGGCGGTTTTTTTTGTTGTATCGGCGCTATTAACCGCTGCCAATAATCCCGGTGAGGTGAAAAAAATCAGTGAAAAAAGCGCACGCCCTTTTAATGCCGAAGAAGGGACATTTAATGGAGTCATTGTTGTTTCTCGTGAACGAACCTCGCCTTTGCGGTGAGGTAAAGCCAATAAAATCATTGCCCTGGAAAATAAACCTGGCTGTTTTTTACGCCGTAACGCGCGCCAGATATGTAATTGAGAATCATTCAAACACGAAGAAATGTAGTAGTAAACGTTATGTAAGATAAAAAATCGGCGAAATGAATAATCAATCATTTAGCGGCGATCTGACGCGATGATAAGCGTTTATTTTCTTGTTTTTATTGATAATAAATTTTTTACCTGGTCATTGACGCGGAGGTGATAAAGCGTGAAGCCAGACGCGGTAATAGGGTCTTGACTACTACATTCATCCACCGCATGATCAAAAGAGAATGAGATTTATTTATGTTTGAGTGCGGAACGCGCGGGCCCGACGCCACGCCGTTGCGGCGCGGGAGCGAGTTATGCCACAGCGGGTGTTGCCTGCAGAGCAGGGAATCGTCCTTGATTCCCTGTCGGCCGGATATGGCCAGACGTTAATTATCGACAATATTCATCTCACCATTCCTCACGGGAAAATGACCGTTCTGGCCGGCGCCAACGGTTCGGGTAAATCGACGCTGCTGTCGACTATCGCCCGGATGCTCAAGCCGCTGGGGGGCTGCGTACGTCTGGACGGCGAGGTGATTCACCAGATGCCGACCCGGGAGGTTTCCCGTCGGCTGGGCATTCTGCCGCAATCGCCGCTGACCCCGGAGGGGCTGACGGTTTTTGAACTGGTTTCGCGCGGGCGCTATCCGTGGCAGGGGCTGATGCGGCAATGGTCGCAAGCCGATGAACGGGCGGTGGAAGAGGCGCTACGGCTCACCGGCACCGCAGAATTCGCTCATTTACCGGTGGATAGCCTCTCCGGCGGCCAGCGCCAGCGCTGCTGGATCGCAATGGCCCTCGCTCAGCAAACGGCGACGATTCTGCTGGATGAACCCACTACCTGGCTCGATCTGCGCTATCAGGTCGATATCCTCGAACTGCTGCAAACCTTAACCCGCGAACACGGCCGCACCGTGGTGACCGTCCTGCACGACCTGAACTTTGCGGTGAACTATGCCGACCTGCTGGTATTTCTCAAAAAAGGGCAGATCGCCGGGGTGATTAATGAACAGGAAATCTGCACGCCGGAGCTGATCAAAAACGTCTTTGACGTGGACGTTCAGATGTCGCTCAACCCGCAGACCGGCAAGCCCTTTTTTATGCCGTTCCGCGCTCGTGAGGAGAAAGCTTTATGAGCGCCTCCGCGCTGCTGCTGCAGCGCCGACAATCCCGGCCCCGGCTGGCGCTGGTATTGCTGAGCCTGCTGCTGCTGGGCGGCTCGCTGGTGCATCTCGGGCTCGGCGCGCGCTGGATTGCCCCGCAAACGGTGTTGCAGGCGCTGTTCCATTACGATCCGCGCAATTTTGACCACCGAATTATCGTTGATTTACGTCTGGTACGTCTCGCGGCGGCGCTGCTCACCGGCGCGGCGCTCGGCGTGGCGGGCCTGCTGCTGCAAACCGTGATCCGCAACCCGCTGGGTGAGCCGCATATTCTCGGTCTTAACGCCGGCGCTTCGCTGGCGGTGGTGGCGACATCGGCGCTGGGGATCAGCCTCGGCGGCGTCGCGTTAGCCAGGCCGCTGACCGCCGCCTGCGGCGCGGCGCTGCTGTTTGGCGGCGTGATGCTGCTGTCGTCGTCCGGTCGCGGTGGCGTCACGCCGCTACGCATTACCCTGTGCGGGGTGGCGCTGTCGGCCTTTGCCTCGGCGGTGACGGCGGCGATTCTGATCCTCGATGAACAAACGCTACTGGCGATGCGTACCTGGCTGGCGGGCGATCTTGCCGGGCTGAACTGGCAAACGCTGCGCGCTGCGCTACTCCCGGCGCTGGCGGGGCTGACGATCGCGCTGATCATTGCCCCGCGTCTGAACGTGCTGGCGCTGGGCGATAAGGTCGCGCTGGGGCTGGGGGTGAAAATCGTTCAGACCCGCCTGCTGGGGCTGGCCGCCATTGCGCTATTGTGCGGCTCCGCGGTGGCGGTGGCCGGGCCGATCGGCTTTGTCGGGCTGGTGGTCCCCCACGCGGTGCGCCGGCTGATTAGCGAAGATATTCGCCTGGCGCTGCCGCTGGCCGCTCCGGTTGGCGCCCTGGTGCTGCTGCTGGCGGATATCGCCGCCCGCACGCTGGCGGCCCCCCAGGAGCTGGCGACCGGCGCAATGACCGCGCTGGTGGGGGCGCCGGTGTTTATTGTTATCGCCGCGAGGTTTTTTAAATGAAAAATGCCGTCCGTCGCGCCGGCTTTCGGCCGCTGACCTGCGGCCGCTGGCACATTCTGCTGCGGCCCGCGGCATTAAACATCGCCGCTGTTGCGCTGCTCGTCATCCTGCTGCTGGCGCTGTTTGGCCTGACCCGCGGCAGTTTCCCGATGCCCTCCGGTACCCTGTTTCATGCGCTGCTGGGTGGGGAAAACGTGGGCGAACAGCAGCGATTTATTCTGTTTGATATCCGCCTGCCGAGGCTGTTTATGGCGCTGCTGTGCGGGGCGATGCTCGGTCTGGCCGGCGCGGCGATGCAGAGCATTACCCGCAACGGTCTGGCGGATCCCGGGCTTATCGGGGTGAAGGAGGGGGCCAGCATTGTCGTCCTGGCGCTGGTGCTGTTCTTCCCGGCGGTGGGCCTGGTCTGGCGGCCGCTGGCGGGAATGCTCGGCGGCGTGCTGGTGGCGCTGCTGGTTCTGGCGCTGGCCCGCGATTGTTCGCGCCCGCGCTTTATTCTCATTGGCATCGGCGTGTCGTGGACGCTGGCGGCGGCGGTCGGTATTTTTATGACCACCGCCGACGTGCGCGATGTACAAACGGCGATGATCTGGCTGGCGGGGAGTTTGCACGCGGCGACCTGGCCGCTGTTGGTCGTTGCCTTCTGCTGGGCGCTGCCCGGGGCGATGATCCTTTTTTTGACCGCCAGGGCCGCCGATGTGGCGCTGCTCGGCGACCGCACGGCCATCGGCCTCGGCGTACGTCTGCAGCAGCTCACCCTGTTGCGCTTTTTCGCGCCGGTGCTGCTCACCTCCGCCAGCGTCTCCTGCGTCGGTAGCCTTGGCTTTGTTGGCCTGATGGCGCCGCATATGGCGCGTTTTCTGCTGCGCGGCGGCCAGGTGGCGCTGCTCTGCGGCAGCGCGTTAATTGGCGCGCTGCTGGTGTTAGTCACCGATACCATTGGCCGACTGGCGTTCGCGCCGCTGCAGATCCCCGCAGGGATCGTCATCGCTCTGGTCGGTTGCCCGTTTTTTATCGTTCTGCTCTGGCGTCGTCGTGATGCCCTGTAAATCAAAAAGGATCGCTATGCGTTGGTTCGTTTCTCTGCTGGTGCTGCTGGCGGGCGTCGCCTCGGCCGCCGATACGCAAACCTTTACCGACGACTTAGGTCGCACGGTCACCGTTCCACGACATCCGCAGCGCATTGTGTCGATGCACGATCTGGATATCACCATCCCGCTGATTGAGCTTGGCGTCCCGCCGGTGGCCAGCCATGGCCGGACGCGTCCGGACGGCAGCCACTTTTTACGCGCCAGCGCTCAGCTGACCGGCGTTGATTTTGATAACAGCGCGATTCGGTTTATCGGCACGGCGGATATCGATCTCGAGGCGGTAGCCGCCGCGAAACCGGACCTGATTATTACCGAGCCCAGCCGCCACGTTTCGGTGGAGCAGCTGGAGAAGATTGCGCCGACGGTCAGCATCGACCACCTGCAGGGCAGCGCGCCGCGCATCTATAGCAAGCTGGCGCAGCTCACCGGCACCCAGCCGCGGTTATTGATTCTCGAACGCCGCTATCAGGCGCAGATTGCCCAGCTGAAGTCGATTGTGGACACGCAAAAAATCGTGGTTTCGGTGATTCAGGCCAACAACGGCAAGGTTACCGTGCATCACGCCTATCATGCGCTGGGACGCGTGCTGCGCGATGCCGGATTTCGCTTTCCGCCGCTGATCGACAACATCCCCGATGGCCAGCGTATTGACGTCAGCGCCGAGCAGCTACCGGCGCTGGACGCCGATTTCGTATTTGCCACCTGGCGTTCCGATACCGGCGGCAGGCCGCAGGATGAGCTGCAGGCGATGGAGAGCGTGATGCCCGGCTGGTGCGACTTTATGCGCGCCTGCCGCACCGGGCGCTATATTCTGCTGCCGCGCGAGGAGGTTATCTCTAACTCCTACGCTGCGCTGTCGCTGATGGTCGCCCAGGTGCAGTCGCACATTGCCGGTCGTCCTTTGCCCGAGGGATTGCAATGAAAACGGTGGTTAAAAGAGAGAAGGGACGGGTGGACCTGTTCGGTGAACGTTTTCGCGCTCGCGCGCATCAACTGTCGCCACGTTTGCTGGCGGTGGTGAGCTATATCAACGAAAACCGGGAAGCGGTGCTGGAGCGCACGGCTATGGAAATCGCCGCCGCGACGAATACCTCGGACGCCACGGTGGTGCGCGCCATCCAGGCGCTCGGCTTCGCTGGCCTGCGGGAGCTGAAGCAGACCATGGAGCGCTGGTTCGGCCCGTCGGCGACCTCGTCGGAAAAAATGATCTCCACGGTGAGCGCCTTGTCCAGCGACGTCAATTCGAGCATCGATTTCGTGCTGGACGGGCATCAGCGGGCCTGCGAAGTGCTGTCGCGCCCCGCCAACCGTGCGGCGGTGGCGCAGGCGGTGGCGCTGCTCACCGACGCCCGGCAGGTGGGGATTTTCGGGATCGGCGCCTCGGGCATTCTGGCGGAATATACCGCCCGGCTGCTGAGCCGCATCGGTCTGCCTTCGTACGTGATGAACCGCACCGGGTTTAGCCTCGCCGAGCAGCTGATCGGCCTGCAGCGCGGCGACGTGCTGATTATGATGGGGCAAAAGTCGCCGCACCGGGAGGGGATGACGACCCTGCGCGAGGCCCGGCGACTGGGAATACCGACGATTTTGCTGACCCAGGCGGTGGATTCCCGCTTTAGCCAGGAGGCGCAGGTGGTGATTGAGGTGCCGCGCGGCGGCGATAATGGTCGGGTGCCGCTGCACGGTACGGTGCTGGTATGCCTGGAGATGATTGTGCTGTCGGTCGCCTCCACCGCGCCGCAAAAAACGGTGAAATCGATGAAGCGGATCAATGAATTGCATCGGGCTATTGGTAAATCCGGCGGTAAACGAAGCTAAACGACAGATAATTTACCGTCGGGAAGGTTTCCGGTTGCATGCCATGCTGACTGTGTGTATTTTTATGCAAAATTAATGCATAAAACGGAGTTGTCATGGTTAAGAACTGGATGAAAGCATGTTGCCTGGTGGCAGCAATGATCGGCACCGCTCAGGCGGCTCAGCAAACGTATGTGGTGGGCTCCGGCGGCACCTATCGCCCGTTTGAATTTGAGAACAGCCAAAAACAGCTGGAAGGTTTTGATATCGATATCATTAAAGCGATCGCCAAAGCGGAAGGCTTTGATATCAAACTGGTCAATACGCCGTGGGAAGGGATCTTCGCCACCCTCAGTACCGGCGATCGCGACATTATTATTTCCGGGATCACCATCACCGATAAGCGTAAGCAAATGGTGGATTTCTCCGCCCCTTATTTCCCGGCCGAGCAGTCCATCGTCGTGCCGGCGGATTCGAAAGTCACCTCCCTTGAGGCGCTGAAAAATGAGAAAGTCGGCGTGGTGAACTCCAGCACCGGCGATATTGTGGTTTCCGAGGTGCTGGGTAAGAACAGCACGTCAATCAAGCGTTTTGATAATACCCCGCTGATGCTGCAGGAGCTGTTTGAAGACGGCGTAAGCGCCGCGGTCGGCGACGTCGGCGTGGTGAAATATTACATTAAGCAGCACCCCGAGAAGCAGTTCAAGCTGGTGTCGGATGCCAAATTTGAGCGCCAGTATTTCGGCATCGCGGTGGCCAAAGGCAACAGCGAGCTGCAGGCGAAAATAAACGCCGGTTTACAGAAGATCGTCGCTGACGGCACTTACGCCAAAATCTATAAAACCTGGTTCGACGAGAACGTTCCGACACTGCCAGCGCAATAATTCGATTTTTATTTTCATCACGGCTATCGGCACTGGCGATAGCCGTATTTTTTAGGGAAGGGCTATGACGGGATTCCGTTGGGAGATCATTGAGGAGTACGGTCCGCTGTTTATGGACGGTGCCCTGATGACCATTAAATGTACCATTATCTGCGTGATCCTCGGCACCCTGTGGGGGCTGACCCTCGGGCTGGGGCGCATGGCGAAAGCCGAACATGGGGTATGGAAGTACGTTCTGCGTTACCTGGTGCAGTTTCCGGTGCGCTTTTACGTCAGCGCGTTTCGCGGCACGCCGCTGTTCGTGCAAATTATGGTGGTGCACTTTGCGCTGGTGCCGCTGTTTATCAATCCCCGCGACGGTTTGCTGGTGACCAGCGGCATGATGAGCGCCGATTTTGCCCGCGAGCTGCGCTCAAACTATGGCGCGTTTCTCTCCTGTATCGTGGCGATTACGCTGAACGCCGGGGCTTACGTGTCGGAGATCTTCCGCGCCGGGATCCAGTCGATCGATAAGGGGCAAATGGAAGCTTCCCGCGCGCTGGGAATGCCGTGGTGGAAAACCATGCGTCAGGTGATTCTGCCGCAGGCGTTTCGCCGCATACTGCCTCCGCTGGGCAACAACGCCATCGCCATCGTCAAGGACTCCTCGCTGGCGTCGGCTATTGGTCTGGCGGACCTGGCCTACGCCGCGCGCACCGTTTCCGGCGCTTACGCCACCTACTGGGAACCCTACCTGACCATCTCTCTGGTGTACTGGGTTATTACTTTCCTGCTGGCGCAGCTGGTTAACCGTCTGGAAAAGAGGTTTGGCAAAAGTGATTCACATTAACAATCTGCACAAGCGCTTCGGCGACAGCCACGTTCTGCGCGGCATCAGCTGCGATATTAAGCCACAGGAAGTGGTCTGTATCATTGGGCCGTCCGGTTCCGGGAAAAGCACCTTCCTGCGCTGCATGAACGCGCTGGAAACCGTTAGCGAAGGCGAAGTCGAGGTGAACGGCTATGCCGCTCACGATCGCGCGACCGACCTGAATAAGATGCGGGAAAGCGTTGGTATGGTTTTTCAGCGCTTCAATCTGTTCCCGCACAAAACGGTGCTGGAAAACCTGATTATGGCCCCGATGAGCCTGCGCGGCATGGCGCGTGCGGAGGCAACGCATCTGGCGGAAGAGCTGTTGGCGAAAGTCGGACTGAGCGATAAGCGCGACGCCTGGCCCTCCAGCCTTTCCGGCGGCCAGCAGCAGCGCGTGGCCATCGCGCGCGCGCTGGCGATGAAGCCATCGATTATGCTGTTTGATGAGCCCACTTCGGCGCTCGATCCTGAGCTGGTGGGCGACGTGCTGGAGGTGATGAAAAATCTCGCCAGCGAAGGGATGACCATGGTGATCGTAACCCACGAGATGGGCTTTGCCCGTGAAGTGGCCGACCGGGTTATCTTTATCGACCAGGGCATCATTCAGGAAGAGGGTAAACCGGCGCAGATCTTTGGCGCGCCGACTAACCCGCGCACCGCCGCGTTTTTAAGTAAAGTGCTGTAACGACTCCCGGCCCCGGCGCGCGACGGCGCTGCCGGGGAGAAGACCTTGCGCGGGCGATGAGGGCGCTTTCGTTCTGTCAAACCGTGACTGCCCTTAAGCGTTACTGCGCCGCCTCGCGAATATCATCCCTCTCTTCTTCGCGCTCACGTTCGTCCGCCAGTAGCGCTTTTTCGTTTTTACCCAGGCATTGAATCAGCAGGAACAGCGCGCCGCTGACAAACAGCGTGATAAGCAGGCCGTCATAGCCCGAGACGCTAATCAACAAGCCGCTGACCACCGGGCCGGCCACGCTGCCTGCAGACCAAAAGAAGCCCAGCAGGGCGTTGATCATAATCAGCTTCTGCCCGGAGAAGGTTTTCCCGGCGCGGACCAGCGATAGGGTATAGAGTGCCCCCGCCGCGGCGCCGAGAATCAGGCAGCCGACAATCAGCTGGATGTACGATGCCAGCAGGAACGGCAGGGCCAGCAGGGCGAGGCAGAAGACCATTGCGCAGGTCAGATGTACGCGGCGGATGCCGAAGCGGTCGGCAATCCAGCCCAGCGGCGCCTGAAATACGGCATCGCCGGTAAGTACTACCGTAACCAGCAATACCGCCGTCACTTCATTCAGCCCTTTATCCATACCGTAAAGCGGCAGCAGCGCCAGTATGCTGGCATCAAAAAAGGCAAAGCAGAAAACGCCGGAAGCCAGCACCGGTAAAAAAGCGCCGAGGCTGCGCCAGCTGGCCCGTTCCGCCAGCCGTTCGCGGCTGCCGGTTGGCAGGTGGCGCAGCATCAGCAGGCAGGCGAGGGTCACCACGCCGACCAGCAGCAGCGTCCAGGATTGCCAGGCCTCTCCGGCGGAGATCAGCAGCGGCCCCGTCAGCTGACAGCCGGTAAAGGCGGAGGCATAAATGCCGGTCAGGGTGGCCCGATTTTTCCCCGCCGCGCCGCCGGTGATCCAGCTTTCGCCAATGACGATAATTACCCCTGACGCCAGGCCGGTCACCAGACGCGGCAGCAGGAGATGAAGCATATCAAACGACAGGCAGGAGGCGATCGTAGCTGCCGCCAGCGCCACCAGGCTGACGGAGAGCAGAAGCCCCATCTCGAAACGCCGGCACAGCGCGGGTGAGAGGAAGGAGGAGATCATCATCCCCGCTGGCGGAAGCGCGGCCAGCAGGCCGACGTAAACGGTATCAATCTGCTGCTGCGCCAGCTCCAGACTGATTAAGGGCACCGTGTATCCGGTGATAAATCCCACTAATGAAGCCGCCATGATCATCGCCAGCGTGGGGGCAAGACGATTCTGCTCTGGGTTGAACATTTTATTTTCGGTTAAGGAGGTCTGTAGAGTGAATTATTCGGCAAAACGCCAGTATGGCTGCATAATAATTAATCGCACGCCTTATGTCACCGTTGATATGACTACAAAAAAACGCAGTGCAGGCCGATGCCGCGCAGGGGCGCGTTGGCGCTGGGTTTGGCGGAAGTTGTCAGCGAGCGGGCGAAAGGATATAACCAATAGGCTAGCGGGTTACCCGTAGCCCTAAAAAATCGCATAAAACACTCGTTCAGCGCTGAAGCTGTGCAGGAAAGGAGTATGTCATGGCTGTGTCCCCTTCACTGATCGCCGAGGCCATTCGCTGGCGACGTGATTTTCATGCTTGCCCTGAGCTGGGGTATCAGGAACAGGAAACGTCGCGCCGGGTGGCTGAACTGCTCGCTTCATTTGGCCTTCAGGTGCATCGCGGGCTGGCGGGTACGGGCGTGGTCGCGACGCTGGAGAACGGCCCCGGTCCGGTAATTGGCCTGCGGGCCGATATGGATGCGCTGCCGATAACCGAGCTGAGCGACGTCGGCTATAAATCGCGAAACCCGGGCGTGATGCACGCCTGCGGCCACGACGGCCATAGCGCGATGCTGCTGGCGACGGCGGCCCATCTGGCGCAGACCCGATGCTTTCGCGGCACCGTGCACTTTGTTTTTCAGCCTGCTGAAGAGAACCTGGGCGGCGCGCGTAAAATGGTGGAAGAGGGGCTGTTTGCGCGCTTCCCGATGGATGCCATTTACGCGCTGCACAACTGGCCGGGTATGCCGCTGGGCCAGGTGGCGATCGGCAGCGGAGCGATGATGGCCTCTCTCGATGCGTTTGAAATCACCCTGACCGGCAAGAGCTGCCATGCGGCGATGCCGGAGCGCGGGGCGGACCCGATTGTCGCCGCGGCGCAGCTGATTATGGCGCTGCAAACCATTCCGTCGCGCCGCCTGTCGCCGCAGGAATCCACGGTGGTAAGCATTACCCAGATTTCCGGCGGGGAGGCGATTAACGTGCTGCCGGATAAAGTCGTGCTGCGCGGCACCTTTCGCTGCCTGAACAACCAGGTGCGCGAGCGGGTCAGGGGGCTGATCGAGAGCTATGTCGCCGCCCAGCCGCAGGTATCAGACGTGGAAGGCAAAATCGCCTGGTATCCCGGCTATCCGGTGACCACTAACCATCCTGCCGAAGCGCAGAAGGTTCGTGAGGTGGCGAGTGCGCTTCTGGGCGAGTCGGCGGTGATCTGGAACGGTAATCCGTCCATGGCGTCGGAAGATTTTGCCTGTATGCTGGAGGCCTGCCCGGGCGCTTATTTCTGGATCGGCACCGATGGCGAGACGGCGTCAAAGCCGCTGCATAATGCCGGCTATGATTTTAACGATGAACTGATTCCGCACGGCGTGGCGCTGTGGACGACGCTGGTGGAGACGCTGCTGGCGTAAGAGACCGATCCCGGAGGCGATGCTGCGCATCTGTCCGGGCTACCGGCCCGCAGACGGCACTGAACCCCTAGCCCGGGCAAGGCGCGTTGCGCGCCGCCCCCGGGAGCAAAACTTGATATGGAGGGAGAAGCACGTCTCTCCCTCCGGTGTTTTACACGTTCACGGCCGCTTTCAGGCGGGCTTTCATCTCGCTGTAGCTGTTCCATGCATACTGCTCGGCCCAGCGCTGATCCGCAATAGCCTCTACCTTCACCGCACAATATTTGGTTTCCGGCGTTTTCGAGATCGGATCGAGATTATCCTGCGTCAGCTCGTTACAGGCACCCACCCACCACTGGTAGGTCATATACACCGCGCCCTGGTTAATGCGATCGCTAATGTCGGCGCGGGTAATCACCTTACCGCGTCGCGAGCTCACCCACACCAGCTGCTGATCGGCGATGCCGAGGCGCTGCGCGTCGGCGCGATTGATTTGCACCCGGCCCGGCTCATCGGCAAGCGACTGCAGGGCCGCGCAGTTACCGGTCATCGAACGGCACGAGTAGTGGCCCACTTCGCGCACGGTACAGAGCACCAGCGGGTAGGCTTCATCCGGGGTTTCGGCCGGCGCTCGCCACGGGGCGGCAAACAGCTGGCCTTTGCCGGTCGGCGTGTCGAAGAGATTATCTTTATACAGCCACGGCGTCCCGGGGTGATCCAGCGTCGGACACGGCCACTGAACGTGGTTCATATCGCCCATTTTTTCATAAGTGACGCCGTAGAACAGGGGGCAAAGCTCGCGCATTTCGTCCCAGATTTGCTGGTTATTGTCGTAATGCATCGGGTAGCCCATTTCGCTGGCCAGCAGGCAAATGATTTCCCAGTCGCGCTTAACGTTGCCGGTGGCAATAACCGCCTGCTCGAAGCGCTGGAAACCGCGATCGGCGCAGGTGAAGACGCCGCCGTGTTCGCCCCAGGAGGTGGCGGGCAGCAGCACATCGGCGATCTCTGCGGTTTTGGTCATAAAGATATCCTGCACCACCACGAAATCGAGCGCCTCAATCCCTTTGCGCACCAGGCCCAAATCGGCTTCCGTTTGCAGCGGATCTTCCCCCATGATGTAGTAGGCTTTGATTTCGCCGGCCAGCGCTTTGTGCGGCACTTCGGTGATTCGGGTGCCGACCTGGTCGTCCATGACCGCCGGGTTAACGCCCCATGCTTTAGCAAACTTATCGCGAACGCTGGCGTCGGTGACGTCCTGGTAGCCGGGGAACATATTTGGCAATACGCCCATATCGCAGGCGCCCTGAACGTTGTTTTGCCCGCGCACCGGGCCTACGCCGACGTTGGCGCGTCCGAGGTTACCGGTTAACAGCGCGAGGCTGGCCAGCCCTCTGACGACGTCCACCGCCTGGCCGAACTGGGTGACGCCCATGCCCCACATAATGGTCGCGGAGGGGGCGGCGGCAAACATGCGCATCGCCTGGCGAATTTCAGCGGCCGGCACGCCGACTATCTCCTCAACGGCTTCAGGTGAATAGTCTTTTACCGTTTCGCGATAGGCGTCGAGCCCCTCGGTAAAACGGTCGACGTAATCGTGGTTATAGAGATCCTCTTCCAGCAGGACGTGGGCGAAGGCGTTGACCAGCGCCATATTGCTGCCGTTGTTGAGCTGCAGATGGCGATCGGCGATGCGGGCGGTTTCGATACGGCGCGGGTCGCAGACGATGATTTTCGCGCCGTTTTCCCGGGCTTTAATCACCCGGCGGGCGACGATAGGGTGGGAGTCGGCGCAGTTATAGCCGAAGACCAGCAGGCATTTTGAGTTTTCGATATCGCTGATCGAGTTGCTCATCGCGCCGTTACCCAGCGCCAGCTGAAGTCCGGCTACCGACGGGCCGTGGCAGACGCGGGCGCAGCAGTCGACGTTATTGGTGTGGAGCACGCCGCGGGCGAACTTCTGCATCACATAGTTGGTTTCATTGCCGGTACCGCGGGATGAACCGGTCGTCATAATGGCGCGCGGGCCATGCTTCTCCTTTATTTCACGCAGTTTTTTCGCCGTATAGCGGATAGCTTCATCCCAGCTTACCGGGGTGAATTTGCCGCCTTTTTGATAGCGAATCATCGGCTGCTGCAGACGTGGCGTCAGCAGCTGGGTATCGTTGAGAAAATCCCAGCCGTAATAGCCTTTAAGGCACAGCTGATTTTGGTTGGTGACGCCATCAGCGGCTTCGGCTCGGATAATTTTATTGTTTTCGACGACCAGCTTAAGTTTGCAACCGGCCCCGCAATAAGGGCAAACGCTCGTGATTTTTTTCATCAGTAACAGACCTGTTAACAGTGAATAAACAACAACGGACAGACCGGGCCCGGCCCGCCGGTGTCAGGGCGCCATAAGCCAGCGTACCGGCAAATGACGCAAGCGTTATGCACAGCGCGTGCCAATAATTAATACATTGAATATAAAGATAATATTTGTTCGAAAAAGAGATGGCGGCAGTGATGTCGACACTAATGACGATGACATGACGCCCGGGCGGGCGTCATGGCGGGAAAATCAGGCCAGCTTCTGCCGCAGCCGCGCGAGGGTGTCGGCGGGTAAACCAACTTCTTCGGCGGCGGCGCAAATCGCCTGCCAGCTTCTGGCGTCCAGCGGAATGCCCTCCGCCAGGCGCTGCTGGCGGTTAGCCTCTTCCCACTCGCCCGGGGCCAGAATCGGCGCGTCCGGCTCGTGCGGCGACTGTTTACACCAGTCGATAAACGCTTCGGTCTCGCGCTGCATATCCGGCGCATCGAACGCTTCCGGGCTGAGAATAATGGTGGTCATGCAGTTGAAGATAGCGTCCACGCTGCCCTGCAGGGTCTCCTGATGCGAGGTTTTACCGCCGGATACCGCGCCGCCGATAATTTCGCACAGCGTCGCCAGCGCGTAGCCTTTGTGTTCGGCAAAGGTCAGCAGCGCCCCCAGCGGCGACGTCTGCATCACCGCCGGGTCGGTCGTGGGGACGCCGCGAGCGTCGATCAGCGACCCCGCGGGGACCGGCACGCCTTTATGCCAGGCAACGCGGGTTTTACCAAAAGCGATGGCGCTGGTGGCGTAATCCAGCAGCAGCGGCGGATGGCCGGCGCGCGGAAAAACCACGCACAGCGGGTTCGTGCCGAAGCGGCTATCTTTGCCGCGGAACGGGGCGACCATCACGTTGCCAACCACGTTTACGAAATGGATAGAGATCATTCCGGCGGCGGCGCACTGTTCCGCCCAGTAGCCGATGCGGCCAATATGATGCGCATTGCGCAGCGCCACGGCGGCCATACCGTGCTGTTTCGCCTTCTCAATACCGATCTGCATGGCTTCATGGGCCACGACCTGGCCGAAGCCGCCGTTGCCGTCCAGCGTGACAACCGCACCCGCGTCCTTCATCACGCTGGCGTGGCGGTTGAGCTGCAGATAGCCCTGCGCGTGGGATCGTACGTAGCTCGGGATCATGCCTACGCCGTGGGAGTCATGCCCGGCCAGGTTGGCGGCAACCAGATGGTCGGCGATAAGCGACGCTTCGGTGGGGGAGCTTCCCATATGGGCGAAAAGGGTTTTAACAAAATGATGCAGATCCGTGGCCTGGAAGCGATGTCCTGTTTGCACTGATTCTCTCCTGTGAGTGGGTTGCGGATTATTGTTTTAGTGTGTTTGCCGTTCCATGCTGCGCTGAGCAACGGCGAAGATCAAGGTTTGCGCGCGGCTGTCGTTACGCTGGGCGATCATCTCCAGAGAACAGGGGAGAAATAAAAAATAGGGGGGAGATATTTTTCTCTGCAGTCGGGGATATTTATCCCGCCGGCTTTGGCGCTCCGCAGAATTAATGATAACGATAAGAATTATCATCAGCTCTGGACAGCCAGAGGCAAATGATTGCACTCTGTATTAAGGATGCCAACCGATGGGAAAATGAAGCGCATGCGTAAAGGTAAAATTATTGTTTTAATTTTGATGGTGTTTTGTATTCTTATTTTTGCAATTGTTGTCGCCTGGTTTTTACTGTCCAAAGACAATTATGCCGTACCGGAAAATGCGGCGACAGAAAATGCGGTGCTGCAGGTGGCGGGTTTAACCGGCAACGAACCTCGCGATCCGCAGGCGCTGAAATCGCTCTATGCAAAACGGGTGATCGTCCGTCAGGTTAATCTGGATAGCGGCCAGTTTGTTGCGCCGGGAGAGGATACCGCTGGGCAAAAAGGCTGCGGTGAACCGGCAGTAGCGCAGAACCCGACGCCCATTCGCCAGCGCTGCCCGCGGGCAGTGGTTTATCTTATTCGCAATAATGATAATGAAATTCAGCAGGTTATACTGCCCTTTTACGGTAAAGGGGCAAAATCGATGATGTATGGCTTGATCGCGCTGGCTACCGATGGTCGCACGGTAAAAGACCTGCTGTATTATCAGCAAAATGAGACGCCGCTGCTGGGCGCGCGCGTGACAGATCCCGAATGGCGTCGCCAATGGCCGGGCAAAAAAATACGCGATAATAACGGCCAGCCGGCGCTGAAGGTCGTACAAAATACTCCTGGCCAGCACGATGATTACACCGTGGATGGTATCAGCGGCGCGACGTTAACCTCCGTCGGCGTCGAGAAGAGTATTAATTATTGGGTGGGTGAGCAGGGCTACGGTAATTTTCTCCGGCAGCTACAGCATAACCCTGAGATATTACGCCGTTAATATCGCACAAGCCAAAATATGCTCCATAACCGGCGCGAAGATCGCGCCGGTTTTTTTTATGCGCTCACGACAGCTATTTCGCGCAAGCCAGGCGTCACTCACGCGCTAATAACGGATAGTTATTAATAATTATTTCTTTGCAACATTTTACATAAATTGTCACAGGTTGACATTTTCATGATCCAGGTCATGTACATTGCGAGTAAAAATGACAACGATAATCATTATCATTAACTCGCAAGGGATTTGTCATGACCGGCCCTCGTTCCTTCCTGCTGCTGATGCTGTTGAGCCTGTTGTTTGGCAGCGCGTGCGCGATGGCGCAGACCCAGTATGCGCCTTATATCGAAGATATCGAGCAACGTCTTGATAAAACGGCAGAACTTTATCAGCAGCAAAAAAATACCGACGCGCGGCGCGAAGTGCAAATGGCCTACTTTGAAGTGTTTGAAAACCTTGAAGGGCCAATTCGGATCAATATCTCGGCGCGTAAGAGCTACGAGATGGAGAGCACTTTCGGTGAGATCCGTCGCATGATCGGTGAGGGCAAACCGATCGGCGAGGTGCAGGCACGTATCGACGGGCTGAAGCAGGCGCTGCGTGAAGTTGAGCCGGTGCTGGACGGCGGGCATCGGCTGGTGGCGGAAGAGCAGCATACCGCGCTTACGCGCGATGACATTGCGCAGCACTGGCAGGAGAGCTTCCGCACCCTTGACGACAGGCTGGCGCAGGCGGTAACGGAGTATCAGGCCGGCAACTACGCGCAGGCCAGCCAGCAGGTGCAGCAGGCGCAGTATCAGGGATTTAAAAACTCCGGAATGGAAACCTCGGTGCGGCAAAATCGCTCGGCGAAGGAAGCGGCCGCCATTAACCAACAGTTTAGCGCGCTGCTGACTCTGGCCGCCCAGCCTGACCGCCTGAACGAGGTGTCGTATCAGGTCACCACGCTATTACAGGATCTGGAAGACATTCTGCCGGGTCTGCCAACCACCCGCGACGATCGGCCGATGGGCGCTCCCTCTGGCGCCGATAACGCCGCGCTGGCTGATGAAACGACCGCCCGCGCGGACTGGGCAAGCGTCGCCCAGGGGATTAACCAGAGCATCAACGCCGCGCTAACGCGCTATCAAAATGGGGAGGGGCAGGAGGCGATCCTCGACGTACAGGACATCTATTTCGACCGCTTTGAAGCCACCGGGATGGAGAACAAAATCGGTTCTCGCGATGCGGCCTTTAAAACTTCTCTGGAGGCCCATTTTACCCGTATGGTCAGCCTGATGAAGGCCGGACAGCCGCAGGAGAGGCTGGCCGCGGAAGCCGCCGCCCTTGAGGCGGATTTGCAAAAAGCGGTCACCATGCTTGGCGAAGGCGAAGAGACCCAGTGGAGCCTGCTGCTCTATAGCCTGATGATCATCGTGCGCGAAGGGCTGGAAGCGCTGCTGATTGTGGCGGCTATCGTCGCGTATCTGGTTAAAAACAACCATCACGACAAACTGCCGCTGATCCGCCAGTCGGTGATGGTGGCGCTGGTCGCCAGCGTGGCGACGGCGTTTATCTTCCAGCTGCTGTTTACTCAATCCGGCGCCAGCCGCGAGCTGCTGGAGGGGATCACTATGCTGATTGCGGTAGTGATGCTGTTCCTTATGAGCTACTGGCTACTGTCCAAAGTTGAAGCCCGCCACTGGAAGGCCTGGCTTGAGGGCAAACTCTCCCATTCGCTGTCGCGCGGTTCGCTGGTGGGACTGTGGTTAACCAGCTTCCTTGCGGTCTACCGCGAGGGGGCCGAAACGGTGCTGTTCTATTACGCCCTGATTGGCGATGCCCAGGGGCTGCCGGGCCATCTTGCCATCGGCGCCGGGTTTGTTATCGGCTGTGTCGTTCTGCTGATCGCCTGGCTCGTCATGCGCTACTCGGTGGTCCGGCTACCGCTCAAACCCTTCTTCCTGTTCACCGGCGGTTTTATGTACCTGATGGCGTTTGTCTTCGCCGGAAAAGGGGTACTGGAACTGGTGGAGGGCAAACTATTTCAGCCAACGCTGATCGCCGGAATACCGGAAATCAGCTGGCTGGGAATTTACCCCTATGTGGAAACGCTATTGCCGCAGGGCATATTGCTGCTCGCGGCGCTGGCGGCGCTATGGATCATGCGCCGTCGTCAGGCACCCGCTGAAACCATAAAAACGCATTGCTAACCATTTTAAGACGAGAGGATGAGTCAGATGACCATGAAGAAGACCCTGATGATCAGCGCCACCCTGGCCAGTATCTTCACCGCGCCCGCGGCGCTGGCCTTTAAAGAGTATCCGGCCGGCGAGCCGGTCACCATGAATGAAATGGAGATCGCCGCGGTTTACCTGCAGCCTATTGATATGGAGCCGCGCGGCATGGGGCTGCCGGCAGCGAAGTCGGATATCCATCTGGAAGCGGATATTCACGCGGTAGAAGGCGGTAAAAATGGTTTTGGCGCAGGTGAATGGATCCCTTATCTGACGATCTCCTACACCCTGGTCAATAGCGATACCGGCGAAAAACAGGAAGGCACCTTTATGCCGATGGTGGCGAGCGACGGCCCGCACTACGGCGCGAACATCAAGATGATGGGCGTGGGTAACTATAAAGTCACCTACCACATTGATCCGCCGTCGAAAGCCGGGATGCACCGCCATACCGATAGCGAAACCGGCGTCGGCCGCTGGTGGAAGCCGTTTGATGTGAGCTATGAGTTTAAATATGTCGGTCTGAACTAAGCGTCTCCGGAGGCTCAGATTGTTGACAAAGCGCGCTCTGCTGCAAATCTCCGTTTCGCATCCGCGATCCTGTGGTAACGCATAACTTGCTGATATTACTTTTTTGTAAGCAGAGTGAGGCGTTAGCCGCCAGAAATGCGACGCCATCGTTAAAGCAGGGTTGTCATCAGTCTCAGCATCCTCAGATGCGAGTGTTTTCACGCAGGATGGCCGGGCGGTCATCCTGCGGCGTGTTATTCATCCGCCGTACTGAGTTAAAGTCATGAGCTATTTTTTCGTCACGACGCTACAGGCCTTTTTCTGCATTGCGCTGCTTTCCGCCGTACTCTGGGCGCGCGGCGCGCCTCCCGTCCTGCGTCCGCTGGTCTGGACGCTGCTTACCGCGCTGGGCTGCGGACTACTGGCCGGGCTGTATATTCGCCCGAGCCAGACGCTGGAGCTTCTGCTGGTCGGCGCTGAAATCCTCGTATCGCTGCTGTTTTTACTGAGCTTCAGCTGGTCTTCGCCGCGCGTTCGCTATCTGTGGCAATGGCTCCTCACTTTCGGCGCAGCCCGGCACTGGGCGCTGGACCCGAACCTGGGCGGATTGACCTCCACGCACGTTCTGAACACCGATCTGCTGCTGAATATCACCGCGCTGGCTGCGGCGTTCGCGCTGCTGTGCCTTGCCTGCGCGCTCTGCGCCATGCTGCTGCGCAGAATGCGCGGCTTCTACTGGCCGCTGGCCCTGCTGCTGTTGGTCCTGCTGTGGCTACCGCTCGGCGGTAACCTGCTGCTGTTGTTGATGAAGCTACAGGTGCTACCGCTGCTGAAACCGCTGCTGAGCTTTGTCGCCAGGGTGACCAACAACGCGGCGATGTATAACTGGGCCGCCGCCGCGATACTGCTGCTGCTGTGTCTGTGCTGGATCCCGGCGCTACGCCGCTATTATTGGGCGGTTAAAGCCGCGGAGGACCCCATCTCCCGCCGCCTTGCGCTGGCCGAACGCCGTAAAGCCAGCCGTTTGTGGTTGACCACCGTTTGCTGCGCGCTGGCGATTATCGGCGGCCAGCTATGGTGGAATCTGGTGGCTTCGCAGCCGCCGCGCTTGTCCGAGGCGCAGGCGGTTACGCTGGCCGCCGACGGCCAGGTGCATATTCCGGTCGAGCAGGTTCGAGATGGCAAACTGCATCGCTTCGTCTGGGTGGCGGACGACGGCAAAGCGATTCGCTTTTTTATCATTAACCGCTATCCCGATAAGCTGCGCTTTGGCGTGGTGTTTGACGCCTGCCTGCTGTGCGGCGATCAGGGCTACGTTATGGAAGGCAATCAGGTGATTTGTGTCGCCTGCGGTGTGCACATTTTTATCCCCTCGATTGGCAAGCCCGGCGGCTGTAACCCGGTGCCGATCGACGGCTGGCGCAACGATGACAAACAGCTGACGATACCCGGCGCGGCGCTGGCCGGCGGAGGTAACTATTTCTCTACCGTCCTGACGATTAACGTCACCGACCCGGTGGATGGCTCCACCCTGACCAACACCCGCGCCGACTACAAATACAGCTATGGCGGTAAAACCTGGTTCTTCTCCTCTGAAGCCAACTATGACCGTTTCCGCAATGCGCCAGAGCAGTTTGTGCCCGACGCGGTGAAGGAGGAGTAACCATGCTGTGGCGAATGATCTACCAGTCGTGGGGGCGCAACCTGCGGCGCAAAGCGCTGGCGGTATTGACCGTGTTTCTGGCGACCAGCCTGATCTCGGCGCTGCTGGCGGTCTCTATCGATATCGGCGACAAGATGTCCCGCGAGCTGAAATCCTACGGCGCCAATATTTTAATTGAGCCCGCCGGGCAGGCGGCGCTGCCCGCGCTGTTCAGCGAGCAAAGCAACCCGCTGGCCAGCGACGACTTTCTTGATGAATCCGAGCTGCCGAACATCAAAGATATTTTCTGGCGCAATAACATCGTTGGCTTTGCCCCGATGCTCGGCGGCGAGGTAAACGTTGCAGGACAGGATATTCGCGTGCTGGGCACTTTTTTTAGCCAGCCGGTCAGTATCCCGGATGAAGAGGGGTACGAGACCGGACAGCGGACGGTCAGCCCCTTCTGGCAGGTGACCGGCGCATGGCCGCAGGAGCCGGTCGGCGAGACGCCGCAAACGCTGGTCGGTCACGCGCTGGCGCGAAACTACGGCTGGCAGCCCGGCGATCGCCTGGCCCTCAACGTTGCGGATAGGGTGCTGAACGTCCAGGTGAGCGGTATTTTGTCCAGCGGCGGCGATGAGGATAACCAACTGGTGATGCCGCTTAGCGTCGTGCAGCAGCTGCTCGGTCTACCGGGAAAAGTGCAGGCGATCCGCGTCTCGGCGCTGACGGTACCGGAGAACGAGCTGTCGCGCCGTGCCCGTGAGGATCTCGAGGCGCTGAATGCCGAAGAGTACGATCTCTGGTACTGCACCGCCTACGTATCGTCCATCGCCCACCAGCTGGAAGAGGCCATTTCCGGCGCCGAGGTGCGTCCGGTCTGGCAGGTTGCTGCTTCGGAAGGTGTGGTTATCGACAAAATTCAGCTGCTGATGGGGGTGGTGACTCTGGCCGCGCTGGCTGCGGCGGCGATGGGCATCGCCTCGTTGATGACCAGCACGATTATGGAGCGCGCCAAAGAGATTGGTCTCATGAAAGCGCTGGGCGCCCGCCAGTGGCAAATTTTGCTGCTGTTTTACCTTGAGGCGGCGCTGGGCGGCCTGGTCGGCGGCGCATTGGGCTGTATCGCCGGTTGGGGGCTGGCAAAGGCTATTGGCCTGATGCTGTTTGCTACGCCGCTGAATTTTGCCTGGGTGGTGGTGCCCTGCGTGCTGGTGATAGCGGTGCTGATTGCTTTAATCGGTACCTGGTTCCCGGCCCGCCGGATCGCTCGTCTTTACCCTGTGGAGGTGCTATATGGCCGCTAAGCGCGACATGCTGTGGCTGCTGGTGTGGCGAGCGCTGCGGCTGAGAATGCAGCGGGTCAGCGTGGTGTTTGCCGCGCTGGCGGTAGGGGCGACCATCGTGACCGCACTCTCCGCCGTGTGGTTCGATATCAATAGCAAAATGAGCGAAGAGCTGCGCACCTTCGGCGCCAATTTTTATATTGGTCCGGGCCACGGCGCCAGCATGCCGCAGCCGGAGCTTCAGGCCATTCTTGATGGCGCGCCGGCGGGCCTGATTCACGGCGCCAGTCCGTGGCTGTACGGTACGGCGCGTACTGAGCTGGAGAAAGTAGTGATGGTCGGGGTGTGGTTTGAGTCGCTGCAAAAGCTGGTGCCTTACTGGCAGGTCAACGGCAGCTGGATCGGCGTCAGCTTTGACGATCGCAACGCGATGATTGGCGTCAAACTGGCGCAGCGCCTGGCACTGAATGTTGGCGATAGCGTGACGCTGGTAGACCATAGCCGGCGTAAGACGCTGCTGATTAAAGGCATCGTAGAGGCGGGGGACGCGACCGACAATATGCTGATCGTCAGCCTCGATGTGGCGCAGTCCTGGCTGCAAAAGCCCGGCGCGATCAGTCACGGGCTGCTTAGCGTCAGCAATGACCTGGGCCAGGTGGAGCGCTATGCCAGCCAGCTGCAGCATCAGTACCCGAACCTTGAGATTCGTCCGGTGCGCAAAGTGTCGGCTTCCGAGGGGCAGGTGCTGGATAAAATTAAGGGGCTGATGGGGCTGGTGTCGATGGTGATCCTCGCGCTGTCGTCCCTGTGCGTTAACACCACCCTGATGGCGATTGTCGGTGAGCGGGCGAAAGAGTTTGCGCTGCAAAAAGCGCTGGGCGCCAGCAACGGCGATATTACCCGCCAGATGCTGCTGGAGACCAGCATTATTACCCTCGCGGCGGTAGTCTGCGGCTGGGTGGTGGGCTATCTGCTGGCGCAGCTGCTGGGATTAACGGTGTTTAACGCCAGCATCTCGCTGCGTCTGCCGGTGCTGCCGCTGACCCTGGTTCTGTCTTTACTGGTCGCCCTGCTGGCGGCCATTGTTCCGGTGCGGCGTGCGGTGAGCGTCGAACCGGCGAAAGTGCTGAAAGGAGAGTAACGCCATGACCGTCACGTCTTTGCGTCAAATGGCGATTGAAACGCGTCATTTATATAAGCGGTTCGGGGAAGTTACGGCGCTGGAGGATATTAATTTGCGCATCGCACGCGGCGAGTTTGTTGCCATCATGGGCGCCTCCGGTTCCGGCAAAACGACCCTGATGAACATTCTTACCTGTCTGGATACCGCCAGTGAAGGACAGGTGATCCTGGATGGCACCGACGCCGCGGCGTTGGATGAAGAGGGGCGCCGTCGCTTTCGCGCGCAGAAAATTGGCCTCGTCTTCCAGCAGTTCCATCTCATCCCGTTTCTGACGGCGCTGGAAAACATCATGCTGGCGCAGCATTACCACAGCGTGGTGGATGAGAGCGCCGCCAGAGCGGTGCTGGCTCAGGTGGGACTTGAGCATCGCGTGACCCATTTACCGAGCCAGCTGTCGGGCGGGGAACAGCAGCGCGTCTGCATTGCCCGGGCGCTGGTTAACGAGCCGCCGGTTATTTTTGCCGATGAGCCGACCGGTAACCTTGACGAAGAGAACGAGCAGCGGGTGCTGGATCTGCTGACCGATTTACACCGCCAGGGGCGAACCATTGTGATGGTGACCCACAACCCGGCGCTGGGTCAATTCGCTGACCGCATCGTGCGTTTGCAGCACGGAAAGTATCTCGGCGAGGAGGTGAATCATCATGCGCATGCCTGAAGTGATGCTGTTTCTGACGCTGGCGCTGCTTAGCGGCTGCAAAGAAGAGAAGCTGGCTCGCGGCGAAACGGCACCTGCGCTGGCGGCATTCGATTTACAGGAGTCGCCGGTCAGCCTCGATCGTTGGCGAGGGAAGGCGGTCTATCTTAATTTCTGGTCCGCAGGCTGCGGCGGCTGTCTGGCAGAGATGGATACCTTACAGGCGCTCAGCCAGCGCTGGCCGGATAAGCTGGTGGTGGTGGGTGTGAATACCGATCCGGATACCGTGGATATCGCGCCGCTGCTGGCGAAGCATGGGATTAGCTATCCGGTGCTGCGCGATCGGCTGAAAATAACTCAGGAGCGTTATCAGGTTATCGGTACGCCAACATCAATATTAATTGATGGCGACGGTAGAGTGCTGGACTGGCATCAGGGGATGCGTAAGCCCGATGAACTACGAACGGTTTTGCGCCAGCTGGCGCAACGGTAAATTCCCCAGCTCGTGCTGCGCTTAGCTGGGCTACAGGTTCTCGGGCCGGTAGCCCGGACAGGTGCGTCAGCACCGCCTCCGGGACAGGTGTGAAGCCAAATGCACCGGCTTAGCGTTCACCCGGCCCGCGCTGCGCTTAGCCAGACTACGGATTCACACCGTCAGCGGTCCCGTAGCCCGGATAAGGCGTCAGCCGCGACCCGGGAGTTTTCGCTTATACATACTGACTCCGTAGCGTCGGCTATTAGCCGCTGCCATTCATGATATGGAAGTCAGCGATTTACCGCGTCCTGCGCCAACAAGTTTTATTCGTTTATTTAAGAATGCCTTATTCGGCAGGTTTAAAAACAGAAAAACTTAATCTTTTCTTAATATTTCATCACCTCAACGTTTTAGGCTTTTGCCAAATCTCAATCACCATCATTTAAATTACGTCAGCGTCACAAAAGCCGTAAAAAAACATTCCCAGGCGTTGCAAGGTTCTTACGTCACGCTATATGTTAAATTTACATTCAATAAATGATGCTTAAAGGTTGATTTTATGTATATGAAAATTAGTGGCTTAGTGATTTCACTGACGGCCATATTCTCCGGTCAGGCCTTTGCTGCGCTCCCTCAGGGCTATCCGGCGGATTATCAAAAGGTCGTGGATGCGGGGATTAAAGAAGGCAAGGTGGTGATTTACTCAACCACGGATACTAAGGCCGCAGGTCCGTTAATTAAAGGTTTTGAAGCGCAATATCCCGGCATTAAAGTTGAATATAACGATATGAACAGTACCGAATTGTACAACCGTTATATCAGCGAGCAGGCAGCGGGCGGCGGAAGCGGCGATGTGGTCTGGAGTTCTTCAATGGATACGGCGCTGAAGCTTGCCACCGATTATGCGGAGCAGTATGCCTCCCCGGAACAAGATAAGCTGCCGAAATGGGCGGTCTGGCAGCAAAAAGCCTACGGCACCACCTATGAACCGGTGGTCTTTATCTATAATAAGCGCCTGATCCCGCAAGGGGATGTTCCTGATTCGCACACCGCGCTGGCGAAGCTGATCGCCAGTCAGGCTGATAAGTTCAAGGGCAAGGTCACTACCTACGATATTGAAAAATCGGGCCTGGGTTTTATGCTGGCGGTTCAGGACAGTAAAGCCGATGCTCACTACTTTGACGACCTGGCGGGAATGGCGAAAGGCGGGCTGACCGTGCAATCGTCCACCGGGACGATGATGGAGCGCGTCTCCTCCGGGGAAAACCTGATTGGCTACAACATCCTCGGTTCATACGCGGAGGCGCGGGCGAAAAACGACCCTTCGCTGGGTATCTCGTACCCGAAAGATTATGTGCTGGTGCTCTCGCGGGTCTCGTTTATTACCGCAGAAGCCGAGCATCTGAATGCGGCGAAGCTGTGGTTTGATTACGTGCTCTCGGAAAAGGGGCAAAGCATCCTGGCGAACCAGGCCGATATTCCCTCCCTGCGCAATGATATCGAAGGTAAAAATGATATCGACGGTATGACCAAAATGCTCGGCAGCGCGCTGAAGCCCATTCCGGTCGATGAAACGCTGCTGGCGTATCTTGAGCCGAAACAACGCCTGGAATTTATCAAACAGTGGCGCACCGCCGCGGCGAAATAACCCTCCGGCGCTGCGCATCTTTTCAGGATGCGCAGCCCACATGATACCCGCCAGGTTTAAAGGGATCGCTTATGAATATCTTACGCCGAAAGTGGCAGGGGTTGCCGCGCGGAATTGTTGTCCTGATAACGGCGCTGGCCATTTATGTCCCGCTGCTATTTATCGTGGTGCAGAGCTTTCTCTCGGCACCCTTTTTTGCCCGCTCGAAGGCATTTAGCCTTGAGGCCTTCGAATTTATCTTTACCGATCCGGATTTTTATCTGGCGCTAAAATCCGGCTTTATTCTCGCCTTCGGCCTGGTGGCGATCGCCATTCCTCTCGGCGGGATCCTCGCCTTTTTAATGGTGCGCACCGATTTACCCGGCAGACGGATTATTGAGCCGCTGATTCTGGTGCCGATTTTCGTATCGCCGATGGTGCTGGCCTTTGGTTACGTGGTGGCGGCGGGACCGGTAGGCTTCTTTTCGCAGTGGGTCGAGCAGCTGATCGGTTTTGTGCCCTGGAATATCTATTCGATGTTCAGCATCGTGGCGATCGCCGGATTGACGCACGTTCCACACGCCTATCTCTATATCTCTTCCGCGCTGCGCAGCGTCGGTTCGGATGTGGAAGAAGCGGCGCGAACGGTTGGCGCATCGCCGCTGCAGGTCATGACCTCGGTGAGCCTGCCGATGGTACGGCCGTCCATACTCTATGCCTGCGTACTGCTGTTTTTTCTCGGCCTGGAAGTCTTCGGCCTGATGCTGGTGCTGGGGGACCCGGAAGGCAATATGGTGCTGGCCACCTATCTTTATAAACTGACCAACAAGCTCGGCACGCCTTCCTATCATCTGATGGCAGCGGTGGCGGTGGTGCTGATCTGCATCACCATTCCGCTGGTGATGCTCCAGCGCCGCCTGATGCGTACCGCCAACCGCTTTGTCACCATGAAGGGGAAAGCATCGCAGGCCCGGGCGCTGCCGCTGGGGAAATGGCGCTGGGTCGCCGGTATCGTCGTGGTGGCCTGGTTGACGGTTACCATCGGCGTACCGCTGATCGGTGTTGCGCTGCGGGCCTTTATTTCGAACTGGGGGGTTGGCGTTCCGCTGTGGGATGAACTCTCGCTGGCGACGTTCCGCAACATCTGGCAGCAGCCGAATTTGCTGCGCGCCATCGTTAACTCTATGGCGATTGGGGTCATCGGCGGCGCGCTGGCGGTGGTCTGCTATCTGTTCGTAGGCATCGCGATGCACCGCAAACCGGATAACGTCACGCGCTTTCTCGACTACAGCGTGCTGGTGCCGCGTGCGGTGCCGGGGCTGCTGGCCGGGCTGGCATTTTTGTGGGTGTTTCTGTTTCTGCCGATGTGGCTGGATCAGTCGCTGAAAAACGGCTGGCTCTCGGCGCTGCCGGTGGCTGAGTGGCTGCGCGACCATCTGATTGTTCAGCTGCGCGCGCTGCGTAATACCATTTTTAGCGTCTGGCTGGCCTATACCGTGGTCTGGATGGCCTACGGCCTGCGGCTCATCTCCTCGACGCTGCTGCAGGTGGCGCCTGAGCTGGAGGAGGCGGCGCGCAGTACCGGCGCATCGCGCGGGCAGATCACCCGCCACGTCACGGTGCCGCTGTCGCGCTATGGCCTGATTGGCTCCTGGCTGCTGATGTTTCTTATCTTCGAGCGCGAATATTCGACCGGGGTTTATCTGCTCTCTCCGGGAACGGAAACTATCGGTTCGATGCTGGTGTCGCTGTGGGCGGCGGGGGCTATCGATATCGTCGCCGCGCTCTCGTTTATTAATATCCTGCTGGTGGTCGTGGGTCTGGGCATCGCCCTGCGCTTTGGAGTGAAATTACATGATTGAATTATCGGTAGAAAACCTGCACCTGACCTACGGCGATAACCCGGTACTGAAGGGCGTATCTATGGAGCTGAGGCGGGGGGAAGTCGTCTCGCTGCTCGGCCCATCGGGGAGCGGAAAAACCACGCTGCTGCGGGCGGTCGCCGGGCTGGAGAAGCCCACCAGCGGCACGATCGCTATCGGTAAAACCCGCGTTTATGACGGCAACCCGCGTAGTGAAATTCCGGCGGAGGAGCGTAACCTGGGTCTGGTGTTCCAGTCCTACGCCCTGTGGCCGCACAAAACGGTATTTGAGAACGTGGCTTACCCCCTCAGGCTACGTAAGGTCGCCGCCGCGGAGATCAAACAGCGGGTGCAGAGCGTGCTCGATCAGCTGGGCCTGGGGCATCTTGGCAATCGCCACCCGCATCAGCTCTCCGGAGGACAGCAGCAGCGCGTGGCCATCGGCCGGGCGCTGGTATATAACCCGCCGGTCATTCTGCTGGATGAACCCCTGTCGAACCTCGACGCTAAGCTGCGGGAAGAGGCGCGGGTCTTTTTGCGCGAGCTGATCGTCAAGCTGGGTCTGTCGGCGCTGATGGTGACCCACGATCAGAATGAGGCGATGGCGATTTCCGATCGCATTTTGCTGCTCAATAACGGCGTCATCGAGCAGCAGGGAACTCCACAGGAGATGTACGGCAGCCCGAGAACGCTGTTTGCCGCCGAGTTTATGGGCAGCAATAATCGGCTGCACGGCACCGTCACCGATCTGGATAACGGTCGGGCGCGCATTGAGGGCGCCAGCTGGGCACTGTGGGGAATGGCCGGGGAAGGGGTCAGCGTGGGGGCGGAAGCAACGGCGGTCATTCGTGTTGAACGCCTGCGCATAGCCTCCTCGCCTGAAGAGAACATGCTGGAATTAGCGCTGCTGACCAGTATGTATCTCGGCGACCGCTGGGAGTATCTGTTTCGCACCGAAGGCGATGATTTCGCTATTCGCGCCTACGGTAGCGCACTGCGCGATGCCGAACGTTGCCATCTTACCTTGCCCGTCAACGATCTGTGGATCTTCCCGAAAGGCTGAAAAAAAGCCCCGGCGCTGAGGCCGGGGCAAACCATGTCAGAGCTTATTTATTATTAACTGAATACCATACCGCCATCGATCAGCAGCGACTGACCGGTCATATAGTTGGAGTCCGGACCGGCCAGATAAGAGACGCAGGCCGCGACGTCTTCCGGTTCGGAAAGACGACCGAGGGTAATGCGTTTCGCAAATTCCTGGGTTCCGTAGCCCAGCGGTTTGCCCGCCGCTTCGGAAACCTGACGGTCAATTTCCGCCCACATGGGGGTTTTGACGATCCCCGGGCAGTAGCCGTTAACGGTAATTCCCAGATGCGCCAGATCGCGGGCGGCGGTTTGCGTCAGGCCGCGCACGGCAAACTTGCTTGAACTGTAGACCGCCAGTTCCGGGTTACCCACGTGGCCCGCCTGGGAGCAGGCGTTGATGATCTTGCCGCCGTGCCCCTCTTTTTTAAACGCTTCTACCGCGGCCTGAATGCCCCAGATAACGCCTTTAACGTTGATATTGTAGACTTTATCAATGACGTCCTCGCGAATCTCTTCGATAGGCGTAGAGGGCGCGACCCCGGCGTTGTTAACGATCACGTCAAAACCGCCAAGGCCTTTACGCGCCTGCTCAACGGCGGCAAAAACCTGATCGCGTTTCGAGACATCGACCTTCACCGCCAGCGCCTGGCCGCCGTGCTGGTTAATTTCGTCAGCAACCGCCTGTGCGGTGGCATCGTTATAATCGGCGATGGCCACGGCAAAGCCATCTTGAACCAGGCGAAGGGCGATAGCTTTACCAATACCCTGGCCTGCGCCGGTCACGAGTGCGACTTTTTTCATTGCTGGATTCCTTCTGTAGTGACTCAAAGTAGTTGACTGAGATGAAGCTGGCCCATCAGCAGCGGGTTGTCGCTGTAATCGACGGGGATGGCGACCACGGCGGGGCCATCGACGTCCATCGCCGCCCGCAGCGTCGGCTCAAGGGCGGCGGCGCTCTCGACCGCGAACCCTCTGGCGCCGAAGGCTTCGGCATAGGCTTTAAAATCCACCGGGCCGAACTCAACGCCGGATAGCCGCTGATATTTTTTCTCTTCCTGAATTGCCACCATGTTGTAGCCGTTATCGACCCAGATGATATGCAGGACGTTAGCTTTTAACCTTACGGCGGTCTCCAGCTCCATACTGGATTGCAGGAAACCGCCGTCGCCGGAAACCGAAACCACTTTGCGCTGCGGGTTCACCAGCCAGGCGCCAATCGCCCACGGCAGTGCCACCCCCATGGTCTGTTGACCGTTGGAAATCATGACCTGACGAGCGCGGAAGCTGTAGAGATAGCGGGCGATCCAGATATGAAAGCTCCCCATATCGACGGTCAGCGTTACGTCGCTGTTGACGATATCCTGCATGGCGCGAACGATGCGCAGCGGATGAAGCGCAAACTGGTTTAGCTGCGCGCCGCGGCGATCGAGCAGTTCCCGCTGGTGCTGGCGGTCAACAAGAATCTCCGCGGCCTGCGGCGACAGAACCAGCTGGTGGTCAATACGCCCGGAGAGTTTGTGCAGCGTGGCAGCGATATCGCCGACCAGCTCGATATCCGGGGTATAGTTGCGCTCTTCATAAGCGGGCAGTACGTCGATATGCACCAGCGCGGCGTTACCGTTATTCCACATCGCCGGTTCATACTCCACCGGGCTATAGCCAATGCAGATGACCAGGTCGGCGAGATGCAATAGCCGATCCCCGGCCTGGTTATTGAACAGCCCAACCCGTCCGGCAAAGCGCGTAAAGTGGTCCTGATTTACCGCGCCGGCGGCCTGATAGGTACTGGTGACCGGGATATGGCTTTTTTTCAGCAATTCGCGGAGCGCCGCGCTGTTTTCCGTCTGGCTGGCCATCAGACCGAGCAGGAATACCGGATTTTTTGCCACGGCAATCATCTTCGCCACTCGCTCAATGGCGTCGTCCGGGGCCGCGCCGGTCTGCGGGGCTTCGCTGGCGGGCAGCACCCTGGCGTGGACTGGCTCATCGACGACATCCTGCGGCAGACTGACGAAGGCGCTTCCCGGCCGTCCCTGCTCGGCGGCGCGAAATGCGTTAGACACGACCTCCGCCAGCGCATCGGATGCGGTGACTTCCACCGAGTATTTGGTTACCGGGCTGAACATCGCCACCGTATCCATACTCTGGTGCACTTGTTTGGCCTTGTCGGCGCGTTTTACCGCACCGCCCAGCGCCACCACCGGATCGCCTTCGCTGTTAGCGGTGGCCATACCGGTAATCAGATTGGAGCAGCCGGGGCCGGAAGTGACCAGCGCGACGCCCGCTTTCCCGGTGATGCGGCCAACCGCAGCGGCCATGAAGGCGGCGTTGGCCTCGTGGCGTACCGGGATAATGCGAATTGAGGAGTCCAGTAGCGAATCAAATACCTTATCGATTTTTGCCCCCGGAATGCCGAAGACCTGGCGAACGCCCTGGGCCTCCAGCTGGCTGACGATCAGGTCGGCGCCATGCGCCCACTGGCGAGGTTGATGTTGATTATCCACGAGAATCTCCTTAGTTTTCGACTGAGCGAATGGCGGCATCTAGATTGTCTGGGTGCAGATCCGCCTGCAGGAAGGCGCTATCGGCAGGAAGGTCAATCATCAATTTGTGGATTTCGCCAAAGGTCAGCACGCCGTGGTCGAGCTGATAATCGAGCAGATGACCGCCGCCCTGACGGTCATCGGTGATGAAATGCTCGTGGTAGCCGGCAACGTTAATGCCCTGCATATGCTGCGGGGTACGGAAGCCGACCAGTACCCCTTCGCGCTGGTTGAAGCGGAATACCGGCTGGTCGTCGAGCACGTCGGTCATCGCCCGGTAGGGCGGGGTCTGGCGCGGTACGGTGCGGGTATGCGCATGACGAAAATGACCGTTAATGCGCAAGGCGCAGAAGAGATTATCGGAGGGTATTTGCTGGTCGATAATGTCGTGCAACTGCTGGCGGCTCACCGGTTTATCGAACGTTTTACGATACTGCGGCTGAAACCAGGTCATCACCGCAAACGGCGTGCGCTGTTCCATTCGGGCTTTACGGGCGCTGCCGTCGGCGCGCAGCTGGTATACCTCGCTGCTAAACGCGATCAGCTCGCCGTCCAGTTCATTAAAGGTTCCCAGGCCAAAATCGCCGTGGGTGAGTAAATCAGCGATGGTGGTATTGCCTTCATAAACGCCGCTCAACAGCGCGCTCATCAGAGAGGTCTGGTAGATGACGCTATCGGGATGTTGCGCGGAAAACCCTCGTAGAGTTTCACACAGGCTCTCTTCACAAGAGCATTCAGCAGAATGGTTCATTACCCGCTTCCTCGTTCAACGAATATCAGAAAGGTTAAATAAATGTTGACGCGATTCAGCTCACAGTTCCAATATAGAATCTATGCTTGTTTGAGACGTTTTCGATATGGAACTTCGTTATCTGCGCTACTTTGTCGCCGTCGCCGAGGCGCGACATTTCACTAAAGCGGCAAAAGAACTTGGTATCTCACAGCCGCCTTTAAGCCAACAAATTCAACGGCTTGAACGGGAAATTGGCACGCCGCTTTTCCGCCGTTTAACGCGCGGCGTTGAGCTAACGGAAGCGGGGGAGTCGTTCTATGAGGATGCCTGCCAGATCCTCGCCCTGAGCGATGCGGCGCTCGAAAAGACGAAAGGGATCGCCCGCGGACTGAACGGTCGGCTGGCGCTGGGCATTACCAGTTCTGATGCCTTCCATCCGCAGATCTTTAGCCTGCTGCAGCAGTTCCAACAACGTTACCCGGCGGTAACGCTGCATCAAATCGAGGGCAATATGGCGACGCTGATGGGTGCGCTTGGCGAAGCGGAGCTGGATATTGCTTTTGTACGCCTGCCTTGTGAAAGCAGTAAAGCCTTTAATCTGCGGATTATCGATCAGGAGCCGATGGTGATCGCGCTGGCGCGTTCGCATCCGCTGTCGTCATGCGATGAACTCGCGCTCGAGCAGCTTACCGACGTGGCGCCGATTCTTTTTCCGCGCGAAGTGGCCCCTGGCCTGTATGAGCTGGTGTTCAACAGCTATCTGCGCGCCGGTATTGACGTGCAGCGAGCCTATCAGTCATCGCAAATATCGTCGTCGCTCAGCATGGTGGAAGCCGGATTCGGCTTTGCGCTGGTGCCGCAGTCGATGACCTGCATCACGCTACCTGGCGTCAGCTACCACCCTTTGGCGGGCGCGCCGCTAAAAACCGATATTGCTATCGCCTGGCGACGCTACGAGCGTTCGCGCACGGTGAAGCATTTCCTGGCCATGTTTTAACCGGCGAGGTGACTTATTCAGCAGCTATTGACGTTTTATACTGTGTTTTAAGAAAGATAAACATTGGCGGCGGTCGGGCCACGCAGTCCGTTGACTCGACGAAATTCGACGCGGATGCCGGGGCTGATTGTGGTTGGCTCGCCGGGCGATAGTGCGGAAATATGAACCTGTACGTCTTTGCGACCATCGGAGGGGATGATCAGGCCTTTGCCTGTTTTATTATCAAATGTTTTGACAATACCTGTCATTTTTTGGAACAAATAAATACCTTTTAAATATGAAAACCGGCACGACTATACAGTAAGTGAGTGGGAAGTCTATGCAAATCGAAATAAAACCCGCGCTTGCGGGCTTTTACTTTGCCAAAAAAACGCCATCAGCGCTGGCTGATTATTGTGCAATCATGCGCAATAATCGGCTTCTGACAAGGGATAATTAAGCAGCGGTTTTTGCAGAGGACTGGAAAAATTTATGGCAGTAGGGGCAGATGAGTTGAGCACCTTTTTGTACTCGGCTGAAGCTGTGTTCTGAGTCCTGAGAGCAGTTAGGGCAGGAGCATTTTACGAGATAATTACGGCGAGTTTTAGCGTCTTTGCGTTCTGACATATGATATTTCCTGAGTTAAGGGCTTACGACCATACAGCATTGCGCCGCAAATAGCTCTAACTCATTCTGCATAGCGCGTAAATGAGGGAACTCAGGAACCCTATCGCTGGCACCAGTATGAGAAAAATCGTTTCGTGGCCGCAGGCGGTTAAAGAGTAAGTTTTCCCCCATATTTTTGTGATTAACATCACCCTTTAAAGTCAATGTTTTATTTATCAATCAGTTAATGGTGGGTGATTTTTTCGCGCAGAGAACAATTTTCTCCATTATTCGCGGATTAGAGGGAAAATAGGTAAGATTTTCTTCCGCGCCTAATATACATTTTAATGGTGGTCGAAGAACGCAAATCACGATGTTGATGATTATATGACCGTTTATTTTTTGGCTATTAAACGGAGTTTTGGCGGCAGTCTTATGTGCCAACTTCGCTGACCACGTAAATAAAAACTCACGATATTTTATGACTAATAATAGTTTGAGTATATCCTATGAAAACCAGAACTAAAGATATTGCTACCCTGGCCGTTCATGCTGGAAGCCAATCCGATCCGGTAACCAACGCTATATTTACCCCGATTGTCACAGCCAGCTCTTTTATCCAGCCTAACCTTTATGAAGGCGGCGATTTTTGTTATTCCCGGGTTTCCAATCCAACGCGTAAAGCTTATGAATCCGCACTTGCCGAGCTGGAGGGGGGGATATATGCCACCGCTACCGCATCGGGAATGGCGGCCACCAATATCGTAATGGAACTATTGCCCAAAGACGCACACATTATTGCGATGAAGGGCGTCTACGGCGGAACCTGGCGGCTGTTTGAGAAATTAAAAACGCACACCACCGGCGCCACAATTTCCTATATCGATCTGAACGATGAGCAGAGCCTGATGGCGAATATTCGGGAAAATACCGCCTTAATCTGGATTGAAACGCCGACCAATCCATTACTTGAACTGGTCGATATCGCGAAAGTGTGTCGTATTGCTAAAGAACACGCCATTACCACCTGCGTTGATAATACCTTTGCCAGCGCCTGGAACCATAAACCGCTTGAAATGGGGGCGGACATGGTCATGCTCTCCACCAGTAAATATGTTGGCGGACATTCTGATTTAATAGGCGGCGCGGTTATTACCAATAATGAAGTGCTCGCCTCGAGGCTCGATTTTATTAAAACAACGATCGGCTCTATTGCCTCGCCCTTTGATGCCTACCTTGCCCTGCGCGGTATGAAAACGCTGGATTTGCGCATGGAGCGTCAGTGCAGTAATGCCCTGCGCGTGGCGGAATATCTGGAAAACCATCCGGCGATTGCCAGCGTCTATTATCCGGGGCTGCTGTCGCACCCTCAGCATCAGCTATGCAAGAAGCAAATGCGTTCGGGCGGCGCGGTAGTGACCGCGACCCTGAAGGGAGACATGCAGAGCCTGAAACGCTTTATCGGCGGTCTGCACTATTTTGTGCTGGCGGAATCGCTGGGCGGGGTAGAGAGCATGATTAACCATTCGGCCTCAATGTCCCACGGTTCGATGTCAAAAGAGGAGCGGGAAGCGATCGGCGTTTATGACACGACTCTGCGCTTCTCCGTCGGCATTGAACATATCGATGACTTACTCCAGGACCTGGATATTGCCTTCGCCGCTATGGACCTCAAACAGGATAACCATCATGCATGATTATGGCATCTGGACGATAATTACTCCGCTGGTCACCATTATTCTGGCGATTCTGACCCGCCAGGTGATCCTCTCTCTGCTTACCGGTATTTTTGTCGGCTATGCGGTGATTCACCACAGCATTATCCAGGGCGTTGCCGGCACGCTGAACGGAATTATTGAAACCTTTGCCTCCGCCGGTAATGCGCGAACGATTATTTTTATGGTGATGATCGGCGGCATTATGCGGCTGATTGTGGTCACCGGCGGCGTGCGAAAGCTGGTGCAGTTTCTTTCGGAGAAAAATGATTTCGTCACCAATAAAAAGTCGGTCCAGCTACTGGCGATGGTGGTGACATCGTTAATCTTTATCGAGAGTTCGATAAACCAGCTGATTGCCGGCGCATCAACGAAAAACCTTGCCCGGCGCTATAAAGTCTCGCCGGAAAAGATGTCCTATATTATCCAGACTTCCTGCGTGTCCGTTTGCTCGTCGGTGATGATCAACGGCTGGGGAGCGGCGATGATGGGGGTTATCGGCGTCCAGATTGCGCAAGGCTACCTGACCGGCGAGCCATTTGAAGTGCTGGCAAGCTCGATGGTCTGGAATACGATGGCCTGGTTTTCATTAGCCTCAGTGCTTTTTTATATCCTCTCCGGCTGTAGCTGGGGGCCGATGAAAAAGGCGGAGGTTAAGTTTGAAACGGTCCAGACGGAAATAGAACAAGAGCATGGCGAAGAGGAAGCGGACCCGGTGATTGACCATCCGGCCTGCAACTCATTGCTCAACTTCTTTATTCCAATCCTTTCCACCGTACTTATGGTGCCGGTAGTGCTATATATCACCGGCGAGGGACAATTCTCCAAAGGCAGCGGCTCCATGTCGGTCTACTCCGGCGTTATGTTTGGCACCGTCGTCTCTTTTATCTGGTTTCGCTTGCGCGGTATTCTGAACGTAGAAAACTTTTTTAAAGAGCTGTATATCGGCTACGCCAGTATGGTGAAAATCAGCTCAATCATGATTCTGGCCTTCCTGATGGGGCATATTTCGGCGGAACTGAATACCGGACAGTATATTGCTTCGATAACCTCCGGCGTTATTCCATCCGGCTTTTCGATCGGCTTTATCTTCCTGATTGCCGCGGTGATGTCGCTGGCCACCGGTACCTCCTGGGGAACCTTCGCCATCATGATTCCAATTGGCGTCCAGCTCGGCGTGTCCTTAGGCATCGATCCGCACTTTATGATCGGCGCGGCGATTTCCGGCTCAATCTTTGGTGATATGACTTCGCCTATCTCCAGTGATGCCATCGTGGCATCGATGGCGACCAACTGTGACCATATTGAACATATTCGCACCCAGCTGCCTTATGCGCTGGTGACGGGCGGGCTGGCGCTCATTGTTTATTTAATTGTCGGCTTCACTCTTTAACTCAATATTCTTAAAGGATTTGCTATGACTCAGGCTATCGCGACAGAAAATGCGCCGCAGGCAATTGGCCCCTATATCCAGGGCGTGCGCAGCGGAAATTTTATTTTTACATCTGGTCAGCTACCCATCGATCCGCAAACGGGCACTATTCCCGAGTGCGCCGAAGGCCAGACCCGACAGAGCCTCGAGAATATTCAGGCAATCATTGAGGCCGGCGGCCTGACGGTCGCCAATATTTGTAAGATGACTATCTTCGTCAAGGATCTGAACGAGTTCGCCGCCATTAATGATGCCTACGCGGCGTTCTTCACTCAGCGTAACGCTTCTTTCCCGGCGCGCTCTTGCGTAGAGGTCGCCCGGCTGCCAAAGGACGTTAAAGTAGAAATTGAAGCTATCGCCTGGCAGGGATAACTCACGCGAAAGACGGCTCAACGGCGGCTTATTAGCCGCCGTTTTTATATCAAGGAGAGTGCTATGTCGGTAAAACATTATCTCAACAGCTTAGCGCGCGTCGCGCTGGTTGGTGGCGTCACTCCCGTTCAGCATCTGCAGCGGCTGTCGGAATATTTGCAGCGCGATATCTCTATAAAACGTGACGATATTTCGCATCCTGGCATGGGCGGTAATAAGCTCAGAAAGCTAGAGTTTCTGGCGGCAGATGGGTCTGAAGTGCGCAGCGCTGCTGGAGAATCCCATTCAAACCGCGGAGCCTAACTATCTCTGCAACGGCAACCATCTGCTGTTTAGCCTGATGGGCTGCGAGTCAGAAAGGGTTGCAGAACTTTACGATCCGGATGCGCGGCTGCAGCAGTTCAGCGAGCGGCTTTCGGCAGAAGGGGCGAAACCCTATATTGTTCCCGTCGGCGGCTCAAACGCGCTGGGGTCGCTGGGCTACGTTGAGTGCGCGCTGGAGATAGCGGAGCAGTGCGAGCAGATGTGTGCAGTCCGTGGTGGTGTCCTCCGGCAGCGCGGGGACGCATGCCGAATACCGCAGGGATGGAGGCGGTGGCGTTGCTGGCGCGGCTGGAGGGGATCATGCTTGATCCGGTCTATACCGGCAAGGCGATGGCGGGCCTGATCGATGGCGTGAAAATAACGCGTTTCACCGGCAGCGGGCCGGTGATGTTTGTCCATACCGGCGGCGCGCCGGCGCTCTTTGCTTACTATCCTCGCGTCTGAACAACGACGTTAACCAAAAATCGAACCACGCCCGCGCGTGCATGCCGGCGTGGTTTTTTTACATGCTGCGGCGGAGGGGCAGTGGACGCTTTACCGCCGGACAACGCCCGGCATCCATTCGTCCAGCGCCGCGTCAAACCTAATAACGCTTGTGCGCCATGATTTCGATAATTTGTCGGTCGGTATGCTGCATGGCCCGACCGGCGATGGCGCAAAGATTACGAATGGAGTTTTCCACATCGCGATCGACGATACCGTCGTTGCCGGAAACAACCGAATTATCCAGCGCCAGCAGAACTGCTTTCCAGGCGGAAGAGATGCTGGTGGACACTTTCATTGCGCAACTACCGGAAGCGCCATCGCATATGATGCCGCTGACGTCGCCAATCATGTTATTAACCGCCATGGCGATGGTGTCAAAGCTGCCGTTCATCAGCCAGATAATCCCCGCCGCGGCACCCATTCCGGCGGTAGTGGTGGCGCAGAGGGCCGATAGCCGCGGAAGTTGACAGTGAATATAAATGGCGACCAGATGTGATAGCGCCAGCGCGCGGGCCAGCTGCTGCTGGCTGGCGTGAAGACGCTCTGCGGCCACGACCACCGGCATGGTGGCGGTGATGCCCTGGTTGCCGGAGCCGGAGTTGGTCATCGCCGGCAGCGATGCGCCGCCCATGCGGGCATCCGACGCGGCGCTGGTGCGGTAGAGGATCTCGTTAAACATATCATCGGAAACCAGTCCTTTGTCGACCTGGCGCTTTAGCGTCGGGCCGATATGCAATCCCCACTCTTTGCTCAGCCCTTTCTTTGAAAGGGCGTTGTTCATTGCGCCAGCCTCGAGCATAAATTCCAGCGTCTGCGCAGGCGCTTCGCTAACGAAATCATAGATCTCGCGCAGCGAACTGTGGGCGACCTGCGCCAGCGGATCGCAGGCGGGAGCAGCGTTCGCGCTTGCGTCCTTAACAAACAGAGGCTCACCCATTTTCTCAATCGCCACCACGTTGGTGTGGTCGCCGGTGATGGTGACCGTCGCATGCTGGTCGCCCGCGTAGACTTTGGCGCGAACGTACAGAGTCTCGTCGCAGGGTTCCTGTAGCACCACGCGCACGGCGCCAACCTCAAGTAGCGCCCTGGCGGCATCAATTTCCCGACGGGTGGCCTTGTTAAGCACTTCCAGATTCGCCTGCGGGTCGCCGGCGATAGCGCCGAGAGCCGCGGCGATAGGCAAGCCGGTCATCCCCGTACCCGGGATGGTGACGCCCATACCATTTTTCATCAGATTCGGCGAGACCGCAGCTTCGATCCGCACAATCGCGCCAGAGAGCTGCTGCGCCGCCACGGCGCAGGCGAGGGCGACAGATACCGGTTCGGTACAGCCTAAAGCGGGTTTCACTTCCTGTTTTAATGCCTGAATAAACAGGTTCCATTTAGCACGATTTTCCCGGTGTGACATGACTGAGCCTCTGGAGCGGTGCAGAAAAATGGCCATCGAGGGGATGACTTTCTCCTCGACATTGATTTGCGCCTGCGGGCCAGAAAACGGCGCGGCTCGCAGGAACGATAATCAAAATATTACCGCACTCAGCAGAGAAAAAAGTTGCACGTTCAATTTGTAAAATAGCGCTTTGGGAGAAAATTTTTCTTTAAAAAGCGCGTTGCAAACGGCTTTATGGCGAGGGCTGCGCTGGCGGGATAAAAAAACCGGCAGAGTAGCCGGTTTGGTCGTTAGATCTTACAGGCGTCGCCGCAGTCATCATCGGCCACAATGGCCTGCGCTTTTTTATCGGCATCTTCAAGTCGTTCAGCGTTGCGCTCTTGCGCTTCTTCCAGTCCGCTAAAAACCAGGTTATCGAGATCAATTTCCATGCGTTACCCATTTAAGTTCAGTGTTGACCGTGTGCAAGTATAGGCAAAACGGCAGGCGGATGCACCCGGCCTGAGCCCCGGTAGCACATAGCGGTAAGCGCGGATGTTTTATTGCGCAAGGCGAGACGAGAAAAGGCGTGGGCGGCGACAAACAATAGTTGAGCGGATATTTCATTTTTAGCCATCAAATTGTTGAATGTTTATCACGCTATTTGTTAAACAAATCGACAACGAGCGCCACACTGGCCATTGACTTGTAAAGATTATGCTAATATTGCCGTGCTTATGGATGTATCTATGGATTATGGTCAATGGTATCGACAACCGCAGTAGCCGCCGTCAAAGAATGGCGGAAACATAATAAATTTATTTGTCAGGTTAAACTCAGCTATAAAAAGGTACTGCGTAAATGCAGAGAAATATCTTTAACCGGAGGGAAATACAAAGAATATCAGACATTATGCGCCAGCTATGCTTGCGCGAAATTAACGGGAGCCACCGAGGGGTTGGTTAACTTTGAAGATAAACCCTTTAAGGCCTATTTAAATAAAAAGATGTCAAAAAGAGCGAAACTCGATATCGCTCATGGCGCTTTGAATTTTATAGAAAAAAGCTTTCGTCCCGAGGCCTTGCCGCAGCTGTATGATATGGCGAACTTTGGCCGTACGCTTATCGCCATTCCGCTGAAAAACGGTAGCAGTATTGATGTGAAGCTCCTGGCATCGCCTTTTCAGGAGGAAGGGGAGCTCATGCTGTTAATGTTCCTTGGCGATAAACGCGTCTACAGTATCTGTTTTTCCTGCACTGACGATGGCCGCGCCTGGATTGGCGGTATTCAGGGAGGGAAAGATATCGATAATGAAGAGGTGAAGGCGCTGACGAAAGAGCTTTACGGCACCCGTCCTAAAAACTTAATTATCACTCTGCTGTACGGTTTTTTAGCCTTTTTCAATATCAAGGAGATCTATGCTATCGACAGTGATTTTCATGTTAAAAGCGACAGAGTAAAAACTCGTTATTCTGAGCTTTGGCTGGAAATTGGCGGCGAGAAGCATCGACGCGGCTGGTATAAATTACCGCCAACCGAGATTAAGAAAAGCCTGGAAGAGGTTAAAAGTAAGCACCGTAGCCAGTTTATCAAGCGTGAAGGTCTGAAGGAGCTGGCGCAGTTGGATCTTGCCGCCGCGCTAGGCGACATCTGCCTCTGCCGTAACGCCGGATAAGCATAAAGTGAAGATTGTCGACCCGCAGGGGGCTGCGGGTCGACAATCGTTTTGCCCTTCATCTTTCCTCGCCTCAACTCCGCGCGTTCAGCCTTACAACCGCTTCATCTGATAAATTAGTTTTATAAATTAAAAAATTTTAAACATTTCATGCGTGATGGTTTTACATTATTTTTACAAATACATATAATTCCTTACGTTCTTCGCTCTGCCTGAGAGCGTCCAACCAACATGATATGCGGTCTGTGCCCTTATCGGTCTGATAAGGCGCTGTTTATATAAGATGTTTTGGTTTTTTCGACTGACGTCGTATGGGATGAAATATGGACGAACGACAAGGTAGCGGAAGGGGAATTTTCTTCACCGTCTACCGATTACTCTTTGTATTACTGAGCTTTGGCATTGGGCTCTTTTTCACCATCTGGGGGGGCAAACTCCTCTCGCTGGGCGGCAGCGCCTGGTATCTGCTCGCCGGTATTGCTTATCTGCTTATCGCCGTCGGCTATCTCGCCCGCAGTCGATATGTCCTGCCTTTTGCCATTCTGACTTTTCTGTTGACCCTTGCCTGGGCGCTGTATGAAGTGCAGCTCAGTTATTGGGGACTGATCCCACGACTGGTGGTGCCTGCGCTGATGCTGATGCTGGCGCTGTGGCTGTCGGCGACGCTGCCGATGCCGCGTACGCGGGTACGCTACGCCAACTGGAGCGCTTCGGCGATTTTCCTCGTGCTGCTGGCGACGCTGGTCTCGGCCTTTTACCCGCACGGCGGTATTCATAACGGCGTGGTGAAAGCGAGCGACGACAAAACGCCGACCCTGGCTGCCAGAAGCGATAACTGGGCGTTCTTCGGTCGCGATGCCTCCGGCACCCGTTTTGCGCCGTACGAGGACATTACGCCGCAAAACGTCAAAAACCTGAAAGTCGCCTGGACGTACCATACCGGCCGGCGGCTTACCGGCGCCGGGATTGGCGTCGATGAAAATACCCCGCTGCAAATTGGCGATACGCTGTACTCCTGTACGCCGCTGAACGTGGTCACCGCGCTGGATGCGGATACCGGTAAAGCGCGCTGGCGTTTTGACCCGCACGCGCAAACCGCCGAGCACGTCACCTGCCGCGGGGTTGGCTATTGGGATGCGCAGAGCGATGATTCTCTGAGCGCAGAGGAGAAGGCCAGCCCGTCGCTGCAGCAGTGTCCGCAGCGTATCCTGGTGTCTACGGTCGACGCCCGCTTGATCGCCCTGAACGCCAAAACCGGCGAGCTGTGCGATGACTTCGGCGACCACGGTAGCGTTGATCTTAAACAGGGTATGGACAATACCGAAAACAGCAAACGCTACCATCCGACCTCAACGCCGGTGATTATGGGGCATATTGCGGTGCTCGGCGGCTGGGTGCGCGATATCGTGCACGGCGAACCCTCCGGCGTGGTGCGCGCGTTTGACGTCCGTACCGGCAAAGTGGTGTGGGCGTGGGACGTCGGCCAGCCGGAAAACGTGACCGATCCGGTAAAAGGGCGCGTCTACACTCTCGAAACGCCGAACGTCTGGACGGTGCCGGGCTTTGACAAAGAGCTGAATCTGATTTATCTGCCGACCGGTAACGGTCCGCCGGACTACTGGGGCGGCGATCGCAACGCGGCCAAAGAGAAATATGGCTCGTCCGTGGTGGCGGTGGATGCCAGCACCGGGGAGACGAAGTGGGTCTTCCAGACCGTGCATCATGATATCTGGGACTATGACCTGCCGTCGCAGCCGGTACTATTCCATATGAAAAACGACCGGGGTGAAGAGGTTCCGGTCCTGATCCAGACCACCAAAACCGGGCAGATTTACGTGCTCGACCGGCGTACCGGCAAGCCAGTGACTCGCGTAGAAGAGCGACCTGTGGCCCACGACGGCGCGGAAGGCGAGCATCTCTCCGCCACCCAGCCGTTCTCCACCGGCATGCCGCAATTGGGCGTCGAGCCGCTCACCGAGAAGTCGATGTGGGGCGTGACGCCGTTCGATCAGCTGATGTGCCGTATCGACTTCAAAGCGTCGACTTATCTGGGTATGTACACGCCGCCGTCAGAGAAGCCGTATATCGAATGGCCGAGCCTGCTGGGCGGCATGAACTGGGGCGGTATCACTATCGATGAGCGTACAGGAACGCTGTTCGTCAACGATATGCGGATGCCGCTGAGAATGTCGCTGGTGCGCAAAGAGGATATGGCGAAATACAAAGTCTCCACCGACGAGGTGCCCGGCTTTATGGGGACCGTGCGTCCGCAAATTGCCGGGCCATACGGCGGCGTGCGGATTGATATCTTGCAGTCGGCGCTGGGCGTTCCCTGTAATACGCCGCCGTTTGGCACCATGAGCGCCATCGACCTCAATACCCGCCAGCTGATGTGGCAGGTACCGATGGGATCGGTAGAGGATACCGGTCCGCTGGGGCTGAAAACGCACATGCATATCCCGCTGGGTATGCCGACGCTGGGCGGCCCAACGTCCACGGCTTCCGGACTGGTCTTCTTCGCCGGTACCCAGGATAACTACCTGCGCGCGCTGGATTCCGCTACCGGTAAAGAGCTATGGCGCGCTCGTCTGCCGGTAGGGGCAGTGGCGGCTCCGCTGATCTATAAATCACCGAAAAGCGGTAAAGAGTACGTGGTGATCTCCGCCGGGGGCGCCAGCCACTCGCCGGACGTGGGCGATGATATTATTGCCTTCGCGCTGGAAGAGTAGCCGCAGCCGGTTCGCTCTTACGCAACTAACCGCCCCTGCGTGTGGGCGGTTTTTTTATGCTCTGAAGATTACCCGGCGCTAAACCGCGTGACAGGCGACGAGGTGGCCGTCGGCAACCTCCCTTAGAAGTGGAATATCACGGCGGCAGCGGTCGCTGGCCTGCGGGCAGCGCGAGGAAAAACGACAGCCGGAAGGGGGCCGGGACGGGTCGGGAATTTCACCTTGTAGCGCCGCGACCGGCTCGCTGTCCGGATCGAGGGTCGGTACCGCCGCCAGCAGCACCCGGGTGTAGGGGTGCAGGGGGCTGCTGAATAGCGCATCGCGGCTGGCGGTCTCTACCAGCTGACCGAGATACATTACCGCTACGTCATCGCACAGATGCTCTACTACCCCCAGATCGTGGGAGATAAACAAAAACGTCACCCCATGGTCGTCTCGCAGGTCGGAAAACAGATTGATAATCTGCGCCTGAATCGACACATCGAGGGCTGAAATCGGTTCATCGGCAATAATAAAATCCGGGTTTAAGATCAGCGCACGGGCAATGCCGATGCGCTGACGCTGGCCGCCGGAAAATTCGTGCGGGAAGCGGTTGTAATGCTGCGGAGACAGCCCGCAGATGCGCATCACCTCAAGGGTTTTGTCATACAGCTCCGCCCGGCGACAGAGTTTATGTTCCAGCATCGCCTCGCCGATGGCGACGCCAATGCGTATGCGCGGGTTTAATGAACTGTAGGGGTCCTGAAAAACCAGCTGGATTTTAGGCCGCAGCGCGCGCATCGCCTGCGGCGACAGTTCGGCAAGCTCCTGGCCGCGAAACTTCACGCTGCCGGCGGTCTTCTCGTATAGCCCCAGCAGCGTGCGGCCAACGGTGGTTTTCCCGCTGCCGGATTCGCCTACCAGGCCAAAAATCGTGCCCCGGCGAATCTTAAAGCTCACGCCATCCACGGCCCGCAGCACGCCGGTCTGCTGGTCGAATAGCCCATCGCGTAGCGGGAAGTGTTTTTTTAGCCCATCCACTTCAATCACGTATTCATGACTCATGCCACGGACTCCGAAAGTTCACTGTAAAAGCAGGCGGCCTGCCGGTTATGCCCCGATAGCGGCGGAATGCTCTGTCGGCAGCGCGCGGTGGCTTTTGCGCAGCGCTCGGCGAAGGCGCATCCGGCGGGAAGGGCGGCGAGGTCCGGTACCTTACCGGGGATTGAGTAGAGGCGTCGCCGCCGCTCCCCCGGCACAGGGCGCGAGGCGATCAGCCCCTGGGTATAGGGATGCTGCGGGTTACGCAAAATGGCGGCTGTCGCACCTTGCTCAACGATACGCCCGGCGTACATCACCACCACGTGTTCGGCCATCTGCGCGATAACCCCGAGATCGTGAGTAATCAGCATCATCGCCATCCGGTTGGCTCGCGCCTGGTCGCGCAGCAGTCGCAGGATCTGCGCCTGCACGGTGACGTCCAGCGCGGTCGTCGGCTCATCGGCAATCAGCAGCTTCGGCTGGCAGCTCAGCGCCATGGCGATCATCACCCGCTGCAGCATGCCGCCGGAAAGCTGGTGTGGATAGCTGGCCATCAGGCTATCCGCGCGCGCCAGTCCAACATCAGCCAGAAGCTGGATAGCGTGCTGCCATGCGAGCTTCGGCGACTCGCCGCGGTGGCGAATAAGCGGCTCGCACAGCTGCTCGCCGACGGTGAGTACCGGATTAAGGGCGCTCATCGGTTCCTGAAAAATCATCGCCAGCTGATTGCCGCGTAGATCGGCCATATGGGCATTTTTCAGCCGCAGCAGATCCTGATCCTCGAAAAGTATCTCCCCACCGTCGATGCGTGCCGCCTGCGGCGGCAGCAGGCCCATTAATGACATGGCGGTAACGCTTTTACCGCAGCCGGATTCGCCGACGACGCCAACGGTCTGTCCGGCGCGGATAGTGAACGACACCTCCTGCACCGCGCGTACCCGGCCTTTGTCGGCGGCAAAAGAGACCGAAAGTTGATTAAAGGTAATTAATGCGCGACTCATTTCAGCCTCTGTTTCATTTTGGGGTCCATGGCGTCGCGCAGGCCATCGCCCAGCACGTTGATGGCAATGACGGTGATAAAAATGGCGATCCCCGGCGGCATCCATAGCCAGGGGCGGCGCTGAAAATCGATCAGGCTGTTAGCGGCGTCCATCATATTGCCCCACGACGGCGTCGGCGGCACAACGCCAAGCCCGAGGTAGCTAAGTGCAGACTCGCTGAGAATAGCGTTAGCCACCGCCATCGTCGCCATCACCACCAGAATCGGTACCGTATTCGGCAGCAGATGACCAAACAGACGGCGCCGCGCCGACAAGCCCAGCACCTGGGTCGCCAGCATAAAGTCGCGCTCGCGCAGGGAGAGGCACTGCCCTCGTACCAGCCGGGCAAGCTTCGGCCACTCCAGCAGGCTCAGCATAACTACCACCATATAGATGCGTGAATCCGGCGAGAAATCGAGCTCGGAGAGCATCGCTCCCGCGACAATCAGCAGCGGCAGGCCGGGGATGGTCATCACCAGATCGGCAAAACGCATGATGAGTTTATCGGTCAGGCCGCCGGCGTAGCCCGACAGCGCGCCGAGCAGATAGCCAAGGGTGACCGACAGCAGCATGGTCAGCAGGCCGATGATCAGCGAAATGCGTCCGGCCAGTAGCAGGCGGGTGTAAATATCGCGACCGAGAAAATCGGTACCCAGCCAGTGCTGCGCGCCGGGTGGCTTGTTGATCATCAGCGCGTCGGTAGCATCGTCCTTCCACGGCGACCACAGCGGCCCCAGCGTGCACCAGAGGGCCATGATGACCAGCAGCAGCAGGCACAGCATCGCCAGACGATTGTGACGCAGCGCCTGCCAGGCCTGACGCCAGGGGGACGGCGTAACCTGCGCCAGCGCCGGAATTTCCGCGTCGCGCAGGCGTCGGTTGGAAGAGAACAGGGAGCTGAGCATCAGGACCTCACGCGAATGCGCGGGTCGACCCACGCGTAAAGCACATCGGCAAGCAGATTGCCAAGAATGGTGAGCACCGCCAGAAACAGGGTGAATCCCATTAACACCGGGTAGTCGCGGGCGGCCAGCGAATCAATATGAATATGTCCAGCCCCGGGCCAGTTAAATACTTTTTCGGTGATGATCGCCCCGGAAAACAGCCCCGGCAGCTCGAAGCCGAGCAGGGTAATGATCGGCAGCAGGGCGTTCCGCAAGGCGTGCTTCAGGATAACCGTGCGTTCGCGTAGCCCTTTAGCGCGGGCGGTGCGGATAAAATCCATTTTCACCACCTCAAGCATGCTGGCGCGAAAATAGCGAGTCAGGCTACCTGCCTGGAGCATCACCAGCGCCAGCACCGGCAGCACCAGATGGGCGGCAACCTGTAGCACATAGCCCCAGCCGCTGTCGTCGCTGCCGGTACGGGTCATCCCGCCAACCGGCAGCCAGTGCAGGTCGACGGCGAACCACTTGATCAGCAGCAGACAGAGGAAAAAGGTCGGGAACGACATGGCGGCGAAGACCGCGACGCTCACCAGATGATCGAACAGCGAGTTGGGCTTCAGCGCCGAGATTGCGCCGACCGTCAGACCAATCCCCCAGTAGAACACCAGCGCCACGCTGGCCAGCAGGAAGGAGTTCCAGATGTACTGGTTAAGCAGCTGGCTGACCGGAATCTGGTACTGCAACGAGAACCCAAGATCGCCGCGCAGCAGCTGGCCAAGCCAATGGATATAGCGGGTGAGTAACGGCTGGTCCAGACCGTAAATCGCCTTCAGTTCGGCGGCGCGGGCGGCGGTGAGGGTGATATTGCCGTCGATAAAATCGCCCGGCGTTTTGGCAAACAGCATAAAGATAATGAATGAAGCCAGCAGCAGCATCGGCAGCGTTTGCAGCAGCCGTCTCAGGATGAAATTTCTCATGGCATTCTCACGTCAGCCGCCGGACATCCCGGCGGCTGGGGATTTACTTAACGATTTTGACATCCGGCAGGCTGCCGGTCAGGCCGTTGTAGATATCCGGTTTGAAGCCGGTGACCCGGGCGCTGCTCGCCGAGAGAATTTCGCGGTAGCCGAGAAGGATAACCGGCGGGTCCTGCGCCAGTACCTGATACAGCTGGTGGTAGATAGGCTTGCGTTTCTCAACGTCGAGCACCGAGTTACCTTCGGTAATCAGCTTATCGACCTGCGGATTGTTATAGCCGGACTCTTTCGCTTCCGCGCTGTAAAAATCCCAGACGCCATCATGCGGGTCGTTAAGGGTGCTGGTGCTGAACGACGCCAGATCGTAATTACCCGACTTACGCTGCGCCATCAGGGCGTTGAAATCGACGACCTGCGGTTTTAACAGGACGCCAATCTGCTGCCAGTTCTCTTTGGCGATAGGGATCAGCGCATCGTTAAGCACTTTCTTACTCACCAGCAGGGTTAACTCCAGGCGTTTGCCCTCTTTGACGCGGATACCGTCCGGTCCCGGTTTCCAGCCGGCATCGTCCAGCAGCTTCTTCGCCTGCGCCGGGTCATAGTGATACGGGTTCACTCCGTCGGCGTTCCAGGCCCAGGAGATTGGCGCGATAGGCTCAATCGCTACTTTACCGTAGCCCTGGTAGACCACATCAATCAGCTTCTGGCGATCGAGGCCGTAAATCAGCGCCTGGCGTACCTTGACGTCCTTCAGCGCCGGGCGGCGGACGTTAAACTCCACCTGGCTGTAGTCGCTGGAGCCGTAAAGGTTGATGTTGGCAAAGCCGAGCATTTTCAGCTGTTCGATATCGTCAGGACGCGAGGTAAAGGCGTCGTAGTCGGTTTCGCCCGTCTGGAAGAGCTGAAAGTTGGTCGCCGGGTTGGTTACGCGATAGATAAAGCGCGGAGTGGGGGGCGTACCGCGATAAAAATGGCTGTTGGCGTGGAAACGAATCTCCTGGCCGGGGATGTATTTGTCATAAACGTAAGGACCGTTGCCCAGCGGTTTGCCGTGCAGAGTGCGCAGATAATCGAGATTGCCGCGCTGGTAGCCTTTGCCGTAATACGCTCTGGAGAGTACCGGACCGCCAATTTTTGCCAACGTCGTCGCGCCCGGCTGGGTGGTGGTCACCTGGAGCGTCAAGGGATCCAGCACTTTCAGACCGCTGACGCTATCGGCTTTCGCCGCTTTGTACTCCGCGCCGCCGGCGATATTGGCGAGCGTAATATCGGTATCGCCGTCGTATTTCGGGTCCAGCAGCACGGTGAGGGTAAAGGCGACATCGTCAGCCGTCAGCGGCGAGCCGTCGCTAAAGGTCAGATTGTGGCGCAGCTTGATGGTGTAGACCTTGTTGTCCGGACTGACCGTCCAGCTTTCGGCGAGACCCGGCACCAGTTTGCCGTGGCTGTCCCAGTCGATCAGGCGGGAGAAGATCACGTTGGTGACGTTTTCATCCCAGCCGTTGACGAAGAAGTAAGGGTTAAAAATGCCCTGCGGCTCGGAAATGCCGGCCACGACGGTATCTTTACGCAGCTTTGCCGCTGCGGGGATCTGGCTGGCATCGCTGGCCGGGGTGATCCCTTCTTTTAAGATCTCGTCGGCGATGGCGACAGAAGAAAATGCCACCGCGCCGCCGAGCAACGCGATTTTCAGAGCAAGCGCGAACCGCGTCTGTTTGGTTTTTAACCCGTGCAGTAGTCTGGACAAAAGTGCTCCCTCATCAAAGAATTGCGTAGTGTATTTACAAATCATGACGAAAGATAAGAGGCGCTTAGCGCCCTGTCTAACACCGAAAGGCTATGGCTTATAGCAATTTAGCATTAGCAATAATTCAGTATTAATCTGCCACTTTTGCGCTAAACGCCAGCATTCTCCGCTGCCGTATCGCCGGAAAGGGTTAAGCGGTCAGCCACCCAGCCGGCATGCTGCTGTAAATGAGGATTGGCCAGCGGCTTCGCCAGGCGTATCCGCAGCTGGCCAATCACCCGTCCCTGAATCTGCTCGCAGCTGCCGTATAACAGGCGGGCATCGGCGCCCAGCAGCGCGGCGATGCGCTGTAAATCCGGTTCCTGCCCGCTGCTGCCGTCAAAATGCAGCGTGACCAGCTGCTGGTTTTCGCTCAGCGAGAGTCGTTCTTCCGCACGGTCATGATGGAGCGTGCCGAGCAGGCTTTGCGTGACAGCATGTCCGGGATGACCAAATACTCGCCACACCTCGCCCTGTTCGATAATTTCTCCGTGCTCAAGCACCGCGACCCGGTCGCAGAGAGTGCGAATGACGTCCATCTCATGGGTGATCAGCACGATGGTCAAACCAAGGCGCTGGTTGATCTCTTTAAGGAGTTTTAGTACTGCAAGGGTATTTTCCGGGTCGAGGGCCGAGGTGGCTTCGTCACACAGCAGGATCTCCGGCTGCGTGACCAGCGCACGGGCGATACCGGTGCGCTGCTTCTGGCCACCGGAAAGCTTAGCCGGCCAGCTGTCGCGCAGATCGCTGAGGCCGACAAGCGCCAGGATCTCCGCAACCCGTTTCTGCCTTTCCGCCCGCGGTACCCCGGCCATTTTCAGCGGCAGCTCAACGTTCTGCGCCACCGTTTTGGTCGCCATTAAATTAAAGTGCTGAAAGATCATCGCGACCCGCCGGCGCAGGTCGCGCAGCTGGCTGCGGGAGTAGTGCCGAGTATGTTCGCCGTGAATGGTAATCTCACCGCTGTCGGCGTTTTCCAGGCGGTTGAACAGGCGCAGCAGGGTTGATTTTCCGGCGCCGCTGCGGCCAATAATGCCGAAGATTTCTCCCTGAGCGATCTGCAGATTAATATCCCGCAGCGCCTGCACGCCGTTGGGGTAGGCTTTACTTATCTGGCTCAACTGAATATGCGTTGTGGCGTTGGGTTTTTGCGTCACGATAGCGGCTCTGTTAACGAAATTAAGCGGCAGCCCGCAGGCTGCCGATGAACATCCGGCGATTAAAAACCGGGCAAAATTTTGCCTTTATAGCGGGTGAGAATAAAGCTACGCACGCGGTCTGAGTTCAGGGCTTTCGCCAGCTTCTGAATGCCGGGATCGTTGATGTTGTCAGGACGCGCCACCAGATACTCGACGTACAGGTCGCTGCCTTTTTCCACCAGCAGCGCCTTGTCGGTATCAATTCCGGCCTCCAGCGCATAGTTGGCGAAGATAAACGCCAGATCGACCTGATTCACCGCCCGCGCCAGCATCGCGCCTTCCAGCTCGCGAATTTTAAAACGATGCGGATTAGCGGTGATATCTTTGGTCGCCGACTGCGGATCCTGCGGGTTTTTCAGGGTAATCAGCCCGGCATTGCTGAGCATCACCAGCGCGCGACCGGTATTCACCGGATCGTTCGGGATGGCAACGGTAGCACCATCCGGTACCTCTTTGATTGTTTTATATTTGCTCGAATAAGCGCCAAACGGTTCAATATGCACGCCGACCACCGGCAGCAGATGGGTGTGGCGGGTCTGGTTGTAGTTATCGAGGAAAGGGCGGTACTGGTAGTAGTTGGCGTCGAGATTTTTCTCCGCCAGCTGCTGGTTGGGCTGGATAAAGTCGTTGAAGACTTTAATTTTCAAATCGACCCCCTGTTTCGCCAGCTCGGGCTTCACGAACTCGAGAATTTCGGCATGGGGGACCGGCGTCGCGCCCACGGTCAGCGTCTCGTTGGCGCTGGCGGATAAAGCGAAGAGGGCCAGGAGCCCGGCTGCGAGTGTTGTTTTTTTCATTGTCTTATTCCTGAAGCTATTGTTATTTGCGGCTCATCGCCTTCACCAGACGATCGCCGCTCATCTGTACTATCTGCACCAGAGCAATCAGCAGCAGAACGGTTATCACCATCACGTCCGTCTGGAAGCGCTGATAGCCAAAGCGGATGGCCAGGTCGCCCAGCCCGCCGCCGCCGATGACCCCCGCCATGGAGGTATAATCGACCAGTAAAATCGCGGTCACGGTCACGGCGGCAATAAGCCCGGCGCGCGACTCCGGCAGCAGGGTGTGCCAGATTAGCTGCCAGGTGTTGCCGCCCATCGACCAGCTGGCCTCCACCAGACCGTGCTCCACCTCGCGCAGCGCGGTCTCAACCAGCCGGGCAAAGAAAGGCGCGCAGCCGACAACCAGCGGCGGAATGGTGCCTTCAACGCCCAGCGAGGTGCCGGTAATCAGCGTCGTCACCGGGATCATCACAATCAATAAAATGATGAAGGGTAGCGAGCGCAGAACGTTGACCCCCAGCGACAGCAGGCGATAGAGGCGCGGAGCATGGAGCAGGCGAGGCTGGCCGCTGAGATAGAGCACAATTCCCAGCGGTAGGCCAATCAGCACGGTAAAGCCCAGCGACCAGCCCAGCATGGTCAAGGTATCGAGGCTGGCCTGCGCCACGTCGCCCCAGTCGATATCAGCGAAAAAAGCCAGCGCGCCGTTCATCTCAGTTCCAGTCATGGCGTTGTGGAGGAATGCCGTTCAGCACCCAGTTGCCCAGCAGCTGATATTTCCAGCGCACCGGATCGTGCAGGGTGTGGACGCGGCCGTTGCGCCAGTGGCGATCAAGATTGAGGGCGATGCTGGTTGAGCGGGTGCCGCTAAGCTCAAACAGGCGGCTGGCGGCTTCCAGCGCCGCTTCGGTGGTAAAGACCTTGGCGCGCGCCACGGCGATAGACGCCTGAGCAACGTTATCCTCGCTCAGTGCGTATTTATAGCGATCGAGCACTTTGCCGGCCCGCTCCAGCAGCGCATCGGCGGCGGCCAGCCGGCTGTCAAGCTGGCCAATATGGTAGATAGTCAGCGGGTCTTCGCTGGCCCGCTCAACGCCGGCATCGATCCACGGGCGAGCAAACTGGCTGACAAAGTTCACCGTGTCGTTAAGCGCCGCGCGGGCAATCCCCAGGTCGATAGCGGCGGTGGTGAGCTGGGCAAACGGCCCGGCAAGGGTTGGCGTCGCGTAGGATTTCCAGGTCGGGAACAGGTGGAAAGGCTCGACGACAAGATTCTCCGCCAGGACCGTTCCGCTGGCGGTGGTACGCTGGCCGAGGCAGGCCCAGTCGTCGATGACCGTCAGCCCAGCCGATTCGCGCGGCACAAACGCCAGCTGCGCGTTATTCTCTGCATCGAGCGCCAGAATGCCGATCCAGTGGGCGTAGAGCGAACCGGTGCAGTAGCCTTTTCGGCCGGTGATGCTCAGACCGCGTTCGCTGGCCTCCAGGCGAGTGCGGATATCGAGTACCGTCTTGCCGCCGGTTTCAGAAAGCGCGTTGGCAAAGCGATAGCCTTGCAGCACCTGAGCGAAGAAAAATGCCTGCTGCTCTTCGCTGCCCTGCAGACGGATATCCTCCAGAAGACAGTAATGGTTCTGGGGAATTTGCCCCAGCGACGGGTCGGCGGCGGAAATAATCGCTATCACCTGGGCCAGCGTGGCGGCGGATACCTCGGCTCCGCCCCATTGCCGCGGGACGGTGATACCCCACAGGCCGCTATTGGAGTAGGTATCGATAATCTCCGGCGGCACGCTGCCGCTGCGATCGCGTTGCGCCGCGCCGGGCTGCAGTACCGCCGCGATTTCATGGGCGATGGCGATGGCTTCGTCATCGCTGCGGATAACGTATGCCTTTGGCGTCTGGCGGCAATAGTGAAGGGTCTGTTTTTCGTCGGGCATAGTCACTCTCATGGTTAACAAACGGCATATGCTAAAAATAGCTAAGTAAATGCCTAATAATTCCAGTGGGTTATATAACTGTTAAAGCAAAGGCTATGCCAGAACGCGTTTCTTATTTAATGTTTATTAAACAGTAAGTTAGTTTTTTGGTACGCGCTCGTACTGCTGCAATTGCAACGCAGAATGAATCAGCGTGTTGGATTTGCGACAGTGGGCAGAGTGAACAGGCTTTGAGTCACGCAGGCGTTTCGGCCCCGGCTTACCGGGGCTCGAGTGTCGTTGAGGGATGGCGGGGGATTATCGCGCCTGCCAGAGGATCTCCGGTTGAGCAAAATTTTCTTCGACGCGGGCAAAAAAACGGCTGGCGTGCAGGCCGTCAACAAAGGCGTGATTGAATTTGCCCGCGACCGGAATAATACCGTTTTTCAGCTTGCCCCAGGTGAGGGCGGGCACCGACGCGCCAACGTAATACTCAGCGTGAGTCATGGCGCTGAAATGCAGCCACGGCAGGCAGCTGGCGCAGAAGAAATTTTCGCCGTTGACGATAAGCGGCGCCGGGGCGGTGTGTTTTGCCGCCTCGATATGTGGCGTGGCGGCCTGGCTGAAGGCGGCAAAATCGGCGGCATTCTCGCACCAGACCTGGCGAAAACCTTCCTGGGCGGTCATCACTGGCGTCATCACCGCCAGCTGGTCATATTCGATAATATCGTCGCCCAGCAGCCGCTGTTTAAGCTGCGGCACCTCGTTCGCCGCGCGCACAAGGGCGAAGAGGGCCAGCTGGAAAAACGAGACGCCGCGATCTTTCGCGCACTCATATAGCCGCTGCGCCTCGACAGGAACGCAGAGATTAAAGCTGGGATTGGCAAAACCGCGATAAAAATCAAAATGATCTTTTCGCGGCCAGTTTTGTTTGTCTATGACGTGATAGTTGGCCACGGGCGTCTCCTGTTGAATCAATGTCTGACACTATGCGACGATTTCAATCAGGTTGCCATCGGGGTCTTTAATTACCGCTTCATAATAGCCATCACCGGTGGTCCGCGGCGCAGAAACCAGAATATCCTGCTCAGCGGCGCGTTTTGCCAGCCTGTCGACGTTCTCCGCGCCGCCAACGGTTATCGCCAGGTGCACCCAGCCGGTGTGGTTATTATCCGCCGTCAGCGCAGTCAATCCCGGCTTGGTCATCAGCTCAATGGCAATATCATCGCCGATCCTGACAAAAAAGGATTCAAACCCCGGGTTGGTCTGACTGCAGTACTTCTCATTTATCTCACCGTCGAAGAAGGCTACCCAGAAGCGGGCCTGTTGCTCAAGCTGACGGGTCCAAAGGGCGATATGGGCAATTTTCATGGCAAACCTCGGTATAGGGTGTGTTGACAGTCAGGGCACGAATGCACGATTATGCGCTTTATTGCTCGATGAACAATTTTTCAGGAGTTATTTTTTGCTCGATTATGCTGCTTTTCCTAAACAACGACAAGCGCTTATTTGCCAGATCCTCCAGGAGAACGGCAGAGTGGTGTGCGCCGAACTGGCCAGCCGTCTGAACGTCTCCGAGCATACGATTCGCCGTGATTTACATGAGCTTAGCCGCGAGGGATACTGCAAAAAGGTCTACGGCGGCGCGGTGATGACCCTGCCTGAGGCCGGTGACTACAGCGCGCGCAAAGAGAAAAATACGGCGACAAAAAGCAGAATCGCGCAGAAATGCGCAAAGCTGGTGAAGCCCGGCGGCTGCATATTCATTGATACCGGCACCACCAATCTGGCGATGGCGGAGGCGCTACCGGCGGAGCTGGCGCTAACGGTGGTCACCAACTCCCCCGAGATCGCTGCCGTATTGCTCAAAAAACCGCTGTATGACGTCGTGATGCTTGGCGGGCAGATCCAACGCGCCACCGGCGGCTGCGTGGGGGCCTCCGCCGTGGCGCAGATTCAGGGTATGCTTTTCGATCAGGGGTTTATCGGCGGCTGCGCCATGGCGCCTGAGTCGGGCCTGACAGGCTTTGACTATCCCGACTGCGAATTTAAAAAAGCGGTCATTAAACAGTGCAGCGAAATTATTGTCGGCCTGACCTCCGATAAGATCCCGGCGGTGGCGCGCTTCGTGGTGGTCGAGAGCAGCGCCATTGACGTACTGGTCGTGGAGGAAAATATTAGCCGGGAATATCGCGACGCGTTCAGCGAGCACGACATCCGTATTTATACCGTTTAAACGGTATGTTGGCCTACTTTGACAGCGAAGTGGCAATCAGGCGCAGGCCGAGCGCGCCCAGTACCGTGGCGGTGACGATATCAATCTTACGCTTCATGCGCAGATAGACGCTGCGCGGGCGGGCGGAAGAGAGCACCAGCGCCACCAGCGAATACCAGCTGACGTCGATCAGGAAGCTCATCAGCGGCACGATATAGTAAAAGGCCAACGGGATGCGTTCCGGCAGCAGGGCGGTAAAGATAGAGGCGAATACCAGCGCCGTTTTCGGGTTGCTGAGCTGGGTATAAAGGCCATCGCGGAAGGTTTTCAATAGTGAATGTTCCGCCGCCATGCCGCCTGCGGCAAAATCCATCGGCTGCGCCGCGCCGCGGTAAATTTTATAACCCAGCCACAGCAGATACAGGCCACCCGCAACCTTCAGGCCGATGAACATTTCCGGCACCGCCGTCAGCACTTTTTGCAGCCCCATCATGGCCATTATCGAAAAGATAGCCGCGCCCGCGCCGGTTCCCAGCGCGGTGACCAGACCGTGCACCCGCGAGCGCGCAACGGCGTTGCGGGCCACGTAAATAAAGCTTGGACCGGGGCTGATAACGCCCATAATGAGAACCGCGGCAATGGCCATCAGGCTGGATAAGAACATAAGCGCTCCTGGTTGATGTTGAGCGCTAAAGTCGCATGGGGCTCCGGCTCATCAATGTTTTCTCTGTCAAAAAATAAACAATCTTTACCGCGCTGTCACCAGGCTTTGCGGGACGATGTTTTATCTCATCCTCGAATAACGATTCCCATTTCGCGCGTCAGTGATAAACTGGCTAAATGTGATCTTTGTCATATCGTCATTAAAACAGAGAAAAGAGACACTGCTATGCAACATATCATTGAGGGCTTCCTCAACTTCCAGAAAGAGATCTTCCCGCAACGTAAAGAGCTCTTTCGCAGCCTGGCATCCAGCCAGAATCCCAAAGCGCTGTTTATCTCCTGTTCCGATAGCCGTCTGGTCCCGGAGCTGGTGACTCAGCAGGAGCCGGGTCAGCTGTTTGTGATCCGTAACGCCGGGAATATCGTCCCCTCATTTGGCCCTGAACCGGGCGGGGTTTCCGCGACAATCGAGTACGCCGTCGTCGCGCTGGGCGTGACCGATATCGTCATCTGCGGCCACTCTAACTGCGGCGCGATGAAAGCCATCGCCACCTGCCAGTGTCTGGAGCCGATGCCTGCCGTGTCCCACTGGCTGCGCTACTCCGACGCGGCGAAGGCCGTCGTGGAGAAGAAAACCTGGGCTAACGAGACCGATAAAGTCAACGGTATGGTGCAGGAAAACGTCATCGCCCAGCTGAACAATATTAAAACCCACCCCTCCGTTGCCGTCGGCCTGCGCGACAGCACGTTGCGTCTGCACGGCTGGTTCTACGATATTGAAAGCGGCGACATTCGCGCGCTGGATAAAAACAGCAAAACCTTCGTGTCGCTGTCGGAAAACCCTGACGTCTATTTCGAATAAATTCCTCTCAGGGCACGGAAGCCCTGCGAAGCCCGCCTTCCTGCCATAAATTTCCCGTCTGCCATACTCATTACGACTTCCTGAATGATTCTGAAGGAGATGTGATGATTACGCTGTGCGCAACCTGCGGTACGTCTTACGACGATCGCGGCAATACCCTGAACCATTGTCGTATCTGTGAGGATGAACGCCAGTACGTCCCGGCCAGCGGACAGGCCTGGATTAAACCTGACGATCTGATCGCGACGCATATGAATAAATGGCAGCAGCATAACGAACGGCTGTTGAGTTTCAGGACGGTACCTAAATTTGCTATCGATCAGCGCGCTTTTCTGCTGCTCACGCCGCAGGGGAATATTCTGTGGGACTGCATCGCTAATCTTGATGCCGCCAGCAAAACGCTGATCACCGCGCTTGGCGGGATAAAAGCGATCGCCATTTCTCATCCTCACTACTACACCACGATGCAGGACTGGGCAGCAGTCTTTGATGCGCGCATTTATCTTCATGCCAGCGATCGCGAATGGATCATGCGCGATAGCCCTGCCATCACATTATGGGAAGGGGATGCGCTGGAGATCCTTCCGTCGGTACGGTTGCTGCGCCTGGGTGGGCATTTCGCCGGGGGAACCGTTCTGCACTGGGCAAAAGAGGGAGGTATTATGCTGGCGGGAGATATTATCCAGGTCACGCCGGGCGCACGCGCCGTTTCTTTTATGTGGAGCTATCCTAATCTGCTGCCTTTGGCGGCCCCCAGCGTCGAGAATATCGTTGAGCGTTTGGGCGATGCGCCCTTCGGGGCGCTGTATGGCGCCTTCGAAGGGCAGAACATCACCAAAAATGCCCGTCAGATCGTACTGGATTCAGCGCAGAAGTATCTCGACTGTCTGCGCACGACGGCGGGCCGCTGAGAGGTCCGCCGCCGCAACGGGTTACAGCACGCCGTCGCCGCCGTCGGAGCACCACACCTGGCCGGAGGTGAAGGAGCAGGCATCAGAGGCAAGGGTAACGTACAGCGGCGCGATCTCCACCGGTTGCCCTGGACGGCCCAGCGGCGTATCGGCGCCGAACTGACGCACTTTTTCATCCGGCTGGCCGCCGCTTGACTGCAGCACCGTCCAGTAAGGGCCGGGCGCGACCGCGTTCACCCGGATACCTTTCGGCCCCAGCTGTTTAGCCAGCGACTTCGTGAATGCCACCAGGCAGGCTTTGGTTTGCGCGTAGTCGAGCAGGATGGGGCTCGGCTTAAAGGCCTGCACGGATGAGGTGTTAATAATTACGCTGTGTTCTTTAAGATGACGCAGGGCGGCTTTGGTGATCCAGAAGGCCGCATAAACGTTGGTTTTAAAGGTGGCGTCAAAGTCGGCGGTGGTTAACTCTTCCAGCGACTCGCAATATTGCTGGCGTCCGGCGTTATTGACCAGAATATCCAGCCCGCCGAGTTGGCTGGCGGCCTGCTCGACCAGGGATTCACAGAAGGCTTCATCGCGCACATCGCCCGGAATCGCTACGGCTTTACGCCCTTCGGCCTCAATCAGGGCAATCACGGTTTCAGCATCGGACTCCTCTTCCGGCAGATAGTTGATCGCCACGTCGGCGCCCTCGCGGGCGAAGGCGATCGCTACCGCGCGCCCAATGCCGGAATCACCGCCGGTGATCAGCGCGCGCTTACCTGCCAGCCGACCGGAACCGACGTAGCTCAGTTCGCCGTGATCCGGCTGCGGCTTCATCTCTTCGGCAAGACCCGGCGGCGATTGCGGCTGGTCAACAAAGGGGGGACGGGGATACTTCGCGGTATTGTTAGCGTTCTCGCTCATACTGACCTCCTCGTGTTAAAAGATTAAGCGTAGTTGCCAGGTCAGCCTGTCGTGGATGATTGACGAATAATCGAACGGATTCGTTTTTATAATTTTTGCGCTTACGTTCATCTCTGAACGGTAATTTACTGATTGCCGGGAAACTTTTCGAAATGTGAGGCGGTAGAGGCGTTTAGTATTTTAGGATTATTCTATCGCAAGCCTGACGGTATATTTAGCGCATTTTATTGCGGCCTGGCGGTAATATTTTCTCCGCCTATCGAGCCAGGAAATATATTTCTCAGACGATTCATTAGCCATTAGCTTGTGAAAATGAACATCAGCACCCAGACTTATTAAGACAAGATGAAAATACGCCGGAGGTGTTGTTGATGAAAAAGTTACTGCCAGTTATTTTTTGTTCGTTGATGGCTCAGGGCGTTTTTGCCGCGGATGATGGCGGGTTTAAAAAAGACGCTGCGCCGCCGCCGCCGCACAAGATTGATGATGGCTATCGTGGGACCGAGGACGGGCGAATCATGACCGTGCGCCAGGCCATGGAAATGCATGATGGGGCCACCATCTCATTACGCGGCAATCTTATCGAGCAGCAGGGTGATGACCGCTACAGCTTCCGCGATAAAACCGACACCATAGGGGTCATTATTCCCGCGGCAGTTTTTGATGGCCGGGAAGTGAAGCCCGATCAGATGATCAGCATTAACGGCAGTCTCGATAAGAAAATGACGCCGCCAGTGGTGCGGGTCGACCGGATCCAGAAATAACCTTGCAAACAGGAGGAATAGATGTCCGTACAGCATCCAGCCGACCCGGATAAACGCGGTCGTCATCCGTCGAAAGAGGATCCGCGCGAGCAGGGTGAAGTTCCGCGTAAAAGAGACGACAGCGAAGATCATAAAGAAGATCCCTGGCATCCCCAACCTGAAAAACGCTAAAACTAGCCGCCGTTAACGGGCGGCTAGTTCTCTTTCTTAAAGATCGAAGGGCGCTAAACGTCTGCGTGAGCGGCTCGCCGGCTGCGATATCGCCCTGGCTATTGCTGCGCCGATCTCCGCGCAGGCGGTAATCCCCTGAACGAAAGGCTGGTCGTGCATCAGCCAGGGGATTGCGGCGAAGGCAATACGCCCGCGCGCTACGGGCGGCTCTCTTAACGTATAGTCGTCGCCAACCTCCGGGATCTCTTCGCCCGTCGCCATCAGTTGCTCCCTCAAATGCGGGAAGGGGAGATCTTTATTTTTCAGCGCTTTTTGCCCCCTCGCATCAATAAACACGTCAAACGTATAGCGATTTTGCCCGCTGGTAATCACCGTCTTCTCCTGCTGCACCGCCATATCATAATCATGCCCTAAGGCGAGAATGCCGATCGCGCCCGCTTCGCGCAGCGCCAGCAGTCGGCGGATAGACTCCGAAGGAATGGCGGCATAGCAGTCAATAAAGACCCGGGCAAGGCCGTTTTTGAATCGCTCCCGGTCGCGGTCATTAAGGTGGGGCACCATCGCCTGAACGGCTTCATGCAGCCGCAGGATAACGTAGCGCCAGGGGACCGTGTAGCGCGCGCGCTTGTTACGCTCAACTTCTTCAAGGTTATCCATCGCCCAGTGGAAAGGGTTATGCTGCTGGCGTTTAGCAAACCACGCTTCGCTGAAGCTATCGGCGTTAAGGCTGTGAAGGGCGATATTTTCGCTCCACAGGGGGTCGGCCAGGGCAATTTCCTGCGCCAGCAAAGCAAAGACCCGGTCAAGCAGGCCGTCGCTTCCTGCGGCGATGGCATTTTCCATCGCGCTGTCGGTGACGATTTCCAGCGGCTCCCAGGGAATAGGACAGTAAAAATCCGCTTCCGGAAGAATGCCGGAGCGCGACATCAGCACGATGTGCAGCGCCTGACTGGTTTCGTTAAGCCTGAAGGTGGGCGCCTCATCGTCGGAACCGATAAACTGACCGTGCTGGACGGCGACGGCCATTGCGGCATCAATTCCGCTTAGCGAGGTGCCCATAATTCCCACCCGGCAGGGCGGAATGGTGGCTTCCATCAGCCCAGACCACGGACTGGGAAACCAGGTGCGGGTTGACTCTTCTTCATCCGGCCAGACATGACCGGTGGCAAGCACCGCGAGGTCAAACACTTCGGCGACGGGCTGCTCCTCCACCCACAGCCTCACTCCTTCTTTGGTCGCCTGCAGGTCGCTGACCCGACAGGACTCATTGACCTGGACGTTAAATCCCAGTTCCCGGGCCTTTACGACCAGCGCAAGAAACTGGTCGCGAAAGTATTCGCCCAACAGGATGCGCGGCAAAAACTGGCGATCGTGCAATGTTTCATACTCTACGCCATAGCGCGCCAGGCGCGACGGGCTCTGGGCTTTTAGCCAGTCAAGATAGGTGCTTTGTACAGGAGGGATTTCAATACTGGCGATATTGGCCAGCATCATGCGCGAATTCTCTTCATCGTTATAGGGCATACCCACGCCCGCTTCCTCGGCCTGCTCGTAAATTGACACGTCCAGCGGCTCGCCCTGTTTAAGCAATGAGAACAGGGTATAAATCCCGGTAGGACCTGCGCCGATAATGGCAATTTTCTTCATAATGACTGACCCGCCGTTGTTGTTATCACATTTGTTATCGGTGGCCTTCCGCCAGTTGAAAAGCTCCACGATAGTTCATTTCCGGGTAACGGAAATCTGGCACAATAATTGTGGTTCAAAATGTGGAAGAGGGCCAATGGCTGGCGCGCCTCTCCCTTGTGATGAGCCGACGAGACGCGGTTTTCAGAACCAGGTTTCGAGCTGGGCGCCGAAGAACAGCGTACCAGCGCTATGGTATCCGGCGCTGCCGAAGGCGTCTGTTGAGGAGTAGTTATCCAGCGATTTATCCCAGCGCATCCAGGTGGCAAAAAAGCGGATTTCCGGACGCTCAAAGAAGTCCGTGACGTTTTGCAGCTTGAAAGTAGGAGCAAACGTCAGCTTGTAGTAGCTACCGCTGGCGGCGCTGTTGCCGTTAAAACCTTTCGGGTCGATATCCATATACTGATAGCTGGTTTCGTATTGCAGGGCGAAGTTCTGATTAATTTGCTGAATGATTCTTGCGTTCAGGGTGACCCAGTCGTAATGGTCAGAATCGATATAGCGATTATTGCTGCTCTGAGCGACGATCAGCGGCGCGAAGCTCAGCCTGTCGGTGAGTGATGTGATACCGTAAGAGGCGAACTTCACGGTCCATGCCGGTTGAATCAAATAACCGTCGGAGCCCGGGCCGCGAACTTCAGCTCCCAGCGCGCGGCCATAAAGCAGCGCGGTTTTCGTACTGCCGGGGCGCAGGCCGTAGAAGCTGTCGCCGTGGTACGCCAGCATGGTGTTAAACCCTTGCGAGGCCGCTTTATCCGACGCCAGACCATCGTTTATGCGTTTGTCGTTGTCCTGCGAGTAGAGGCCGTTGAGCATCCACTGCCAGTTCGCCAGACGGTGATTCAGCGAGAAGGTATAGTTTTGAATATACGTGTTATCCGCGCCGGTCATGTTGTTATATTCAACGTTGTCCATCGTATCGATATCGTTGAAATTACGGCCATATACCGCGAGGTTGGTCTTGATATCTCCCCAGAAATTAACATCATAAATACCGGCGCCGGTACCGATTAAATTCATCATATCGGAATCAAGCCAGTGAATATCGAAGTTATCCCGATCTTCCCGCTTACCGGCCCACAGCGTCGCCTGTTTAAACGCGCCGCTAAACGCGGGCATATCGCTCATTTCGACAAAAGCCTGACGGACGTTCATCTGGCCGTTAAAGGAACTGTCGGTATTATAGGTTTTATCCCACTCGGCGATTTTCATGTAATAACGCAGCTGGCTATTGTTATCATATTTTCGCCGGTAGTTAATATCGGCGGTCACATAGGTATCCGACTCATTGCCAAGGCGACCGACGCTCCCCCCGGTGCTGCCCGCAGGCGTCAGGGAAGGCCCGACGGTACTGGTTGTGCCCTTGCTTGTTAATATGCCGCTGCGCGCGTAGCCGCCGAAGGTGATTTCCTGAAGCTTCGCCTGCGCGACGACATTCTGCGCCGGCTGGTTTTTTATTAACGCCAGATCCTGGTCGGTTCTGTGCTCAACGGCCTGCAGTCTTTCTTGCGCGCGCGCCGCGTTTTGTTCGGCGCTGGCCGCTCTTTTTTCCGCGCGATCTATTTTCCGCGTCGCATCCTGTAACTGGATGCGCGACTGCTTTAATTCGGCCTCAAGTCTTTCAAGCCGGGCATTAATTTCATTCAGGGTGGTATCCGCCGCAGCGGCGGATGCTGGCAAAGCCAGCGCGCAGAGCGTAAGCATATAGGCTTTCATCATTTATACCTGTACAAGAGTGGCTGTGCTCTGGACGTGCGGGTGCAGAGCACAGATGACTGTGCTAATAAACGGGATAGTTATCCGCAGGCTAAATTAATATTCGGGTTGTATTATTTTCAGCTCTCTTTGCGGGTGTTAGCAGTTTTGACAAAAAGGAATGTAATAATAAAAGCAAAAATAAACACCGCGAGTCCCACGGTAATATAGGTGACAAACTGATAGCGATCGTAGAGATACATTAGCGGCGACAGCAGGACCGCCAGACCGTATGAGTTCGCTTTTATCGACAGCAGCGACAGAATCATGCCGCCCAGCGCCGAGCTGATGAGCATCACCATTATCGCCCGAAGCCCGGATTGCATCACGATACCGAATAAAGCCGGTTCCGAGACGCCTAATAGCTGAGTAATGGTCGCGGAAATTCCGGCGGTTTTAAACGCGATATTTTTCGCCTTCAGTGAAATAGCCAGACATACGGCGGCGTTGGCAAAACCGTACATCGCGCAAACCGTAATGAGTGGATTAAACCCGGTGCCGGCAATCAGCGAGGTTTCAATCATAATAAACATGTGATGCATTCCGGTCATTACGGCAATGGGATAGATAAAGCCGATTAACAGGCCGCCAATACCCGCAGGCAGCGTCAAAAATTGCTGAATAGCCATCACGGCGTAGTGTTCAAACCCATGTACCAGCGGACCTAAAATCAGTAAAGCGATGGCCACAGCAATCAGAATGACGATAAACGGCGTGAAAATCAGGTCCATCGAGTTGGGCATCACCCGGCGGAAAAAGATTTCCAGTTTTGCGCCGATAATACCGGTGATGAGTGCGGTCAAAATTGACCCCTGATAGCCCACCAGCGGAATAACGCCAAACACATAAATCGGGCTGCTATTGCCGTACGCCACGTCATAGGCATTCGGCAGCGCCGGGGAAACCAGCATCAGGCCGATTAAAAAACCGATAATCGGCGTACCGCCAAACTTCTTAAAGGCTGACCAGCAGATAAACGCCGCCAGGAAGGCGAAAGCGGTATCGCAGAGTACCGTGGTCAGCGTTTGCAGGGCCGCCGGAACCTGATGGACGCTGCTGCCAAACCACGCCTGCACGGTATCATTAAAAATGACCCCTTTCAGACCGAGAAACAGACCGGTCGCCCCGAGAACCGGGACAATTGGCACAAAAACGTCCGATAAGTTGCGTATTCCCCGCTGTAATCGGCCCGAACTCTGCTTCGTCATTTCATCCTTACTGACTTCGGCAACCTGATATTCGTTAACAAACTCCTGATAAACCTTATTGACGATCCCGGTACCGAGGATTATCTGATACTGACCGGAATTGAAAAATACGCCTTTAACTTCGCTGATATTACGGACTTTATCATCATCGATTTTCTGCCGGTCTTTTACCTGCAAACGTAATCGGGTGGCGCAGTGGGTGGCGGAAGCAATGTTTTCCTTGCCGATGGTATTCACTATCTCAACGGCGATATTTTTATATTTGTTCATATTTAACTCATTCCTTAACGAGAATGGTTTGATAAGGTTTCAGGGTGGCGTCGGCGTCGGCATAATTATTGAGTACAATCTCTCCTGCCGGGAGCGTGTAAGGCAGATGCTGCGCGCTTAAGTTGGTGATAGAGATAAAACGTTCGTTGTGTGTTGCGCGCTGGTAGGCAACGATACGCTCGTCAACGTCCTCCACGGCGGCGAATGACCCATAAATCAGCGCTTGCGGATAGTGCTTATTCCGCAAGGCGATCATCTTCTGGTAAAACGCGAACACCGAATGCGCATCGTTTATCTGGCTTTGCGCATTGACGCTAAAGTCGGTTGAAGAAAACGCCAGCCAGGGCTGCGCACCCTGATTAAATCCGCCGTTGACGCTATTCGACCACGGGAAGGGCGTTCGCGAGTTGTCCCGGGAGCGCTGATTAATAAAGCCTAACGCCTGCTGTTCAGAGAAACCTTCCGCCAGGGAGCGGTGATAGTTATCCAGACTGGAAATATCGTCAAATTCCGCAATTGACTGCCGGCAGAAATTTTTCATCCCCAGCTCCTGGCCCTGGTAAATAAACGGCGTTCCGGCCATAAAGAAGTACATCGCGGCCAGCGCTTTGGCACCGATGTCATTTTGGTAATCCGCGTCGCGGATGAGTTTGGACAGCGCGCGGGGCTGGTCGTGGTTTTCAATAAACGTCGTCCCCCAGCCGGCCTGACAAAAAGCGCGCTGGCTGGCAAAAAGCGCTTCTTTGAATTCGCCCACGCGCCAGTTGCGCTGCTTAAACCACTCCGAGCCGTTCTCGACATCGATATCGGCAGCGTGAAAATCGAAGATCATATTGAAATAGCCGTCCGGGCCGATATAGCTGTCGTACTCCTGCAGAGGCACACCGGGCGCTTCGCCTACCGTTACGCAGCGATGGCGGTTGAAGGTGTGTTCTTTCAGCTCGTGCAGAAAACATTCAATTCCCGGACGGTTGCGCGATTTCGTTTTAATGGAGGCCAGACCATCGACGCCGTCGGCGGGCAGGGAGGCGTAATCCTGATCTTTTTTAATAAACGTAATTGCATCGATGCGAAAACCGGCGATGCCTTTATCCAGCCACCAGTTAATCATGGCGTAGATTTCCTGGCGCAGCTGCGGGTTTTCCCAGTTCAGGTCGGGCTGTTTTTTATGAAAAACGTGCAAATAGTAGCACTCTTCGCCAGCCACTTTTTCCCACGCGCTGCCGCCAAAAATCGAACGCCAGTTATTAGGCGCGGCACCAGCAACGGCGGGCTTAAAGATGTAGTAATCACGGTATTTTGAGGCAGGGTCCGCCAGCGCGGCCTGGAACCAGCGGTGTTCATCGCTGGTATGATTAACCACCAGATCCACCATGATCCCAATCCCCAGTTCGCCTGCCTGCTTAATCAGGTCGTCAATATCCTGCAGCTGACCTAAATCGGGGTTCACTGCATAGTAGTCGGCGATATCGTAGCCGTTGTCCGCACCCGGCGAGAGGTAGAACGGCGAGACCCAAATCATGGTGATGCCCAGCGTTTTCAGATACGGCAGTTTCGCGATTATCCCCTGGATATCGCCAATGCCATCGTTATTGCTGTCATAGAAGCTTTTTGGGTACACCTGATAAATGACCGCTTCCTTCCACCATGCCCCTTGTTGTGACTGATTCATCGTTTCTCCTGAGTATGAAATCGATACCATATTGAGTTAAAAAAATTACGCCGAGGCCCGGATGACCAGTTCCGATTTCAGGTCTTCCTCGTCATAGCGATAGTGCGTGTTGTTGATCAGGGCCAGCAGGCGTTCTACCGAGATGCGGCCCAGTTGCTCAATGGGTTGGCTAACGGTAGTGAGCGGAATATGCACCATCTCCGCCACCGGAAGGTTATCAAAGCCCATGACCGCCAGTTCGCCGGGAACGCTGATGCCGTTGGCCGAGAGCGCAGAAATTAAGCCGCAGGCGACTTCATCGCTGCCGGCGAAAATTGCATCGGGACGTTCGCTTTTGGCCATCTGTAGGATCTGCTCAGCCAGACGCTGTCCGTCGCGCCAGGTGTGTACGTGGCGGAAAACCAGCCGCTCGTCAATCGGCTGCTGCCCCTGCTGCATGGCGGCAATAAAGCCGCGGTTCCTTCTGCTACCGTGGCCCTTTTGCTGGAATGCGCCGCCGGTAGAGTAGGCGATTCTTCTATACCCTTTATGCAGCAGCCAACTGACGGCGCGATAGGTCGCCAGTTCATCGTCCATTCTGACCACGGGCAGAGTCGTGTTATCGATGCTGGTGTTGCACAGCAGGATCGGACCATATTTCTGATATTGCTCGATCACGTCCTTATCACTTTCGACAGCGCACAAGATAAGGCCGTCGATGATCTTTTTCTTCAGCAGATCGAGACAGTTCTCCTCTTCGCCCGCGCTATTGTGGTTCTGAACGATCAGCACTGAGTAGCCGTGTTTACGCGCGGTGACTTCGAGAGCGTCCACCAGGCTGGCGAAAAATGGGTTAGTGATCCTCGAAATGAGTACGCCAATGCGGTGGGTTTTCACGCCGCGCATCTGCTGCGCGACGGTGCTTGGCTCGTAATCGAGCTCTTTCATCGCCGCGAGAATTTTTTCCTTTTTATCTTCAGCGATATAAGGATGATTGTTCAGGAAGCGGGAGACCGTCGTCACCGACAGACCTGCTTTTTCTGCTACGTCTTTTATGGTTGCCATGATGGTTATGAAATCGATATCACATGGGCATAAAATATTTTTGCTGACCGGCCGGGTCAACCGCCTTGTTATAAAACATGACCTGACTCACAATAAATTTTTCCTGCGCTATCCGCGTGCTACGGTTTGCGTATCCGTTGAAGGTGAGTTCGCGACGCGGACCGCCGGGTCGGCAAGACCGTTCGGGTCTGAGCGTGGGGAGGGGAGAAGCGGCGCAATGAATAATGCACGGTATTTTGTTTTGCTAATATTCCTGGTTTGCCGCGATGAACTTGACATATTAAACCTGATTGCTATTCCTTAAGCTGGCGCCGCGATGATAAGCGCAACGGTGAGGTGAAAAATGGTCAGTGAAAAAGAGAAGCTGCCCGGGATAAAAGAGAGTGAACTTTTTCTTAATTTTGAATGCGCTGCTCGTAAGATCGGGCTCGGGATATTATTATTAATCATCTTCGCAGCGCTGGCCGGGATTTTTTCCACCGGCTATTTGAGCCGTGCTGAAAAAACAAATGCCCAGCAAAATTTAACCGTGGTTTATGAGCGTTTTGGCCGTTTGCAAACTGAGTTCCGACTAAAAATTACTGCCCATTCGCGCGTCGCCAATAAATATGTTTTTAGCCTTGGCGGTGATTTTACTTCATCGCTCGAAACCAATACTATCTGGCCCCAGCCAGATAGCATGTACAGTAAGGACGATCGACTCTTTTTGGTTTATAATAATTTGAAAAGTATGGAAAATTTTTCCATATGGCTCTACGTTACGCCCACCGCTCCCGGCAAGCTGAACCACGCTTTACAGCTTAATAGCGAACCTGAAATTCGCTTCTGGCAATTTATTTATCCTTAGGAGAACGTGATGGAGATGGTGTTGCGGGCGCTGGCCATTTATTTAATTTTGCTGGTGGTTTTTAAAATCGCCGGACGCCGGGCGCTATTACAAATGACCAGCTTTGATCTGATTTTATTACTTATCATCAGCGAAGCGACACAACAGGCGCTGCTGGGGAACGACTTTTCGGTTACCGGCGCCATGCTGACGATTATCACGCTGGTGGTGGTGGATATGCTCTTTGGATTAATGAAAAAATATATGGCTGGCGCCGAGTCAGCGCTTGATGGCTGCCCGGTAATTTTAGTCGAAAACGGCGTTCCGTTAATTGATAAACTCAAAAAAGTGGATGTCTCCTGCGATGATATTCTTGTGGCCGCACGGCAGAATCAGGGTATTACGGAATTAAGTAAAATCAAATATGCCATACTGGAAAGGAACGGACATATTTCTATTATTCCTGCTGAAAGTTAAGAAGGTATCTTTATGGCGAATAATCCTTATAACCAGGCGAAAACCACCGGTGAGCTGACCAAACAAGTCGCCATCGCATTGACCGACCGTCGTTTACGCTTAACCACCGCTGAGTCGTGTACCGGGGGAAGCCTGGCGGCAGCGCTGTGCGCGGAGGAGGATACGGCTGCGTTTTACGATATTGGTTTAATCACCTTTAGCGACCGTGCGAAGCAAAAACTTCTCGGCGTTAAGGCTTCGACGCTGGAAAAGTATAGCGCCGTCAGTCGACAGGCCGTGGAAGAGATGTCGGCGGGCGCGCTGGAGTGTTCCGGAGCGGATATCAGCATCGCGATAAGCGGATACGCTGGGCCGGACGGCGGCGAGGACGGGACGCCTGCGGGAACCGTCTGGTTCGCATGGAATTTTCGCGGCGCAATCGACGCGCAGAAGGTGCTGTTTTCCGGCGGCTGCCAGGATGTCGTTGAGAAATCCGTACGCTACTCGCTGGCGATGCTGATGGAGAAACTGCCCGGCTGGCAGGGCGAATAACACTTTCATGGCGGAGGTTCTATGGCGGTCATGACGATCACCGGCGGTACTGCGGGCGTCGGCAAAGCAACGGCTGTTCGCTTTGCGCGGGCAGGCTATGACGTGGGAATTATCGCCCGCGATCGTCAAAGCCTTGAAGCGACGCAGCAGGCGCTGCGGCAGTTTGGCGTTCGGGTGCATGTCGTTCAGGCCGATGTCGCTGATGCGGATGCGATTAACACTGCCGCCTGCGAGATCGAAAAGCAATTAGGGGCTATCGAGGTGTGGGTCAATAACGCCATGTGCGCGGTGCTGGCGCCTTTCAGGACGATGACCCACGATGAATTTTCGCGGGTCACCGAAGTCACCTATCTTGGTTACGTCAACGGCACCCGCGCCGCGCTGGAGCTAATGACGCCCCGCGATCGCGGCATCATTATCCAGGTCGGTTCCGCGCTGGCCTATCGCTCCATTCCGCTACAGTCCGCCTACTGCGGGGCGAAGGCCGCGATTCGGGGCTTTACCGATGCGGTTCGCACGGAACTGATGCATGAAAAGAGCGGCGTGAGTATCTCAATGGTACAGATGCCTGGCCTGAATACGCCGCAGTTTGAGTGGGCGCGCAATAAGTTTGCCTGGGCGATGCGCCCGGTGCCCCCCGTCTATCAGCCGGAGGTGGCCGCAGAGGCTATCTTCAACGTTGCACGCAGGCCCGTGCGTGAACTCTGGGTGGGGAGCGGCACAATCCAGTCTATCGTTGGGCAATTTCTCTTCCCCGGCTTCCTCGATCGACTGATGGTTAATAAAGCATGGGAAGGGCAAATGACCCGGCACAGGAATGTCGCTGACCGGCAGGATTATCTACAACAGCCGGTCAGCAGACTGCATAAAACCCACGGGCGTTTTTCCTCAGAGGCGAAGTATCGCGCCGCCGCCATCACCTCCGGCGTGCCGGGAAAAGCGCTGCTCGGCGGCGCGGCAGCGGCGGGATGGTTGTTGGCAAAATGGTTTATCTCGCGTAAAAAACGCTAACGCAGCGCGCTACTGTTGGTCCAGAACCATCGGTAGCCATAGGCGCCAATCTCCAGCTCAACGCGCTTACCCGCAACAAGGTCGTCAGCATAGGTTTTGTCGGCCAGGCAGGGCGTCCAGACGCCCTCGGCAATCTCTTTCGCGGTGAAGCGCACGCGCTTGTCGCTGAAATTAAGAAAGGTGATGACGCGGCGTTGGTCGGCATCGTAGCAAATCCCCAGAATCGCCTGCCGATCGATGCCGATAATGCGAAAAGGCGCAACGGCGATTTCCGGAAACTCGCACCGCGTATTGGCGATATCTATAATGCGATGCAGAAGGGAATGGCGGTGCAGCAGTGAATCAGCGACGTTGACCTTCTGATAGCGAAACGGCCCCTTATCGATCAATGGAGCGACAAAAGTAGCAGGATCGGCTGCGGAGAAACCGCCGCCCGCTGAGCCGGCCCATTGCATCGGCGTGCGCACCGCGTAGCGCTCTTCCAGGGCCAGATTGTCACCCATCCCAATTTCATCCCCGTAGCGCATTATCGGTACGCCGGGGAGCGAAAAGAGTACGGCATGACAGAGCGCCAGCCGCCGCCGATCGCCGTTCAGCATGGGGGCCAGCCGACGGCGGATACCGCGCTGGTAAACGTTCATCTCCTTATCCGGGGCGAAGGCATCCATCACGGTTTGCTTTTTCTTGCGGCCTACCCCTTCAAGATCCAGTTCATCGTGATTACGTAGCCAGTTGGCGAAGCAGCAGGCGTCGGGCGGCACGATGGTTTTCGTGATGGCGTCGATCAGCGGACGGGCGTTCTTACTCGCGAGACTGACGTAAAAATTTTTGTTCAACCAGAAGTTAAGCACCATATTAAGTCGATTATTATCGCCAAAATAGTCGCGATACTCCGCCACCTCAACGTCGACTTCGCCGAGCAGTATGGCCTGCGGGTTGTGCCGTTCAATCAGGCGGCGTAGATGTTCGAGAAGCCACAGCCCGCGTTTCTCCTCGCCGCGTCCGGCCTGCTTAGTCAGATGTGAGGCCGCATCGAGGCGAAAGCCGGACACCCCCAGCTTTAGCCAAAAAATGACGATATTTTCGACCTCTTTGATGACCGCTGGCGAGGCCAGGTTGAGATCCGGTTCATGACGATAAAACATATGCCGATAATATTGCCCGGCCTCAGCATCCCAGGACCAGATGCTCTCTTCGACGCCGGGGAACATCGGCGGCGTATCATCATCATCGTTGTCTGACCACAGGTAATAGTCGCGAAACGGCGAGCGTCGACTGCGGCGCGCTTGTTGAAACCAGGGGTGCGCGTCAGAGGTATGTTGAATCAGCAATTCAATAATGACCTGCATCCCCAGTTCACGGGCCTGCTCGATAAAGGCAATGATATCCGCCAGTTGTCCAAAGCGCGGATCGACCTGCAGATGATCGCTGACATCGTAACCCTCATCCAGAAAAGGCGTCAGGTAGAAGGGCGTTATCCAGATCACCGTCGCGCCCATTCGGCGAATATAGCGCAGCTTCGCCGTCATTCCGGCGATATCGCCGCAGCCATCGCCGTTGAGATCGTAAAACAGGGCTGAATCAATCTGATAAATGATGGCTCGCGTATGCCAGTCCGCCATAGCGCACCTCAGTGATAGCCTTCAGTGCCGGAAACTTTGCCGCGGAATACGTAGTAGCTCCATGCGGTGTAAACCAAAATCACCGGAATGATAAGCAGGGTCCCTACCAGCATAAAGAGCTGGCTGGCGGGCGGCGCGGAGGCTTCCCACAGCGTAATATGCGGAGGGATGATGTTGGGCCAGAGACTGATACCCAGACCACTAAAGCCAAGAAAAATGAGCCCAAGCGTAAGCAGGAAAGGGCGGGCATGGCTACCAGGATGGGCGCTTAACCGCCAGATCCACAGGCTTAAGGCAATGACCAGTACAGGAACGGGTACAAACCAGTAGAAATTAGGCAGGGTAAACCAGCGCTCAGCCACGGAGGGCCAGCCCAGCGGCGTCCAGACGCTCACAACGGCGATGACCGCCATCAGCGCCAGAAGCGTGTGGCGAGTCAGCTCACGCATGCGCTGTTGTAGGGCGCCTTCGCTTTTCATAATCAGCCAGGTCGTACCAAGCAGCATATACGCGACGACCAGCCCTAAGCCGCAGAACAGGCTAAAGGGCGTCAGCCAGTCGAGCGCCGAGCCGGCAAACCTGCGGTCGGCGACCTCAAAACCGTTGATGACCGCGCCTACCACCATCCCCTGGCTAAAGGTCGCCAGCAGGGAGCCGCTGACAAAAGAGTAGTCCCAGAACTTTTGATGCGAGGGGGTGGCCTTGAAGCGGAACTCAAAGGCGACGCCGCGGAAGATCAGGCCAATGAGCATGGCGGTGAGCGGGATAGCCAGCGCATCGGTGATAACGGCGTAGGCCAGGGGAAAGGCGCCAAATAGCCCCGCGCCGCCCAGCACCAGCCATGTCTCATTGCCATCCCACACCGGGGCGACGCTATTCATCATCACGTCGCGTTCTTGAGCATTCGGTACAAAGCCGAATAAAATTCCGATGCCAAGATCGAAGCCGTCCATAACGATATACATCAATGTGGCGAATACAATGATGACAAACCAGATAACGGGGATATCGATGCCCATTAGCGAGTCTCCTCTTCAGGCACGGCTTCTGCGGCAGAAAGGGGGCGAGCCGGCGTGCCGGACGTTGACGATGTCAATTCGCTGACGGGCTGCGGCCCTTTCTTAATAAGCCGGACAATGTAGTAATAACCGACGCCAAAGACCGAACAGTACACCACGATAAAGACCAGCAGGCTGACGACCATTTGCGCCGTGCTGTGCAGCGATACCGCATCCCGGGTTCGTAAAAAACCATAAATGACCCAGGGCTGACGTCCCGCTTCGGTCGTGATCCAGCCGGCCAACAGCGCCAGCAGTCCTGCCGGCCCCATCGCCAGGGCGCACCACTGGAAGGCGCGAGAGTGGAAAAGACGCTGCCGATAGCGAAGCCACAGGCTCCAGACGCCGAGGGCAATCATCAGCACGCCCATACCCACCATGATACGGAACGACCAGAAAACGATGAGGGAGTTTGGCCGATTCTCTTTCGGAAAATCTTTCAGCGCCGGGACCTGCTTATCCAGGCTATGGGTGAGGATCAGGCTGCCAAGCGCCGGAATTTCCAGCCCGTATTTGGTACGCTCTTCCTCCATATCCGGTATGCCAAACAACAGCAGCGGGGTGGCCTCGCCGGGTTTATTCTCCCAGTGGCCTTCTATGGCGGCGATTTTTGCCGGCTGATGCTCAAGGGTATTGAGGCCGTGCATATCGCCAACGAAGGCCTGAATTGGCGCAACCAGCAGGGCCATCCACATCGCCATGGAGAACATTTTACGTATGGCAGGGGTATTGTTCCCGCGCAGAAGGTGCCAGGCGGCAGAGGCGCCCACGAACATCGCACTGCTGAGAAAAGCGGCGATCGCCATGTGTAACAGGCGATACGGGAAAGATGGGTTGAAAATAATCGCCAGCCAGTCCTGGGGAATGACGTGACCGTTTTCAATGGTAAAGCCCTGCGGCGTCTGCATCCAGCTATTGGAGGCGAGGATCCAGAAGGTGGACATTAGCGTGCCGAGCGCCACCATGCAGGTGGTGAAAAAATGCAGTCCTGGGGGGACTTTGTTCCAGCCAAAAAGCATGACGCCCAGGAAGCCCGCTTCGAGGAAAAACGCGGTGAGGACTTCATACAGCAGCAGGGGACCGGTAATACTCCCGGCAAACTGAGAGAAACCGCTCCAGTTGGTACCGAACTGATAGGCCATCACCAGGCCTGATACCACGCCCATGCCGAAATTAACGGCAAAAATCTTCAGCCAGAAATTATATAACGAGCGCCAGACGTCATCTTTTGTCCGCAGCCACATCCCCTCCAGCACCACCAGATAGCTGGCCAGTCCGATGGTAATCGCCGGAAACAGGATATGAAAAGAGACGGTAAATGCGAACTGTAGCCTTGCCAGATTAAACGCATCGAGTTCAAACATGTTCTGAACCCCATCACATAACAACCCCCCGAACCAGGCAGGGGGAAGTGATTAACAACCGATCGTTGCTGATTACGGCTTTTTCTTACCCGCGCCAAGTTCTGCGCCGGTGAGAGGATCGCCTTCCGGGTCGGATTGGGTGCGTTTCGCCATGGTTTTCACCAGGGCCTTTTGTTCGGCCGTTAGCTTAACGCTGGCACCGCCATCTCCGCCATCTACTGCAGGCTGCGGATTCGCAACATACTCGAAGTGCAGATCGCTATTCCAGCTGCCGCGAATGTCATCGCCCTCTGACATATTGTAGTAGGTGCTGGCGTAGTCAGTGATTGGCGGTAGTTTGCCCGGCGGATAGTTGTTTCTGATGGATTGAAGCGCCTTCTCAAAAGAGAGCTGATGGGCGGCTTCTCGGGTCATCAGAAAGGCCAGCGCATCCTTCACGCCGGGGTCATCGGTGACGTTTATCAGGCGCTCATAGATGATTTTAGCGCGCGCCTCGGCGGCCACGTTGGAGCGTAAATCCGCGGTGGGTTCACCAATGGTGTCAATGTATGCTGCGGTCCAGGGCACGCCGGCGGAATTGGTCAGCGGCGTGCCTCCGCCATATAACAAAGAGGTAATATGGCTGTCGTTGCCGTTAGCGGTAAGCGAGCGGTACAGATCGGCTTCGTTTTCCGTACCTTCCGCCAGGGCGCCTTTCGCCCCTTTATTGAGCATACCTACCAGCGAGCCGATAATTTCAAGGTGGCTCAGCTCTTCGGTAGCAATGTCCATCAGCATATCCTTGCGACCCGGATCGTCATCGCTCAGGCCCTGTGTGAAATATCGGCATGCGGCGGCGAGTTCGCCCTGAGGGCCGCCGAATTGCTCCAGAAGGAGATTAGCCAGCCCCGGATTAGGTTCCGCGACCCTGACGGTATACTGAAGTTGCTTAACGTGTCGGAACATAGGCTCTTATCCTTATTGCTTATTTTTTAGCTTCAACGCCTTTTGCGTCAGAGCGCAGAAGGAACTCTTCCGTTGTTTGCGGGATATGTTTCAGCAGCCAGTCGGCCATGGCCCGCTCTTCCGCCAGAATGGATTCGATGGCGGGAATAGACGCGGTGTCACCGGCTCTTTTCGCAGCGGCAAGCAGAGAGGTATAACACGCGATTTCAAACTGTTCGAAAACATAGCCGCTAATTGAACCCTTAACGATTTCATCGGAAGGGAACATGCCGCCAATAGATTGACCTAACGCAGCCATTTTACTCATTGAATCTTTCAGCACCGACCGCGATATATCATTACGATCCAGAATCTCTTCCAGAACCGTAATTTGGCGCTTGGTTTCGGTGACGTGCTGTTCAATTCTGCTGCGCAAATCGGGGTAGTTATCGATACGGCCAGCCATCGACTCCAGCATGGATTCTGCTTGTTTTTCCATTGCATGCGCATCGCGTAGCCAGTCGTGATAGTGTTCAACGTGATTCATAATGAACTCCTTAATATCAGGTTATTTTCTGGCTATTTATTTTGTGCTTCTTTATTAATATTGCCGACCGCAAGGTCAGTTAATTTCAGATCGGTTGACTTCTCTTCTTCTAACGTTTCTGTTAAAAGCTTAACCGCTTTTTTATAACCCAGCTGTTGGGCTAAAGTGGCGAGAGTGCCGTAGCTGGCAATTTCATAATGTTCAACTTTTTGCGCAGCGGCAATTAACGCGGCATCGCGCACTTCATTTTTCTCAGTACTCTCAATAACCTCGTTAGCTTCTTCTATAAGCCCCTCCATCGCCACGCATTTCATGCGCTTAATTTTAATATTGGCTTCTTGTTCGACAATTTGATCGATACGTTCAATTTGCCCCTGGGTCTCCTCCAGATGCGCTTTGAATGCGGCGCTAAGCTGCTCGCTTGACGCCGCCCGGGCTAGTTTAGCCAGGCCGCGGGTTAATTGTTTTTCTGCGCTATAAGTATCCGATAACAGATGAATAAAAACGTCTTCTATGCTCTTCATATTCATTGGGAATATCCTTAATGCTAGAGAATAACTGCGAGTCCGCAGACCCGCAGGATACTCTTATTAATTACAAGAGAATGAAACGATTAATAATCAGGAGTTGTCAGATTTGCGTCCACCACCATGACTATTTTGGCCGCCTTTTTTACCGGCCTCAGATGCACGTTGCGGATCGTTTTTAAAATTGCCACCGCTGTGCTGACCGCCTTTACGTCCAGCTTCAGATGCTTTATCACGGTCTTCAGCGAAATTACCGGAACCACCACGATGTTCTGCCATATTTTCATACCTCTGTGAGTTTATGTCAGGTAGATACGATTTAATTACGTATCCGTTGTCGTTCAGCAATTAAATTTAGTCGGTATTTTTGAACAGTCAAACCGGTTTGCGGTGATATTTTTTGAAATAATCTGAATTATGCCGCGGCTACCGTTCCGCTTGTTTAAAGCGGCTGCGAGCATAACAGGCTAGGAACTAACGAAAACATTTATATTACTGCAGGATATATTTATGACCGCTGCGTTAATACGGGGGGAAACGGGCGACGCAGGGCTTTACGTCTCTTTACATAAGCGCGAAAAATAAGTTGTCGGAATCGTGAAAGATATTAAGAACACAACCGGGAAAAATCAGAAAATAGCGTTTTGCCAATGCTGAAGGTCATTTTAGGATAATTCAATGCGGGAGAGAAATAAGGCACCAGATCACGAGGCTGTGAAATGGTGCGTCCGAGTGGACTCGAACCACCGACCCCCACCATGTCAAGGTGGTGCTCTAACCAACTGAGCTACGGACGCAGGATGGTGCGTTCAATTGGACTCGAACCAACGACCCCCACCATGTCAAGGTGGTGCTCTAACCAACTGAGCTATAAACGCATTATGGTGCGTTCAATTGGACTCGAACCAACGACCCCCACCATGTCAAGGTGGTGCTCTAACCAACTGAGCTATAAACGCATTATGGTGCGTTCAATTGGACTCGAACCAACGACCCCCACCATGTCAAGGTGGTGCTCTAACCAACTGAGCTATGAACGCATTGTTGCAGTGGCAACGGGGACGCATATTAGCGGCAGGGAGGGGTTGTGGCAAGAGGCAAACGTCACTTTTCTTCCAGATTTCTCGCGATCGCAGAAGTTTTATCCATATTGGTTATATTTTACTGATGCGAAAGAGGATTTGCTCATCAAGAGACGAAAACGGCGCTGAATCAGCGCCGTCAGGTATCGATAAATTGCCGCCAGAGATTAGCGCGCGGCGCGCTGCAATATGACGCTGGAAGGCTGACGCTGCAGGAAACGCATGCGCAGCATCATCATTACGGCAGCGGAGGTGAGGCCAATGATAAATCCGCACCAGAAGCCAGCAGGACCCATGCGCGGCACCACGATATCGGTCAGAGCCAGCAGATAGCCGCTCGGCAGCCCCAGAACCCAGTATGCGGTAAAGGTAATAAAGAAGATGGAACGCGTATCTTTATAACCGCGCAGGATGCCGCTGCCGATCACCTGTATGGAGTCAGAGATCTGGTAGATCGCCGCGAGCAGCATCAGCTGGGACGCCAGCGCGACAACCTCAGGATTATCGTTATACAACAGGGCGATTTGCTCACGCATCAGAATGGTGAAAACCGCCGTAATCACGGCCAAACACACTCCAACCCCGACGCCGGTTCTGGCCGACGTTTGCGCCTCCAGAGTCGAGCCTTGCCCGAGACGGAAACCGACGCGAATGGTTACCGCCGCCGCCAGGGAGAGCGGTAATACGAACATCAGCGAGCTGAAGTTTAGGGCAATCTGGTGCCCGGCCACGTCGACAATGCCCAGCGGTGAGACCAGCAGCGCGACGACGGCAAACAGGGTCACTTCGAAAAACAGCGCCAGCGCAATCGGCAGGCCCAGCTGCACCAGACGCTGGATAACGGCGAAATCCGGTTTGCTGAAGCGCTCAGCGTTATGAATATCGCGCATCGAACGCGCGCGGCGAACCCAGGAGAGCATGCAGAAAAACATCACCCAGTACACCGAAGCCGTCGCCACGCCGCAGCCGATCCCGCCGAGCTCAGGCATGCCAAAGTGACCGTAGATAAAGATGTAGTTCACCGGAATATTGACCAGCAGACCGATAAATCCCATTACCATGCCCGGCTTGGTTTTCGCCAGGCCTTCACACTGGTTACGCGCCACCTGGAATAACAGATAGCCTGGCGCCCCCCACAGCAGCGCCCGCAGGTAGCCGACCGCCTTCTCCGCCATCGCCGGGTCGATGTTATGCATGGAGCTGATGATGTAGCCGGCGTTCCACAGTACCACCATGACCAGGATCGAGACGAAGCCCGCCAGCCAGAACCCCTGGCGTACCTGGTGGGCGATGCGGTCGCGACGGCCGGAACCATTCAGTTGAGCAATAACGGGCGTCAGGGCCAGCAGCAGACCGTGGCCGAAGAGGATTGCCGGCAGCCAGATGGAGGTACCGATGGCGACGGCCGCCATATCGGTGGCGCTGTAGCCGCCCGCCATCACGGTATCGACGAAGCCCATGGCGGTTTGGGCGACCTGGGCGAGTATAACGGGTATAGCCAGTGCTAATAACTGACGCGCTTCAATAAAATACTTCTGCACGTAAACACCTTTATATTGTTGTTATTGGAGGACTAAAAAAGCCGCCATCAGGGGCAGCAAGAAGAAAAAGCAGAGGGATTTGCCAGACTATTGTAGCGAGGATTAGCCATTTAGCCAGTGAAAAAATCGCACAACACGTTGTGCGCTGGCAACCTGTTTTGCCACCTGTTATTGTTCGTGTCATAGCCTAAAACGGTCTTGATACCGTTACGAATTCATACAGGAGCAAAATATGTTTACCGGTATTGTGCAGGGGACCGCCAGAGTGGTGGCCATTGATGAAAAACCCAACTTTCGCACCCACGTCGTGGAGCTGCCTGAGCATATGCTTGCGGGGCTCGAAACCGGGGCTTCGGTAGCTCATAACGGCTGCTGTTTAACCGTCACCGATATCGATGGCGCGCGAGTGAGTTTTGACCTGATGAAAGAGACCTTGCGCATCACCAATCTGGGCGCGCTGCGCGAGGGCGACAGCGTTAACGTCGAACGAGCGGCAAAATTCAGCGATGAAATTGGCGGCCACCTGATGTCAGGCCATATTATGACCACCGCGGAAGTGGTTAAAATTCTGACGTCGGAAAATAATCGCCAAATCTGGTTTAAGGTTCAGGACCCGACGCTGATGAAATATATCCTTTATAAAGGCTATATCGGCGTCGATGGTATTAGCCTCACGGTAGGGGAAGTGACGCCCACCCGGTTTTGCGTGCATTTGATCCCGGAAACGCTGCAGCGCACCACCCTTGGCGTGAAAAAGCTGGGGGACCGGGTAAATATTGAGATCGATCCGCAGACTCAGGCCGTTATCGATACCGTTGAGCGCGTTCTGGCGGCAAAAGAAGCAGCAGTGGCCCTGAAAAACGCGGCCGAATAATAAATTCCCCCGCCGAAGCGGGGGAATTTTTAGCGGGCTACGCGCAGGCCGTGTTCGGCACCGCGAGAAAAAACCACCTGCCAGAGCTGAATATCGCGCGCGCGGAAAGCGCCGGCGCAGGCATTCAGGTAATAGCTAAACATGCGTTTGAAGCGCTCCGAATAATTGTCGGCAATTTCCGGCCAGCTATTCAGAAAGCGCTCATACCAGGCCATTAGCGTGGTGTCGTAGTCGGCACCGAAATTATGCCAGTCTTCCATAACAAAATGCGGCTCGCTGGCTTCGGCAATCTGGCGTACTGAGGGCAAACAGCCGTTAGGGAAGATATATTTATCGATCCACGGGTCGACGTTATGGTCGGTTTTTTTCGAGCCGATAGTATGCAGCAGGAAGCGGCCTTCGGGTTTCAAATTCCGGTCGACCACGTCGAAGTAGGTGGCGTAATTTTTCGGCCCGACATGTTCAAACATGCCGACTGAGACGATACGGTCAAAGCTCTCTTGCAGGTCGCGGTAATCCTGCAGCAGGATAGTAACGTCAAGACCTGCGCAGCGCTGCTGGGCCATTTTTTGCTGCTCAGCTGAAATCGTGACGCCGACAACGCTGACCTGGTAATTTTTGGCCATATAGTAGGCCAGTCCACCCCAGCCGCAGCCGATATCCAGCACCCGCATCCCCGGCTCAAGCTGAAGTTTACGGCAGATGAGATCTAATTTTGCCTGCTGTGCGTCTTCCAGATTCTGCGCATCCTTCCAGTAAGCGCAGGAATACTGCATATAGGGATCGAGCATGCGGCTGAACAGATCGTTGCCTAAATCGTAATGCTCTTTCCCGACAATCCAGGACCGTTTTTTACTTTGCAGATTGAATAAGCGTGCAGTGGCGATACGCAGGGTATCTTTGAAATGATGGGGAAGCTGATTTTCCAGACCGGCGCGTAATACTTTATGGAAAAATATATCCAGCCGCTCGCAATCCCACCAGCCGTCCATATAGCTCTCGCCTAAACCCAGCGACCCTTCCTGCAAAACGCGTTTAAAAAAATGAGGATTTTTAATCCGCAAATCGGAGGGCGCAGGACCATTAATTTCAATGCCCGCACGGCTTAATAATTCAGCTGCGATTCGGTACCAGTCATCATTTGGTACACTTACTTCTTCTATACACGATGAACTCATAGCTTCTCCATCACGCCCAAGTGATCAGAACCTTAAAACAGCGTAGACGCTTTTTTGGCTTTGTGAGAAATCTCACGGATAATCCGTAAGGCTGCTATCCGACGTAGAACAGAGGAAGGGAGATAACCCTTGCCGAAAGGCCTTCCATGGTAAAACGGGATGCATCCTGCTCCCGTTAAAAATCAACTAATCTTTCTATTTATGTGATGCCGGATCCAGTATAGGCCGCTAAAAACAGGCTTTCAACAAAAATATCTTAGCAAGCTAACTACTGGATCTGGCAACTATCAGCAGAATACCTTAAGCATGTGACGATTCTGTTTCCAGATGCGCGGCCTTATGCTGCATGCGGTAGCCGATTCCGGCCAGCACGATGGAGACCAGCATCACGCTGGTGGTCGTTAGCAGCGGAGTGGCGATCAGCGTGGAGACCAGCAGGCTGGTCAAAAAACAGAGGCCAAGCTGCAGGGTGTTTTGCAACGCCGCGGCGCGGCCTGTCGCCTCAGGGAAGGGCTTCAATGCCTGGGCGACGACGATAGGATAGATACCGCCATTCACCACTGCCATGGCGCAGAACGGAATCATTAATCCCACCAGGGTTGCATTTTCCCGCAGGCCAACCAGCCAGGTGGCGGCCACGCTGACGGCGAAGATCGCCAGCAGCCACGGCAGAATTTGCTGGCCCTGCCATTTTTGCAGCGCCGCCCGGCAGCCGTAGCCGCCTACCAGAAACGCGATGGTTTGCGGAACATAGCTCAGGCCGATAACGGTCGGGCCGTAGCCCATCTCGTGAAGGATAAACGGCGACCCCGTCAGCCAGGCAAAGAAGCTGGCGGAACAGGCTGCGTAGATCAGCACGTTGCCGCTATATTCCCGCGAACGCAGCAGGGCGAGGAACGTAAGCTTCTGCTGGGCGCTGACGACCCCTTTTTTCGCCGCCTTCAGGCGCAGGGCTGGCAGCATTAACAGCAGGGTAATGGCGAACAGAACGGCAAAAATAGCCTGCCATTCAAAATGAACCAGTAACCAGCTGCCGAGCAGCGGCGCCAGCGCAGGCGATAATCCCACCAGGGGCATAATGGCGGCGAAAATGCGGTTGGTTTTTTGAGCAGGATAATAATCGGTCACCATGGCCTGCCAGGTCACCGCGGCGGCGCAAACCCCCAGAGCCTGGATAAAACGCAGCGCCAGCATCAGCGTAGCATCGCGGACCCAAAGCATGCCCAGACAGCCGATGGCAAAGATGGCCAGTCCGCTCAACAGCACCGGTTTACGGCCGTAACGATCGGAGATGGGCCCCCAGAAAAGCTGGCCCAGCGCAAAGCCCGCGAGAAACAGACTCAGGCTGGCGCTGATCGACGCCGCTGAGGTATGCAGATCTTGCTGCATGGCCGCAAAAGCCGGCAGGTACATATCGGTGGCCAGAAAGCCCAGAACGCTGAGTCCGGCCAGCCAGACTAAAAATCCTTTCCCAGGTTGTTGCATATCATTCTCTTTTTAGTGATGCAGGTACGATGGCGCAGAGTGTAGGGAGTGCATTCAGGCTTGTGAAACGCTAATATTTGTCAGGTGAATTCAAAAATTTTGCAGGCAGAAAATGTGGTCTGAATACTCGCTTGAAGTTGTCGATGCTGTCGCCCGCAACGGCAGCTTTAGCGCCGCTGCGCAGGAATTGCACCGCGTCCCTTCGGCCGTCAGCTATACCGTGCGTCAGCTGGAAGAGTGGCTGGCGGTGCCGCTATTTGAACGCCGCCATCGGGATGTCGAGCTAACCCCTGCCGGCGTTTGGTTTTTGCAGGAAGGGCGATCTGTTATCAAAAAAATGCAGATCACCCGCCAGCAGTGTCAGCAGATAGCCAACGGCTGGCGCGGACAGCTCTCTATCGCGGTGGATAATATCGTTAAGCCAACGCGTATGCGGCAGATGATCGTTGATTTCTATCGTCACTTTGATGACGTTGAGCTGATTGTTTTTCAGGAGGTGTTCAACGGCGTCTGGGATGCGCTGGCCGACGGTCGCGTGGAGCTGGCGATCGGCGCAACGCGCTCAATTCCGGTCGGGGGCCGCTACGCCTTTCGGGATATGGGAATGCTGAGCTGGGACTGCGTCGTCGCAAGCCACCATCCGCTGGCCAAAATGACGGGACCTTTAAGCGATGACGTCCTGCGCAACTGGCCATCGCTGGTCAGAGAGGATACCTCACGCTCGCTGCCGAAGCGGACCACCTGGCTGCTCGATAACCAGAAGAGGGTGGTTGTGCCGGACTGGGATGCCTCTGAAACCTGTCTCTCCGCGGGGCTGTGCGTCGGGATGGTGCCCGGGCATTTAGCAAAGCCGTGGCTCGATAGCGGTGAATGGACGGCGCTGGAGCTGGAGAACCCATTCCCGGATGCTGCCTGCTGTCTGACGTGGCAACAAAGCGATGCCTCTCCGGCCCTGTTATGGCTGCTGGATTATCTTGGCGATAGCGAAACGCTGAATCGGGAGTGGCTGCGGGCGCCGGAATAACCGACGCCGCAGGAAAGGTTAACGGCGGTAATCGACAAACGGGCCGTCGGCCACAGAGCGGCGCTCGACCAGACGCGGATGGACTTCAATCGACTGCGAGACTTCGCGCTTATTGACGATGCGATCCAGCAGCATATTAAAGGCCGCTTCGCCCAGAGAGTCTTTAGGCTGATGGATGGTGGTCAGCGCCGGGCTGAAGTAGCGGGCGTTGCGCACGTTATCATAACCGATCAGCGAAATATCCTGCGGCACGCGCAGCCCCATTTCATCCGCCGCGCAGATGGCGCCCATGGCCATAATATCGCCGCCGCAGAAAATAGCCGTCGGGCGAGGATGCTGGTTGAGAATTTGCTGCATGGCGCGATAGCCGGACTCCGGTTCAAAATCGCCCTGGACAATCCAGTTTTCCGGAACGCCGATCTGCGCTTCTTCCATGGCTTTCATAAAGCCTGCCAGCCGGCCCGCACCGGTGTTACGCTCCAGTGGGCCTGGGATCACGCCGATATCGCGGTGGCCGCGTTCAACCAGGTAGCGTCCGGCAATATAGCCGCCTTCGAAGGCGTTATCGACGACCGAATCAGTAAAGTCGGCTTTTGCCTCGCCCCAGTCCATGACCACCATCGGGATGTGGCGATACTCTTCCAGCATGCTTAAAACTGATTCCGGATACTCGGAGCACATCACCAGCAGGCCATCAACGCGCTTCTGCGCCATCATTGACAGATAGGCGCGCTGTTTCTCCGGGTCGTTCCAGGCGTTGCCGAGGATAAGGGTATAGCCCTTCTGGAAGCAGCTTTTCTCGACCGCTTCGATAATCTCGGCGAAATAAGCCGCTTCGCTGCTGGTCGCCAGCAGACCAATAGACTTGGTGTGATTGACCTTCAGGCTGCGAGCAACGGCGCTGGGGGAGTAATGCAGCTCCTTAATGGCCGCCCATACCGCATTGCGCGTCTCTTCCGCTACGAATCGGGTTTTGTTAATTACATGTGATACTGTTGTAGTGGAAACGTTTGCGCGTTTCGCTACATCTTTAATAGTTGCCATTACTTCTCACTCCAGACCTTGACCTGATCGTCTGTTTATCGGTACGTAAACGATTGCCTGTACACACCCTGGCGCCAAAATGGATCATGGCATCACGTCGGGAAAACGACACAGAACGACAGGAAGGGGTCAATGGCCGATACGCTTTCAAATTAGCGTGGGATTTTGTCCGATCTTGGGGCAAAGGGGAAGAGCAAAAATGTGCATCACTCTAAATCTCGGAAGATTTTTACGCTATTCTGTGTAAAAATGAGCAAGCTCACTTTTCATGTGGGGATAATCAGGGGGAAAAATTGATGGATACAAATTTAAAGTTTTCGCTGACGACAACGATTATTGTTCTGGGTTTGATTGTTGCCGCAGGTTTGACTGCAGTACTGCATTGATTCTTTACTGAGAGGGAGGGGCCGCTCTCCCTTTACCCCCCCCGCCTATTATTATCAATTTCGCAAAAATCTTTTGCCATTTCGTTTACTTTTGTTTTTCTGTGATTGATGTCATGCTTTTGACTTCTGAATAAGATGCCGTCGCTGAAGGCGGCCTGATGGAGTTCCTGCATGAAAATCAACTTTCCCCTGCTCGCGCTGGCGATCGGCGCCTTTGGTATCGGCACGACCGAGTTCTCCCCGATGGGACTATTACCGGTTATTGCTAAAGGCGTGGATGTGTCCATTCCGGCGGCGGGAATGCTCATTAGCGCTTATGCCATCGGCGTGATGGTCGGTGCGCCGTTAATGACTCTGCTGCTCTCCCACCGCGCGCGCAGAAATGCGCTAATCTTTCTGATGGCCATTTTTACCCTCGGTAATGTGCTCTCTTCAATTGCCCCGGATTACACTACGCTGCTGCTGTCGCGCATTATTACCAGCCTCAACCACGGCGCCTTCTTCGGTCTCGGCTCGGTGGTGGCGGCGAGCGTGGTGCCTAAACATAAGCAGGCCAGCGCGGTAGCAACGATGTTTATGGGGCTGACGATCGCCAATATCGGCGGTGTTCCTGCGGCAACCTGGCTGGGCGAAACTATCGGCTGGCGAATGTCGTTCCTGGCAACGGCGGGGCTGGGCGTTGTAGCGATGATCGGCCTGTGGTTGTCGCTACCGAAGGGCAGCGCCGGCGAACGTCCGGACGTGAAGCAGGAACTTGCGGTGCTGATGCGTCCGCAGGTGCTGTCGGCGCTATTGACCACCGTGTTGGGTGCCGGGGCGATGTTCACGCTTTATACCTATATCTCCCCGGTTCTGCATACCATCACCCACGCTTCACCGCTGTTTGTGACCGCCATGCTGGTGCTGATTGGCGTCGGTTTCTCGCTGGGTAACTATCTCGGCGGTAAGTTTGCCGACCGTTCCGTTACCGCAACGCTGAAGGGCTTTCTTCTGCTGCTTATGGTCATTATGCTGGCGATCCCGCTGCTGGCTCAGTCGCAGGTGGGAGCGGCGATAAGTATGGTTGTCTGGGGGGCGGCGACGTTTGCGGTGGTACCGCCTTTGCAGATGCGCGTGATGCGCGTCGCTCATGAGGCGCCGGGGCTGTCTTCATCGGTTAATATCGGGGCCTTCAATCTTGGTAACGCGCTGGGCGCGGCGGCGGGCGGCGCGGTTATATCCGGCGGCCTGGGATATGCGTTCGTACCGGTGATGGGAGCGATTATCGCGGGCGTAGCGCTACTGCTGGTGCTGTTCAGCGGGCGGGCGCAACCGGAAGAGGCGTTTGCTAACCATTAAGTTCACGTGAAGTGAAATAATAACCGCAGAAGCAGCAATGCTTCTGCGGTTGGCTTTTATGCTGCCAGATTAGCGGCAACAAACTTCCAGTTTACCAGCGCCCAGAAGTGTTCCAGATAGTTCGGACGGGCGTTACGGTAGTCGATGTAATACGCATGTTCCCAGACATCCACGGTCAGCAGCGGGGTAGCGTCGCTGGTCAGCGGCGTACCGGCGTTGCTGGTAGAGACGATGGCCAGGCTACCGTCGGCATTTTTCACCAGCCAGGTCCAGCCTGCGCCGAAATTTTTTGCCGCCGCGTCGGTGAATTTGGCCTTGAAATCCGCGAAGCTGCCGAAGGATTTAGCGATAGCCGCCGCCAGTTCGCCTTCCGGTTCGCCACCGGCGTTTGGCGCCAGGCAGTTCCAGTAGAAGGTGTGATTCCAGACCTGCGCGGCGTTGTTAAAGACGCCGCCATCGGAAGAACGCACGATCTCTTCCAGGGTTTTGCCTTCAAACGCGGTGCCTTTGATCAGGTTGTTAAGGTTAGTCACATAGGCCTGGTGGTGCTTACCGTAGTGGTATTCCAGGGTTTCCGCTGAAATGTGCGGCGCCAGGGCGTCTTTTGCATATGGTAATGCAGGTAATTCGAACGACATTGCTACTCTCCTTTTTATCGTTATACCCTTCATAATCCCAGCGGCATCTGTATTGACTACCTGCACTTACCCCGGTCATGTACTGTTGTTCGCTCCGGGGATGCGCTGAGCTGCCGCAAGACTCGGCTTAAGCCTCGCCCCTTTGGGGCCTGCGCAAGCGCGGTTCAAAACGGCAGGGCGTTCTGTGATGCTGCTGCAATTATTCTGGGTCTGGTGCGCGCAATAACCCTGTATTGCGCAAGGTAATAGTAGCAAATTAAAAGATGTGGCAAAAGAGAGAGTTACCCTGTCGCCGCAGCGACAAGGCACATTTAGCGAATGGTTTTCGGCGTCATAACGCGACGCGCGCCGACGTAGTGGCGTACCCAGTAATCGTCGCTTAAAGAGGTAATCTGTATATCGCGACCTGTGCGCGGAGACTGAATAAATTTGCCGTTGCCGACGTATACCCCGACGTGATCTGCCGTCCCGCGCCCGCGGGTGCGGAAGAAGACGAGATCCCCGCTTTGCAGCTCGCCGCGATCCACTGGACGAGCGTCGCGCAGGTGATACATCTCATTGGCAGTGCGCGGAATATGAATTTTAACCAGGTCTTTATAGGCGTAATAGACCAGACCACTGCAATCAAATCCGGTGCGCGGAGAGGTCCCGCCCCAGCGATAAGGTTTGCCAATCTGATCCATCAACTTTGACATCGCGGTGCTTTGCGCTTTTTGTACCCGCGCTTTATGCGCATCGGCGATAGTCAGCTGCGGCTCGTCGGCAATGGGTTTGCAGCGTGTTTTATAGCCTTTACGCACCACGCACTTTTTCTGCAGGCTCGCCGCGGCCAGCTTGCTTTCCGCAATCGACCTTGTCGAGCTGGCGCACAGCTTTTTGTAGCCCTTGCGCAGGACGCATTTTTTGGTGGCGCTGGCGGTCTGGCGTGAAGCGGTTATTTTGCTGCGGCTGGCGGTCGGTGTTTTTTTGCTGGAGGTTTTGGCGGTGGTTTTACTTTTGGAACTGGCTGCTTTTTTCTTACGCTCTGCGGTAGTGCCTTTAGCCGGATGCGCTTTGGGCGTGGCCGAAGCGTGCGTATGCCCGGAAGCATGCGCCAGCGGCGTAAGTGAAATAGATGTGAAAAGTAATGCACAGAGCGAAATCGCGATTTTGTTAAGACGCGCCACTGAGCAATCCCCTGATTAAATTACAGACATATACCTATGCCTGACGATGAATGACAAAACGCATCGATTCTAAAGCATAAAATCGTGGAAAGTTAATACTCTTTTGTATCTAAAGTCTCGTTTGGTTAACATTTGCAAAAAAATGCGTCTCCCGGCGGGCTCGCCGCATGAAAAACGCGCAACGCGTTGCTGCGTATAGCAATAAAATGATATTTTTGAGGCAACTTTTGCCTACAGAAGATAAAATGAGGCAAGTGAAAAAAATGTTATTATCGGTCCTGCGTTCAGGGCGCTACAATGACAAATTACTGCCGTAGAGAAGTTTAAGGAAGCACGACAATGAGCACGACTTTAGAAAAAATCCAACGTCAAATCGCTGAAAACCCGATCCTGCTGTATATGAAAGGGTCTCCGAAGCTGCCAAGCTGCGGTTTCTCCGCTCAGGCCGTTCAGGCGCTCTCTGCCTGTGGCGAACGTTTTGCCTACGTCGATATCCTGCAAAACCCGGACATCCGCGCGGAGCTGCCTAAATACGCTAACTGGCCAACCTTCCCGCAGCTGTGGGTAGACGGTGAGCTGGTCGGCGGCTGTGACATCGTGATTGAAATGTATCAGCGCGGCGAACTGCAGCAGCTGATCAAAGAAACGGCCGCTAAGTACAAAACTGACGAGCCGAAAGCAGAGTAATTTTGCTTTAAATAAAAAAGCGACTTCCCGTGAAGTCGCTTTTTTTTCATTTATTCTTCGGCCACAGGTAAGGGCCAGCCGCCAAGACGCTTCCAGCGGTTGACGATTTCGCAGAATAGCTGCGCCGTTTGTTCGGTATCGTAAAGCGCAGAGTGGGCCTGAGTCCCGTCAAATGCCATTCCGGCGGCGATACAGGCTTTCGACAATACCGTTTGGCCAAGCGCAAGACCGCTCAGGGCCGCGGTATCGAAGGTGACGAACGGATGGAATGGATTACGTTTCAGCCCCGCACGTTCTGCCGCCGCCATGGTAAAGCTATGGTCGAAGGTGGCGTTATGCGCGACCATAATAGCGCGGCTGCAGTCGCTCTCTTTCATGCCCTTGCGGATCATTTTAAAAATCGCGTGCAGCGCATCGTATTCGCTCACCGCGCCGCGCTCGGGATCGTTGGGGTTAATACCGTTAAAAGCCAGAGCTTCGGGCTGCAGGTTTGCGCCCTCAAAAGGTTCAACATGAAAATGCAGCGTTTCGTCCGGCATGAGCCAGCCTTCTTCGTCCATTTTCAGCGTAATAGCGGCGATCTCCAGCAGGGCGTCGGTTTTGGCATTAAATCCGGCGGTCTCAACATCAATTACCACTGGATAAAAACCGCGAAAACGGTCGCACAGACCATTCAGTTGAGCGTTCTCGGACATCAGATTCTCTTAGCTGGAAAAAAGTAGCGCGCATTATGGCAAATTTTGCCGCGGCTTGCAGCAGGAAGGGGATAAAACAGCGGGCACCGCGGGCGCCCGCAGCAGATTAGTTGCCGAGGCCTTTTCCGGCGTCTTTCTCTTCAATCAGCTCGATTTTATAACCATCCGGATCTTCGACGAAGGCGATGACCGTCGTACCGCCTTTAACCGGGCCGGCTTCACGGGTCACATTGCCGCCGTTCTGACGAATACGTTCGCAGGCTTCCGCCGCGTTTTCAACGCTCAGCGCAATATGACCATACGCGTTACCGAGATCGTACTTATCCACGCCCCAATTGTAGGTCAGCTCAATCACGGCGGTATCGCTTTCTTCGCCGTAACCCACGAATGCCAGCGAGTATTTATATTCAGTGTTTTCGCTGGTGCGCAGCAGTTTCATGCCCAGCACATTGGTGTAAAACTCAATAGAACGTTGCAGGTCGCCAACGCGCAGCATGGTGTGAAGTAAGCGCATAATGTCCCCTATGCAGTTTATTTTGATACATCAGAGCGTTGAGTATAGCGGCGATAACCCGCCGCTATCAATGGAGGGATTACAGGGTAGGGTAATCGGTATAACCTTCCGCGCCGCCGCCGTAGAAGCTTTCCGGACGCTGTGGGTTCAGAGCGGCCTTTTTCTGCAGGCGCGCCACCAGGTCCGGGTTAGCAATGTAGTCGCGACCAAAGGCCACGGCATCGATCAGCCCTTTACCGATCAGATCGTTGGCCTTTTCAACCGTGTAGGCGCCCGCGCCGATAATAGCGCCCGGGAAAAGGTCGCGCACTTTCTGGCGGAACTCATCGCTGTACGGTTGGCCGCCAGCCCAGTCCGGTTCGGACATGTGCAGGTAGGCAATACCGCGTTTCGCCAGCTCTTCGATCAGATAGAGCGCGTCGGCTTCTTCATTCGGGCCATTATCGACGTTCTGGAAACTGCCGATGGGCGAGACGCGAATACCGATACGGTCGGCGCTCCACTCTTTACTCACCGCATCAACCACTTCCAGCACCAGGCGAGCGCGATTCTCCACGCTGCCGCCGTACTGGTCAGTACGATGGTTGGCAGAAGGGGAAAGGAACTGGTGCAGCAGGTAACCGTGGGCGGAGTGCAGTTCGACAAGATCGAATCCGGCATCGCGGGCGTTACCTACCGCCTGACGGAAATCATCAACGATCCCTGGGATCTCGTGGGTTTCGAGCGCGCGTGGCATTGAGGTGTCAACGCGAATGGCATGGCCGTTTTCGTCGCGCAGCGAAGTCCGGGTGCCCGCGCTGATGGCCGATGGCGCAACCGGGGCGGCGGCGCCGGGCTGGATGCTGCTGTGCGAAATACGCCCGGTATGCCACAGCTGGACGGCAATACGCCCGTTTTCAGCGTGGACGCCGGCGGTGATCTTTTTCCATGCGGCAATCTGTTCCGGACTGTGCAGCCCTGGCGCACCCGCGTAGCCTTTAGCCTGAGCGGAAATCTGGGTCGCTTCGGAAATAATCAGGCCGGAGCTGGCGCGCTGGCGGTAGTATTCGCCCATCAGCGGGGTGGGAATATCCCCCGGCTCAATACTGCGCAGACGCGTTAGCGGAGCCATAAACACGCGATTCGGCACGGTTACCGCACCTACTTTCAACGGGGTAAACAACTTTGATTCTGACATAATGACTCCTGAGTAGACCGGTCGTCTTGAAACGGGTTAAATAAAAACGCCTGTTATAGGGCAGGCGCAGCAATAATTTTTGTAGCGTGGACCAGGGCGCTTTCCAGCGGCGTTGCGCTGTGCGTAATCTTGGCCTGCAGATTCGCCCCCAGCCACAGAGAGTAAAGCACCTGTGAGAGCGTTAATGCGTCACCATCAAAGGTCAGGCTACCTTCCTGACGACCTTGCTCCAGCGCATCGCCCAGCAGGGTAATGATCTGACTGGCCCCTTTATCCATCGCGGTGCGCATATCTTCCGACAGATCGCAGACCTCTGCCGACAGCTTCACCGTCAGGCAGCCGCTAATGATGCCCTGCTGGCAAAACTGGGTCAGCGTATGCTGATAATAGGCCAAAAGGCGGTCGCGATAGTTTCCCTCGCCGTGGGCAAAATGCTCAACCAGGCGCTGAAGATATCCGGCGTAGTGATGGTCGAGCAGCGCTACGCCAAAGGCTTCTTTAGAGCGAAAATAGTGATAGAAAGAACCTTTCGGCACTTCCGCTGTTTTTAGCAGTTCACTCAGCCCCATACCGGTAAAACCCCGATGCATACAAAGCTGCTCGCCGGTGGCCAGGATATGTTCGCGGGTATTGCATTCACTGTGTTTGTTCATGGCGCTCACTGTAATAGACCGATTGGTCTAATGCAAGCCATAATTAAAAATGCTGCCTGGCGCAGAGGGCGACGAACAAAATTTGCGTACGGCGGATGAAACGTCTTCAATAAAGACAGAGATGAGCGGCTGGAGAGGCGAAGTGGCTGAACAACTGGAGTTCTTCCCGGTACAGAGTCCCTGCCGGGGGATTTGTCAGTCTGATGAACGCGGCTACTGCCGGGGGTGCATGCGTAGCCGCGATGAGCGTTTCAACTGGCAGAAAATGAGCGATGCGCAAAAGCAGGATGTTCTGCGTCTGTGTCGCCAGCGGCTGCTGCGTAAATTACGCGCAGCTAAGCAGGATAGTGCGGAAGAACCGCAGCAACCCTCACTGTTTTAAGCAAAAAATTGCGTATACTCAGGACACTTTTTTATTGAGGAAGCTGTTATGGTTCAGCGTATTGCTATGGCTCCCCAGGGGCCGGAATTCTCTCGTTTCGTGATGGGCTACTGGCGTCTGATGGACTGGAAGATGTCCGCTCAGGCGCTGGTGGGCTTTGTGGAGCAACACCTGGATCTGGGCATCACCACCATCGATCATGCCGATATTTACGGCGACTATCGCTGTGAGGCGGCGTTTGGCGAAGCGTTAAAGCTGGCGCCCCATCTGCGCAACCGGATGGAGATCGTCACCAAATGCGGAATTGCCACGAAAGCGCGGGCAGAAAATACCATCGGCCACTATATTACCGACCGCGACCATATTGTGCTGAGCGCGGAGCAGTCGCTGCGTAATCTGGCGACCGACCATCTGGACCTGCTGCTGATTCATCGCCCGGACCCGCTGATGGATGCTGACGAAGTGGCTGAGGCCTTCCTGGCTTTACATCATAGCGGCAAGGTTCGCCACTTCGGCGTGTCGAACTTTACCCCCGCCCAGTTTACCCTGCTGCAGTCGCGCCTGCCGTTTACCCTGGCGACCAATCAGGTGGAAATTTCCCCGGTTCACCAGCCGCTGCTGCTTGACGGTACGCTCGATCAGCTTCAGCAGCTGCGCATCCGACCGATGGCCTGGTCCTGCCTCGGCGGCGGCCGTTTGTTTAACGACGAAAGCTTCCAGCCGCTGCGCGATGAGCTGGTCCGCGTCGCTCAGGAGCTCAATGCGGAAAGCATTGAGCAGGTGGTGTATGCCTGGATCCTGCGTCTGCCGTCGCAGCCGCTGCCAATTATTGGTTCAGGAAAAATTGAGCGCGTGCGCTCGGCGGTTGTCGCTGAAAAGCTAAATATGAGCCGTCAGCAGTGGTTCCGCATTCGCAAAGCGGCCTTAGGCTACGACGTTCCGTAAACACCGACACCTCAGCAATGGCCTACACTGAATAGTGATAGAGCCATTGAGGAGGTGTTATGCAACGATGTATTCTCGCCATACTTACCCTGGCCGCCTGTGCGGGCGTGCAGGCGGCCAGCGAAAGCGTCGATATCAATCTTGTGACCAGCCAGAGCGTTGGTCAGGCCATCGGTAGCGTGAAAATTAGTGAAACCGCGAAAGGTCTTGAGTTTACTCCGGACCTGAAAGCGCTGCCTCCCGGCGAGCACGGCTTCCATATTCACGCCAACGGTAGCTGCCAGCCGGCCATCAAAGAAGGTAAAGCCGTCGCCGCTGGCGCAGCCGGCGGACATTACGATCCGCAAAACACCGGAAAGCATGAAGGTCCTGACGGCGCCGGTCATCTCGGCGATCTGCCGTTCCTGGTGGTTAATAACGACGGAAAAGCCACCCAGCCGGTGGTCGCGCCGCGTTTAAAAACCCTCGATGAAGTGAAAGGCAAGGCGCTGATGATTCACGTGGGGGGCGATAATATGTCCGACAGCCCGCAGCCTCTCGGCGGTGGCGGCGAGCGCTTCGCCTGCGGCGTCATCAAGTAGTCCTTTCCGTCAACGTTCCTGCGATCGGCGCCTGTTCCAGCTGAGACAGGGCGCACCAGAGTCGCCAGATAACCGCCGCCAGCTCTCTGGCGGCGGGCTGGTGGTGGCGATTAAGCGCGTCGCAGATGCGCTGCAGTTCCTGCAGCGTTGAAGCGAGAGGGCGCTGCTGAACGCCGCGCTCGCTCATCACGTCACGCAGCAGGCTAATGCACAGATCGCGCACCTGCGAGAGCGGGTCGGAGCGCGTTTCCCAGTCGCGTAGTTGCCACACCACGTGGGAACAATTGAGTAACACGACGCCCCAGCGTAGCAGCCAGCGGCGCGCCAGCGCATCCTGACTGTTGCTAAGCTGGCTGATGTGATGATAAACCAACGACTCAAATTCATGTTCACTATGCTGCGGACGACGGCTCAATTGGTCGACAAAGTGACGCCGTAACGCACGGATGTGCCGACGGCTTTTACGCGCGTCTGAACCTGGACTGATAATGGCGAAAGCCAGCCAGGCGAGTCCTACCCCAATGATTTTTCCCAGATTATCATTAAGAAACGAAGCGTAGTCGTATACCGGCGGGTTGGTGACCGAAATAAATGAGCCCATAAAAACGATCAACTGCCCCCACAGTCCGGCGAGCTTTGGCATCTGCTGTTTGAGCAACTGCATGGTGGTGAGCAAGGGAAACAGAAATAGCAAAAACTGCCATAAATCGGTTATCTGCACCATCAGGCCAAACTTCACGACAAAGCTAAAGAGCGAAAGCAGGATCAGGGTACGCATTAAAAGCGTTAATGATTTAAACGGTGAGGGTGAAACCGAATAGAGCACGCAGCAGATAGCCGCCAGGGTAAGCGCTGCAGCGCAGGCCTGCCACTGGGTGCTTATACCCCATGCGCCGACCATCACCAGCGCGCAAAAAGCGCGAACCCCGTTCCAGAGAGCTTCGGCCTGATCGGTATGGCGGGCCAGCGCGGGTGCGGAAGGTACGTTGAATTCGGTGATCGCGGTGGCGTTTTCGATGCGCTTGAGCCAGCGGCTGCTCTCCAGATACAGGCGACAAAAATAGCGCAGGCGCTTCCAGAAGGCGATGTGTCGGTAGTCGGCATCGGCGGGCGGCGCAAGCGGCGCGATAATGCGGGCAACGCTGTAAGCATCGGCGTTTGAAAGCGCTAACTCGCTGAGCAAAGACTCCAGAATCTCGCGAGTACGAGCGGGCGCGGCGGGCCAGTTAAGCAGCATCCGCCGCAGGCTCGAAATGACGCTGGTCATTCGTAGCTGCTGATGTAGCAGGTAGTTGAGCAGCGGATTTTGCCGGCGAAAGCGATAATGGCTCCAGAAGGCCTGAATGCGCAGCAGATTCATGGTCAGGATTTGCCCAATCACGCTCTCGTGCGCGGCCCGGATAGCATCGGTTGTTTCCGGGACCCACAGCAGACTGGCGTGTTCCAGCAGGCGGGCATGCATATTTTTTAGCGCGCTCAGTAGCGTGGTGCCGTCGGAGGTACTCGGTAAAATCATCATCATTAGCCCGCCGCACAATATACCGACGATAACCTCGCAGACGCGCGACTGGGCGATAGTCCACAGTTCGTTAGCATCGGTAATATTGATAACCGGGAAAGCGATAATCGCGCAGGTGTAGCCCGCAAGCTGGAATGCATAGGCGACGTTATTGGTGAACATCGCACAGGCCCAGGTACAGAGGGCTATCCACGCCGAAATACTAAAAAGAAATAGCCACGGATCGTTGAGCGTATGACCGGCCAGCAGCAGCGCCGCGCAGGCGCCGAGCAGGCTGCCGGCAATACGGCCAAAGCTTTTGCTGATCACGCCGCCGACGGTGGGAAAGCTGACTACCGCGGCGGAAGTCATCGCCCAGTAGGGTTCGTCAAGATTCAGCCAGTAGGCGACGCTCAGTGCCAGGCACATGGCAATCCCGTTACGCAGGGCATAGCGCCACTGCGGACGGCTGGCCTTAATCCAGGGAAGAGAGCGCCACGTCAGGGCCTGTAGCTTCATTACTGTGGGCCAATGGCAACGGTGCAGGTGGTACCGGAGACCAACGTGATATCCGGCGGCAGATGGTCAAACTCAATGCGCACCGGCACGCGCTGAGCAAGGCGTACCCAGGGAATATTCGGTTTAATATTCGCCACCAGACCACTTCCGCTCTCTACGCTCTGATCGACAATAGCGCGTCCGATACTGCCTACGTGACCCTGTAACTTTTGTTTGCTGCTATAGAGGACGATCTGCGCGCTATCGCCGGGACGGATATTACGCAGTTTCGTTTCTTCAAAATAACCGATCACGTAAAAGGAGTGGCTGTCGACGAGGGCAAAAAGCGGATGGCCTACGGTTGCGTAGTCGCCAATGCGGGTCGAAAGGTTCGTTACCCAGCCGTCAACCGGGGCCTTAATTTCGGTCTGCGCGAGCTGCCATTGGGCATGATCGAGGGTGGCTTGGGCGGCTCCCACAACGGCCTTAGCCGCTGCCAGGTTGGTATTAGCGGTATTAAGCGCAGTATTGGCGTTTTCTAAATCTTCTGCGGAGATGAAATTCTCGGAGAGATGGCGTCGGCGAGCGGCATCGCTGGCGGCTTTTTTCTGTTCAGCCTGCGCGCGGGCAACTTCAGCTCGAGCCTTGTCGAGCTGGGCCTGGGCGTTGAGCAGCGCAATTTTATAAGGCGTATCATCAATTCTGAACAGCACTTCACCGGCCTTAACCAGCTGGTTATCGCGTACGTTGAGCTGCAGGATGCTCCCGGACACCTGCGGCGTGACGCCTACCTGCTCGGCCCGGACTTTCCCGTCGCGGGTCCACGGGGACTGCGTGTAGTAATTCCAGACCAGCCAGGCGGCAATAATGGCCAGCGCGGCGACCAGCAGCGTGGATAAATATTTTAGTTTCTTCATGTAATGAACATTACCAGATAGTCAGTAAAACCAGCGCCAGACAAACGGAGAGCGCAAAGAGGGAGAGATCCATGAGCAGGGGGTGCCAGATTTCACCTGCGTACATCCAGTCCCGCAGCTGACGATGAACGACCAACCAGATAAAGAAGCCCAGCAGAACGGCTTTAAAGACAGGAGGAAAATAGACCGAAGCGCCGAACACCAGGTCCTGGAGCGGCAATCCGGTAGTGTTAAGACTCAGTTTCACAAGCAAAAATCCTTTGCCGTTTCAGGATGAATGTTCAGGTTATGCGATTATTCACATTGTAAATCATTGTTCTGATTTTAGTGAATCAGGTAATTCATTTGTTTTGGTAATTTAAATGCTGCACACTATTCTAAAATCAGTATAATAACTTAGCAAGCTAATTATAAGGAGATGAAATTGGAATCGCCACTTGGTTCTGATCTGGCACGTTTGGTACGCGTCTGGCGCGCGCTAATCGACCATCGCCTGAAACCTCTGGAGTTAACGCAGACGCACTGGGTCACGCTGCATAACATTCACCAGCTGCCGCCTGAACAGTCGCAGATTCAGCTGGCGAAAGCCATTGGTATTGAGCAGCCTTCGCTGGTTCGCACGCTCGACCAGCTGGAGGAAAAGGGGCTTATTTCTCGCCAGACCTGTGCAAACGATCGGCGGGCAAAACGTATCAAGCTTACCGAAAAAGCCGAACCCCTGATCAACGAAATGGAAGAGGTTATCGGCAAAACGCGTGATGAGATTCTGGCCGGCGTTTCTAAAGAAGAGGTGGAAACGCTGCTCAATTTGATTCGTAAACTTGAACACAACATCCTCGATCTCCAGGCAAAAGATTGACCTTAACGAGGCCTTGAATCTTCTCAAGGCCTCTTTTTTATTTACGCCTGCCAGACGACTACGCGATTACGCCCGGTGTTTTTCGCTTCGTACATGGCGGTATCAGCGCGCTTGACGCACTCCTCCGCCGCAATATGCGCATCCTGAGTGGTGAAAACCCCCATACTGATGGTCATTCTTTCCGGTAACCCTTCATGCTGTTCACTGACGGACAGGCGGATGCGTTCGGCAATGGCCAGCGCTTCGTTGGCGCCGATATTGACCAGCAGCAGGGCAAACTCTTCCCCGCCGATACGCGCGGCAATGTCCTCCTGGCGCACGTTATTCTGCAGCACGCTGGCAGCAAACTGAATGACCTTATCTCCCTGCACGTGGCCGTACGTGTCGTTGATGCGCTTAAAGCGGTCAAGATCGCAGACAATGACCGATAGCGGCTGTGATGCAGAGACTTTTGTTAATCGTTGATTCAGCGTGTCGTAGAAATAGCTGCGGTTATACAGCCGGGTCAGGGGATCGCGAATAGAATTCTGGTACGAGCGAACGTACCTTTCGTTTGACTCCCGGTAGAGGATAAAAACATCCACAAGCAGAACTAAAATCAAAAACAGAGTGCTCAGCGTTTCAAAGAGCCGCGCCTGGTTCCAGGAATGAGCGTTACCGTTGACCGTAGAGAGCAGAACCAGCAGCGTAAATATATAGGCGGTACAAAAAAAAGCGCCGCTGTACCAGAATATATTGCGTAGCCGGGTCAGGCTAATAAGTAAAATCAGCGTAAATGACCATGTGCCAATTAATACCCAGCCAACCCGGTTATGCCATAGCGGCGTAAAGGTATAGGTCAGATTATCAATGAATTCAATGCTCAGTAATGGTGAGTTGCTGGAATGAACCCACGACAATATGAGCGTTGCGGCGATCAAAATAAAACAACCCAGCAGTACCAGACCGTGAATCTTTCCTGAATGAGTGGTACGGTGGCGAAGCCGATATAAAACGATCGAAGTTATAAATAAAACGGCCATCATGACGTTGCGGAAAAAATAAAAAATCAGCGCGTCATTCTGGTTGATGGGGCGCCCCTGGGCGCATACCAGCCAGTCCGGGTAGCTGCCTATGGTCCCGAGCATCAACAGGGCCGAACAGGCAAAAGCGAAGGCTATTGGCGCCAGGTACAGCTGCTTTTTATCGCACAGATATTTCATGCCCATAAAACAGGCAATCATAATATGGAAACCCATCAGTGAGATAGTCAATACGGGAAACAGCATTGATGAAGTTGTAGAGATACGATGAATTAATGAGCCGGTAACGAAATTAATCGTAGTAATAGAAAAACCGCATACGACAGTGTAAAGAAATAGCCTGTCAGGCAAGCGTTTGAGATTAATAAACATAGTCAACATCCCTGAATAAAAGGGCAAAGGTAAAACGACGTCTCTGTCGTAAATGTTTTGCGTAATATAGGGTGCAGATTACTTGATAGCGGAGGGGAGAATATTGAGCAGGCGCAAGTTGTGGAGGGTAGACGGAAAAATATAAATATATTTTCAGTGTTTATTTATAATGATAAACGATACATATTTTATATAAATGAGCGGCCCGCAAGGGCCGCAGAGAAAAGATTTAGCGCGGGGATACGGTAACCTGGCTGCCGCTGCCGGCGATAGCCACGCGTTGTCCGACGGAGAACGGCGTGCTGCCTTGTTTCTGCACCACCATGATGGTATTGCCATCATCTTTGCGAATTTCCAGCTCAACGCCCTGGGTTTTGTTCATTGCGCCCTGGACGCCCTGACCGGCTACGCCGCCCGCGACAGCGCCTGCTGCGGTTGCCAGAGAGCGACCCGTGCCGCCGCCGATGGTGTTACCCAGGAAACCACCGAGCACCGCGCCGCCAATGGCGCCGATAGCATTGCTTTCATCTCCGCCCTGAATCTGAACCGCGCGGGTATGCACAATGGTGCCGTAGGTCACACTTTGGACCTGTTTGGCTTCGGATGCGGAGTAAACATCGCCGGACAGGCCGCTGTTGCTGACGCAACCTGCAAGCGTAAAACCAATCATCGAGACAGCCAAAACACGTAAAATCATTTATGAATCTCCTGTTCACAAGAAGCGTTCTGTTGAACTTCCTTGTAGCCAATTATATGGCATTTAAGCGTCTGCTGGCATAGCAGATACCGTGACTATACAAAAAATAATAATCAGAGTCGTCTCAACCTAAACTAAACATAAGTTCTTTACGCTAAGTACCATCGCGCTGCTTGTATTGTTAAAAAGTATTATAGCAGCATAGCATTGCCCCCTCGTTTATGGTGGAGTGTGGGGATATACGAGAGTCATGGAATGAAGGAAAGCGTATGAAATCAGGCCGCTTTATCGGCGTCATGTCCGGCACCAGCCTTGATGGTGTGGATGTTGTGCTTGCAGCAATTAATGAAGATCTGGTCGCCCAGCAGGCCAGCCTGACGTATCCCATCCCCATTGCGATTAAAGAACAGATTCTGGCTATCTGTCAGGGGCAGCCGCTTACGCTTTCGCAGCTAGGGCGGCTGGATACGCGGCTGGGGCGGCTGTTTGCCGATGCGGTTCTGGCGCTAATGGCTCAGGAAAAGCTACAGGCAGCAGATATCATCGCCATCGGCTGCCATGGGCAAACGGTCTGGCATGAGCCAACGGGTGATGCGCCGCACACTATGCAGATAGGCGACAATAATCAGATTGCCGCGCGCACCGGCGTAACCGTGGTTGGAGACTTTCGCCGCCGCGATATGGCGCTCGGGGGGCAGGGGGCGCCGCTGGTTCCTGCTTTCCATCATGCGCTGCTGGCGCATCCGGTAGAGCGCCGCATGATTCTCAATATCGGCGGTATTGCCAATCTCTCTTTACTGGCGCCGGGGCAGCCGGTACGTGGATACGACACGGGGCCAGGCAACATGCTGATGGACGCGTGGGTCTGGCGCCAGTGCGGCAAACCCTATGATAAAGACGCGCAGTGGGCCAGCGAGGGGAAAATTGTGCTGCCGCTGCTGCAGGATATGCTCAGCGATCCCTGGTTTGCCCTGCCGGCGCCGAAGAGTACCGGGCGCGAATACTTTAACTACGGCTGGCTCACGCAGCATCTGGCGCGTTATCCGGGGCTTCGTGCCCAGGATGTTCAGGCGACCCTGGCCGAACTGACCGCCGTCAGCATCAGCGAACAGGTGCTGCTAAGCGGAGGCTGCGAGCGTCTACTGGTATGCGGCGGCGGTGCGCGTAACCCGCTACTGATGGCTCGTCTGGCGGCGCTGTTGCCGGGAACCGAAGTGTCGACGACCGATGAGGCGGGCATTAGCGGTGATGATATGGAAGCGCTGGCTTTCGCGTGGCTGGCGTGGCGTACCCTCGCCGGCTTACCCGGCAATCTCCCTTCCGTGACCGGCGCGTCGCAGGCAACCGTACTGGGCGCGATTTTCCCGGCCAATCCGCAACAAAATCAGAGTTAACTGAAATCACCCGCGCCGATTTCTTCGTAAACTGGCCAACGTTGAGGGAGGGCGTTATGCCTTCCCGGACCGGGAAAGTCGAAGGCATACTGATGAAAAAAATACTTATTCTTGCTGTACCTTTTATGCTCGCAGGCTGTAGCTACTACAACCAGTTTGTTGAGCGGATGAACACGGATACCCTCGAGTACCAGTGCGAGCAAAAACCGTTAACCGTCCATCTCAATAATACTCGCCAGCAGGTCAGCTTCATTTACGACAACCAGCAGTTAAATTTACAGCAGGGTCTCTCCGCCTCCGGCGCGCGCTATACCGATGGCGTATACGTCTTCTGGTCTAAAGGCGATAGCGCCACCGTTTATAAACGCGACCGTATTGTGCTGGAAAACTGTCAGCTGCAAACCGCCAAACGTTGAGATTTCAGTCATGGGGGCGCACAATAACGCCACCCATTGATGACTTTCTCAATTGCCATGTCTGATAACGACGAATTGCAGCAAATTGCGCATCTGCGCCGTGAATATACCCGTGGTGGCCTGCGTCGCCACGACCTTCCTGCCGAACCCCTGGCATTATTTGAACGCTGGCTGCGGCAGGCCTGTGATGCGAAGCTCGCTGACCCGACGGCGATGGTTGTCGCGACCGTTGATGAAAACTCGCAGCCTTACCAGCGCATCGTGTTGCTCAAGCACTACGATGAGAAAGGCCTGGTGTTTTATACCAACCTCGGCAGCCGCAAAGCCCACCAGATTGAAAAAAATCCCCGCATCAGCCTGCTGTTTCCATGGCATATGCTGGAGCGCCAGGTCATGGTTATCGGTAAAGCGGAACGCCTGTCGACGCTGGAAGTAGTCAAATATTTCCACAGCCGCCCGCGCGACAGTCAGATTGGCGCCTGGGTATCGCAGCAGTCCAGCCGTATTTCGGCTCGCGGCATCCTCGAAAGTAAGTTCCTCGAGCTGAAGCAAAAGTTCCAGCAGGGCGAAGTTCCGCTGCCGAGCTTCTGGGGCGGATTCCGCGTCAGTATTGAACAGATGGAGTTCTGGCAGGGCGGAGAGCATCGTCTGCACGATCGTTTTCTCTATCAGCGTCAAAACAGCGGCTGGCAGATCGACCGACTGGCGCCATAAAGGACGCAAAAATGTTGTCTTAAGCGCTGGTGCATCGTGGCCTGGCGCTTTATTCTATACGCTTCATTTTTCAAGCTGCATCTTTATCCGCTGCGCCTGCCCGCTCTGTCGCTTACCTGTGTAAGTTCCCTGAGCTTTCATATGCTTGCCGCCGCGATGCAGCTTGAACAATTTTGCGTATACCCGTCATACTTCAAGTTGCATGTGCGTTGGCTGCGTTCACTCACCCGAATCACTTACTACAGTAAGCTCATCGGGATGAATCAGGGACATCCATGTCCCTGACCGAAGGTCATCTTCGGTTGTTCAAATTCGTTCCTGACGAATTTGTCGTTCACTTGCCGCCTTCCTGCAACTCGAATTATTTAGGGTATAGATGTTTTTTTTCGCGTCTGGCGAAAAGTCGTGTACCGGCAGAGGTGCAGTCGTTTATAGATGGAGAATTTGATGGCAAGCAGTAACTTGATTAAACAATTGCAGGAGCGGGGGCTGGTAGCCCAGGTGACGGACGAGGAAGCGTTAGCAGAGCGACTGGCGCAAGGCCCGATCGCGCTCTATTGCGGCTTCGACCCTACCGCCGACAGCTTGCACTTGGGGCATCTTGTTCCATTGTTATGCCTGAAACGCTTTCAGCAGGCGGGCCATAAGCCTGTTGCGCTGGTTGGCGGCGCGACGGGTCTCATTGGCGACCCGAGCTTTAAAGCCGCTGAGCGTAAACTGAACACTGAAGATACCGTGCAGGAGTGGGTAGATAAAATTCGCAAACAGGTCGCGCCTTTCCTCGACTTTGATTGCGGTGATAACTCTGCCATCGCCGCGAATAACTACGACTGGTTTGGCAGCATGAACGTGCTCACCTTCCTGCGTGATATCGGCAAGCACTTCTCCGTAAATCAGATGATCAACAAAGAAGCGGTGAAGCAGCGTCTTAATCGCGACGACCAGGGCATCTCTTTTACCGAGTTCTCCTACAACCTGCTGCAAGGCTACGACTTTGCTTGCCTGAACAAGCTGCACGGCGTAGCGCTGCAAATCGGCGGTTCTGACCAGTGGGGTAACATTACTTCCGGTATCGACCTGACCCGCCGTCTGCACCAGAATCAGGTCTTTGGCCTCACCGTTCCGCTGATCACCAAAGCCGACGGCACGAAATTCGGTAAAACCGAAGGCGGCGCAGTGTGGCTCGATCCGAAGAAAACCAGTCCGTATAAGTTCTACCAGTTCTGGATCAACACCGCGGATGCCGATGTTTATCGCTTCCTTAAGTTCTTCACCTTTATGGACATAGCTGAAATCAATGCCCTGGAGGAGGAAGACAAAAACAGCGGTAAAGCGCCGCGCGCCCAGTACGTGCTGGCCGAGCAGGTGACCCGTCTGGTGCACGGTGAAGAAGGTCTGGTGGCGGCAAAGCGCATTACCGAGAGCCTGTTCAACGGCAACCTGAGCGATTTGAGCGAAGCCGATTTCGAACAGCTGGCGCAGGATGGCGTGCCGATGATCGAAATGGATAAAGGCGCCGATCTGATGCAGGCGCTGGTGGATTCTGAACTGCAGCCGTCCCGCGGTCAGGCGCGTAAAACCATCGCATCCAATGCGGTGACCATCAACGGCGAAAAACAGTCCGACCCGGAATACGTATTTGTCGACGCCGACCGTCTCTTTGGTCGCTACACCTTACTGCGCCGCGGTAAGAAAAATTACTGTCTGGTCTGCTGGAAGTAATTGCGTAAAGGCAGGGGCGTGGGAAACCGCGCCCCTTATTTTTTGCTCTCAGGTAATTAAGATGAAGAACATCCTCGCCATCCAGTCCCACGTTGTGTTTGGCCATGCGGGCAACAGCGCCGCTGAATTTCCGATGCGCCGCCTTGGCGCCAACGTCTGGCCGCTTAATACCGTACAATTCTCCAATCATACCCAATACGGTAAATGGACCGGCTGCGTGATGCCGCCAGCGCATTTGACGGAGATTGTTCAGGGGATTGCCGATATTAACCAACTGCAGCGCTGTGACGCCGTGCTAAGCGGCTATCTGGGATCGGCTGAACAGGGCGAACATATTCTTGGCATCGTGCGTCAGGTTAAAGCCGCCAATCCGGCTGCGAAATATTTCTGCGACCCGGTAATGGGTCATCCGGAAAAGGGCTGCATCGTGGCGCCGGGCGTAGCGGAGTTTCACGTGCGCTACGCGCTGCCGGCAAGCGATATTATTGCGCCAAATCTGATTGAGCTGGAGATCCTCTGCGGGCATCCGGTGGCAAACGTTAACGAGGCGGTTTTGGCCGCGCGCGAGCTGATTGCTCAGGGGCCGGAGGTGGTGCTGGTGAAGCATCTCTCGCGTGCCGGACTGAGTATGGATCGTTTTGAGATGCTGCTGGTTACCGCGCAGGAAGCCTGGCATATCAGCCGTCCGCTGGTGGATTTTGGCATGCGCCAGCCGGTAGGCGTCGGTGACGTTACCAGCGGGCTGCTGCTGGTCAAACTGCTGCAGGGCGCCACTCTGCGCGATGCGCTGGAGCACGTGACCGCCGCGGTTTATGAAATCATGCTGGCGACTAAAAACATGCAGGAATATGAGCTTCAGGTTGTGGCGGCTCAGGATCGTATTGCGCAGCCGGAGCACTACTTTAGCGCCACCCAGCTTTAAGGCGGGTATGAACTTGCCCGACATGTCGGGCAAGCATCGGTTTTACTTCAGCCCTTCAGCCTCAAGAGCAGCGGCTACGGCCGGGCGCGCGGCAACGTGTTTCATCCAGGCCGCGATATTGCTATAACCTTCCATATTCAGCTTCACGGCGTAGGCCCAGCGCAGTACGGTGAACAGGTAGCCATCCGCAATGGTGAAACGATGCCCGTTAATCCACTCTTTATCCTGCAGACATTCGTTCACGTACTGCATTTTCTTATCCAGCTGCGCGCGGGCGATAGGTTTGAAATCTTCCGGCGTATCCGGGCGAAACAGCGGTGTAAAGCCTTTATGCAGTTCCGTCGCCACGTAGTTTAGCCACTCCAGGGTCTGGTAGCGGGCGATGCTTCCTACCGGCGCCAGCAGCTGGCGGTCCGGTACGCGATCGGCGATATACTGCATAATGGCCACGCCTTCCGTCAGCAGCACGTCATCGTCCAGCAGCAGCGCCGGTACCTGACCCTTGGGGTTAACCAGCAAATAATCCTCCCCGTTTTCAAGGCGTTTTTTCATCACGTCAACGCCCTGCAGGGTAAAGTCCAGCCCGCTTTCGCGTAGCGCGATATGCGAGGCTAGAGAACAAGCGCCGGATTTATAGAACAGTTTCATCGGTGACTCCTCGTTGCTGCGGTTTTCTGTATGTTAGTCCGCCCAGGGGCAAAAAAAAACCGCTAACAGAGCGTTAGCGGTTTAATTTATCGGTTTTCCCAGGGAGCTTAAGCCGTGGCGGTATCGCTGGCTTTTGCCGTTTTATCATCGTCCTGGGTCATGCGGTTCAGCTTCGGCGCCGTCAGCAGCATCAGGATAGCGATAACGCCAGTTGCGACACCGATATGCAGGAACACGCGGCCGTAAACTTCCAGCGACATCAGCGGGTCAGTGACGTTGTCCGGTACTGCCATCATGTTCGCAACGTAGCCGCCGATCAGGTTAGCGCCAGCGGTTGTCAGGAACCAGCTGCCCATGATGAAGCCCATCAGGCGCTGCGGAACCAACTGCGCAACCATCGCCAGGCCCAGGCCGGAGATCATCAGTTCACCGATACTCTGCAGACCGTAGCTAATCACCAGCCAGCTGACGTTGACGATACCCGCATCTCTGGCGAACTTCGCGCCCAGCGGCAGCACGAGGAAGGCGCCGGAGCACAGGACCATACCAATAGCGAACTTCATCGGCATTGGCAGGGTGTCGCCCATCTTGTTGTAAATGGCGGCAAGAATCGGGCTACCGATAATGATCCAGAACGGGTTCAGCGCCTGATACTGTTCAGGTTCAAAAGCGATACCCAGCAGAGAGTGTTCAACGTTGCGAATAGCAAAGAAGTTGAGGGAGGTCGGCATCTGGCTATACAGCACAAAGAAGATGATCGCCTGCAGCATCAGAATAAACGCAACGATCATTTTGCGACGCGGCGCGCCGTGCATCGCAAAGGCCTCTTTAGCAAAGATAACGATGATGCCCAGAGCAACCACGCCCAGCGCCATACGTGCAATGCCCTGGTTGTGCAGCAGCCAGGTTGCAATCGCGACCAGAACGACCACGCCAACGATAGTGGCCAGCAGTTTGCCCACGTGCACCGGTGCGAAGTCAGGTTTGGAACCGTACTGCTTAACCCAGCGCTGGCAGAAAGCGAAGTTGACGATGGTGATCACCAGGCCTACAAAGCTCAGAGCGAAAGCGACGCTCCAGCCGAATTTTGCCGCCAGCCACGGTGTCGCCAGCATAGAGAAGAAGGAGCCGATATTGACGGACATATAGTACATGGTAAATGCACCGTCCAGACGCGGATCGTTCTTTTCATAGCAGGTCGAGAGCAGGGAAGAGGGGTTAGCCTTGAACAGGCCATTACCCACGGCAATCGTTGCCATCCCCATATACACGATGCCCGCATCGTGTCCGGACCACGCGACCAGGCCGTAGCCGATAGCCAGAACGATGGCGCCGAGCATAATGACGCGCTTGGTGCCGAGCACCTTGTCGCCCAGCCAGCCGCCAATCGCAACCAGACCGTATACCAGGGCGCTAAAGGAGGAGAACAGAGTGATAGAATCCGCTTCTGACATACCCAGCTGTTTAACCAGGTAAACGGCCATAATCCCTTGCAGGCCGTAGAAACCAAAACGTTCCCATAGCTCAATAGAGAAGATGAGATAGAACGATCGTGGTTGTTTGAAAGCGTTTAAACTCACGCTCTCCGTTGGTTTATTGTTTGCAGTAGACACAAATACCTCTTTTTTTACATCCCATATTAACGGGGGGTGCTCGGGGCGCAATCTTCGCAGACCGCCGCCTTTATAGTTATTCTGGAGGGAAAACGGCAGGTAATGTTCACTATCCTGTGCCATCAGGCAATAGCTTTGCAATAATCTGTTACACATATCCTGAGCGTTATAATACACCGGACATATAAATGTTATGCAGAGTTAAATTTCAGCGTTTCGTTAATGACAGCGTTTTTATCTGTCAGAATCGGAAAGTTTTCGCATAAAGGCCATATGTTCTGCTGTTTGCGCTTGCATCCAGTGATATAGCCCAAAATCCTAAAAAATGATGGGTTATTGTGTTGGTATTTAAGTTGGAGGTATTTAAATCAGCAGGTTTTCGTATTAATAAGTTAACAACAAAGCAACAAGAAATTGACTCAGTGATCTGGATCACAAATGTATAGAAATTTTGTCTCTGAAAAAAATGAATAAGCTGATCGATGGTTATATAGCGGAATAATAAGCCATAAGAAGGCTAAATCGATGGCGTGAACATCGGAAAAATGGGGTATGCACCAGAGCCATGACTTATGAAGGGTTATGGCTCTGGTAGGGTCAGGAGTAGACCTTCTCTTTAAACTCGCAAAGATCTTCAATCAGGCAGGAACCGCAGCGCGGTTTACGGGCGATACAGGTATAACGGCCGTGCAGAATCAACCAGTGATGGCAGTCCACTTTGAATTCCGCCGGAACCACCTTTAACAACTTCTCTTCCACCTGTTCAACGTTTTTACCAGGCGCAAATTGTGTCCGGTTGCAAACGCGGAAAATGTGCGTATCGACGGCGATTGTCGGCCAGCCGAAGGCGGTGTTCAACACGACGTTAGCGGTTTTGCGCCCGACGCCGGGAAGCGCCTCAAGCGCGGCTCTGTCTTCCGGTACTTCGCCGTTATGCTGCTCAAGCAGGATCCGGCAGGTCTTAATGACGTTTTCTGCTTTACTGTTGAACAGGCCGATGGTCTTAATGTACGACTTGACGCCCTCTACGCCCAGCGCCAGCATCGCCGCCGGCGTGTTGGCGACCGGGTAGAGTTTCGCCGTAGCTTTATTGACGCTAACGTCGGTAGCCTGCGCCGAGAGCAGCACGGCGATCAATAATTCAAACGGCGAGTTAAAATTCAGCTCCGTAGTGGGGTGCGGGTCGTTATCCCTGAGCCTGGTGAGGATCTCCAGGCGTTTACTCTTGTTCATCCTATGCTTTTCCCGTCACATCAGAGGGCGCAACGATCCCGGCCTGCGCCGCTTTGGCTTTGCGCTGTTTGCTACGTTCATCAATGAGGTATTTTACCGCCAACATCATGCCGAGGCCAATAAATGCGCCCGGCGGCAGCATTGCCAGCAGGAACGGCGTATCGGTATGAAATACTTCTATACGCAGAACCTTTGCCCAACTGCCGAGCAGGCTATCGGCACCATCAAACAGGGTACCGTTGCCGAGAATTTCCCGCATCGAGCCGAGGACAAACATCGCGCAGGTCGCCCCCATGCCGATGGAAAAACCATCCAGCGCCGATAGCGCCGGGCCTTTTTTCGCGGCAAAGGCCTCAGCGCGCCCGACCACAATGCAGTTGGTGACGATAAGCGGGATAAAAATCCCCAGAGACTGATAAAGGCCGAACGCATAAGCGTTGATCAGCATCTGGACGACGCTCACCACCGAAGCGATGATCATAACGTAAATCGGAATACGGATTTCTGCCGGCGTCCAGCGACGCAGGCTGGAAATGGTCAGGTTAGTCAGGGTAAGAACCAGCGTCGTCGCCAGCCCAAGCCCAAGAGCGTTGGTGGCGGTAGAGGTTACGGCGAGCAGAGGACACATCCCCAGCAGCTGAACCAGCGCGGAGTTGTTTTTCCACAGCCCCTGAACAATAACGTCTTTTACTTCGCTCATGGTCTAGTCTCCACAGGGAGTGATAGCAGAAATCTGCGCGGGCAGAGTTTGCGCATACAGGCCCGCGCGCTTGACGGCATTGACCACCGCTCGCGGAGTAATGGTAGCCCCGGTAAACTGATCGAAATCGCCGCCATCTCTTTTCACGGCCCAGTGGCTATCGTTTTGCCCATGAATCACTTTATCGGCAAAGAGGGTGATCCAGTCAGAAATTCTAAGCTCGATCTTATCGCCCAGGCCCGGCGTCTCATGATGCTCGGTGACGCGGGTACCCAGCACGGTACCTTTAAAGTCGGCGGCAACCAGTAGCTGAATGGCTCCTGAATAGCCGTCCGGCGCGGTAGCTTCCATCACCGCTGCAACCGCTTTATCGCCATTCTGAGCAATCCAGACCTTATGCTCGCCTTTTCCCAGCTCCGGCGCGGTTATCCGATAACAGCTTTTCAGCAAGTCGTTATTATATAAATTGGCCGGCATAACCTGGTCGAATAAGGCTTTTTGCTGCTGGGCGGCCTGGTCTTCAATAGTGCTTTTAGTCAGTTCGTTAATGGCGGCCGTCAGCCCGGTCGAACCCGCAGCAAAGAGGGCCAGCGTGATGCCGTGTTTACGCATGCTTTGTAACATGTTCGGGTCCTCAGCGGTGGCCGTACGCGCGCGGGCGCGTGTAGTAATCGATCAAGGGAACGGTAATATTAGCCAGCAGAACGGCAAAGGCGACGCCATCCGGGTAGCCGCCAAAGCTGCGAATTAGCCACACCAGTAACCCCGCCAGCGCGCCGAAGATCAGGCGACCGCGATTGGTGGTGGAAGCGGTCACCGGGTCCGTCAGGATAAAGAAGGCGCCCAGCATGGTGGCGCCGGAGAGCAGATGAATTTGCGGTGAGGCAAGGCTTTCTGGTGAGAATAGCCATCCCAGGGTGGCGCAAACGGCAAGGCTCAGCAGGAAGCTCAGCGGAATATGCCAGCGAATGGCTTTTTGCCATAGCAGGAACAGACCGCCCGCCAGATAAGCCACGTTAACCCACTGCCAGCCGAGACCGGCCAGTGCGCCGCCGTAGACAGGATACTGGAGGATCTCTTGCACCGCATGACCGGCATGGAGCGAGGTTTTGAAGGTATCCAGCGGCGTTGCCTGACTGATGCCGTCAATGCCGATTCGCAGGCTGTTCATGTCCCCGCCGGTAGCCGTATGACCAGTGAAAATCATCCTCAGCGCGTCGCTAAAACCGGGAACATTGGCGGCTATCTCATGGGGCGGGAGCCAGGAGGTCATCTGCACCGGGAAAGAGATCAGCAGCACCACGTAGCCAATCATTGCCGGGTTAAAAGGATTGTGACCCAGTCCACCGTACAGCTGTTTGGCGATAATCACCGCAAACGCAGTGCCCAGCACGACCATCCACCACGGCGCAAAAGGCGGAATACTGATCGCCAGCAGCAGGCCGGTCAGCAGCGCTGAGTTATCGGCAAGAATCGCCGGGATATTTTGTTTGCGCAGTTTAAGAATGGCCGCTTCGGCTCCCCACGCCGTGACGGCGGCGAGGATAATTTGCAGTACGGTACCCCAGCCGAAAAACCAGGTCTGAACCACAATACCGGGTACGGCGGCGAGCAGCACCAGCAGCATAATCCGCGAAGTCTGGCGCTGATTGTGGGTGTAGGGGGAACTTGCGATTCTGAAAACCATTTAATCCTCGTTAACTGCCTGCCGGGATGCTTTCCGGGCCTGAACGCGGGCGATTGCTTCAGCGACTGCCGCTTTGCGGCCGTCATCATTGGCTGCCGACGGGGGAACTGCTTGTTGCTGTTGTTCTGCTTTGCGCGCTTTGGCCCGGGCAATCGCGGCCTCGACGGCGGCCTTGCGCGGGTCAACGGTAGCAGGCTGTTCTGCGGCGGGGGCAGGTTCAGCCGGGGCCGCCTGCTGGCCCGCTTTGCGCGCTTTGGCCCGGGCGATCGCGGTCTCGACGGCGGCCTTGCGTGGGTCAACGGTAGCAGGCTGTTCTGCGGCGGGGGCAGGTTCAGCCGGGGCTGCCTGCAGGCCCGCTTTGCGCGCTTTGGCGCGGGCGATCGCGGCCTCGACGGCGGCCTTGCGCGGGTCAACGGTAGCAGGTTGCTCTGCGTCCGGGGCAGGTTCAGCCGGGACTACCAGCTGCTCAGCCCTGCGCGCCCGCGCCTCGGCCTTACGGGCTTCGCGAGCGGCGATGGCTTCGCTATTATTCGGTTTCTCGCCGGAGAGCACGATAATCGGCTGTGCCGCGTTGCGCTGCTTTTCACGTACGCGGGCAAGGGCGGCGTTAATCGCATCCTGATCTTTCGCTGCTGGCTGTACGGCTGCCTGCTTATGACGTTCCAGCCTTGCGGCTTTATCCCGTTCCAGGCGAGCCTGACGCGCCTCAAAGCGGACTTTCGCTTCCGCTGCGCGTTTCTCTTCTTGCGCAATGGCGTATATCTCGGCTTTCTCCTGGCGGAAGTACTGCACCAGCGGGATATTGCTTGGACAAACCCAGGCGCAGGCACCGCACTCGATACAATCGGCGAGGTTATGGCTGGTGGCTTTGTCGTGCTGCTGCCCTTTGCTGAACCAGTATAACTGCTGCGGCAGAAGATCGGCCGGGCAGGCGTCCGCGCAGGCGCTACAGCGGATACAGCCTTTTTCCTCTTCCGGTTCGCCCATTTCGCTCGCCGAAGGCGCCAGCAGACAGTTGGTGATTTTGACCACCGGCACGTCGAGCCAGGGCAGGGTGAAGCCCATCAGCGGGCCGCCCATAATCACCATCGGATCGGCGCCTGGGCAGAAACCGGCATCTTTTAGCAGATGGCTGACCGGCGTACCCAGGCGCGCCCAGACGTTGCCCGGACGCGTGACCGCTTCGCCGGTTAAGGTGACTACGCGCTCCGTCAGCGGCTCGCCGTCTATCACCGCACGTTTCACCGCATAGGCGGTGCCGACGTTTTGCATCAATACACCGATATCAGAGGAGCGCCCACCGTGGGGCACCTGTTTACCGGTGAGGATTTGCGTCAGCTGTTTTGCACCGCCTGAGGGGTATTTCGTCGGGATTACGCGCAGCGAAATACCGTGCGTGTCGGCGAGTACCGCGCGGAGCATCGAAATCGCCTGCGGTTTATTATCCTCGATGCCGATCAGCACCTGTGCAGGTTGCAGAATATGGGCAAGGATGCGAATTCCCTCAACGATTTGCGCCGCGCAATCCTGCATCAGGCGATCGTCAGCGGTGATATAGGGCTCACACTCCGCCGCATTGATGATTAATGTTTCGATTCTGTCGCCGCCCCCGCGCAGCTTAGTGCCGGTGGGGAAACCGGCGCCGCCAAGCCCGGCTACGCCAAACTGGTGAATGCGCTCAATCAGCTCTTCGCGGGATTTATTCTGGTAATCGTTCCAGCCATCGCGCTCAATCCAGCGGTCTTCGCCATCGGCATCAATAATGACGCTCATTTCCGCCAGCGCGGAAGGGTGGGCGGTCGAGTGGGGGGCAATCGCCGCCACGATGCCGGACGTTGGCGCGTGCACCGGCAGCATTCTGCCCCAGCCGCGGGTTAGCGGCTGGCCGCGCAGGACGCGATCGCCCGGCTGGACGCAGAGCTCACCTTCCGCGCCGATGTGTTGTTTCAGCGGGATGACAAAACGCTGCGGCAGGGAAACCTGACGCAGCGGGGTACCGTTAGACTGGGTTTTCATTTCCGGCGGATGAATGCCGCCGTTGAAGTCCCAGACTTTGTCTTTGCGAAATGCGGAAAATAACTTAAACATGTTGTTCCACGGGAATAATGCGTACCGGGATGGTTTGAAGATCCCATTTCCAGGTTTCTGTCGTCGCCGCCACCGGGCGCAGTTCAATACATTGCGTCGGACAAGGCGCGACGCAAAGATTACAGCCGGTGCAGAGGTCGCTCATCACCGTATGCATTGCACGGGTGGCGCCGACGATGGCATCCACAGGACAGGCCTGAATGCATTTTGTGCAGCCGATGCAGTTCGCTTCGTCGATCACCGCCAGCATTCGCGCAGGTACGGCTTCTTGCGCATCGCCGTCCGTAGGCTGCGGGTCGACGTTCAACAGTTCAGCGATTTTGAGCATCACCGCTTCGCCGCCGGGCGCGCAGCAGTTAATTTTCTCACCCTGAGTGCCTACGGCTTCCGCGTAGGGACGACAGCCGGGGTAACCGCACTGACCGCACTGGCTCTGCGGTAGCAGGGCGTCAATTTTTTCCACCACCGGGTCATCTTCCACCTCAAAACGGCGCGAAGCGTACCCCAGAATTAAGCCGAAAATCAGCCCCAGCAGGCTAATGGCAACCACGGCTATCCAGACAGCATTCATTACAACTTCACCAAACCACTAAAGCCCATAAAGGCGAGGGACATTAAACCGGCAGTGACCAGCGCAATGGCATTACCGCGAAACGGCGCCGGCACATCGGCAACCACCAGACGCTCGCGGATGGAGGCGAAAAGCACCATCACCAGCGAAAAGCCGACGGCGGCAGCAAAGCCGTACAGCGCAGACTGCAGGAAATTATGCCCGAGGTTAATGTTGAGCAGCGCAACGCCGAGCACCGCGCAGTTGGTGGTGATCAGCGGCAGGAAGATGCCCAACAGGCGATACAACGCCGGACTGGTTTTACGCACCACCATTTCGGTAAATTGCACCACTACGGCGATAACCAGGATAAAGGCCAGGGTCCGTAAATAGACCAGGTCCAGCGGAATAAGGATCCAGGTATCAATCAGCCAGGCGCAAATTGAGGCCAGCGTCATCACAAAGGTGGTGGCGAGCCCCATTCCCATAGCGGCTTCCAGCTTTTTGGAAACCCCCATAAACGGGCACAGTCCCAGAAACTTCACCAGCACGAAGTTGTTAACAAGAACGGTGCCAACAAAGAGCAGTAAATAATCAGCCATTATTCGACCTGAAATAGAAAAAGCCGTCTATTATCGAATAAATCGATAGCGGCGACAACAGGTTAACTGTGTGGTTATTACGGATTCACAAAGGTCCGCTTAACCCGTTCAGAACGCTTGAAATAGGGAGCCAGCAGCGCCGCAGCGAGAAGGGGAAACAGCAGCTGGCGCAGCGCCAGAGCGTCTGATATTGGGGAAAAGGCAAATGCTTTTACCGCCAGCAGAAGCGTAATCAGCAGCCAGATAATGTAATGCTTTGGCACCCCTTTCCGCCGCTTGAAAAAGGCAATGGTCAACCACAGCGTGTAGTACCACATGGCGATCGCGAAGGCCAGCGAAGCAATCCACAAGGCGAGATGTTCAGTACTCATATTGCGCAGCAGGGTATAAGTCTGGGAAGACATCAGAGCATCAGCAAAAAACAGCAGCGACAATGAGGCGCTAAGCAGGGCCACCAGGAGCCATGCCAGCGGCGCCAGAAGCCATCCGCCAATACGTTCCACAGAGTCAGAGGACATTATTACTCCCGAATTTAACGCCAGTTATCAATAAAAGCAGGGCCGGAAGTATAAGCAACTGGCGTGAATGATGACAGTCTTTATTGCACGTAGCGCCAGACGGACTTGGGCACCTCGCCAATGTTGAACAATTTGCCGCCAGAAACCAGCTCCGCCCGACGATGGTCTGCGGCGCGATACATGTTGACGATCTCTTCGTTATCGGTCAGGGAATAGTTAAGGTGATCAAAAAGTTTTTCCAGACTTTCCAGCGTGCTGATTTTACGAAATTTTAATAAGTAGTCCTGAACGGTCATTTGCGTATCCATTTTATAATCAGAATAATTTAAGTTGAATATACCCATTCTGTGTAAACCTGTTCTCAACCGGCCGTTCCTTTTTTTCAGTAAACTGTATGGAATTATTTCGGTTGTAAATACCCGGAACAAGAACAGATGATGTTTCTGGCCTGGTAAAGAGGAATTTAAGAGTATTCCAGAACTGAATCAGGCGCCGGATGGCGCCTGGGAGAGAAGATTAACGCTGTTCGCCTCGGCTGGCAATAACGTTTTGGTACCAGAAAAAGCTCTTTTTACGTTTACGCGCCAGATTGTTCTGATGATCGACATAAACAAAGCCGTACTGTTTTTTATAACCGTTGAGCCAGCTTAATAGATCAATAAAGGACCAGGGATAATAGCCGCGCACGTCAGCGCCCAGTTCCAGCGCTTTTTCCAGCGCAGTTATGTGGCTATTCAGATAGTCAATACGCGGGTCGTCGACGATTTCGCCATCGATGATCGGGTCAATGGCCCCGAGTCCGTTTTCGGTGATGTAAATCGGTATGTCACCGTAGCGCGCTTTAATCATCATGATCCCGTCGGTTAACCCCTGAGGCCAAATTTCCCAGCCCCATTCGGTATAGGTACTTTGCGGGTTGCGTACAAAATAGAACAGCCCGTCGACGCCGGGTTCGCCGCCGGTCGGAACCTCCGGGGGCTGCGCTGAGACGGTTTCGCGGCGGTAGTAGTTCAGGCCGATAAAATCACAGCGGTTTTCACGCAGCAGCGCATCGTCGCCTGCGGCAAAAGCCGGAACGCCCCACAGCGCCTGGGTTTGTTGCAGGAGCTCTTCAGGGTATTGACCTTTTAGCACCGGATCGTAAAGCCAGTGGGTGTGAATAGCATCCGCCATCGCCGTCGCGCGCATATCCTCCTCGCTGTTGGTTAAAGGGGTATGCGGCTGCAGTACGTTGACAAAACCTATCTGCCCCTCGACTGCCATTTCACGAAACGCTTTCACGGCCAGCGCATGGGCGATAAAGACGTGGTGGCAGGCCTGAATCGCGCGCGCAGGGTCGCGCACCGCTGGCGGGTGGATGCCGTTAATATACCCATGCCCGATAAAGACGATAGTCTCGTTGAAGGTCGCCCACAATTTGACCCGCGAGCCGAAGCGCTGATAGCAGAGGCGGGCGTACTCAGCGAACGCTTCCGCCGTACTGCGCGCTTCCCAGCCGCCTTCCTCCTGCAGCGCCTGCGGAAGATCCCAGTGATACAGGGTGATCATCGGTTCAATATTATGCGCCAGCAGCTCATCAATCAGATCGCTGTAGAACTGAACCCCAGCCTCGTTAACCTCGCCGCGGCCTCCGGGCAGCAGACGCGGCCATGAAATTGAGAAGCGATAGCTTTGCAGACCCATTTCCGCCATCAGCGCAACATCTCCGCGAAAGCGATGGTAATGGTCTACGGCGATATCGCCGGTGGTGCCCTGAAAAGTGGTGCCTGGGAGATGGGAGTAGATATCCCAGATAGAAGGGCCTTTGCCGTCGGCATCGTGTCCGCCCTCAACCTGCCAGGCTGCGGTAGCGGCTCCCCATAAAAAATGCTGCGGAAATCCGGACATGAAGAAACTCCTTATCGATTGATAAGGAGAGTGTAATAAAACCCTGTACCGCTATGCAACCGGTTTCAGAAACCGGTTGCATAGTTGCGAAGCGGGTCACTGTTTATTTCGCCAGCGGCTTCGCCTGAACAGTATCAACGGTAGGTGGGGACTGGTAGTTATCAATATGATGAGCGATAACTAAAAGCAGGGCTGAGACGCCCAAAACAATCCAGCCAATAAGTTCTACAATACGGTTAAAAACGTTTTCCATAACTCTGTAGCAAATTGTGAAACCAGAAGGAAATGGTACTAGAGGATTGAAGTAACGCAAGTGTTACATGAACTTAGTTGCGCAAATGACGTAATGCTGCGCGATAACGCGGGCAACATGCGTTAACAGAGGTCTTATCCGCAGCGTAACTGGGACACCGTTATTCTCGTTAAGGGGGTAAAATATGAGTGATGCTATCCGGGTAGGATTAATCGGTTATGGCTACGCGAGCAAGACCTTTCATGCGCCGTTAATCAGCGGTACGCCAGGGATGACGCTGGCCGCCGTGGCCAGCAGCGATGAAAATAAAGTGCATGCCGATTGGCCTGCATTGCCGGTGGTTAGCGGGCCAGAGCGGATTTTGAACGACCCCAATATCGATTTGGTGGTGATCCCGACCCCAAACGACACCCATTTTCCGCTGGCCAAGGCCGCGCTGGAGGCGGGCAAGCACGTAGTCGTCGATAAACCCTTTACCGTGACACTGTCACAGGCGCGTGAGCTTGAAGCGCTGGCAAAAAGCGGCGGGCGGCTGCTGTCGGTATTCCATAACCGCCGCTGGGACAGCGATTTTCTGACGGTAAAAGCGCTGATCAACGAAGGGCTACTGGGGGAAGTAGGATACTTTGAGTCTCATTTCGATCGCTATCGACCGCAGGTGCGTAATCGCTGGCGTGAACAAGGCGGACCGGGGAGCGGCATCTGGTACGATCTTGCCCCGCATCTGCTGGACCAGGTGGTAAATCTCTTCGGCCTGCCGGTTAGCATGCAGGTTGATCTGGCGCAGTTACGTCCGGGCTCCCAGTCCACCGACTATTTTCATGCGGTTTTAGCCTGGCCGCAGCGTCGTGTCGTGCTGCACGGAACTCTGGTCGCTGCGGCGGAAACGGCGCGCTTTATTATCCACGGTTCGCGAGGAAGCTATGTGAAATACGGTCTCGACCCGCAGGAGGAGCGGCTGAAAAGCGGCGAACGCCTGCCGCAGGAAGACTGGGGATACGATATGCGCGACGGGGTGCTGACGCGAGCGGAGGGCGAGGACATAACCGAGGAGTCGTGGCTAACGCTGCCGGGTAACTATCCGGCCTATTATGCCGCTATTCGCGATGCACTTAACGGAAGCGGCACTAATCCGGTTCCGGCAAGCCAGGCGATTCAGATTATGGAGCTGATTGAGCTTGGCCTCGAGTCGGCCAGACATCGAACGACGCTGTGTCTGAATTAGGTCATCCCCGCGACAACAACCGCCCGGCGTTGAATGACCCCCGTTTATCACGGGGGAGTCGATCAAGCCTGCTGAACGCGCTGCATCAGCGCTGCTTTTTCCCCGGCGCTTAAAAAGGCGAGTTCCAGGCCGTTGATCTGCGCCTGGCGAATCTGCTCGCGGCTCAGGCCGGCAGCCGGGGCGGCAACCGTATATTCGTGGATAATATCGACGCCCTGGACGGCGGGGTCGTCGGTATTAATGCAGGCCAACACGCCGTGCTCGAGGAAAGTTTTCAGCGGATGCCGGGCCAGCGACGGCACGGTGCTGGTCTGGATATTGGAGGTCAGACAGGACTCAATGCCGATGCGCTGCGCGGCGAGATAGTCCATCAGCGCCGGGTCCTGCACCGCCTTCACGCCGTGGCCGATGCGTTCGGCTCCCAGCTCGCGAATGGCCTGCCAGATGCTTTCCGGACCGGCGGCTTCGCCTGCATGGACCGTGATCCGCCAGCCCGCATCGCGCGCGCGGCGGAAGTGCTCCATAAACAGATTCCCCGGGAAGCCAAGTTCATCGCCGGCGAGGTCGAGGGCGGTAATGCCGTCGCGGTGGGCGAGCAGGGCTTCGAGCTCTTCCTCGCACGCCGCTTCGCCGAAGGTGCGGCTCAGAATACCGATCAGACGGGCTTCAACGTTAAAGTCGCGGCTGCCTTCTTTTACCCCAGCGATCACCGCTTCGACGACGCCCGCTACCGGCAGCTGGTGGGTCATCGCCATATAGCGCGGAGAGAAACGCAGTTCGACGTAATGCAGTCCGTTGCGCGCGGCATCTTCAAGGTTTTCATAGGCAACGCGGCGGCAGGCATCCAGAGAGGCGAGCATTTTTACACCCCAATCCAGCTTAGAGAGGAAGCTGACCAGGTCGGGCTCATTGCTGGTGACCTGTACATGAGGACGTAATGTTTCGAGCGTATTTGCCGGAAGTGCGAGGTTATACTGGCGGCCAAGATCGAGAATAGTTTGGGCCCGGATATTACCGTCAAGATGGCGATGGATGTCGGTTAATGGCAAAGTTAGATCAATCATGGTCGCACTCTTTTTTTAGTTAAAGTGCGCGTCATTGTACATCAGAACGATAAATGGTTAAAAGAGGAGAAAAATACCGAATAAATCAATGAAAAAGGGAGTGGTGAGGAAAGATTTCCCTCTCTCTGAGCCGCATGTCGCATTCGCTCATAGCAAAACGCTATTAATCATAGTGAATCAGTATTTAATTTCGCCCGTGTGATTTTCTATAGTCTCTGGCGCTGGTTTTCCTGCAATGAATGGCAGGCTATTTTAAAAAGGACCCTGGGAATATGATCTTTACGTTAAAAAAAATTGCAGTACCGCTGGTTGTCGCAAGCTCGCTGTTGCTGGCAGCCTGCAAACCTGGTGAGCAGGACCCTAACCACATCAAAGTGGGCATTAGCGCAGGCGTTGACCAGGAGGTCTGGGCGGTGGCGCAAAAAGTGGCAAAAGAGAAGTACAATCTCGACGTCGAAGTGGTGACGTTTAATGATTTCGTCCTGCCCAACGAAGCGCTGAACAACGGCGATCTTGATGCTAATGCTTTCCAGCATAAGCCTTATCTGGATAAACAAATTCAGGAGCGCGGCTATAAGCTGGTTCAGGTTGGCACGACGTTCGTTTATCCGATTGCCGCCTATTCGAAGAAAATCAGTTCGGTCGACCAACTGCCCGATGGCGCGCAGGTGGCCGTTCCCAACGATCCAACTAACCTCGGACGCTCGCTGCTGCTACTGCAAAAGCAGGGGCTGATTACATTGAAGGAGGGCACCGGTCTGCTGCCCACTTCGCTTGATATCATTAATAACCCGAAAAACTTAAAAATCGTCGAGATTGAGGCGCCGCAGCTTACCCGCGCGCTGGACGACCAGCAGATAACCATGGCGATAATTAATACCACTTTCTCAAGCCAGGTGGGCCTGTCACCGTCGCGCAACGGCCTGTTTGTGGAAAGCAAAGATTCGCCCTACGTCAATATCTTTGCCAGCCGCATCGAAAACAAAGATAGCGAAAAGGTAAAAAATCTGGTGAAGGCCTACCAGAGCGATGAGGTGGCCGCGGCGGCAGAACAGCTTTATAAAGGCGATGCGGTTAAGGGCTGGTAATCGTTTCATACCCGGTATGGCGTCAGCCGCCGACGGGCAAGCGCATATAACGGCCGGTAGCGTGCTACCGGCTTTTTGATGGCTATTTTTGAATCAAATAGCGGATGGTTGGCCCATCTTGCTGAATATCGAGCACGGTATAGCCGTGATTTTTGGCATCCAGCGGGATATTGTTAATCGACTGCGGGCAGTCGCTGACCACTTCAAGAATTTCGCCTTTCTTCAGCGAGGGCATCGCTTCAAGCGTGGCGATGGCAGGATAGGGGCAGGGTTCGCCAACCATATCCAGGCGATAGTCCGGGACCAGAGTTTTCATGCGCTTTCCTTAACCGTCGAGGTGGCGAGAGATTTGCGGCGGAAAAAGCGTTTTTCCCAGCCAATAACCAAACCCAGCGCGATCAGCAGCAGGAGATAGGTCACCAGCAGGCCGCCGAAAGGCCCGAATGTCGCCAGCAGGTTGATTTTATCCCAGCTTGTGGCCAGCGCCGGGGAGAGTCCGTCCCAGTAGTATGCCAGGAGCGTTGAACCTATCACGTTGCCCAGCCCAACCCACCAGAAGTGCACCTGGCCTTCCACCGCGCGGTACATCCAGCCGGTTTCGCAGCCGCCCGCCAGGACGATTCCAAAGCCGAACAGCAGGCCGCCGATGACCGCGTTGGGGCCGGCCCACATAATTTTTGGTTCCATGCCAAGCTGCACGTAGCTGAAGATCCCGATGGCGCTGGCCGCCATACCGAAAATGATCGCCTTCGCCATATTGGTGCGTCCGGTGATCCACATATCGCGAAAGGCAGAGGTAAAGCAGATCTGCGCGCGTTCGATAAGCAGGCCAAACCCGACGCCAAATAGCAGCGCCAGGCCGAGCTTCGGCTGGTTAGCCGCGGTGAGCAGCCCCCAGGCGATCATGGCAAAAAAGACCACCATCCCGAGACGGAACCGGCGTCGCGCCTGGTCAGGTTTTTGCGTCAGCGGCGACGCCTGCGACACTTTTTGCATCTTAACCGGAATACGGAAGATGGGCAGCAAGGTAAAACGCGCGCCGAACCAGGTGCCGATAGCCGTGGCGATGGCAAAGAACCAGGCGTGCAGAGAAAACTGCGGGATACCGGTGAAGAAGGCGGCCAGGTTACAGCCCATCGCCAGACGGGCGCCGAAGCCGGCAATGATGCCTCCGGCGACGGCCTGCAGAATACGCACCCGGCTGCGAGGAAAACGCAGCTTCACGTTATTCGCCCACAGCGCAGCGGCGAAACAGCCGCCGAACATGCCGATGATCATCATGCCGTCGATGCGAGTGAGCGGGGTGCCCTCAAGATGAATGAGTTTGTAGTACCCCCACTCTTCGCTGTGCACGCCGATAAGTTGCAGCAATTGTCCGCCCCAGCGGGTAAATTCGCCGGTGACGGCCCAAAAAGTGCCGGTAATGCCGAAGTAGTAGGTTGAGAGAATCCCCGCGGCGATAACGGCGGGAACGGGTGACCAGAATTTAATCAGCCACGTCTGTTTGAATTGTTGCCATGTCATGAAGATGCCTCTGAACTCAGAAGGTATATTACCCGTAACGGGTTGAAGAGGGGCGATACTACGCTGTTTAGTTCCTGAAAACGCTCGACAGGATCAAATTGACCGATAAAGAGAATATAAAAGGCCACGCGCTGGTGGCCTTTCACGACCGCTTATTCGCGGCCTGCTGTTAATGACGGTACGCGAATTCAGTTAAAGCCCAGACGAATCAGGTTCAGCGGGCTAAATAACCCTTCGTGTCCGTCTATTTCCACGCAATCAGCACGACGGATCTGCTCCGCCGTTTTACCTTCAGCGTGGATGGCCTTAATGACGCCCGTCGCGCCGCTATCGGCTACCATAACCATGCTGCCGGTAGAGATAGCATTACGGTTACGATCGTAAGTTTTCATAATTTCGTCCTCCTGATTAATACTTTGACGGGAATGAAAAGCGGCAATTAAATACACCTTTGCGGCGCGAATTTTTTTGCGTCTCGTCAAAATTTGGTCTCATTATGCCCGGAGACTCTTAGGTCGGGGGCAGGCAGGGGAGCGGGATTGAGACGGTTAATAAGCCAGAGGTTATTTTTTCCGCGGTCAGGTGAATCTCATCGGCGTGGCACAGAGAGAACTATGATTTTATTCGCGCTTAATGTTTGTACCGCGCAAAGCGCCGGTGAAATAAACGCCAGCGGTAGCGGGGAGCCCGCTACCTGATTATTGAAGGGAAAATAATTAGCGCAGCGAACGCAGGGCGGCGATTAATCCCTGCACGCCTTTTTCCAGCTTCTCGCGTGGGCAACCGGCGTTGAGACGGACAAAGCCCTTACCCTCTTCGCCGTAAGTGTAGCCGGGCATAATGGCGACCTTCTGCTCCTCGATAAGTGCTTTTTGCAGAGCGCGATCGTCAACGGCCAGCGGGCGCAGGTCAATCCACGCCAGGTAAGTCGCCTGCGGTGGCTGCCAGCCTAGCTCCGGAAACGCCTGATTCAGTTCGCCAGCGATGAAGCGCATATTTTCCTGCAAATAACCGCGCAGGGCATCCAGCCAGGGCGCTCCCTCGCGATAGGCGGCAATATGGGCGACCAGCGCCGGCACGGAAGGTGATGAGAGGCCATCGCGGCTCTTCAGCGCGTGCAGATAGCTTTCGCGCACGGCGGGATCGTCAATCAACCCGTATGCGCCGGTGAATGCCGGAATGTTGAAGCTTTTCGAGCCGGAGGTGAAGAGCGCCCAGGGGCTGCGGGCCACGTCGCACCACGGGATGTGCTGCTGCCCGTCCCAGACCATGTCCATATGGATCTCGTCGCTAATCACTTTTACCCCATGCTTCTCACACAGCTGCGCCATGGTTTCCAGCTCTTCACGGGTCCAGACCTTGCCGGTGGGGTTGTGCGGGCTGCACAGCAGCAGAACGGTATTACGCGGCTGAGCCAGTACCCGCTCCAGGGCCGCCATATCGCAGCGCCAGTGATGGTTGTCGAGAGAGAGCGGCACGGCCGCGACGCGCCGCTGGTTGCCTTCAATGGTTTTATAAAAGGCATCGTAGGCCGGAGTGTGTACCACGATGCCGTCGCCCACTGCCGACCACTGACGAATCATCTCCGCGACCATATAGATCACCGATGGCCCGTAAACAATCGCTTCGCGGTTGATTGGGCTATGAAAACGGCTGGCGAACCAGTGGCTCACCGCGCCGAGGAATTCATCATTTTTCCACCGGCTGTAGCCAAAAACACCGTGCCCCAGACGTTTGCTGACGGCATCAAGAATACAGGGGGCGGTGGCGAAATCCATGTCGGAGATCGTAAAGGGCAGCAGGTCGGCTACGCCAAAACGGTCGGCGACGTAATCCCACTGCGTGCACCAGGTACCGTGACGGTCGATCTGCTTTGAAAAATCAAACATCGCAACTTCCTTCATCCTGGCCCCCTGCCGCAAGGCGGGGGCGGAGCTTATGCCTCGACGGTATTCATCAGGACAGCCATTTCATCTTTTACCGACTGCACCTGCGGGCCAATCACTACCTGCAGGTTATGCTGGTTGAGCTGAACCACGCCGATGGCGCGATTCGCTTTCAGCGCGGCGCTGTCGACTTTGCTCATATCGTTAACCGACAGACGCAGGCGGGTAATGCAGTTATCGAGCGAAACGATATTTTCCGCGCCGCCGAGCGCGGCCAGAATCGCCGGAACGTTATACCCTGATTTGCCGGTCACGCCGGTGACAGCCTTCTCAAATGCGCTCGTTGTTTCAATATCGCGTCCCGGCGTTTTCAGGTTAAAGCGGGAGATCGCGAAACGGAAGATACCGTAGTAAACCGCAAACCAGATGGCCGCAACCACCGGTACCATGTACCACTTGGTGGACAGACCGTGCAGAATGCCGAATACCACAAAGTCGATAACGTTGCCGTCGGTGTTGCCGATTGTCACGCCGAGGATCGCCATTACGGTAAAGCCCAGGCCGGTCAGTAACGCATGGATAACGTAGAGAACCGGCGCGACGAACAGGAACAGGAATTCCAGCGGTTCGGTGGTGCCGCCTACCACGCAGGCGATAACGCCGGAAATCAGCAGGCCTTTAATCTTATGGCGATTTTCCGGACGCGCGCAGTGATACATCGCCAGCGCTGCGCCCGGCAGGCCGCCGAGGAATGCCGGCATTTTACCCTGTGACAGGAAGCGGGTCGCGCTCTCGGCGAAGCCGTGGCTGGTCGGGCAGCTTAGCTGGGCCTGGAAAATCGTCAGCGCGCCGCTGACGCTATGCCCGCAAACGTCCAGGGTGCCGCCCGCTTCGGTAAAGCGGATCAGCGCCACCAGAATATGGTGCAGGCCAAAAGGCAGCAGCAGGCGTTCACCGGTACCGAAGATCATCGGTCCGAAATCACCTGCGCTATTGATGACCTGACCGAGTGCGTTAATCCCCATGGCGAAAACGGGCCATATTATCGGGATCACCAGACCGACCAGGCCGAGAACCACGGTCGTAATAATGGGCACAAAGCGGGTACCGCCAAAAAAGGCCAGCGCGTCGGGCAGGCGGATGTTATGGAAACGTTCGTGCAGCATCCAGACGATGATCCCGGCGATCACCGCGCCGAGGATCCCGGTGTCGATCGATTGAATACCGATAATGTTCTGGATGTTATTGGCTTTGAGGATGGCGGCATCGGTGGTCGGCAGAATACCTTTGGCCGTCAGCCAGAAGTTTACCGCCAGGTTCATTACCGCGTAGCCGACAAAACCGGCAAACGCGGCGACGCCTTTGTTTTCTCGCGCCAGACCCAGTGGAATGGCGATACAAAACATCACCGGCAGAAAGCTGAAGGCAAAGGAGCCGACTTTGCCCATCCAGACGAAAACGGCCTGCAGCAGCGGCACGTCCAGCCACGGCAGAAGCGTCAGGACATCATGGCTGCTCAGAGAGCTGCCGATCCCCAGCATGATCCCGCAAAAGGAGAGTAATGCTACGGGTAACATGAAGGTTTTCCCGAGCTGCTGGAAAAACTCCCACAAGGTAATTTTGTTTGCTGTTTTCGCCGTCATAACATGAATCCTGGTTCTAAAAGTTATCGGTAGGATGCAACGCCACGAAAAGATAAAACGTTTTACCAAACTTTAGTGCGATAAAAATCACATATTCCAGCGATAATAAAGTTTATAAAGAGGGCATCCTGATAAAACGTTTTATCGACAGCCAAAGGGAGTCGGCCTGCAGTTATGGCTATCGCGAAAAAAATTACCATTAATGATGTCGCGCAGGCGGCGGGGGTATCCGTCAGTACCGTCTCGCTGGTACTGAGCGGCAAGGGGCGTATTTCGTCGGCAACCGGCGAGCGCGTCAATCACGCCATTGAACAGCTGGGCTTTGTGCGTAACCGCCAGGCGGCGTCCCTGCGCGGCGGCCAGAGCGGGGTGATTGGCCTGATCGTCAGCGACTTGTCGAAGCCTTTCTACGCGGAGATGACCGCCGGATTGACCGATGCGCTTGAGTCGCAGGGCAGAATGGTCTTCCTCACCCAGGGCGGGCACAGCGGAGAAAAAATGCTCCAGCGTTTTGATACCCTGGTTTCACAGGGGGTCGATGGCGTAGTGATTGCCGGCGCCATCGATCGGGGGGGCGAACTGCGCGATCGCGCGGCGGAAGCCGGAATGCCGCTGGTCTTCGCCTCCCGCGCCAGCTATCTCGACGATGTGGACCTGATCCGCCCGGATAATATGCAGGCGGCGCAAATTGTCACCGAGCACCTGATCCGCCGCGGTCATCAGCGCATTGCCTGGCTGGGAGGGCAAAGTTCATCCCTGACGCGCGCCGAACGGGTTGGCGGCTACTGCGCCACCCTGCTGAAATATGGCCTGCCGTTTCATAGCGAGTGGGTGGTGGAGTGCGGCTCAAGCCAGAAGCAGGCGGCGGAGGCGATGACGGCCCTGCTGCGGCAAAACCCGACCATTAGCGCCGTGCTCTGTTATAACAGCGTGATCGCGACCGGGGCGTGGTTTGGCCTGATGCGCGCCGGGCGACAGAGCGGCGAGGATGGCGTTGAAAGCTATTTCGAACAGCGGGTCGCGCTGGCGGCATTTGCGGAATTACCCGAGGAGGCGCTGGATGACCTGCCGCTGACCTGGGTTACGACTCCCGCCCGGGAGATGGGGCAAAGCCTGGCGGAGTGTATTTTACGGCGTATGGAAGAGGGGCAGGGAGCGGCGCGAAACCAGATCATCTCTCCTCGGCTGATTACGCGTAAATAGCCCCTGGTGAGGGGCTATATATCATTTATTGCTGCGGCGCGACTGGCGGTACCACTTCTTGCGGCAGCGTCTCCTGCGGCTCAGCGGGCGCCGGGACAGGGGGAAGCGCTAAACCGAACATCCCGGCAAACTCATCCAGCGGCATTTTCTGCCCGTTCAGCGTCACCTGGCCGTCAGCATACTGCAGGCTGGAGGTGATGGCGTTATCTTCCATAGTGGTAATACGGAACATCTGTCCCATCGCCGCCAGGCCTTTCACCTGCTGCTCTGCAAGCTTAGCGGCGTCGGCGGGCTGATAGCCTTCCAGCCCGGCAATCTGAGTCATAAACGCCGTCGCCATATCGACCGGGATCACCAGCTTGCCGTCGAGAGATTTGACGCTACGATCCACTTCCTCGGCCAGCGTCTGCGGCGGAGTGGTAGTCAGCGACGGATCTTTGAGCAGAATCGATAGATTCAGGGTGGTTTCGCCCTTCGCGTTGCGCCAGCTCAGCGGAGAAATGGTCAGGGACGGGCTGCCTTTCAGCATCATCGGCAGTGAGCTAAAGAAGGTTTGCGTTAGCGCCTGCTGGTACAGCTCAGGATTCTGCGCCAGCTGAGGGTCCGCCATCAGCGCCTGGGCGTCGGCATTGTACTTCTGGCTGAACTGATGGAAAGCTTCACCATCAATATTGTCCAGCTTCAGGGTCAGCCTGCCGCTACCGATATCCTGATTTTGCAGCTTCAGGCTGTTGACGGTGTAGTCCAGCTGGCTGTTAATCCCTTTGCCGTCTGCGGTCAGCGAAGAGTTGCCGTCGATTTTCATCCCTTCAAACAGCGCCAGCTCTTTTCCTTCAACGCCAATCGCCAGTTTTTCCAGCGAGATGGCCTGCTTGCCAATACGCTCGTTGAAGCTGGCCATTTCGGTGGAACCGTCGGTTTTCAGATTATTAAAGGTGAGCTGTACCTTCTGATTGTATTCGTTGACCGCGTTAATTTGCCCGCTGCCCGCTTCGCCGCTCAGGCTGAGGGTTTTTCCCTCTCGATCGGCGTTAAGCTGGAACTGGCCGCCGCTAAAAGTGACTTTCTCGTCGTCTTTCGCGTAATCAAGCGGTTTCAGCACGATAGCGGACTGGTTGTCGCCGCTGTAGGCGATGCGGGTATCGATAGTAAACGGCGTTTCGCCTTTTGCAATGTCAAACAGCGACTTGCTGGCCTCGTTGTTCACTAAGGTGGTTTTGACGGATGCCATCGCCGGGGCGAGGTTAAAGGATTTCAGTGAAGCCAGCGGGAAGGGGCCGTGATCGACAACTTCGTCAAACACCAGCGACTGTCCGGCGGCCAGCCAGCGGGGCGCTTTGCCGGCGATGGGTTTCAGGACCAGTTGTAAACGGCTGCTGAACAGACCGCGCTGATAGTCCTGATAGGTGAGCTCTACGCCAGCCTGCGGCGCGCTGCTTTGCAGCTGAGCATTCGCCTGCTGCACCATATCGGCAATGCGGCTTTCCAGCTGCTTCCCTGTGTACCAGGCGCCGCCCGTCCAGACGACGCCCAGCGCGATGATAATTCCTGCTGCGACCAGCGATTTTTTCATAGCATTTGTCCATAAATGAAACCAGGCGGATTGGGCCGCCTGGTTGTGTTGTCATGATGAGTGAAAGTCTAGCAACTGTGGCTAAAAAGTTCAGTAACTTACTGGAGCTTATTAAACACGCGCGCCACGCGACCGCTGCCGCTGACCTGTACCGGTGATTCGTTGTGCGCCACGAAAGCCGACTCGCCCGGCTTCAGCGTCAGGCGCTGTTCGCCTTTCACGATCGTTGCTTCACCCTCGACGCAGAACAGGATCGCCGCGCTATCCTGGGCGATGGTTGATGCCTGCGCTGAAAGGTCGTGCAGTGAGAAAGCAAAATCGTCAACCGGGATGGGGAAGTCCAGCTCCGCGCCGTGAATGACCGGCTGGGTCAGGAGTTCGCCAGCGGGTTTGGGTTCAAATTTGACGTTTGCCACCAGCTCCGGAATATCAATGTACTTCGGCGTCAATCCCGCGCGCAGGACGTTATCGGAGTTGGCCATCACCTCCAGCGCCACGCCCTGCAGGTAGGCGTGCGGCGTTTCCGCAAACAGGAACATCGCCTCGCCGGGATTCAGCTTGACCACGTTGAGCAGTAGCGGAGAGAAAAGGCCGCTATCGTCCGGATAGAACTCGGCGATCAGGCGGATAGTCTGCCACGGTTCTCCCTGCTCGCTGTCCAGCGCTCTCTGCAGTACGCTCAGGGCGTGCGCTTTTTCGTCGCCTTTCATGTTCAGCAGGCTGGCAAACAGCTGGCTCAGATGGGCGGCGTCAGGCTGCGCCAGGAACTGCGCTATTGCCGGATGCGCTTCAGCTACCGGCTGCAGCAGCTTCACGATTTCGGAAAACTCGCGGAAGGCGTTCATGGCAAGGAACGGCGTTAACGCGAAAACCAGCTCCGGCTTGTGGTTCGGATCTTTATAGTTACGTTCGGCGGCATCAAGCGGGATCCCGGCGGCATTCTCTTTGGCAAACCCGATTTCCGAGGCCCGTTTGTTCGGGTGAACCTGAATAGAGAGCGGCTGGGCGGCGCACAGCACTTTAAACAGGAACGGCAGTTCACCAAAACGCTCGGCAACTTTGGCGCCAAGCAGGGTCGTTTTATCGCTGTCGATTGCATCGCGCAGAGAACGCGGCGTTCCGGCGTCATCGAGAATTTGCGAGCTGCTCTTCGGATGCGCGCCCATCCACAGCTCCGCCATCGGCAGGTTGTTTGGGTTAGCAATGCCATAAAGTTCGGTTAAGGCGGTATGACTTCCCCAGGCGTAATTTTGCACTGAGTTGATGAGTTTTTGCATTCTCAATCCCTGTTTCCACTTGATAGTAATGGCACTATTAAACCAGCAAACGCCCGAGAAGCAACCGGTGCGAAGAAAAAGTCGTCCTTGTCTCAGTTTTTGTTAAAAAATTGTGTAGAATCGATCGACTCGCTTTTCTACGGGCAAATGGAGTGTCTGCCTGAAATATAATCAGCCAAGCAGTAAGTGAGAGTACAATGTCGAATAAACCCTTTGTATATCAGGATCCTTTTCCACTGAAAAAGGACGATACCGAGTATTACCTCCTCAGCAGTGATTACGTCTCCGTCGCCGAATTCGCCGGCCAGGAAGTTCTGAAAGTTGAACCTCAGGCGCTAACTTTACTGGCACAGCACGCTTTCCACGACGCCTCCTTTATGCTTCGCCCGGCGCACCAGCAGCAGGTCGCCGATATTCTCAACGACCCGGAAGCCAGCGACAACGATAAATACGTGGCGCTACAGTTCTTGCGCAACTCGGATATTGCCGCCAAAGGCGTACTGCCGACCTGCCAGGACACCGGTACCGCAATTATCACCGGCAAGAAAGGTCAGCGCGTGTGGACCGGCGGCGGCGATGAAGCCGCGCTGGCGCAGGGCGTGTACAACACCTATATCCAGGATAACCTGCGCTATTCGCAGAACGCGCCGCTGGATATGTATAAAGAGGTCAACACCGGCACTAACCTGCCTGCGCAAATCGACCTCTACGCTACCGACGGCGAGGAGTACAAATTCCTCTGCATCGCCAAAGGCGGCGGCTCGGCCAACAAAACCTATCTGTATCAGGAAACCAAGGCGTTAATTACTCCGGCGAAGCTGAAAAATTACCTCGTCGAGAAGATGCGCACGCTGGGGACCGCGGCCTGCCCGCCGTACCATATTGCTTTTGTGATTGGCGGCACGTCGGCGGAGTCTACTCTGAAAACCGTTAAGCTGGCCTCAACGAAGTATTACGATGGTCTGCCGACCGAGGGCAACGAGCACGGCCAGGCCTTCCGCGATATTCAGCTCGAAAACGAGCTGTTGCTGGAAGCGCAGAACCTTGGCCTCGGTGCGCAGTTCGGCGGTAAATACTTCGCCCACGATATTCGCGTCATCCGCCTGCCGCGCCACGGCGCCTCCTGTCCGGTGGGCATGGGCGTTTCCTGCTCCGCGGATCGCAACATCAAAGCGAAGATCAACCGCGAGGGGATCTGGATTGAGAAACTGGAGAGCAATCCGGGCAAGTATATTCCCGAGCATCTGCGTCAGGCCGGCGAGGGAGAAGCGGTTAAGGTCAATCTGAACCAGCCGATGAGCGATATTCTGGCGCTGCTGTCGCAGTATCCGGTGTCGACCCGCCTGTCGCTGAGCGGTACGATTATCGTGGCGCGCGATATCGCCCACGCCAGGCTGAAAGAGCTCATCGATAATGGCGAGGAATTGCCGCAGTACGTCAAGGACCACCCGATCTACTACGCGGGCCCGGCGAAAACCCCTGACGGCTACGCTTCCGGTTCTCTTGGCCCGACCACCGCAGGCCGTATGGACTCCTACGTCGATCTGCTGCAGGCGCATGGAGCGAGTAAAATCATGTTAGCCAAAGGTAACCGCAGCCAGCAGGTGACCGACGCCTGTCACAAGCACGGCGGTTTCTACCTCGGCAGCATCGGCGGTCCGGCGGCGGTACTGGCGCAGCAGAGCATCCGTAGTCTGGAGTGCGTGGCCTGGCCGGAGCTGGGGATGGAGGCTATCTGGAAAATTGAAGTTGAAGACTTCCCGGCGTTTATCCTCGTGGATGATAAGGGCAATGACTTCTTCCAGCAGATCCAGAGTTCGCAGTGCGCCCGCTGCGTGAAATAAGCTCAGCCGCCCTTCGGGGCGGTTTTTTATGCCGCTTAGCGGCACGAACCACCAAAATAACTTATAAATCTGACCCATACTTTACGCTTTAAGCAGGTGAGCTTTGTCGCTATTACGCACTTTGAATCCAAGGAGAAAGTAATGACAACGCATCGCAGTGAAAAAGACTCTATGGGCGCAATCGATGTGCCTGCCGATAGGCTTTGGGGCGCGCAGACTCAGCGCTCGCTGGAACATTTCCGCATCTCGACGGAAAAAATGCCGGTCGAGCTTATTCATGCGCTGGCGCTGACCAAGCGTGCGGCGGCAAAGGTGAATAACGATCTCGGTCTTCTGAGCGCAGAAAAAGCGCAGGTGATTATTCAGGCTGCGGATGAAGTGCTGGCAGGCAAGCATCCGGACGAGTTTCCGCTGGCAATCTGGCAAACCGGCTCCGGTACGCAAAGCAACATGAATATGAATGAGGTGCTGGCTAATCGTGCGAGTGAACTGCTGGGCGGGGTACGCGGGATGGAGCGTAAGGTTCATCCTAACGATGATGTTAACAAGAGCCAGAGCTCTAACGACGTTTTCCCGACGGCGATGCACGTAGCGGCGATGATTGCGCTTCGGGTAAAGCTGATCCCGCAGCTCAACATTCTGAAGCAAACGCTTAATGATAAATCCCTGGCCTTCAACGATATTGTCAAAATCGGCCGCACCCACCTGCAGGATGCGACGCCGCTGACGCTCGGCCAGGAGATCTCAGGATGGGTCGCCATGCTCGAGCATAACCTCCGGCATATTGACCATAGCTTGCCCCATCTGGCGGAACTGGCGCTGGGCGGCACGGCGGTGGGAACCGGGCTTAATACCCATCCGGAATACGCGGTACGCGTCGCCGCCGAGCTGGCGGCCCTGAGCGGCCAACCGTTTGTGACCGCGCCGAACAAGTTTGAAGCGCTGGCGACCGTTGATGCGCTGGTGCATGCCCACGGCGCGCTGAAAGGGCTGGCCGCTTCGCTGATGAAAATCGCCAACGATGTGCGCTGGCTGGCCTCCGGTCCGCGCTGCGGCATCGGCGAAATTGCGATCCCGGAAAATGAACCGGGGTCGTCGATTATGCCGGGCAAGGTTAACCCGACCCAGTGCGAGGCCCTCACTATGGTCTGCTGTCAGGTGATGGGTAACGATGTCGCGGTAAACATCGGCGGCGCTTCGGGCAACTTTGAGCTCAACGTTTACCGCCCGATGGTGATCCACAATTTCCTGCAATCGGTGCGGCTGCTGGCTGATGGGATGGCGAGCTTTAATGAGCACTGCGCGTCAGGCATTGAACCTAACCGCGAGCGCATCAGCCAGTTGCTCAATGAGTCGCTGATGCTGGTTACCGCCTTGAATACCCATATTGGCTACGACAAAGCGGCGGAAATTGCCAAAAAGGCGCATAAAGAGGGGTTAACGCTCAAGGCCTCCGCGCTGGCGCTCGGCTACCTGACGGAAGAGGAATTTGACCGCTGGGTTCGCCCTGAAGAGATGGTAGGCAGTATGGCTATTCGCTAGCCAGCCACAGGTGCAGTCGCGGAATCATTAGCCTGAGCGATTGCGCCTGCGGTTTATACCGATACTGCACGTTCCCGGCGTCATAGTTCAGAAGCTCTCCGAGGTCCGGCACGCTAACGCCCTGCGTGCCGGATATCAGCGCGATCATCGGCCCTGGACAGGCGTATTGCACCTGTTTTTGCTGCCCGCTATACCACACCCTGGCGATAGGCTGAACCTTTACCGGCCTCTTTATCTTCAGCTTTGCCCGCTGCGGCAGGGCGGCAATATCCTGGTACTCTCGCTCCAGCTTGCTTTGCCACTGTTCGCGCGTCCACGGCGGAACCGCGCGGGGCGACTGAAGACTTTTTTCCAGTTGCATGAGAACCTGGTCGCGGGTGAGATTTTTAATCACATGCTTATTGGCCCAGCCGAAGCGGATAGTGCTCGGGTCAATTAACGGGGTGAGCGTGCGATAGGCGCTCAGCGTGATCAGTCCCGGCAGGTGGCGATGGACCCACTCAAATCGTGCGGTAGCGGGAAGACCGGAATCGACGGTGATAATCTTCTCGAAGGTCGCTTTAAGAACGTTGATATGGGCGATCTTGCGTAATAGTTCTGCCTGCTCGCAGGCCTCAGTTCGCAGGCAGATCGCGCCGGGCAAACGCACGGCAGCCTTACTGCTACGGGTTTCCGACTGCTGCTGGATAAACAGGTGGCTATAGTGTTTGAGCGCCATCTCCAGCGCGGGTTTACCGGTGTGCTGAACCACGTTGATGTTCTCCAGCGGCTGGTGTTCGGCATCTTTGCTGACCGGCGGCAGCTCAAAGACGCGCGCAGCCAGCAGACGGCACTGGCTCAGGGCCTGTTTAAGCGCCTGCAGTTCACGCTCGAGCTGGCGAAAGGTGTCGTTCAGACGTTCAACGAGGTCATAGCTGGCCATATTTCTCCACCTTAGTTACAACATACTTTATGTTTTTTTAAACTATAGCAGACCTCAGCTCCTGCGCAAGGGCTCATCAGGCCGAGGTAAAATTCGGCAGCTGATGATAAACCGGCCAGCTAAAACAAAAACAGGCGCCACCGAGCCCGCTTGCCTGGCAATGGACTTCGCCAGCCATTGCCTGGGCAATACTGTGGACGATAGCCAAACCAAGACCGCAGCCGCCGGTGGCGCGATCGCGGCTGGGGTCGAGACGAACAAACGGCTCGAACACTTTCTCCCGCTCAGCGGGCGCGATACCTGGACCATCATCTTCGACGCGCAGCGTTGCGCGCGAACCCTGCAGCGTCAGGCTGACCTGAATACGCTGGTTACTGTAGCGCAGGGCGTTGTTCACGAGGTTATCCAGCACCCGTTCCATTAAGCGCATGTCCAGCGCGCCGTAATTTCCGTCCACGACTTCGCTTAGCGCAACGTCGCGCTGGGGATTCACCGCCTGAATATCTTCTACGCGATCGCCGAGCCACGCCGGGAAATTGGGGGTCGTCAGCTTCAGTTCATTCTGCGGGCGATCGAGGCGCGCATAGGTCAGCAGCTCTTCAATCAGGGCCTCCAGCTGGCCGATATCGCGATTTAACGCCTGTGATTCGGCTTCTGTAAGGTTCTCGCTCATCTCCAGGCGGTAGCGCAGACGCACCAGCGGGGTGCGCAGTTCATGGGCAATACCGTCGATCAGCTGTTTTTTGCTGGCGATAAGCGCGTTGATATTATCGGCCATCTGATTAAACGCCACGCCCAGCCGTTCGAAGCTGGACATGCTATCGAAGTGGATCCGCTCGCTAAGATGCCCGTCGCCGAAGCGCTGAGCGGCGGTTTCGATACGCAGCATATCCTGCCAGTGGGGGCGCATCCAGATGAATACGGGAAAGGCCAGCGAAATAGCAATGAAGGCCATCAGAGCCAGATCCAGCAGGCGCATCTCATGCAAAAAATAGAGATACGGTACCGGGCCGACGGAGAGCACGTAGTGGCTACGAGGGATACGCTGAATAAAGGTGTACTGATCGTCCAGGGCTACGATATCGCCAGCGCGCAGATGCTGCATCGAGTTTTCCGAGAGCTTGAATTTGCTGATAGGCTCGATATGCAGATCGAATGAAAGATTAAGGTCCAGCTCTTTGAGCGTTTTGCTCCAGTCGCGCGGCGGGATCTCGCGCAGCTCGCTGCGCATCAGATACAGCGAGCTCTTCATCAAATCATCCAGCGACTGGCGGCCTGCTCGCTCGGCGGTAAATTTGTACACCAGGCCGACCATCATCGTCATTACCAGAAAACAGACGAACAGCAGGAGGTAAAACTGTACAAACAGCTTTTTCATAGCCAGATCCGTAAATTAATTGTCCCACGCGTGCGGGGCGAATAAATAGCCTTTATTGCGTACCGTTTTGATGCGATAAGGCTCAGTCGCGTTGTCGAGAAGCTTTTTGCGCAAACGCGAAATGGCGACGTCGACGCTGCGGTCCATACCATCGTAGCTTACGCCGCGCAGGTTTTTTAATAGCGCATCCCGATCCATAATTTGTCCTGCGTGGGTCGCCAGCTCCCATAACAGATCGAAATCCGCGGTGGACAACGCGACGTTTTCCCCGCTGAGCATAACCTGACGATTGACCGGATCGATACTCAGCGAACCAAAAGCGATCGCTTTATGCGGCGTCAGCGAGGAGGGGACGCCGCTACTGTCCTGGGGGGGGACATGCTGGCGCAAATGCAGACGCAGTCGGGCTAACAGCACTGCGGGTGGCGTTGTTTTCAGAATATAATCGCTGGCGCCCATTTCGAGCGACAGGATATGGTTCATATCGCTATCCAGTGACGTAAGCAGCACGATGGGCCCTTGCCACTGGCCGCGTAAATCCCGGCACAACGTCATCCCATCTTTACCGGGCAGCATGATATCCAGCAGCACCAGATCGGGCTTTTCGCGCGCGATAACCTCTTCGGCACGGTCACCGCGAGGCTCAACCACGACGTCCATATCATGTTTCCCGAGATAGGCCGCAATCAGCGCGCCTACTTCGGCATCATCCTCAACGAAAACAATTTTATTCATAGCGTGTATGCTTACACTCATCTCTGGCTGATTGAATCTGTTGCCCTTAGGCGCGGTCAGTGCCACGCTTAAGGCATCATCAGGGCGTAGCCCGTTAATTCACTGTTGTCATTGTAAACTATTCGGGCATCAATATGAGCTATGAGTTAGCGATGAAATTCGCTATGATGGCTGAATTCGCGCAATGATTGATCAGATTTATGCTTTGCCGCGCGTTTAGCGCATCGTGCTGGATGCGGGCAGGACTGGCTGAAGAGCTTCTGCCCGTACAAAATAGATGCTGCTAAATTAAGGTGAGATCGAAGCTGCCTTATTCCATGCTCTTTTGCCTGGCGCCGTAGGGGCAGAGGACGAATTTGCAGATGCTTCTTCGGTTGCAAATTAGCAGCGTTGGATTTTGATTGCCGGGGCACTGGATAAACTTTGTCAGCGTTGACCATAGCTTTTCGCTATAGGGAAAAGCATGAATAACCTGTAAGTCGCCGGGCTCACCGTTTATGAAGACGTCATCTTGCGTGATGTTAATAACCGAACCGATGTTCAAAAAATAATCTCCATTATACCATATAATTAATTTCAGATTTCTGGCACTGGCCGCAACTGAAAATCCTGTTCCAGTTAAAGGACATACAAGACTATTTTCAATATTCCACTCCATGCTAGACGCTCTCCAGTAATTCACGAGCATTTTCGCGTTGATAAATATAGTTTAATGAGTTTCAGATGCTTTTGGATTGTGTATAACGCAGGTCCGAACATGAAGATTCCTTTAGCTGGTTCTTATTCAGGCTAATATAAAATGATTGCGGTTATATGAGTGTCTAATACTAGTAAAGATAATAGCAACAAGTAAAAGATTCGAAAAACTCGGCAGGAGTGAACTAATAAACTGAAATGCATGTTATGAACAGAATTATATTCTGCAATGGATATTATGTTTAGATCGAAAGATCGTAAAATCAGTTAATTACGATCTTATTCACTGCGGTTGCTTTGATTAATGGCAAAGTATGCTTTTATATGAAATCGGTTTTATATTGATCTAAGTCAATAAATTGTGCCTTATTGTGCTCTTTTTCTCAAAAAAGGCTACGTGCGCTATTTAAGGTTATGCGCAAGTAGAATAACGCAAAAGCAAGCGATTAAGATGAAAAACCATCCATGTCAATAAATGGTTTCTACCATATTTAGTAGGTATTGATGTGTATCATTTAGTTCCAGATAATAGCTCTATTTAACGCACGATATAATTGATATTTATTTCTTTTGTAGGCCCGTAAAAACGGAAGGCCGGCGTTCAGGAAGGGGGCTTTGCCTGCGGAGGCTGCAAAAAAGAAATACGCTAAATGGATGAGCAATAATGCTTGCGATAAATCTTAATCCGCTATAATGAACGAAAAATCGACTAATCCTTTACGCCTCGTTTGATAAAATAATTTATTTAAGCTCATGGGGTTAGCAGGCGTAAAATTAGCCGGAAATAGCAGACTCTGTTTCCTGGTAAATTGTCACTACGGCAAGCATTAATAACTGTTCATAAGGCATCAGAGTGATAGGCGAGGCCATTGTGATGATGGGATTCAGGGCGCTGGCGGATTCTGCGCCATGGTGTCTGCGTTTGCACATTTATCAACAGCGGGACTTAGGTTATGCTGCAGGTTCTTGTTGTTTAAATGTTAAGGCAAAGGAATGGGGCTGTTGATAAAAGCGCTGCTCGGCGCGCTGGTCGTCGTGTTGATCGGCGTACTTTCTAAAACGAAGAATTACTATATCGCCGGCTTGATTCCGCTCTTTCCCACTTTCGCCCTGATTGCGCACTATATCGTTGCCAGCGAGCGGGGGATCGAGGCGCTGCGAACCACCATCGTATTCGGAATGTGGTCGATCATTCCGTACTTTATCTATTTGCTTTCGCTATGGTATTTCACCGGCATCATGCGCCTGCCGTTTGCTCTGGCAGGCGCGGTGGTGTGCTGGAGCCTGTGCGCGTGGCTGTTGATTATCGGCTGGAGCCGTTTTCACTAGCGCAGATGTCGTCCGCCGTCGACGGCAAACGAGCGCCCGGTAACGTAGTGACTGCCGAAGAGATACTCGATCAGATCAACGATCTCTTTTTCACCCGGCGCGATTTTCATCAGCGATTTGTCGAGGGCCTGTTTGCGGTACTCCGCATCATCGCCTTCATTAAATAAAATCAGCGATGGGGCGATGGCATTAACTTTGATTTCCGGCGCCAGCTTACGAGCGAACGAGCGGCTCATATTATCCATTGCCGCCTTGCTGGCCGCATAGGCAATATGCTTGTCGCTGCCGCGCTCCACGACGTAGTCGGTAATGTGAATAATATCGCTGGCGGCCTGTCCGTGACCGCGTAGCAGGCTCTCCAGCGCATGGTTGAGCAGGTAAGGGGCGTTGACGTGAATTTGCATCATGCTGGCGAGCACCGTGGTTAACGGGATCCCCGGTTTTTCAGCCATCCAGCCGCTGGCGTTATGAATGACGGCGCGCAGGCCGGCGGCGGCCTGCGCTTTTACTTCTTCGGCGAACGCCAGAATGCTGTCGTCAGTGCTGAAATCCGCGTGCAGACAAACGGCACCCGCATTACGCAGTTCGTCGATGGCCGGATACCATGTGCGGTAGCTGATCATAACGGGCTGCTGCCGGGCCAGAAAATGGCGAGCCAGGGCGAGACCGATGCGACGGCCTCCACCGGTAATCAGGATCGGGCGAGGCTGGATGTCAGCCATGGGTATCTCCTATGAGTTCAGCGGCAGGGTAACCGCTTACCCTACCAACATCCACGTTGCCGGTACGGCGGCAACCAGCAAAAAACCAATTAATGCCAGGTCACGGCGTTTAAGCGGGCGATCGTGCTGGTGTGTACGACGGGCATACAGGAACACCAGAAGACCCGGAGCGTAAAGTATCACTGACAACAATAAATGCACAGGGCCGGACGCATATAATAACCATAAGCCATAAATGCAGGCTCCGACGCCTACCGCCTTGTGCAGCGGGCGCCGGGCAATCTTCAGCAGAAATGCGCCGACCAGAAAATAAGGGACCAGAATCATCTCGGAGGCGATCGTCAGCAGCGTGTTGTAATCCGAGCCGGTCAGCCAAATCAATACCAGTGAAGCCTGCACGCTAATATTGGTGAGCCACAGCGAAGACGACGGCGCATTATTTTTGTTGGTGCGCGCGAATAGACGCGGAAAGGCTTTATGGGTTGCAGCCAGATAGGGGACTTCCGCCGCCATTATCGTCCAGCTCAGGTAAGCGCCGCAGACGGAGATAATCAGCCCGGCAGCGATCACGATCTCGCCCCACGGGCCCATCATTTGCACCATCAGCCCGGCCATTGACGGATTGCGTATTTCCGCCAGCTCGCTCCGCGGTACGACGCCTAAAGAGAGAAGCGTCACCAGCAGGTAGACCGCCAGCGCGGAGAGTACCGCCAACAGCGTTGCGCGTCCGACATCCCGTTTATTACGCGCGCGAGCGGAAACCACGACCGCGCCTTCCACGCCGATGAATACCCACAGGGTGATCAGCATGGTGTTTTTCACCTGCTCCCATACCGGTACGCCCAGCGCCAGACCGCTAAAATCAATCCGGAAGGTCTCCATGCGAAACGCAAAGGCGGCCAGCGCGACAAATGCGCCGAGCGGTAGCAGCTTGGCAAGCGTCGCGGCGAGATTGATACCCGCCGCCGTTTGGACGCCGCGCAGCACCAGGAAATGGACAATCCATAGCAGCGCGGATGCGCCGACGATAGCTTGCCAGGTGTTGCCATCGCCGAACAGGCGCTGCTCGGGAGTATCGGTAAAAAAGCTTAGCGCCGAGAACACGATAACCAGATAGGAAACATTCGCGATAACCGCGCACAGCCAGTAGCCCCAGGCGGAGCAGAAACCAATCAGTTCACCGAAGCCTTCGCGGGCGTAGGTAAATATGCCGCCATCGAGGTCGGGGCGGATGCGGGTAAGCAGCAGCATAGCGAAGGCGAGGAACAGGATCCCCACGCCGGTAATGCCCCAGCCAATCAGCAGCGCGGAAGGACTGGCGACGGCCGCCATGTTTTGCGGCAGACTGAATACACCCGCGCCCAGCATCGAGCTGAGTACCAGCGCGGTCAGGGCGCTAAGGCCCAGTTTCTTTTCCATGGCGTTCCCGAGGTGACAATCATCAATCTAAGAATATTTATTTGGCGGAATCGCATAAAAATGGAGGATTACGCTAAGGCGCGGGATTTTACGGAGTGTTTTGTATGCATGCAATGGAGATAAATGAAAAAAAAAGAAAAGGCGACAGATCGCCGCCTTTTTGTTCAGTTCAGACGCCGTTATTTATACAGGTCGGCGCTGATAGTGATGTTGCCACCGCGCTCCTGCCACTGGCGTGTGATGTGATAGTACTTCGCGCCTTTCTTCGCGGCGCGCTTAGCCGTCTGGTAGGAGATTTCCGTCATGTTACCGAAATTACCGGTGAACTTGATGCTGTCATAAGGAACCATCTGCGCGGCGGTAATTTTGTTCACTTCCTCAACTTTGGTGCCGTCCGGGAGCGTGACGGTGTAACGTCCACCTTTAGAGGATTGCGTTTCAAAGAAACGGCCTACGCCAGTGCCGGAACCGACCGCTGCGGTCGTCGCAACGCCCGGAATTTCCACTTTCTTAGCCGCTTCTCCGCCTTCTGCCAGCGCGGCGCGTCCGGCTTCTGAATCGGCCGGGATCGCATCCGGGCTTTGCAGAACGCGCTTTTTGGCATCCGCTTTGTAGATATAAGCGGTGATACGCTGGTTGCCGCCCTGGTTGGCATCAACCTGGCGCACGATAAAGAAAGAGGCGGCGCCCTTGGCCTTAGCCGCTTTAGTGATGGCGTCGTTGACTTCCGGCTGGCTGCGGTAGAAACCTTGCACGGTAACGGTATCGAACGGTTCCAGCTCAACGGCCTGGTCTTTCGGTAATTCCATCACGCCGTTGATAATGCGATTTTTAGGCGCGTCGGCCTGCGGGGCGTTTTCTTTATAAAAATCGGCCGTTACGCGCAGGTTGCCGCCGCTGCCAAAATCAGACGTGTCGACAACATAAAAGGAAGCTGCGCCTTCTTTGTCCGCTTTACGGGAAACTGCCTGCACGGCGTCGCCAATGGCGTTAAAACGACCGGTGACCACTACGCGATCGTAGGGCTTCAGCGCCGCCGCCTGCTCCGGGGTCAGCTCGGTCGCTGCGTGGGCAGACAACGCGGTTGTAGCCAGAAGAGCAGACGCCAGGAGTGAGTTCTTAAGCTTCATAAAAATAATCCTTTGCCTTGCGCAAACCATGTACTGGTGTTGTTGTTGACTGAAAACGTTTGATTATTGCATTTATCGTGAGTGACTGTCTGCGTCAATTTTCAGTTGTCGCTCTAAACGTATAGTGCAGAAATATAACATTTTTCGATATGTTGAAAAAACAGCCGCTTGACCAGCAAAATCGATAATCAATATCACTTTCATAAGTTAACGTAATGTTAATACTATGATCCAGATGGCGATAAATGGTGAATTAACCCCTCATCCAGGCGAATTATCAGGTGCTGGCATGAAAATGAGGTAAATATTGCTGCCTGACACGGTTAGCCGTGCGTTTTACCAATAAAATCAAAATTTCTGTTTTATCGCTGTAGATCACAATCGGTATTTTCAGTAGGTTATAAAAAGTTTGTTACTGTTTCATTTTTTCAGACATATGTTGCCAGGTGCGTTCATCCGCCTTCGCAACGGTCGTTTGTAAGAAAAGTAAACCATCATCAAAAACCGATGGAAGGGAAAACTATGCGTATTGGTGTACCAAGAGAGAGACTCGCCCTGGAAACCCGGGCCGCCGCAACGCCGAAAACGGTGGAGCAGCTGCTGAAACTCGGGTTCAGCGTCGCGGTAGAAAGCGGCGCCGGTAAACTGGCCAGTTTCGACGACGAAGCCTTCGTTCAGGCTGGAGCGGAGATCGTGAGCGGTAATGACGTGTGGCAGTCTGACGTCATTCTGAAAGTTAACGCCCCTGATGACGATGAAATTCTGCTGCTGAATCCGGGCACGACGCTGATCAGCTTCATCTGGCCCGCGCAAAATCCGCAGCTGATGGAAAAACTGGCGGCGCGGAATATTAACGTGATGGCGATGGATTCGGTGCCGCGTATTTCGCGCGCGCAGTCGCTGGATGCGTTAAGTTCGATGGCCAACATCGCCGGCTACCGCGCGATTGTTGAGGCCGCCCATGAGTTTGGTCGCTTCTTTACCGGGCAGATTACCGCAGCAGGTAAGGTTCCTCCTGCGAAGGTAATGGTCATCGGCGCAGGGGTTGCCGGGCTCGCGGCCATCGGCGCGGCGAACAGCCTGGGCGCGATTGTCCGCGCGTTCGATACCCGCCCGGAAGTCAAAGAGCAGGTGCAGAGTATGGGCGCCGAGTTCCTTGAGCTGGATTTTAAAGAGGAGGCGGGCAGCGGCGACGGTTATGCCAAAGTCATGTCCGAAGCCTTTATCAAAGCCGAGATGGCGCTCTTTGCCGCGCAGGCCAAAGATGTTGATATTATTGTCACCACCGCCCTGATTCCGGGCAAACCGGCGCCGAAGCTGATCACCCGCGAAATGGTTGACTCCATGAAACCGGGCAGCGTAGTGGTGGATCTGGCATCACAAAACGGCGGCAACTGCGAATACACCGTACCGGGCGAAGTGGTCACCACCGCTAACGGCGTGAAGATCATCGGTTATACCGATCTGCCGGGACGTCTGCCGACGCAGTCGTCGCAGCTGTACGGCACTAACCTGGTTAACCTGCTTAAACTGCTGTGTAAAGAGAAAGACGGCAATGTCGTTATCGATTTTGATGATGTCGTTATCCGCGGCGTTACCGTGGTTCGCGAGGGTGAAATCACCTGGCCCGCTCCGCCCATTCAGGTTTCTGCTCAGCCGCAGGCGGCAGCGAAAAAGGTTGAAGCGCCAAAAACAGAGGAGAAACCGAGCTCGCCGCTGCGCAAGTATGCGCTGATGGCGCTGGCGATTATTCTGTTCGGCTGGCTGGCAAGCGTCGCGCCGAAAGAGTTTCTCGGCCACTTTACCGTCTTCGCGCTCTCCTGCGTGGTCGGTTATTACGTAGTCTGGAACGTCTCCCATGCGCTGCATACGCCGCTGATGTCGGTCACCAACGCCATCTCCGGCATTATCGTCGTCGGGGCATTATTGCAGATAGGCCACGGCGGCTGGGTCAGCTTTCTGAGCTTTATCGCGGTGCTGATCGCCAGCATTAATATTTTTGGTGGTTTCACCGTCACTCAGCGCATGCTGAAAATGTTCCGCAAAGGATAAGGGGTAACAAATGTCTGGTGGATTAGTTACAGCTGCATACATTGTTGCCGCGATTCTGTTTATTTTTAGCCTGGCGGGGCTTTCCAAACACGAAACCTCCCAGCAGGGCAACTACTACGGTATTGCCGGGATGGCGATTGCGCTGGTGGCGACCATTCTGGGGCCGGACAGCAGCAACGTCGCGTGGATCCTGCTGGCGATGGTCATCGGCGGCGCTATCGGTATTCGTCTGGCGAAGAAAGTCGAAATGACCGAGATGCCGGAGCTGGTGGCGATTCTGCACAGCTTCGTTGGCCTGGCGGCGGTGCTGGTTGGCTTTAACAGCTATCTGCAGCACGAAACCGGTATGGAACAGATTCTGGTCAATATTCATCTGACCGAAGTGTTCCTCGGCATCTTCATCGGTGCGGTCACCTTTACGGGTTCCGTGGTTGCCTTTGGCAAGCTGTGCGGCAAGATGTCCTCTAAGCCGCTGATGCTGCCGAACCGCCACAAGCTGAACCTGGCGGCGCTGGTCGTATCCTTCCTGCTGCTGATCGTCTTCGTGCGTACCGACAGCATTGGCATGCAGGTGCTGTGCCTGCTGGTGATGACCGTCATCGCGCTGGCCTTTGGCTGGCACCTTGTGGCCTCCATCGGCGGCGCGGATATGCCGGTGGTGGTGTCAATGCTGAACTCCTACTCCGGTTGGGCGGCGGCGGCGGCGGGCTTTATGCTCAGCAACGACCTGCTGATTGTCACCGGTGCGCTGGTGGGTTCTTCCGGTGCGATTCTGTCTTATATCATGTGTAAGGCGATGAACCGTTCGTTCTTCAGCGTTATTGCCGGTGGTTTTGGTTCTGACGGTACGGCGTCCACAGGAGATGAAGAAGTGGGCGAGCATCGCGAAATCAGCGCTGAAGAAACCGCTGAGATGCTGAAAAGTTCCCAGTCGGTCATTATCACTCCGGGCTACGGCATGGCGGTTGCGCAGGCCCAGTATCCGGTAGCGGAAATCACCGAACGACTGCGCGCGCGCGGAATCAAAGTCCGGTTTGGTATTCATCCGGTCGCCGGACGTCTGCCGGGCCATATGAACGTCCTGCTGGCGGAAGCGAAAGTCCCGTATGACATCGTGCTGGAAATGGACGAGATCAACGATGATTTCTCCGACACTGACACCGTGCTGGTTATCGGCGCTAACGATACCGTTAACCCGGCGGCGCAGGACGATCCGGGCAGCCCAATCGCCGGTATGCCGGTACTGGAAGTGTGGAAAGCGCAGAACGTGATTGTATTCAAGCGTTCAATGAACACCGGCTATGCTGGCGTACAGAACCCGCTGTTCTTCAAAGAGAACACCCACATGCTGTTTGGCGATGCCAAAGCCAGCGTTGATGCGATTCTGAAAGCGCTGTAGAGTCAGGTCTTTTAAAACCTGTGCTTCTTAAGCCGTCTCTTCTGAGACGGCTTTTTTATATAGCGAGCGAAGCCATGATTTGCTCATAAAATCATCAGTTCAGAGTGATATAATACGCCTGTTTTTCACCCAAACTGAGGATATTATGGATACCGAGTTAACCCCCACGCAACTGGCTATCGAATTTCTGCGTCGTGACCCCGCTGCACTAACCCCCGCGCAGTATCTGAAAAAGCTGAAACTACTGGAACTTGAGTTTGCTGATTTGATGGCGCTCTCATCCATGGAGCTTAAAGAAGAGATCGATCACGCCTGGCGTTTAGGTATCCACTAACGTTTTCGTTACCGATATAGCTGTTGAAATAAGGGCCATGAGGCCCTTTATTTTTGCTATCGACATGGCAAAAAAATCCCCCGCGCGGGCAGGGGAGGATTGTTATGACAGCGATAAACGGCGCTGGTTAATCGTCTTCTTCGTCATCAAGCTCAACCGGCGTCTGATACTGATCCGGTTTCAGCGCCAGTAGATCGCAGCGCAGGTGGTCGATAACCTGTTCAGCGGTATTGCCGAGGAAGGCCGCTGAAAGCCCGGTACGGCCAATCGTACCCAGCACCACGATCCCCGCCTGGAGATGCTCCGACAGGTCTGGAATGACCTCTTCAGGTAACCCTTTTTCAACATGAGTACGGTTTTCATCGATGCCGAATTTCTGCCGCAGCGCTTTCATGGCCAACAGGTGCTGGCCGCGTATGGCGTCGTTGTAGACGCTGGGGTCAAAATCCGGTAGCTCAATGGCAATATTGATAGGCGTAACCGGATAGGCGCCCACCAGATGGACCTCAGTATGGTTAACCTGTTCCGCCAGCTCAATGGTTTCTCTTACCAGCTTTTCATTGAGCGCGTTGTGGTAGTTCTCTTCACTGGCGAGATTAACCGCCACCAGCGCTTTGCCGCCTTCCGGCCACGGCTGATCTTTAACCATCCAGACCGGGCACGGACATTTGCGCAGCAGATGCCAGTCCGTAGGCGTGAAAATCACCGCTTCCAGCTTGTCGTGCTGGTGCGCCATCTTCAGAACCAAATCATGCTTCTCGCTTATGATTTCCTGAATAATGGCTTCGAAGGGGCGGTTATGCCACACCACTTTGATGTCAATGGGTACGCCGGACTCAATATAAAATTTGGCCTGCTCGCGAATCCAGGCGGTACGCTGCCCGATTACGCCCTGGCGCATAGCGGTACGCTCGTCCGGGGAGAGCAGGGTGGTCATTTCATAGGAAAAATCATAGATCGGCAAAAAGGCTTTGATGCGTCCACCAATCCGTTGGTGCAGATACACCGCACGCCGCAATGCAGGCTGGTCGTCCTGATTGGGGTCGATTACTACCAGCATGTTCTGATACTTCGCCATACAGGGTCTCCTTACAACTGTAACTACAGTCTGTAATTAAAAAGATAACCTATATGGATGAAATGAAACAGGGGATAAGCCTGGCCAGATCAACAAATGAGAAAAAAATTCGCGATCTGGCCGGATAGGAAGGAACTGTCAGGCGACGTTGCGGGCCTGACCAGCAAGCTGCGCCAGCAGGTCGCTGTTTTCGATGGTGATGTATTTTCCTTTAACCGCCAGCATACCGCTTTTCTGGAAACGACCCAGCAGGCGGCTGATGGTTTCAACCGTCAGGCCCAGATAGTTGCCGATATCGCCGCGCGTCATGGTGAGGCGGAACTCACGCGGGGAGAAACCACGCTGTGCAAAACGGCGGGACAGGTTGTAGATGAAGGCCGCCAGGCGCTCTTCTGCGTTCTTTTTAGAAAGCAGCAGGATCATATCCTGATCGCCTTTGATCTCACCGCTCATCAGACGCATCATCTGCTGACGCAGATTCGGCATCTTGCCGGAAAGGTCGTCGAGCGTTTCGAACGGAATTTCGCAGACCATTGAGGTTTCCAGCGCCTGGGCAAAGCTCGGGTGGTGGCCGGTGCCGATAGCGTCAAAGCCGACCAGATCGCCCGCCAGATGGAAACCGGTGATCTGCTCATCACCCTGTTCGGTAATGGTGTAGCTTTTAATGGTGCCAGAACGAATTGCATACAGCGATTTCAGCTCATCACCGGCTTTGAACAAGGTCTGTCCTTTCTGGATAGGCTTTTTCCGCTCGATAATGTTATCAAGCTGATCAAGCTCATGCTCGTTCAGAGTAAAAGGGATGCAAAGCTGGCTAATGCTGCAATCCTGGCAATGGATTGCACAACCGCCAGACTGAATGCGTCGTATAATTCGCTTTTCCGGGATCATAAGTCTGCTCAGGCTTTAATTGATATTGGTCAATTTTAACATCTTTTTGGTGAGCAGGTAAGCCTCGAACCTCTGAAACACGTAATATTAAGAGGGTAAATCCATTTTGTTAGTTATCCATTTGATTATTAATAAGTTATCTGGCTAATTTGGATTGTAAAGTTACCGGAAACTTCCAAAAAGGCACTTACGGTCAAAGAAGCAGATACCCCTCATGACGCAATAACCACTCTTTTCTCTGTACGCCGCCGGCATAGCCGGTCATGGTTCCGTTGCGTCCGATCACCCGATGGCAGGGCACCACTATGCTGACCGGATTTGAACCATTAGCAGCGCCCACGGCGCGCGCTGCGCCCGGTCGGCCCAGCGCCTCCGCCAGTTGACCGTAATGCATGACCTGACCGCAGGGGATAGTGCGCAGCGTTTTCCAGACTTCCCGTTGAAAAGGGGTGCCTGCGGTGGCGGTAGGAAGCGTATCAATAATGGCGAGATCGCCCGCGAAATAATCACTGAGCTTACTGCTCAGGTTACCGGGATTGCGGGAATCAACGCGTTGGTAACCTTCATGCCGATAATGAACATCCAGCAGTTGCTCCATGCGCTCGCGATGCTGATCCCACTCAACGGCCCGCAGGTTGAACTGCTCATCGCAAATCACCCAGAGCGGCCCCAGCGGGGTGTCAATTTTATCTTGTAGCAGCGTCAGCATCGGTAATCCTTCATCGAGGTTAGTTTGACAGGACATCACCATAGCATGAGGCGAGGTTGGCAAACTATACCCCGAAAAGGTCAACAGAGAGGGTCAACATGGACTATTAATTATGATGTGAGTAAAGCGATGTTTATTGCGGTATTCACTAACTGGCGCGCGGGCAATGCGATGTTATCCGGCGGCGAATTTTCCTGTACAGAGAGGGCTATTTACCGGCAGGCGCCGGTACTCTTTATGAATTGACTGGCATTCTTTGAGGCCATATTTCCTGGCGTTTCTTCGCTGTTTTTTCAACAAAGGTGGTGATATGCAATATATGATGACTGGCGTTGTAGTAGTGATTATCAGCGGCTTAGCAATTCATCTGATCTCTTTGGCGATTGAGGGCCTGTATAAAGTTATCCGTAACCGCACGACCTGGCGCTAACGTTTGGCGGCCTTCCCTGGCCTTTGGCGACGTTAAGGCAACCGCGGATAAATACCCGGTCCGATAGGGAGTCCCGCGAGATACCAGACCACCAGCAACAGTAGCCAGACGACAAGGAAAATGAGTGGATAAGGCAAGACCAGCGAGTAGTAGGTTCCCAGTTTAGCCTCGGGCCGGTAGCGCTGTAAGAAGCCGAGAAATAGCGGCACAAACGGCGATACCGGCGCCAGCGGCAGCACCGATGAGTCGGCAATACGAAACAGAATTTGCGCGAATGCCGGATGAAAGCCCAGCAGCATAAACATCGGCACGAAAATCGGCGCCAGAATCGACCAGATTGCCGAACCGCTGGCGATGAACATACACAAAAAGGCGGATAGCAGCGCCAGGCCGACGAACGCCGGCACGCCGCTCATTCCCGCGCTCTCCAGCAGGTCCGTTAAACCGACGGCCATAAATTTTCCCATATTGCTCCAGTTAAACATGGCGACGAACTGGGCCAACGGGAAGACCATCACGATAAAACCTGCCATCTCTTTCATGGGTTCAATCATCAGCGGAGGCAGATCGGCCTGGCGGCGAATTTTGCCGGTGGCAATGCCGTAAGCCAGTGAGACGACGAAGAAGAAAAAGATGATGAGCGGGACGATCCCTTTTATAAATGGCGAAGGCATCACGGTATGCTTAATGGGGTCACGCAAAATACCGTTTTCCGGCACGACCATCAGCGCGATAACCGCCATGAATAACAGCGCGGCAATACCGGCCACGCGCAGGCCGAAGCGCTGTTCTGGCGTTAACGATTGCAGCGTTTCATCGCTTTTGCCTTGCCATTGACCTAAGCGCGGCTCGACCAGCTTATCGGTAATCAACCCACCGACCAGAGTGAGAACGATCACCGAAGTTGCCATAAAGTACCAGTTATCGATCACGCTGACGTGCAGCGAGGCGTCAAGGGTTTTGGCCGCTTCGGTACTGATTCCTGAGAGCAGGACATCGGTGGTGACGATGAGGAGGTTGGCCGTGAAGCCGCAGCCGACCCCGGCGATTGCCGCCAGCAGCCCGGCAACCGGGTGGCGGCCGACGGCGAGGAACATCAGGGCGCCTAACGGCGGCATAATCACCAGCGCGGCATCGGAAGAGATATGGCTAAAGAAGGCGATAAACAGCACCATATAGCTGGCGTAACGGGCGCTAACGTGTGATGACATTTTTGCCATCAGCGAAGGCAGCAGGCCCACTCGTTCAGCAAATCCAGCCCCCAGAACCAGAGCCAGAATGGCTCCCAGCGGCGCGAAACCGCTGAAGTTTTTAATCACGTTCGGCAAAAACCAATGTAATCCTTCAATGCTGAGCAGATTTTTCACCACCACTCGCGAGCCGTCGGTGGGGTTCTGGACGCCGACGTTCAGCGCCGACAGGATGGCGGTGGCGGCCATTAATACCACGATCAGATAGATAAACAGTAAAAACGGATGCGGGACCTTATTACCAATTTTTTCAACCCAGCCATAGAGCTTACCGGTGGGGGAAGGCGACGGTATGGATGACATACTCATGGGCGTTCCTCAGTTGTCGTTGTTGTGTTGTTTGTCTCTTAACCCCAGGGCGTGTCAGCAGTTGTTTTTTTTGCGCTTAACGCGTTGCTGTACTCCATCCGGAGGTCTTTTATTATTTTAAAATCGAAGGCTTGACGTCCTGCGGGATCGGACACCGGTAGGGCCTTTCGGCTAAAACCTGTGCCAGTTCCTGCTGACTGGTAGTCAGTAGCGACCTGTCGCTGAACAAACGAATGGCCGTTGCAGCCAGTATTTTCCCCGCCAGAAGCATTCCTTTGTGAGCGATGGAGGTTCTGCCCTGGCTCACCAGTTGCCAGGTATGCAGCGGCGTCCCGACGGCAAAGCAGGGGCTGAAGCATTGGGCTACGGGAGCTTTCCAGCTTACGTCGCCGACGTCGGTAGAGCCCGCAAGGATGTTATCGGTAGCCGCCCACGGCGCCACTTCATCGATAAGGATCGTCTCGCGGTGGCGGCGGGCGAATGCTTTCCCCTCGTCTCCGCTGGTATCGGCAATGTTTTTCAGGCTGTTATGAATATCGTTAGCGCTTAAGGTCGCGCGAATTTCGGCGGCGAAAGCGCGCTCTTCCTCGCTCCAGTGCGGCGTGCCGTAATGGCATACCGCCTGATACATCGCCGCTTCCAGGGTGCGGTTGGGGAGATAGCTGGAACAGGCTTTTTCGAAGCGACAGCTGACGCTGGTCTCGGTCATCAGCGCGGCGCCCTGGGCGATTTTTTCGATCCGGGCGAAGATTTGCTGTGCGTCGGCCATTTCCGGGGCGCGAATGAGATACAGCACTTCCGCCTGCGCCTGAACAACGTTAGGAGAGACGCCGCCGGTATCGGTGATGGCGTAGTGCACCCGCGCCTTTTCGATAATATGTTCGTTAAGGAAGTTGCTGCCGGTGGTCATCAGCGTCACGGCATCCAGCGCGCTGCGGCCAAGATGCGGAGAGTTTGCCGCGTGCGCCGCGGTGCCGGTAAACCGCCATGCCGCCTGAATGTTGGCAAGGGTACTGGTGCTGAACATCCCGGCCCAGGCTTCCGGGTGCCAGGTCAGGGCGGCGTCGATGTCATCGAATAACCCCTCGCGGACCATAAAGGTCTTCCCGGAACCGCCTTCCTCGCCGGGACATCCGTAGAAACGAAGCGTGCCGACGCCGCCTTGTTGCAGCAGCCAGTTCCTGGCGGCGACCGCCGCGGCGAAAGCCGCCGTACCAAGCAGGTTATGCCCGCACCCGTGGCCGTTTTCCCCCGGCGTTGGAGATGCGGGCGCTGCGCAGTAAGCCTGCTGGCTGAGCCCCGCCAGGGCGTCAAATTCGCCGAGCAGGGCAATTACCGGTTGGCCTTCACCAAAGCTGGCGATAAAGGCGTTGGGGATCCCGCCCGCATTGCGGGTCAATTGAAAACCTTCCGCTTCCAGCGCATCGGCCAAACACGCGGCGGACCAGAACTCCTGAAAGCGGGTTTCCGGATGATCCCAGATATCATCGGCAATGGCGCAAAAATCGTTGCGCCGCCCCTCAATAATGTCATCGACAAATTGATAAACCTGTTCCATTACACACCTCGCTGCCAGGGAAAGTTCAGGGCGATGCGCGCTAACGTGGCGACGGCCTGGGTCATTACGCTTTCGTCGAAATCAAATTTTTCGTTGTGGTGGCCAGCGCTCAGTTCCGTGCCGAATATCATGTATGAGGCGAGACCGCCGCGCTCCTGGACCCGGGCCATCATCAGGGTGGCATCTTCGGAACCCGCCGGGGCAGCGATACGATCGACGGCCTGCTTAACGCCGGGGACCTGCGCTGTCTGTTGACGCAGATAGTCCACCCACGCCGGCGACGGGGCGCTGGAGGTGGCCGCGCCCATCAGGTGCAACTGGTAGCTGGCTGCATACATCGTCGCCGCGCCGGCGATAGCCTGCTTAGCCCGCTCAAATACGTACTGGTTAATAGCGTCGGTTTCGCCCCGGGTTTCGACTTTTAATAGCGCGGAGGAGGGAACTACGTTACGCCCGGTACCGGCCTGCATGACGCCGACGTTAACCCTTGATGCCCCGGCGCTATGTGGCGCGATGGCATGCAGGGCAAGGGCGGCTTGAGCCGCAGCCAGCAGCGCATTACGTCCATCTTCAGGTTTACCGCCAGCGTGGGCGGCGACGCCGCTGAACTGCACATCGAATTTGGTGGTGGCCATAAAGTTATCGCCGCCGCAAACGACGGTGCCGGCAGGGACGCCGGTACCGATATGAATGGCGGTGAAGTAGTCCACGTCATCAAGTACGCCCGCCGCCACCATGGCGCGAGCGCCGCGGGTACCTTCTTCTGCCGGCTGGAAAATCAGCTTAATCGTCCCGTTGAGCTGCGCGGCATATTCCTTGAGCACGTGCGCCAGCCCCAGGCCGATTGCGGTATGACCGTCGTGGCCGCAGGCATGCATCATGCCTTCGTTGCAGGAGGCAAAACGATCGCGATGCGGACGATGATTATCGTCGTGCTGCTCGTTGAGATCGAGCGCATCCATATCGACGCGAAACGCCAAAGTCGGCCCGGGCCGCCCGGTGTCGAGCGTCGCTACCACCCCGGCGAAGCCGCCTTCAAACGCTGGTAGCCAGCGCTCCGGCGCACCCTGGGCGCGAGCGCGCTGGAACGCCTGCGCCAGCGTCTCTTCATCAGGCAGACCCATACGGCTATCGGCATCGATAACGTCGCGCCCCAGCGCCAGCTGATAACCCAGAGCGTCTAATATCTCCGCCACCTTGCTGGCGGTGCGGAACTCCAGCCAGCCGGATTCCGCATGCAGGTGAAAATCGCGACGCCATTCGATCATTTTTGGCGCCAGCTGGCGGATGAATTCATTAAGTTGCGGCATAACCTTTCCTGTCATAATCAAAAACTGTGATAGTGTTCACGAAGTGATAGCGTTTGCTTATCGCTATGCCCTTTCATGCATACTCACCCTTAACCTGCCACAGCATGATCGATTACAGTAGATGTCATTTTCTTCTGTCTGATAAACATTGGTTATCACTTGCGATATGTCATTTCAGATTAAATTTCATCAGATTCGCGCCTTTGTTGAGGTCGCGCGTGAAGGCAGTATTCGCGGCGCCAGTCGGGCGTTGGCGATTTCGCAGCCGGCGTTAACTAAAGCGATTAAAGAGCTGGAAGAAGGGCTCTCCGCACAGCTGTTTGTGCGCCGTAGCCAGGGGGTGGCGCTGACTGAAAACGGCGAAAGCTTTTATCAACATGCGAGCCTGATTCTGGAAGAGCTACGGGCGGCGCAGGATGAGTTGCTGCAGCGCCAGGGAGAAAAGGCCGGGCAGATTAATATCGGCCTTGGCGCCAGCGTAGCGCGATCGCTGATGCCTTCGGTCATTTGCCGTTTTCATCAGCAGCATCCGCTGGTGAAGGTGCGGATTATGGAAGGTCAGCTGCTGGCGATGATTAATGAACTGCGGCAGGGTGAGCTGGACTTCACTATCAATACTTACTATCCCGGTCCGTACGATCATGAATTCAGTTTTGAGAAGCTATTTGAGAAACCCTTTGCGGTATTCGCCCGCGCCGGTCACCCGGCGGCAAAAGCGACTTCACTCAAGGCGTTGCTCGAACATCACTGGACGATGCCGACGCCGCGTGGCAGCTATTTCAAACAGTTACAGGAAATGTTTAACCAGGCCGGACTGGCGCCGAAGGTGGATATCGTTTGCGAGACCTTCTCTTCGTGCATCAGTCTGGTGGTGAAAAGCGATTTTCTCAGCATTCTGCCGGTAGAACTGGGTAACGACCCGATGATGGCGGATAAGCTGGTGATGATCCCCATCTGTGAAGCATTACCCAAAGCCACCTACTATCTGATTCAGCGCCGCGATATGCGGCAAACGCCTTTAACTGCGTCATTAATCACCCTGTTTCGTCGTCAAAGTCGTCAACTGTTTCCCTAATCACCTCGGGCCTCCGATTTGCCAGCATAAATGGCTAAACGCGTTGAGGAGGCGTCGTGAGGCGGCTATAGTACCCTCCCGGTAGTAGCTGGAGGAACGCGCATGAACCTTGACGACAAATCCCTTTTTCTTGGCGCCATGGAGGACGTTCAGCCTCTGAAACGCAACAACGACGTTCACTGGCATCCCGAGCGGAAAACCCGCGCCGTACAGCGGGTTGACACCCTGCAGCTGGATAACTTTTTGACCACCGGTTATCTCGATATCGTGCCGCTGGCCACCGCGCTGGAGTTTAAACGCGAAGGGCTGCAAAGCGGCGTGCTGGAGAAGCTCCGGCGCGGCAAATATGGCCAGCAGGCGAGCCTTAATCTGCTGCGTCAGCCGGTGGAAAAGTGCCGACAGATGTTATTTGCTTTTGTGGTTCAGGCGCAAAAAGAGGGGCTGCGGAATCTGCTGATCGTTCATGGCAAAGGGCGCGACGACAACGCGCACGCCAATATTATCCGTAGCTACCTGGCGCGCTGGCTGGTGGAGCTACCGGAAGTCCAGGCATTCTGCGCGGCGCTACCGCACCACGGCGGCAGCGGCGCCTGCTACGTGGCGCTACGAAAATCGCCCGAGGCTAAGCTGGAGAACCGGGAGCGCCACGCCAAGCGCAGCCGCTAGCGCATCAGCAGCGTTAATTCCCGGGCTGCCTTCTGGAGCTCGGGTAATACGCGTTCGAGCATCTCCTGGGCGGAAACCTGTCCGGCGTGCACCCCGACGTTCAGCGCCGCCTGAATCTGGCCCTGGGGATTAAACAGCGGTACCGCCAGCGAGCGCAGCCCCATCTCCAGCTCCTGATCGTTGAGCGCATAACCCTGCTGACGTACGCGTTTGAGCTCAGCGCGCAGCCTGGCGACCGAATCAACGGTTTGCGGGGTGTAGCGAATCATCGTAACCCGACCCAGCATATCGTTCAGCTTCTCTTCCGGCTGATAGCTCAGGAGCACGCGCCCCATTGACGTTGCCCATGCCGGCAGGCGGCTGCCGATGTCCAGGTCGATGGTCATAATTCGCGAGCTGGAGGCGCGGGCGATATAAAGAATATCGTCGCCGTCGAGGGTGGCGATAGAGCAGGATTCATTGAGCATTTCGCTTAAATGCTTGAGTACCGGCTGCGCCGAGCGCGCCAGCGGCGTGGAGGCCAGCCAGGCGTGGCCCAGCGCCAGAATTTTCGGCCGCAGCTGGAAATTTTTACCATCTTCGGCGTACACAAACCCCAGCTTGCTTAGCGTATACAGACAGCGACGTACCGCCGCGCGCGGAATGCCGGTTTTTTGACTGATTTGCGAAATAGAGAGCAGCGGGCGCTGCGGAGTGAACGCCTGGATCACTTCCAGCCCGCGCGCCAGCGAGGCCATGAAGTTGGGATCGCCCTTAAACGGCTCGCTATCGCCGGTCAATAAATCGTCTGGATGTTTCTCCATTTTCCTCTCCCAATTTGCCGTCGATCACATTCTTTCGCTAAACATACACGATGTTCGATTATCGCACCATATTTCGATTATCGCCCTTGACCAGCATCGTTAAGCGGGTCACATTTTGTGCGAACAACGAATAAAAGTGCGATTACCGCACATACGGGAGCGACCTGATGATTGATAAAAGCGTGTCGACGCTAAGTGATGCCATCGCCGGGATCCACGACGGGGCGACGATTATGATTGGCGGTTTTGGCCCCGCCGGCCAGCCAACGTACCTGATAGATGCCTTGATAGAACAGGGGGCCCGCGATTTAACCATTATCAACAACAATGCGGGCAATGGCGAAGTGGGACTGGCGGCGCTGCTGAAAGCCGGGCGGGTGCGCAAAATGATCTGCTCGTTCCCTCGGCAGGTTGACTCGCAGATTTTCGATGACCTCTATCGCCGCGGCAAAGTCGAGCTGGAGCTGGTTCCGCAGGGGAACCTCGCGGCGCGTATTCAGGCGGCAGGGGCGGGCCTCGGCGCGGTTTTCACTCCAACCGGCTACGGTACGCCGCTGGCGGAAGGGAAAGAGACTCGCGAGATCGACGGGCGTCACTATGTGCTCGAATATCCTATCAAGGCCGACTTTGCGTTGATCAAAGCCCATCAAGGCGATCGCTGGGGAAACCTGGTATACCGCAAGGCGGCGCGCAACTTCGGCCCGATTATGGCGACCGCCGCGAAAACCACTATCGTGGAAGTCTCGCAGCTGGTGCCCCTCGGTAGCCTTGACCCGGAGAGCATCATTACCCCGGGCATTTTTGTTCAGCGCGTCTTCTCCCTGGAAAACCTGATTGCCGCTAAAAGCGCCTGAGGACCCCGTTATGCAAAAACTGACTCGCGATGAGATGGCCCAGCGCGTGGCTCGCGATATACCTGAAGGCGCTTATGTCAATCTGGGGATCGGCTTGCCTACCCGCATTGCTAACTATCTTCCCGCTGATAAAGAAATCTTTCTGCACAGCGAAAATGGCCTGCTGGGGATGGGGCCGAAACCGCTACCGGGGGAAGAGGACCCGGAGCTGATTAACGCCGGAAAAGAGTATGTGACTTTGCTTGAGGGGGGCTGCTATTTCCATCACGGCGACTCCTTCGCCATGATGCGCGGCGGTCATCTCGATATCTGCGTACTCGGCGCTTACCAGGTCTCCGCCAGCGGCGATCTGGCGAACTGGAGTACCGGCGCGCCCGACGCGATACCTGCCGTTGGCGGGGCGATGGATCTGGCCATTGGCGCTCGTCAGGTCTTCGTGATGATGGATCATCTGACCCGCGACGGTGAATGCAAGCTGGTAGAGCACTGCACCTATCCGCTGACCGGCGTCGGCTGCGTAAGCCGCATCTATACCGATCTGGCGGTCATCGATATCAGCGAAAGCGGCCCGGTGGTACGGGAAATCTTTAACGGCCTCTCTTTTGAGGAACTGCAGCGCATCACTCCGGTGACGCTGACTTTTGCACAACTGGCGGAAAGCGCGTAAGGAACCTATGATGAATCAGGCATTTATCTGTGATGCGGTGCGTACGCCGTTTGGTCGCTTTGGCGGTACTCTTGCCACCGTACGCGCCGACGATCTGGCGGCACTGCCGCTCAAGGCGCTGCTGGAGCGCAACCCGGGCCTCGATCCGGCGCGCATTGATGATGTGATTTATGGCTGCGCTAACCAGGCGGGTGAAGATAACCGCAACGTCGCGCGGATGGCGCTGCTGCTGGCTGGCTTGCCGGAAAGCGTGCCGGGCAGTACCGTCAATCGCCTGTGCGGTTCCAGCCTCGATGCGATCGGCATCGCAGCGCGCGCGATTAAAAGCGGCGAAACTCAGCTGATGGTCGCCGGCGGCGTGGAGAGCATGTCGCGGGCGCCGTTTGTGATGGGCAAGGCCGAAAGCGCCTTTAGCCGCACGATGCAGATGGAAGATACCACCATCGGCTGGCGCTTTATCAACCCGCAGATGAAAGCGCTGTACGGCGTGGATTCGATGCCGGAAACGGCGGAAAACGTGGCCGGTGATTTCGCCATTTCTCGTGCCGATCAGGATGCGTTTGCACTGCGCAGCCAGCTGCGCACGGCGGCGGCGCAGGAAGCGGGGCGATTTGCCGACGAGCTGATCGCCGTCTCGGTGCCGCAGCGTAAGGGGGAATCGCTACTCTTTAGCCGCGATGAGCACCCGCGCAGCACCACGGCGGAGGCGCTGGCCAGGCTGCGCGGCGTGGTGCGCGCCGACGGTACGGTGACGGCAGGCAACGCCTCCGGAGTTAACGACGGCGCCTGTGCGCTGCTGTTAGCCAGCGAGCAGGCGCTGACCGCCAATGATTTACAGCCGCTGGCGCGCGTAGTGGGCGTCGCGACGGCAGGCGTTGCGCCGCGAATTATGGGATTTGGTCCGGCGCCGGCGGTGCGTAAAGTGCTGGCGCAAACCGGGTTAACGCTTGGGCAGATGGACGTCATTGAACTGAATGAAGCCTTTGCCGCTCAGGCGCTGGCGGTCACGCGCGATCTGGGTTTGCCCGACGATGCGGCGCACGTCAATCCTAACGGCGGCGCGATTGCCCTCGGTCATCCGCTGGGCGCCTCCGGCGGTCGTCTGGCAATGACCGCAGCGTATCAACTGCGTCGTACCGGCGGGCGCTATGCGCTATGCACTATGTGTATCGGCGTTGGTCAGGGGATCGCGCTGATAATTGAACGCGTTTAAGGAGCCATAATGAGTTTGTTGACCCCGATGCTGCGTACCAGCCCGCTGACAGACTGGTTCAGCGATGTACAGCGGGTGCAGGGGATGCTGGACTTTGAGGCCGCTCTGGTTCGCGCCGAGGTCGAATGCGGCCTCGTGCCGCAGACGGCGCTCAATCCCATCATCGAGAGCTGCCGGCACGAAAAAATCGACTTTTCCGCGCTGGGGCAGGCCGCCGCCAGCGCCGGGAATCTGGCGATCCCGCTGGTCAAACAGCTGACCGCTCGGGTCAAAGAGCGGAATGAGGCGGCAGCGCGCTACGTACACTGGGGGGCCACCAGCCAGGATGCTATCGATACCGGTTTTATTCTACAGCTGCGCGGCGCGCTGGCGGAAACGGAATCTCTGTTACAGCGTCTGCTCGACGCCTTAGCTCGTCAGGCGGAGCGCCATCAGGATACGGTGATGCCTGGCCGTACATGGATGCAGCATGCGCTGCCGGTCACTTTCGGCCTCAAGCTTGCCGGGACGCTGGATGCGCTGCTGCGCTGGCAGGTGCGTCTGCGAGAGATGCGGGCAAGGGTGCTGGCGCTGCAGTTTGGCGGCGCAGCGGGCACCCTGGATTCCCTAAAAACGCAGGCGCCGCCGATCGCCGTCGCGCTGGCGAAAGCGCTCGACCTGCAGCTTCCGGACGCGCCCTGGCACAGCCAGCGCGACCGGCTGCTGGAAGTCGGGGCATGGTACGCAGGCGTCTGCGGTACGCTGGGTAAATTCGCGAATGATTTTTCTCTACTGATGCAAACCGAAGTGGCAGAGGTGGGTGAACCGGTTGCCGAAGGGCGCGGCGGTTCGTCAACCATGCCGCACAAACGTAACCCGATCTCCTGCGCCGCTATTTTGACCGCCGCTCAGCGAACGCCGGGCCTGGTGGCGACGCTGTATGCTGGCCAGATCCAGCAGCATGAGCGGGCGTTGGGCGGCTGGCAGGCGGAATGGGAAACGCTGCCGGAGCTCATCACCCTCGTCGGCGGCGCGCTGGCGCAGAGCGAGGCGCTGGTCAGCGACATGCAGGTCTTCGCGCACAAGATGCGCGCCGACCTTGAGATGACCCACGGCCTGATTATGGCTGAGGCCGTTACCCTGGCGCTGGCGGAATTTATCGGTAAAGCCGAGGCCCATCACCGGGTTGAAGCGCTGTGTCGTCAGGCGCTGGATACGTCTCGCTCATTGCTGAGCGTGCTGGAAAACGATCCGCTGGTCAGCGAGCATCTTTCCGCCAGCCGCTTAACCCAACTGCTGGACCCGGCAACGGCGACCGGCAGCTCAGCACTCTTCGTGCGCCAGGTTGTGGCGCGATATAAGGAGCAACGTCTTGAATGTTGATTATCAGATTGACGGGCCGCAAGACGCGCCGGTCATCGTTCTCTCTAACTCGCTGGGCACCACCCGGGCGATGTGGCAGCCGCAGATCGAGGCGTTGACGCAGCATTTTCGCGTGCTGCGCTACGATACCCACGGTCATGGCGCCACGCGTAAAAATGGTAAAGTGACGCTGGCGCAGCTCGGCGAAGATGTGGTTGCGCTGCTCGATCATCTTAATATTGCCAAAGCCTGGTTTTGCGGAATTTCCATGGGCGGTCTGACCGGTCTGTGGCTGGGACGCTTTGCTCCGGAACGTTTTTACGGGCTGGTCGTCGCCAACACCGCCGCGCGTATTGGTGACCAGGCAAGCTGGCTGTCACGCGCCCGCGCGGTGCGTCAGGAAGGTATGGAAGTGGTGGCCGCAGGCGCGGCGGATCGCTGGTTTACCCACGCGTTTCGTCAGAAGACGCCGGAAGTGGTGGCAGCGCTCTGTCACCAGTTGACCCATATCGATGCGGAAGGCTATGCGGTCTGCTGTGAAGCGCTGGCCGCCGCCGATCTGCGCGCTGAGGTCGGGCAGATTGCCGTTCCGGTGCTGATCGTTGCCGGTGAAAGTGACCCTGTCACTACAGTGGCCGATGCGAACTTTCTGCATCAGCAGATCGCGACCTCTGAGGTAGTGGTGCTGGCGGCATCGCATTTATCGAATATCGAAGCGCCGCGGGCGTTCAGCTCGGCGCTGCTGGGCTTTATTGAGGGGGAACAACAGCATGGACGATAAACAGCGTTATCAGCAGGGAATGACGGTTCGTCGCAAGGTGCTTGGCGATACGCATGTCGATAAGACGCTGCAAAAGCTGACGCCGCTGAATGAAGAGTTCCAGGACTTCATTACCCGCTACGCCTGGGGAGAGACCTGGACCCGACCGGGGCTCGATCACCATACCCGCAGTATGATCACCATCGCCATGCTGATTGCCCTGAATCGCGAGGCTGAGCTGAAAATGCATCTGCGGGCGGCGTTTAATAACGGTGTTACCCGCGATGAGTTAAAAGAGTTAATTATGCACTCCGCGCTTTACTGCGGCCTGCCCGCAGCCAACGCGACGATGCATCTGGCGCAGCAGGTGTTTGATGAGATGGATGCTGTTTAGCCGCCACCCGGCAGGTTTGTCGCTCATCTCAGGCCGTCACGCGACGGCCTTCGACAGTGACCCGCCGCCAGGGGCGGGTAATATCACCCTCTTTGCTGTGAACAGCCCGCGCACTGCTTATTCTGGATCTGCTGGAAGAAATCGTTGCCTTTGTCATCCACCAGAATAAATGCCGGGAAGTTTTCCACTTCGATTTTCCAGATGGCTTCCATACCCAGTTCCGGCCAGGCCACGCACTCCAGGCTCTTAATACTCTGCTGCGCCAGTACCGCCGCCGGGCCGCCGATGCTGCCGAGGTAAAAACCGCCGTGCTTGCGGCAGGCGTCGGTCACCTGCTGGCTGCGGTTGCCTTTGGCCAGCATGACCATGCTTGCGCCGTGGGATTGCAGCAGATCAACGTAGGAATCCATTCGGCCAGCGGTAGTCGGGCCAAGGGAGCCTGACGCATAGCCTTCCGGAGTTTTCGCCGGGCCCGCGTAGTAAATCGGATGATCTTTAACGTACTGCGGCAGTTCCTCACCGTTATCGATAAGCTCTTTCAGCTTCGCGTGGGCGATATCGCGGGCCACAATAATGGTACCGTTGAGCGTCAGACGCGTTGAAACCGGGTGGGCGGAAAGCTGGGCCAGAATCTCGCTCATCGGCTGATTAAGGTTAATGCTGACGACCCTGCCTTCACCCTGCTGGCGCAGGTGTTCAGGAATATACTGGCCCGGATTGCTCTCCAGTTTCTCAATCCAGATACCGTGGCGGTTGATTTTGGCTTTGATATTGCGATCCGCTGAACAGGAGACGCCCATGCCTACCGGGCACGACGCGCCGTGGCGCGGCAGGCGGATGACGCGAATATCGTGAGCGAAATATTTACCGCCGAACTGCGCACCGAGGCCGAGGTTTTGCGCTGCGAGCTGCAGCTCATTTTCCAGCTGAATATCGCGGAAGGCCTGGCCGTGCTCGTTGCCTTCGGTCGGCAGGCCGTCGTAATACTTCGTTGAGGCCAGCTTAACGGTTTTCAGCGTGGCCTCTGCCGAGGTGCCGCCAATCACAAAGGCAATATGGTACGGTGGACAGGCGGCCGTGCCGAGCGTGCGCATTTTCTCGACGAGATAGTTTTTCAGCTTCGCTGGGGTGATTAACGCCTTGGTTTCCTGATACAGATAGGTTTTGTTGGCCGAGCCGCCGCCTTTGGCCATACAGAGGAATTTATATTCGTCGCCGTCAACGCTATAGAGATCAATCTGCGCCGGAAGATTGGTGCCGGTGTTGACCTCTTTATACATATCCAGCGCGGCGTTCTGCGAATAGCGCAGGTTGTCTTCGGTATAGGTGTTATAGACGCCGCGGGCGAGGGCCGCCTCATCGCCGCCGCCGGTCCATACGCGCTGGCCTTTCTTGCCCATAATAATCGCCGTACCGGTATCCTGGCAGGTGGGCAGCACGCCTTTCGCCGCGATTTCAGAATTGCGCAGAAACTGCAGCGCCACGTATTTATCGTTGTCGCTGGCTTCAGGGTCGAGAAGGATTTGCGCGACCTGTTTCTGATGATCCACCCGCAGCATAAATGCCGCATCGTGGAAGGCCTGCTGCGCCAGCAGAGTGAGGGCCTGAGGATCGATTTTGAGGATCTCCTGGCCTTCGAACTCGGTCACGGAAACGTGATCCTTGCTCAGCAGATAGTATTCAGTCTTATCTTGCGCTAACGGAAAGGCTTCCTGATAGACAAAAGGTTTAGTCGACATTGCTTTGCTCCCTAAGAGTAAAACCGCCGGAGTTGGCCCCGGCGGTTATGAATCAGAACATCATGGACATCCACGGATAGCCAATCAGCAGCAGGGCAGCCAGGAAGATGGCGCCGAAAATCGTACCAAGACGCCAGTAGTCTTTGGTCGGCAGATAGCCGCTGCCGTAGTAAATCGGGCTGGGGCCGGTACCGTAGGGGGTAATAATCCCCATCACGCCGAGCGAGGTCACCATCAGCAGCACGAAGACCTGCATGTTCATACCCGGGATGGTGGAGGCGATAGTCAGCATCGCCGGCAGCAGCGCGGTGGTGTGGGCGGTGGTACTGGCAAACAGATAGTGCAGCAGATAGAACGCCAGCAGGAGGATAACGGTAGCCACGCCCGGAGAGATGCCGCTCATTAGCGCGCCGCCTTCTTTACCCAGCCAGGCGATAAAGCCGGTGGAGGAGAGACCGTCGGCCAGCGCCACCAGGGTCGCAAACCAGGCGAAGGTATTCCATGCCGCTTTATTACTGGTGATATCGTTCCATGAGAGTACGCCGGTCCATAGCATCAGCACGATAACCAGCAGGGCGGCCAGCGCCGGTTCAATCCACTCGGCGGCGAAGATCCACATCATCAGCGCGAAGCAGACGAAGACCAGCAGCAGGATTTCATTGCGCGACAGGCGGCCAAGTTTTTCCAGCTCGCGGGCGGCCCACAGCGGCACTTCATCGTTGACTTTGACTTCTGGCGGATAGAACCAGTAGGCCAGCAGCGGCATTGCCAGAATCAGCAGGATACCCAGCGGCAGAAAAGCGATAAACCAGGTGCCCCAGGAGATATTGATTCCAACAATGCTTTTCACCAGCGCCAGAGCCAGCAGGTTCGGCGCCAGAGCTGAGAGAAACATCGAGCTGGTGATACAGGCGGCGGTGATCGCCACCCACATCAGGTAGGAGCCGATGCGGCGCGCGCTTGGGTCATTGGGTTTTGAGCCATAAAGCGGCGGCAGGTTAGCGATAATCGGGTAGATGGTCCCCCCGCTGCGCGCGGTGTTGGAGGGGGTGAACGGCGCCAGTAGCAGATCGGCGAAGGTGATGGCGTAGCCCAGCGTCAGGCTACGGCGGCCAAGATATTTCACCAGAATGAGCGCCAGACGGCGGCCAAACTGGGTCTTATCGTAGCCTGCGGCAAACATAAAGGCGCCGAAGATCAGCCACACGGTGGAGTTACCGAAACCGCTCACCGCCCATTTAAAGGAGGCGCCGGCAAGCTTAAAGCCGGGTGCGGCGAGCTGTTCAGGACTGAACAGCAGCCACTGGCTGCACAGGGCAATCACCACCACGCCGGTAATACCGATGACCGCGCCGGGCAGCGGTTCAAAGATTAGACCGACGATGACGCCGACGAAAATGGCAAAGTAGTGCCAGGCGTAAGGGGGCAGGCCCTCGGGCACCGGGATGAACAACAGCAGGACGGCAACGATAATGGGCATCGCCATCATCAGTAGACGTTTATAAGCAGCCTGGGGGGCTGCACCGGCAGGCGGTATGGTTGTCTTTTTCTCTTTCATAATGAGTATCTGCAAGTAGTTAAAAATTGGGTTTTGTCACCGACCAACCTTTCGATTTCTTTAGTTGCAAAACTTACTTTAATTATTAATCGTCGATTCTGGTTATGCCGATGACCATTATTTAACGCTTTTTGTTGGGCGCTAAATTAAAAAGATTGGTTATTTATATATTGCGCTTTCATGCGGTATTGCAATTGATTGAGATCAAAAAAAGCGGGTTGTTGAGCAAATTTTTATTATCTCTAATAACCCTGTTTAGTGAGGTGTTTATTTGTATGAAATATAGATAGATGTTAAATGTAAATTGAGCGCGATAAAGTAATTTAAATTTATCTTGTTGAAATATATGTGTATTTATTGGTTTCCTGGTGGGGGCTCATGTTAACAATGGTTTCCTGATTGTTATGATTAGTCCTGTTTTTGTGAATAATTTATTTTTAATTAATAATACAAAGGAGGTATTGGTGTTATTGCTGGTATTAAATAGTTTTTTAACTAACGTAATATCTTTGGTAACTAAAAAAAGCGCTATATTATGGGCATGACTTAAGGGATTACTAAATACAAGCAAAAACAATTCCGTCGCCTGATTCTCAATTTTTAATATTTATAATCTGGAGCGTCATTATGACCAGTTATCCACGAATTTTGCGTCCTTTTACTTTACCGAACGGTACCGAGCTTAAAAACCGCCTGTTAATGGCGCCGATGACAACCTGTACCGGTTATTTTGACGGAACCGTAACCAGCGAACTGGTGGAGTACTATCGCGCTCGCGCCGGCAGTATCGGCACCATCATTGTTGAATGCTGCTTTATCGATGATTACGGCCTGGCATTCCCGGGCGCTATCGGCATCGATAACGATGAAAAAATAGCCGGACTGGCGAAAATCGCCGCTGCTATCAAAGCGGAAGGCTCAAAAGCGATTCTGCAGATTTACCACGGCGGCCGGATGGTCGATCCGCAGCTTATCGGCGGACGCCAGCCGGTCGCGCCCAGCGCCATTGCCGCGCCGCGCGATGGCGCTGCGACGCCGCGCGCGCTGAGCGGTGATGAAGTTGAAGGCATGATCGCGAAGTTTGGCGACGGCGTGCGCCGCGCCATTCTGGCCGGGTTCGACGGCGTAGAAATTCACGGCGCGAATACCTATCTGATCCAGCAATTTTATTCGCCAAACTCTAACCAGCGCGACGACGAGTGGGGCGGCAGCCGCGACAATCGAGCGAAATTCCCGCTGGCAGTGCTGGATATCACTCATAAAATGGCCCGCCAGTACGCCGACGATGCCTTTATCATCGGCTATCGTTTCTCCCCGGAAGAGATGGAAGTCCCGGGCATCCGTTTTGATGACACCCTGTATCTGCTGGAAAAGCTGGCCGCCCGCGGCGTGGATTATCTCCACTTCTCCGTTGGCGCAACGCTGCGCCCGTCGATTGTCGATACCACCGATCCCACGCCGCTAATTGAAAAATATTGCGCCATGCGCTCTGAAACCCTGGCTCAGGTGCCGGTGATGGGCGTGGGCGGGGTCGTTAACGCAGCCGATGCGGAGCAGGGGCTGGATCATGGCTATGATCTGATGGCGGTGGGACGTGCCTGCATTGCTTACCCTGACTGGGCGGCGCGCATTGCCGCCGGCGAAGAGCTGGAATTGTTTATTGACAGCACCCAGCGTGAAGCTCTGAACATCCCGGAACCGCTGTGGCGCTTCTCGCTGGTGGAGGCAATGATCCGCGATATGAGCATGGGCGACGCCAAATTCAAACCGGGGATGTTCGTCGAAACGGTTCAGGACGACGCCAACGAGCTGGTTATCAACGTCAGCCTTGAAAACGACCGCATCGCCGATATCGAGCTGGCGGCAAGCCCGGTGCAGACCGTCGAGTTCACCACCAGCTTTGAAGAGATCCGCGAACGTATTCTCAGCGCTAATACCCCGCACGTGGATGCGATTTCCGGCGCAACCAGCCAGAGCGAAGCGGTGAAAAAAGCGGTGTCCAAAGCGATGCTGAAGTCCAGTAAAGCGCTGGCCGCCGAAGAGGGCGCGGGCGATGCGGCGCCGAAAAGCTACGATGTGGTGGTGGTCGGCAGCGGCGGAGCCGGGCTGGCGGCGGCGATTCAGGCGCACGATGAAGGCGCGAGCGTGCTGATCGTTGAAAAAATGCCGACCATTGGCGGCAACACGATTAAAGCTTCAGCCGGGATGAACGCCGCAGAGACCCGCTTCCAGCGCGTGAAAGGTATTGAAGATAGCAAAGAGCTGTTTTACCAGGAAACGCTGAAAGGCGGTAAGAACAAAAACGACCCGCAGCTGCTGCGCCGCTTCGTGGAAAATGCGCCGGAAGCCATTGAGTGGCTGGCGCGTCGCGGCATTATGCTTAACGATATCACCACTACCGGCGGAATGAGCATCGACCGCACCCACCGTCCGCGCGACGGGTCGGCGGTCGGCGGCTACCTGATCAGCGGCCTGGTGCGTAATATCACTAAACGCGGGATCGATGTCCTGCTGGATACGTCGGTTGAAGAGATCCTGATGACCGACGATGAGGTGAGCGGCGTACGCCTGCTTAACGATGAACAAGAAACCGTTGTGGTACAGACGAAGAGCATTGTCGTGGCTACCGGCGGCTTCAGCGCCAACAGCGCGATGGTGGTGAAATACCGCCCGGATTTGGCCGGCTTCGTGACCACCAACCATCGAGGGGCGACCGGCGGCGGTATCGCGCTGCTTGAACGCATCGGGGCCGGGACGGTGGATATGGGCGAAATCCAGATTCACCCGACCGTCGAGCAGCAAACCTCGTATCTGATTTCCGAGTCGATCCGCGGCGGCGGGGCGATTCTGGTGAACCAGCAGGGCAACCGCTTCTTCAACGAAATGGAGACCCGCGATAAGGTTTCCGCCGCGATTATCGCGCTGCCGGAGCACTTCGCTTATATCATCTTTGACGAGCACGTCCGGGCGAAAAACAAAGCCGCCGACGAGTACATTGCTAAAGGTTTCGTCACCAGCGCCAGCTCGCCGCGCCAGCTGGCGGAGAAACTGGGGATGGATTACCATGCCTTCCTCAATACGCTGGAACGCTATAATGGCTTTGTTGAAAAACAGCATGACGATGATTTTGGCCGCACTACCGCGCTGCGCGCGCCGATTAATGAAGGCCCGTACCATGCGATTCGCATCGCCCCGGGGGTTCACCACACGATGGGTGGCGTGACCATCAATACGGAAACCGCGGTATTGAACGCCGGTCAACAGCCGATTGCGGGCGCTTTTGCCGCAGGTGAAGTGGTTGGCGGCATCCACGGCGGTAACCGCATCGGCGGTAACGCAGTGGCCGATATCATTATCTTCGGTACCCTCGCGGGCCATCAGGCGGCGAAACGCGCCAGAGGTTAAGCGTCAGCGACACCTGCCGGGCTGGCAAATAGACGGCCCGGCTTCTTATCTCTCAGGAGTATGATATGTCCGACAACCGCGTCTACAGCTACTCCGCCGTGCTGATGGGTTCGCCCATTCTCCTCAAGCTCTATGTTCACGATGAACCGCTCGCTTCACGCGTTTTTCAGCTGATTAAGGGCTACGAAGATCTTTTCACCGTTAACCGCGCGCACTCCCAGGTGATGGATATCAACCAGGCCGCCGGGCGGCATCCGGTGACGGTAAGCCGTCCGGTCTACGCGCTGATCAAATGCGCCAAAGCCGCCAGCATGGTGCGCGACAGCGCGTTTAACCTGGCGATTGGCCCGCTGGTGAAGCTGTGGCGCATCGGCTTTCAGGGCCGCAGCGTGCCCGCGGCACCCGATATTGCCGCCCGACTGGCGCTAACGCGTCCGCAGGATGTGATCCTCGATGATGCCGCCAGTAGCGTCTACCTTGCGCGGACGGGGATGGAGATCGATCTTGGGGCCATTGCCAAAGGCTATATCGCCGATCGGGTGCGCGACTATTTGCAGCAGCAAGGCATAAACGCCGCGCTGATTAATCTCGGCGGCAACGTCCACACGCTCGGTGAGTGGTCTATCGGGCTGAAAAAGCCGTACTCAGCGGCGGATGCGCTGATCGGCAGCATTGCGGTGGCGGGGCAGTCGGTGGTGACCTCGGGCATTTACGAACGCTATTTCGAGCAGGATGGCAAACGCTGGCACCATATACTCGATCCACGCAGCGGTTATCCGCTGGATAATGAGCTGGAAAGCGTAACTATTATTTCCGCCGACTCGCTGGACGGCGATATCTGGACGACCCTGATTTATGGCCTTGGCGTGGAGAAAGGCTGCGCGGCCCTGCGCCAGCGTGAGGATATCGAAGCGATTTTCGTTACCAAAAACCGCGACGTTATTCTCTCTTCACAGCGCCGGTTCCGCTTTCAGCTGCTGGATGACGGCTACCGGCTTAGTGACTGTACTGCTTAAGCAGATTGTACTGCTCGGCTATCAGGTGATAGCGATACACCGGACGTCCGGTGGCGCCATAATGAATGCTGGTATAGAGAATGTTAATTTGCGCCAGCCAAATCAGGTATTTACGGCACGAGACCCGAGATATGTTCACCGCCGCCGCCAGTTCGTCGGTGGAAAACTCCGCGTCCGGGTGGGCATCAATCCACTGACAGAGGGTGCGCAGCGTCTGGGGGGTTAAGCCTTTCGGCAATTTACGGGCATCCGCGGCATCCGGCACATTGCCGTGCAGCAGCCGGTCAACGTCCGCTTGTTCGTAATAGGGTTGACCGGTCATCAGCTTACGTTTTTCGCGCCAGGCGGTCAGGGCCTCTTCAAAACGCGGAAACTGGAAGGGTTTGATCAGATAGTCCACCACGCCGTAGCGCATAGAAGCCTGAACCGTCGCGGCGTCAGCGGCTGAGGTGATCATAATCACGTCGATGGCCCGTCCCGAGGCGCGGATAGCGGGCAGCAGATCCAGGCCGCTATCCTGCTGCATATAGACATCCAGCAGCACCAGGTCTATCTCCAGATCCTTGTCGTTAATCATCTCCCTGGCTTTACTCAACGTAGACGCGGTGCCGCTACAGCGGAAGCCGCTGACTCGTCCCACGTACAGGCGGTTCAGTTCAGCAACCATGGCATCATCGTCAACAATTAATACATTTATCACGCACTTTTCCTTTTACTGTCCCAGGGGAGGTGAACAAAAAATTGGGTAAACACACCGGGCTCGGATTCCACGGCCAGCGACCCGCCCAGTTCACGAAGCTGCTGGCTGGCGAGAAACAGCCCGACGCCGCGATTTTCGCCTTTGGTGGAGAAGCCTTTATTAAAAATATCCTCGATAAACTCTGCCGGGATGCCGGGGCCATCATCGCTGACTTCGCCGCTCAGCCAGCCGTTCTGATAATGCAGCAGCAGGCCGACTTCGCCTTCGGCCTGGCCGCTCATAGCATCCAGCGCGTTCTCGATTAAGTTGCCCAGCACCGTGACCAGCACGGTGACCTGTTTTTCATTCGGGCAGTCCGGCACCAGGCTCTCTTCGGCAAGGGTGAGGGTAAAACCTCGCTCCTTGGCGCGCTGTATTTTGCCGATCAAAAAGCCGGCCACCACTGGCGATTTGATCCGATGCTGGATTTCGCCGATATCCGCCTGATAGGTGTGGGCGGTCTGCAGCACGTACTCTTCCAGCTTATCGTAGCTTTTCATATTCAACAGGCCGAGAATTACGTGCAGCTTGTTCATAAACTCATGTGAGGTGGTGCGCAGGGCGTCGACATAGTTCACCATCCCGTCAAGCCGCTGCAGCAGCTGGCTGACTTCGGTCTTGTCGCGGAAGGTACTAATCGCGCCGACCACCTCATCCTGACTGCGGACCGGCACCGTATTACTGATCAGCAGCAGACCATTACAGCCGAGCTCCCGATCGTAGATCGGCTCGCCGGTATGTAAAACTTCCTGCAAATCAGCCAGCAGCGGCGTTTGCGCGATATCGCGTCCAGGGCCGCTAAACAGAACGTCGCGCGCGGCGGGGTTAATCAGCGTCACCTTGCCGTCGGCATCTACCGCCACCACCCCCTCTTTTAATGAATGCAGCATCGCCTGGCGTTGCTGGAACTGCGTTGAGATCTCCTGCGGCTCGAGGCCCAGCAGAACGCGCTTCAGGCCGCGAACCAGACTCCAGGTACCGACGGCGCAAACCAGCGCGCTGAACAGTACGGTGAGGAGCACATCCCAGCGGCTGTCGGCGATCTGCGTATCGACTTTGCTCAGCGAAATACCAATCGCCACCACGCCGATTTGCCGGCGGCTATCGTCAAAGACCGGGGTGAATACCCGCAGCGCGGGGGCCAGCACGCCGTGATTGACGGCTACATTCTCTTTGCCCTTCAGCGTAGGCAGGATGTCATCGCCGATAAAGGGTTTGCCGATAATCTGGCCATCAGGATGCGAGTAGCGAATCCCGTCCATATCGGTCACGACGGCAAACAGCAGGCCATTGCGTTTGCTGACGGCCAGAGCCAGCGGCTGAATGATTCCGCGTTCAGGCGGCAGCGTCAGACCCCGCTTAACCTCAGGGGAGTCGGCCAGCGTCCGCGCCACCGCCAGCGCCGTATCCTTGACGCCATCGCGGGTTGCGCCGCTTATCTGCATAAACCACAGGGCGTAGACCAGAATCAATACGGAACCGATGACGCTGCCAATCATTAAGGTCACGGCGGTGCTCAGCTTCATACTCATCGGGCGTTTACGCGCGGGCGCTGCCTGCTGCGCTAATTCATTCATACCGACCCCAGGATAAAACGGTTAGATAGGTATTATCGCTGAATGCGTGGCTTTCATAAAGCCGTGTAATAAAAGCCAAATAACTCTGATACGCCAGCGTTGAAGATCGCGGTGGGGTTTATTCCGGATGTTTCCTGCGGGCGAAGCGTGCCGGATATTTACCTGGCTAAAAATCATTGTGCTCACCGGACCATTGCCTGAATAACGACCAGTCGATGGCTGAATGGCTTCAGGGGGGCAAAACTGTGACTCCCGTGGCGGTAAAGCGCGTCATGAAAGCTTTACACTGCAATTAATAGCCATGGTCAATGAAAGGGTTTGCCGCAGGCCAGCGCTTTCCCCCCCGAAGGTTCTTTCGGTTCTAAACGGAGGTTTTTATGAGCAGTAAGCCAACCGCTTCAATGATGGAACGACGCCACCCTGAAACTACCCATATAGAGAGTCTTGCCACCCTCGATATGCTGACGCTGCTGAATAAGGACGATCGGCAGATTGCCGAAGCGGTCGAAGCATGTTTGCCGGAGATCGCGCGTCTGATTGATAACGCCACGGCGACGCTGAGTCGGGGAGGGCGACTGGTGATTATCGGTGCCGGGGCGTCAGGTCGTGCCGCCGTGCAGACGGTAAGTGAGTTTACGCCGGAGGGGAAACATTCGCTGGTCGGACTTATCGCCGGCGGCCCTGCCGCTGCGCTGCAGGAGATGGAAACCGCAGCGAATGATTACGATCTTGGCGCCTTTGAACTACAGGCGTTACAGTTCAGCAACCAGGATATGCTGCTGGCGCTGACGGTAAGCGGCAAGACGCCGTGGGTCTGGGGGGCGATGCGCCATGCCTGGTCGCTGGGCGCGCCAATTGCGGTTCTGACGCAGCAGGCCAATAGCGAAGCCGCCCAGCTGGCGGATATTATTATCGCCCCGCAAACCGGGCCGGAAGCGGTGGCTGGCTTTGGCAATCCGAAGGCGCAAATTGCGCAGCGTCAGATCCTCAATATGCTGACCACCGGGCTGGCTATTCGTAGCGGGCGAGTGTATGAAAACCTGCGCGTCGATCTGCAGGCCAGCACGCCGCGCTGGGCCGAGCGGCAGATTGCCATCGTAATGGCGGCGACGGCGTGCTCGCGCAGTGAGGCCAAAGCCGCGCTGGCCAGCTGCAACCAGCACTGCCGGACGGCAATCTTGATGCTTCTCAGCGGGCTGGATGCCTGGCAGGCGCGCGAGCTGCTGGCAGAGCATAACGACAGTCTGCGGATTGCGCTACGGGCAGCGCAGCCGGTGGCCTGAACTTAACCTGGCGGCGCGTATTTCCTCAATACGCGCCGATGAAGGCAATATCATTCCTCCGGTACGGCAATTTTATTCCTCACTAACCATCCGTTTACTCTGATTTAATTTTGCGGGTTGTAAATATACCATCCGATGCATATTTATTGCTTTGGGCAATATTTTACTTTTTTAAGTTAAAAAACCAGGTTAACAATAATTAGCTATGCGTGCGAATGTGTAAATGACATTTTAAAATAAAGTAAAAGTGCGTTAATATGCAGGCTCTTATTACACTTGTGCTATGTGATATTTCTATTATGCCTGCAATTAAAAATACGATTATATCTATGACCGCATTAGCGATGTTCGTCAGCTCGGCGACCTTCGCAAATGACGATACCTCGAAAAAAACCGATTTCCTGCTGATCGGCGGCGGCATCATGAGCGCGTCGCTAGGAACCTGGCTGCATGAGTTACAGCCGGACTGGAATCAGGTCATGGTTGAGAAGCTGGATGGCGTCGCCCTGGAGTCCTCTAACGGCTGGAACAATGCCGGTACCGGGCACTCCGCGAATATGGAGCTGAACTATACGCCGGAACGCCCGGATGGCACCATTGACGTCAGCAAAGCGCTGGATATTAACGAACAATTTATGATCTCCCGCCAGTTCTGGACGGCGCAGGTCAAGCGCGGCATTTTGCACGATCCGCACTCCTTTATTAACTCCACCCCACATATGAGTTTTGTCTGGGGCGATAACGTGGATTATCTGCAAAAGCGCTATGCCGCGCTGCAGCAAACGACCTTATTCCAGGGGATGAAATTCTCCACCGATCACCAACAAATAAAACAGTGGGCGCCGCTGGTCATGGAGGGTCGCGATCCGCAGCAGCGCGTGGCGGCGACCTGGACACCGGTGGGTACCGACGTTAACTATGGGGAAATAACCCGCCAGCTGATCGGTAGTCTGAAGAAAAATAACAACTTCACCCTGCAAACGTCTTCTGAAGTGACCGCCTTTAAACGCAATGCTGATAATTCCTGGCACGTGACAATCAAAAACGTAAATAGCGGCGAAGAGCGGGCGATCGATGCGAAATACGTATTTATCGGCGCCGGCGGCGGTGCTCTGAAATTACTGCAAAAAACCGGTATTCCGGAGGCGGATAACTACGCCGGTTTCCCTGTGGGCGGCTCCTTCCTGATGACCGAAAACCCGGCAGTAACCAACGAGCATCGTCAAAAAGTTTACGGTCAGGCTTCGGTTGGCGCGCCGCCGATGTCGGTGCCGCACCTTGATGCCCGCTTCCTCGACGGCAAGCGCGTGGTGCTGTTTGGGCCGTTTGCGACCTTCTCAACTAAGTTCCTGAAAAACGGTTCCTTCCTCGACCTGCTGAGCACCACGACTACCAGTAACGTGCTGCCGATGACTCATGTCGGTCTGGATAACTTTGACCTGGTGAAATACCTCATCAGCCAGGTGATGCTCAGCGACGATGACCGCTTTGCCGCGCTGAAAGAGTACTATCCTGGCGCGCGCAGAGAGGACTGGAAGCTGATTCAGGCTGGCCAGCGCGTGCAGATCATCAAAAAAGATGCCGAGAAGGGCGGCGTACTGAAGTTGGGTACCGAAGTGGTGGTGGATGAACAGAAAACCATCTCCGCGCTGCTGGGCGCTTCGCCGGGGGCTTCCACCGCCGCGCCGATTGCCCTGAACGTGATCAAGCAGATGTTCCCGGCGCAGTTTAATTCCCCGGAATGGCAGAGCCGCATTCGCGATATCGTACCGAGCTATGGCCAGAAGCTGAACGGCAACGTCGCGCTGACCCAGCAGGTGTGGGATGATACCGCAGCGGCGCTACAGCTCACCAAACCGCCGGTGATTGAAATGAACGTCTCCGCTCCGGTAATGACCGCCAAACCGGCAGAGCCGAAGGCGGAAACATCGCCGCAGCACGATATGGCGCTGTAAGCCCACGTCGTTGACATTGCCCGGTGGCGGCTGACGCCTCACCGGGCTTACTGGCCTCTCTTCGCTGCCCAGGCGAAAACGCTAAATTGCTAAAATCTCTTCCCCGGCGATATCCCCCTTCCGGCTAATCCTTCAATTGTGAATTGCGGTTATACTGTCTTGAAATCACAAAAGAAAATGCGAATGAAGACCGAAAAGCGGAGCCCGTGGCAATGAAAGACGATATTAATCAGGACATCACCTTCCGCAAGCTGTCGGTATTTATGATGTTTATGGCAAAGGGCAATATTGCCCGAACCGCAGAATCAATGCAGCTGAGCGGCGTTAGCGTCCACCGGGCGCTGCATACGCTGGAAGAGGGCGTTGGCTGCCCGCTGTTTATTCACAAAGGGCGCAACCTGCTGCCCCTCCCGGCGGCGTGGACGCTGCTGGAGTACTGCCAGGACGTGATCAGCCTGATGACCCGCGGACTGGAAGCTACGCGTAAAGTGGCGGGTGTCGGACAAGGGCGGCTGCGAATCGGCACGCTTTACTCTCTGACCCTTGAAACCGTACCGCGCATTATTATGGGCATGAAGCTGCGGCGGCCGGAACTGGAACTGGATCTCACCATGGGTTCCAATCAGATGCTGCTGGATATGCTGGAAGATGACGCGCTCGATGCGATCCTGATCGCCACCAACGAAGGTGAATTCAACAATTCAGCTTTTGATGTGGTCCCGCTGTTTGAGGATGATATCTTTCTTGCCGCCCCGGCGACGGAACAACTGGACACCTCAACGCCCGCCGAGCTGCGCGACTATGCGCGGCGTAAATTCGTTTCTCTGGCGGAAGGGTTTGCCACCTATGCCGGATTTCAGGACGCTTTTCAGGTGGCGGGATTTCAACCTGAAATCGTCACCCGAGTTAACGATATTTTTTCGATGATTAGCCTGGTGCAGGCGGGCGTGGGCTTTGCGCTACTGCCGGGACGAATGAAAAAGGTGTATGAAAATGACGTTCAGCTGTTGAAGCTGGCGGAGCCCTATCAGATGCGCCAGCTGATCTCCATTGTCTACTCACACCAGCGCGAGCGCGACGCCGACCTGCTGGCGCTGGCGGCGGAAGGGCGGATGTACGCCCGTAGCCTTAGCCATTAAGCCGGTTTGCCAGGTGACGGGCGACGTCGATACCGCTGCGCTCCAGCGAAATGCTCTCTCCCCGCCAGCCCGCCTGGCGGGTGAGGCAGGTTAGCACCCCGCCGGGCGGCATCTCGATTGCCAGCCGCGCGTCCCGTTCATCAGCGGCGATCATCGCTTCCTGCCAGCGCACGGTTCGCGCCATATTCAGCGCCAGATCGTCGGCGATTTTTAATGGGTCCCATAAAACGCGCGCCGTGGAGCCGCTCAGATACGCACAGCACGGTCGTTGCAGCGTGACGTCAGCGAAGGCTTTTGCCAGCTTAGCCGCCGGTTCATTCAGCAGCGCGCAGTGGGAAGGGACGCTAACCGCCAGCCGCTGAGCTTTACTGGCGCCAGCCGCCAGCGCCAGCTGGGCCACGCGGGCCATCTCGTCGTCGCGTCCGGCAATGACAATCTGCGTTTCAGCGTTAAGGTTGGCAATATAGAGGTCGCTATCGGCAATCAGCTTTTCCACGCGGTTGACCGTCAGGCCCATAATCGCAGTAAGCCCGTAGCCGTGGGGATAAGCCTGCTCCATTAAATCGCCGCGCAGCGCCACCAGCCGAAGGGCGTCGGTGAAATCCAGCGCGCCGGCAATGACCGCCGCCGGAAAAGCCCCTATCGACAGGCCGCTGACCATGTCCGGCTTCACACCTTGACGCTGTAGCTCCCGCGCCCAGGCTGCGCCTGCGATCAGCAAGCACAGCTGCACTGCACGGGTATGTTTTAACGCAGCGGCGGTATCTAAATGGTCTACTTCATCGCCGAGCACGGTACGCGCCTCGGCAAGGATGTTCTGGCGGTCGGGAAGGGCGGCGAGCATATCCGGCCGCTGGTTTCCCTGACCGGGAAAGGTAAAGAGAATTTTCATGCTTCCTCCCTGTTCCATGGCGTAGCGGTCAGGCGCGCGCCGCGGGACGTTTTCAGCAGGGCGCGGCCATCTCGCAGCCACTCGTTTAACGCGAATGCCCCTGCGGGCGTTTCGACCTGGGTATCCGCCCGGCAGGGCAGACGGGCGACGCGGGACTGCCAGGCGAGCAGCGCTTCGCGGTCGAGCGGCTGCGGCGCGCGGATCAGCAGATCGAGATCGCTGGCGGCGTGAAGCACGGGAATTTCGGTGGCCAGCGCATAGCCGGTACTGCCGGTAATGCCCCAGCGCCACGGCCAGTCGTGCAAGGTCAGTGATATCGCCGCCTGAACCGGCGGCTGAGAGACAAACGGCGAACGCAGAAGCAGCAGGCGATCGGCGAGCGTTTCCGGGGTAATGGTTCGGACGATATTCTCCATCCGTACCCACCCCGCAGCGCGCTGTTCGCGCTTCATGCCCCGCACGCCCACCGGAATGCGGGCGCTGACGTCAACGTCGCGTCGTACCACCACCGGCAGGCTGGTGCGCCAGTGCTGAGCGACCCAATGTTCCTCGATCGCCTCCAGCGCGGCGGCACTATTCAACCAGACTAAATCGTGAGGACGCGGCGTTGATAGCATCGTTAGATCCCTGAAGTTAAAGTGATAAACAGCGGCAGCGACAGGATACACAGAACCGAGCTTAACAGCAGCACCGCTTCCGCATCCGGCGACTGTACGCCAAAGCGGTTGCCGAAGACCACGCCGAAGAAACCGGCCGCCAGCGCAATCATCAGAATGGCGGTAATGGCGATAGAACCGTGCAGCCCCAGCAGCATCACCAGACCCCAGGCGATAAACGGTTGAACCAGCAGTTTGACGAGAGTGGAAGTGGCAATCAGCGCATTGAGCTGCAGCTTACGCGCCGACAGAATGACACCGGTCAGGAACAGCGCCGCGGCGGTCGCCGCCAGGCCCAGCGGTTTAATAGAGGCCAGCAGCAGATCCGGCATTTTGAGACCGATCGCCGAAAGGACAACCCCCAGCAGAGGCCCCCAGACTATCGGTTTTTTCACTGAACGCCACATCAGTACCGGCAGCATCGCCAGCGTCGAACCGCTGTTCTCGCCGGCGGCAAGCGCTTTTTCACGCTCCAGAATCAGCAGACAGAACGGCGTCATCAGTACCGAGCCGCAAGCGATGGAAACGGCGACGGAGAGGGATGTTGATGCGCCTTCGCCGAGCACGCTGCCCAGAATCGGCAGACCAAGGGCGGCGTAGTTAGGCAGCGCTACGGTCAGGGTCAACACGGCGGCATCCTGCGGCGAGCGCTTGAATACGCGGGTAGCGAGGAAGTAGATGGCCGCATAGGTAATCCACATGGCCCCGGTCAGTACCAGTACCAGCGGCGATTGCGCGACGATACCGTTCCATGGGGTTTGCACCGTGGCGCTAAACAGCGTCGCGGGGAGGGCAAAATCCATCACGAAAATATTGAGTAAAGAGACGTTTTTGTTATCGACCATTTTGGCCTTGCCGGCCCAGAAGCCCAGCAGCATGATGACAAAAATCGGCGCGAGGGCATGAATAATCACATAAGTCATATATCACCTGTAAATGAAAAAGAGTACTGGCGCGATTGTTATAATTTCTAAAAGCGGTTCCTTCCCGGAGCGCTCGATGGCGCCCCGGGTGGCCGCTTCCGGCAGGTTTTCTTCTACTTAGGGACTGACTACCAGCTGGCGCGCATGCGATCGCGTACTAGTTGGGAACTACGGCGGTTCTCCGCGCCAAGGCGGCACTTCAGTGAGGCATCCCGGCGGGCGTCAGCGATGGCGTCGCGCAGGGTATCGGTGACCAGCGTCAGATCGCGGGCGTCCGGTGCGTCAGGATTACTGATATCCAGCAGAGCGGAGAGCAGGCCGAGCGTCGCGTAGTTGCTGACGTCATAGGCCATAGGCGGAATGGTTGCCGCCAGTTTCTCCAGCGCTTCAACGGTACGCAGGGTGATCCGCGCGGCCGACTCTTTACCCATCGCATGCACCAGTACCCCGGCGTCGTTAAACGCGATCAGTCGATTAGCCTGGTAGCCGTGGGCGAGAAACGCCCCGGACATCGCTTTGCCGACGATCAGGCCAATCACCGGATGCCCGGCAAGACGCGCCTTCGCGTATGCGCCTGCGGCGCCAGCCAGCGCCTGATGAATACCAAATGCTTCTTCGCGACGGCCATAGGCCTGGCTGGGGACATCGATAACCGCGATAATCGGGCGCTTCACCGTTTTATCGGCATCGGCGTCGAGGGTTTCGTTGACCACTTTTGCCAGCGTCCAGCCTTCGAGCAGGCCAACTTCACCCTGAGCGGCGCGTGGGTAATGGTTATTAGCATCCGGTACCACGGCGATAAAACGGGCGCTTTCACCGTTAAAATCGGCGTCGGCAACCTGCACCGATGGGCACAGACCGGTCATTAGCGGGGCATTCGGCGCCAGCTGATTTAGCCACAGCGCGGCGCGATTAGTGAACTGGCTCATTATTTCACCTCCCGGGCGAATAGCTGTTTGATCTGCGCGGTGTCCGCCTGCTGGCGGGTATCGAATCGGGTCAAACGGGTCAGGAAATCTTCATATTTGTCGCTGCGATGCTGCGCGGGCACGCCTTTGGCGATCGCCTCGTTCATCGCGCTTTTCACCGCGTTGATACCATCGCCTACCAGGGCATCGACCAGGCCGCTGGCGTAGCGAATTTCGCCGCCGGTCATGCTCCAGATAAACGGACGGTCGCGGGAGTCATACTCTTCAATCCCCGCTTCCTGCTCGATAACCTGCGGCCCGTTGAGGCCCAGACGCGCTTCACGGGTGACAATCAGGTAGCTACACAGCGCCGCGGCGATGGACATTCCGCCGAAGCAGCCGACGGTGCCGGCAACGATGCCGACCACCGGGGTATAGCGGCGCAGGTCGACTATTGCGGCATGAATATCGGCGATGGCAGCAAGGCCCAGGTTGGCTTCCTGCAGGCGCACGCCGCCGGTTTCCAGACACAGCACGGCCTGAGTGGGAATACCGTTGCGGTTATCTTCCGCCGCCAGCTCAAGGGCGGCGGCCATTTTCGCGCCGGAGACCTCACCCATGCTGCCGCCCTGGAAGGTACCTTCAATGGCAATCACCACCGCCGGCTGGCCATTGATGGTCCCTTTTGCAACAACCATACCGTCGTCGGATTGCGGGACGATGCCCTGCGCGCCGAGCCACGGCGACATAATGCCGTCGAAAGGATCCAGCAGTTCGCGATAGCTGCCGTCATCCAGCAGGGTGCGGGCGCGTTCACGAGCGCGGAGTTCAATAAAGCTGCGATCGTTACGCATGAGCCACCTCCTCAAAAACCTGTTCAATACGGATCCGCGCGACGCCGGGCGTGGCGCCGAAGTCGTGGATGATCAGCTGTCCGCCCGGCAGGCCGTTAATCAGGCTCAGCCGTTCGAATAGCGCGTTCCAGCGCGCCTGGCTGTTGTCCACGGAGGTGGTGATTTCTACGTTAAGCGTATCGCTCTGTCCGGCGGTATAGAGCACTTCCATATCGCCGGAGCCTACAACGCCTGCCAGCGCTTTGCCGCTGAGGGCGCGGTTGGCAGGGAATGACAATTTAATCTGTTCCATAACATCCTCTGAATGCGTTAAGCGGAAACCCGGTCGAGAAACAGGGTGGCGGCAAGAAGATCCGCCGCGCCACCCGGCGAGGCGTTCTGCGCCAGCATCTGCGCATCAAGACGCGCCAGCGCGGCGCGTCCCCTGGCTGTCGCACATCCTCCCGCTGCCAGCACCTCGCCAGCGCCTTGCCGCATCGCTTCAAGGCCCGCCATTCCGGCGCGGGAGAGTACGCAGGTATCGCTAAGCGAAGTCATAATCGCCATCAGCGCATCAAGCCGGGCCTGCTCTTCACTGGCTCCCTCGGCCCGGCTGCGCAATAGCTGCGGCAGGGCAAGGGTAGTGACGTGCGGAAAAGCGCGCTGCGCTTCTTCCCGCGCGCCCGGAACCTGCCAGCGGCGGCTGGCGCGCAGGCCTTTACTGAAAGTTTTCGGCGCGCAGGCATCCGGCAGACGGGCGAGGGCGGCGGCGGTTTCCGCAATCCTCTGTGCATGACCCTCTCCTCCCAGCATCGCCGTCGCGCTGACCAGCAGGCCCAGCGCCCAGATAGCGCCGCGATGGGTATTGACCCCGGCAGTCGCCTGCATCATCTGCGCTTCGCCTTCGCGGCCCAGCCGGCCAACGGTTTCACGCAGGGCAACGTCCGCCGGCCGCAGCCAGCTCTGCTGGGCCAGCGCATGAAACGTTGGCTGCAGGCTGCGGGCTGAACGCTCCATCAGCGCCAGGCTCAGATCCTGATGCGCGCCGTTGCCGCGGCTATCGACCAGGCCCGGTTTAGGGCTGAGTCGCGCCTCGTCAACGAGGCAGGCGCTGGCGGTATGGGCCAGCCAGCGGGCCCGGGTATCAGCAAACTGGGGAGAGAGTTTTTTCATTACCAGCTCCGGAATTTTGCCGGTGGGTTGTACAGACCGTCGGACCACTCAACCAGATCGGCCACGCTACCGGCGGCAAGCAGGGAGCGGGTGGCATCGCTGCGGCGGATACCGATATCCTCCGGATACACGACTTTGCCGCTTTGGCGCAGTGCGGCCACGCGTTTGGCATCAACGCCGAGACCGATATCGGTGATCCCGGCCACGGCGGCTACCATAGCCCGGCGCTCTTCAAGGCTTTCCGCCCGATAGAGATAGGCGATGCCTTCTTCGGTCAGTACATGGGTAACGTCATCGCCGTAAATCATTACCGGTGCCAGCGGCATCCCGGAGGTTTTGGCGACTTCAACGGCGTCAAGTTTTTCCACGAAGGTCGGTTTCACGCCCGCCTGGAACGTTTCCACCATCTGTACCACCAGCTTTTTACCGCGCTGCATCGGGTCCGGTTCGGTAATCATGTTGAGCCATGCCGGCGTGGCGTGGCGGCGACCGTGCGGATCATGGCCCATATTCGGCGCGCCGCCGAAGCCGGAGAGGCGGCCGCGGGTCACCGTGGAGGAGTTAGCGTAGCCGTCAACCTGAAGGGTCGAACCGATAAACATATCTACCGCATACTGTCCCGCCAGCTGGCAGAAGGCGCGGTTGGAGCGCATGGAGCCGTCGGCGCCGGTAAAGAAGATATCCGGACGCGCGCGAATGTACTCTTCCATCCCCAGCTCGCCGCCGAAGCAGTGGACGCTCTCTACCCAGCCGCTTTCAATCGCCGGAATCAGCGTCGGGTGCGGATTCAGCGTCCAGTGTTTACAGATCTTACCCTTCAGACCGAGCTGTTCGCCGTAGGTTGGTAGCAGCAGTTCGATGGCGGCGGTGTTAAAGCCGATCCCGTGGTTCAGGGATTGCACCTGATGCTCGGCGTAGATGCCTTTAATCGCCATCATCGCCATCAGGATATGTTCCTGTTTAATCAGGCGCGGATCGCGGGTAAACAGCGGCTCGATAAAGAACGGTTTATCCGCGACGACTACGTAGTCAATCCACGAACCGGGGATATCCACGCGCGGCAGATCGCATTCGTCATCCACCAGTTCGTTAACCTGGGCAATAACGATGCCGTCATGAAACGCGGCGGCTTCTACCAGCGCCGGAGTGTCTTCGGTGCTCGGCCCGGTGTACAGGTTGCCCTTGCGGTCGGCTTTATAACCGGCGATCAGCGCGACGTTCGGCGACAGGTCTACATAAAGACGGGAATAAAGCTCGATATAGGTGTGGATAGCGCCGATTTCCAGCAGGCCATCTTCCAGCAGCTGCGAAATACGCAGGCTCTGGGTACCGGAGAAGGAGAAATCGAGCTTGCGGGCGATACCTTTTTCGAAGAGGTCCAGGTGCTCGCTGCGCCCGACGCTCGGCATAATCATATGCAGGTCGTGAATTTTTTGCGGGTTAACTTCCGCCAGCATCCGCGAGAGGAAATCAGCCTGTTTCTGGTTGTTACCTTCCAGCACCACGCGGTCGCCGGGGGCCAGCAGCTGCTCAAGGGCCGCAACCAGCTGGTCGGTGGGGATCACTTTGCCTGAGACTCTGGCCTCGGCCAGTCGCCGCTGTTTTTCCGTACGGCGACGGTTCCAGACGCGTCCCGTCGTTTGTTCGGCACTCATTATTAACCTCCTGATTCGACGAATCGTTTTGATTGTCCTGGTGTGGGAATAAGTGTGCGTCGCGACGTGGCGGGCATCAATTAAGGCCGATGGAGAATCGTTAGCGTAAGAGTAATGATTGGTGGGGCAGAGATGTGATGGCGATCAATAATGATAGTGAATGATTGGTCTACGAGGAGGCGACGTAGAGATAAAAGTGAAGAGTGAGGGAATTTTCCGGTGGCGCAGCTTCTCCCCGGCTCGCACTGCGTTTAGCCGTATATGGACACCTCCCGTTATGCAAGCCATCTCTGCATTTTGTGTAACGGGG